>OIYS01000129.1_pt1 | contig 56151 bp, 40 predicted proteins | sample 1588271 | NCBI WGS metagenome assembly OIYS01 (sample SAMN03283286) | human gut metagenome | biome: human-associated habitat; material: feces | host: Homo sapiens | place: Peru | collected 2012 | reverse complement strand
ACCTGTGACCCTCTGCTTGTAAGGCAGATGCTCTCCCAGCTGAGCTATGCTCCCACATTTTTATAATCGGAAAGCACTCCCGTTAAGAAGTGCTTTCCATTTTGGAGGCGACACCCGGATTTGAACCGGGGCGTCAGAGTTTTGCAGACTCGTGCCTTACCACTTGGCTATGTCGCCGAATACTGAGCAATGTCACTCAACAGGCATTATTCTATCATAATAAAATTCATTTGTCAATACTGAATTTGCATTTTAACAACAAAATTTAACGGAAAATTTCTACACTGATATTTTATGCATCAAACAGAAAAATGACACCTCTGTTTTTGATTCCTCATAAAGCCCCGAACCCTCAAAGATGCAATACTCTGAAGGTTCGGGATTTTTGGGGTTATCATACTTTTCTTAAAAAGAGAAGAAAACAAAATAAGTATCTTACACGCTCGGCTTTTCAAATGCCGAAAGAATAAGCTTTACACCGTAGATTGACAAAAGGACACCAATCATAAATCCGATTGTCTGTGCGGCAAATATAAGGTGGAAAAATCCGTAGATACCGCCGATTATGACGAGTATTCCGCAGAAAAGCGGAATAAGCCATGCACTTGAGCCTGTGTTCTTAACCTTGAATGACATTGCAACGGACGAGATACCGTCCACTACAAGCCAACCTGAGAAAATGCAGAGAATGATAACATCAAACATAAGTCTTATGCCCGGCATAAACATAGCAAGTATTGAAATTACTGCCGCTGCAATGCCGACAACAAGACCGAGTGTTCCCATTATCGCTTCACTCTGTTCAGCCTTTGCCTTTTTGCGTTTTGCAAAGTAGTCAATCACGGAGCATATTCCCCATACTCCGAGAAGAATTGTCACTATCCAACCGGTATTAAGGAAGGTAAGTCCCGGATAGAACATACAATAAATCGCACCGATTATCGACAATATGCCGAAAATACAATTAAATACTTTCATAGTCACCTCATACTATAATTAGGGTTCAATAATATTGAAATACAGCGGAAATTCGGCAACGCTTGATGTAAGGGTTTTGATGATGTCACTGTTGCCCTCAACCTTTTCAATGCTGGCGTCCATAAGTTTCTGATTGTTCTGTGCAATGCCGAGAATACCTGCACTCTTGGTTTTGATTGTTGCGTCAGCCTTATCGCTCCACTTTTCCTGTGAATAGATAAGCACACCGTGATTTATGCGAAGAAGATATTTTGCGTTTTTATCGGTCACTTCAAGATTGATTACAAGGTTCTGATCTTCAAGCTTCTTTTCGTCAAGACAGATTCCGAGATAATCCAACATTGTTTCGGTACTCATACCGAGAGCTGTTGCACCTGAACCTTCGGAATTCGGATAATTTTTTGTACCGTTACGAAGCTCATAAGCACCTGTAAGATAAGCGTTTCTCCATGCACCGCTTTCAGCCTGATAGCCGAGCTGTTCGAGTGCGTCTGCACAAAGATAGCGGGCATCTTTATTTTCGGGATCTGCATATACAAGTGTGTTTGTAATCTGTGCAACCCACTGATACTCTCCCTTGTCAAAGTCTTTTTTAGCCATTTCAAGAACCTTGTCTGTGTCGCCGAGATACTCTACAAGCTTCTTTGAATATTCTGTCGGTTCAAGTTCATCAAGATGTATCGGGTTTTCGTCATACCAACCCATATATTTCTGATAAACTGCCTTTACATTGTGCTTGAGAGTTCCGTAATACTGGCGTGTGTACCAAACCTTGTTGAGTTCATCGGGGAGTTCAATCATGTTGGCAATTTCGGTTGATGTATAGCCCTGATTGATGTACATAAGTGTCTGTGAAAAGATATACTTATAAACAGAAGCTGTGTTCGCCATGTAGTCATTGATTACATCGTTGCCCCAATGAGGCCAGTTGTGCGCCTGGAAAACTACTTCGGCTTTGTCTCCGAAAAGCTCCTTTGCCTCCATAATGTATTGCGCCCACGCATTGCCGTCACGAACCTCTGCACCTCTGAGTGTGTAGAGGTTGTGCATTGTGCCGGAACAGTTTTCTGCCATCCACAACGCCTTGTATTTTGGAACATAGGTATTCATCTCGGCAGGCGATTCTGTGTTGGGAGTAAGCTGGAACACCATTTCAACGCCGTCAACCTTGATGGTTTCGGTAGCTTTCTTTACCTCATAAGACGGTGAAATGTATGTTGTTGTGCCGCTTGAAGGGGTAAGACCGATACCTACCGACAAACTGCCCTTACCGCCCTTATCAAGCAATGATCCGTACTGAAAGTTGGTTCTGCGTTTCATTGCGTTACCTGCAAAAACATTTTCTTCCATAACAGCCTTTTCGTAGCCTTCGGGAACGATAATGAGCGTTTTGCCGGACTTAATCTGCTCGTCAAGCGGAAGTGATGAATCGGCAACATCCTTTTCGTCAATAAGTCCGCCGATACCGCCGTAGTGGTCAATGTGAGCGTGGCTTACAACAACAGCGGCAATATGTGCCTTGCCGAACTTTGATTCAAGAAGTTCAAGCGCCGCCTTTGCAGTTTCGGAGCTTGTTGTACAGTCAAAAACAATCCAGCCGTTGTCGCTCTTTACAAAGGTTACATTGGCAACATCGTAGCCTCTTACCTGATAAACACCGTCAACAACTTCAAAAAGTCCGTAGAGCGAGTTAAGCTCCGTGTTTCTCCAAAGGCTCGGGTTTGCGCTGTCGGGAGTTGACGAGTTTCTGATAAAATCATATGCCGACTGACTCCATGCAACAGTTCCGTTCTCGGTTTTGATTTCGAGTTTGTCGGGTGCAGTTATAAAGCCCTTTTTTGCAAATTCCTTTTCCTGTTCATCGGAAAAGTCAAGTGTCTTATACACCTGTGCGTTTTCGTCAGCCGTATATTTTGACGCATCCTTTACATCGCTGTTGAATTTTGCGGATGTACTGCTGTCGCTCTGCTGACATCCGCAAAGTGCAGACGAGGCAATCAATGTTGCCGCCAAAGCAAGGCAAAGCCCCGTTTCCTTTTTGTTAATCATAGAATATTTCCTCCGTGTTTTTATCCGTCCATGATTTTTTTGTTTAAGCTGAATTATAATAAATAATTGTCATTTAGTCCATACATTTGGCACAAAGTGAAAAATTTTGGCACGAAATGCAAATTAAAGTCACTATTTGCGATATTATGTGATACAATAAGAGTGATAATTATGCAGGAGGTACGGTATGAGGATTGCAATAGTTGATGATTGCGAGAATGAACGGAATGAACTTTGCAAAAGACTTTCTCAAAGCTCATTTTCAAGGTCATATGATATTGAAATTTGCGGATACGGTAACGGAACGGATTTTCTGAATGAGGCAATGCAGAACAGATTTGACCTTGTTTTTATGGATATATATATGGAAAAGGAAAACGGAATTGATGCGGCACAAAAGCTTAGAGAGTTTGACAAGGACTGTCTTCTTGTCTTTACCACCACATCAACCGACCATGCGCTTGATGGGTTTAGGGTTCGGGCATTGCATTATCTTGTAAAGCCGTACAGCGATGAAGAGCTTGATATGTTGCTTGACGAGATTTCGCAGAAAATTTCCGTTGAAGAAAAATACATTGAAATAACCTCTGCAAGTGACTCGTTGCGTATAAAGCTTTGCGACATTTTGTATGCCGAGCATTTTAAGCACTGCATACATATTCATTGTACGGACAAATCCGAAAAGTCTGTGCGCAGTACATTTGCCGAATTTGTAATGCTGTTTGATGACGGGGATAATTTCTTTGTGTGCAACCGAGGAATCATAGTAAATCTTGAACACATCAGGGATATGAACGGCAATGAATTTGTTCTTGACAACGGTGAAAAAATCTCCATAAGTCGAAGTCTTGTAAAAAGCGCAAAAAGCACCTTTGGCGAATATATTTTCGGCAGGAGGGATTTGCATTGACAAATGTTTTCTGTCCGATGATTGAACTCGGTGCAATCATCCCCGGTGTTGTACTTGCATATCTTCCGATAAAAAAACATCTCAGGGTATCAGAGCTCAGGCTGTTTCCTGTGATGATTTTATCACTTGCGTGCCTTTGCGCATTGTGCGGTTTTGTTTGTTACAGATACAATCTGAAATCGTTTGTGCTTGCAATACCGATAGTGCTTGCTCTTTCGGCAGCATACTGTTGTTCACTCAAAACATCCGTGTGGAAATCGGCGAGTGTGTTACTTGCGGTATGCGGAGTGTTTGCCTGCATTGCGAGCATTACACGGGCGTTTGATTCGATAACATTTCCGCAGAACACAACGCCGTGGTTTGAAATTAAATCGGCTGTGCTGTTCAATATTCTATGCTGGATGTTTGTAATTCTTGCATGGTACCCTGCAACACACGGTGCGAGTGAACTGCTCGATGACGAAAATATTGCCCAGACATGGTATGTATTCTGGATTTTACCGATAATATTCATCTTGCTCAACTTTTTTATAATTCCATGGAATCCTAACATTCTCCATACAGGAAGAATTATGCAGGGTTACATTGTTATCAGCGTATCACTTCTTGTGCTGTTGCTCATTTTCTACGCTTTGCTGTATTTTATTGCAAAAAGTCTGAACCGCAATAACAAACTTGCTCAGAAAAATCAATTTTTGAATATGCAGAGGGCGCAGTATGATGCGTTAAAAGGTGCTATTGAAGAAACCCGTCAGGCACGGCATGATATGCGGCATCACTTTGCCGTACTTAATGCTCTTGCCGAGCAAAAGAACTGGGAAGAACTTGAAAAATACCTTTCGTCAGCATCGCAGAATATTCCCGACACAGAGCTTGTACTCTGTAAAAACCACGCTGTTAATGCGATTATCGGACATTATTATTCAAAATACAAAAGCAATGGTATTCCGTTTAAACTAAAAATTGACATTCCCGAAAACTTTACAGTTTCGGAATCCGATATCTGTCTTGTAATCGCAAATTTGCTTGAAAATGCATTTGAGGCGAGCATGAAGCTTGACAGAGATAAACGGCAGATTAAAATGTATGCCCGTCCGCATTCCGAAAAGATATTGCTTATTTCCGTAGAGAATGCTTTCAACGGAGAGATTACCGAAAAGGACGGTTTTTTCGGTTCGTCAAAGCGAAACGGTAACGGTATCGGTATCGGTACGCAGTCGGTACGCAGAATTGCCGAGAAAGACGGCGGTTATTGCAGATTTTCTCACGAAAACGGAATTTTTACGGCGGATGTTATGCTGCACGGCAAAAACTGAATCGGACATTATAAAAGGGAAGAAACTTTTTTCGGTTTCTTCCCTGTTTTTTTATTCCGTAATTTTATTTTCTTTTAGCGAATATTTTGTCACCGTGTTCCAATCTCGGCGGATTGAAATGTCAGCGGTAAGGTTTGTGTTGTCGTAAACAATCGACCATTGAGTATTGCTCGTTATATCGTTCGGATTTGGTGCCTGTGATGCCGAAACAAGAGTCTCCCACGCTGTTTCTTTTGTATAACTATTATTCTTTTCAAGAACATTGATTATCTTATCATACCGCTCTCTGCCGTGACCGTAAACACCGTTTTTCTGATACGGCTTTACAAAATTTTTGTACATCACGAAAAAGTTTGTAACGGCAGGCGATTTTGTCACAACAAGTTTTCGGTCATCGCTGTTGCAATCGTACTCAATAACACGACCGTCACCACTTGCGTCGGTAACATAAAAGTGATAATCTCTTACGCTTGAGGCGAACATATCGTATTTTTCAAAAAGTGCCACCGCCTCTTCGGTTGATGCGGCTCTGTCGAGGACAAGACGGATTGCAAGTGTTGTGGCTATAACAGGCTTGCCACTATTCTGACGAACAGGCTCACTGTCAAGAGTGAGAACTGCAATCGACACACCTTTTTCATTGATTCCGTCAAGGCTGATAAACGGTGAGAGCAAGGTTGCAAGCCGTGTTTCGTCACTGAGTTCAGGATTGTTTGCCCCCACATTATCAAGTGCCGCAAACGCAACCGACCTGTAGCCGTCCTTTGGCGAACAATATACAAGCATTGACGAGGTGTCGTTCTTGAAATCATAATTTCGCCCCATCATTACGCTGTCGGGATTTTTCATTGTAAAGGCACTGCAACCGAAATTCGGCATTTTAAGATTGACAGGATAATCGGGCAGAACCTCCTGCAAAATTGCATTAAGAGCCGACTCATCATCAAAAATCCCTCTGTCAATGATTTTATCAATGCTGTAATCGTAGCATATATCCATTTTATAAAGGTTAAAATCGCTGTAATCGGTTAGCTTTTTAACAGACTCAATTGTGCGTTTTCTTGCTTCAATCATAACACTTTCTCCTTTAATCGGGGTATTATTAACGCAATAATAGCATAGTATTTTAATTTTTTCAACAATTTAAAAATAATTTATTAACAAATTTTCAATATTTTAGCTTTCAAAAGCCATCTATTTTCCGCAAAAGAAATTATATTTTTTAAACATATATATGGTATTATTTTCCTTAAAAATTTCCATATATTTTAAGCAACAAATTTCGGCAAAATGTTGCATAAGAAACACTCAAAATCCATTTGACCGTTGAAATTTTTTAAAATGAAAATATAATATTTAAAAAACGAGGATAATTAAATATGGAATACAATTATCATAAAAACGCAGGACAGCTTGCATTCATAAAATTTGTAAAAGGTCTTGTACATCTTCTTATTCGTCCTAAGGTTGAATGGAAGGACAAGAGCCTTAAAAAGAGCCTCAAGGGCAAGCCTGTTGTGTTTGTATGCAACCACACTCACCACTTTGACGGAGTTGTGATAAGCTCTGTACTCAGCAGATACAAGCCGTATATGCTTGTTAAAAAAAGCTGGTACGACAAGAGCGGAACAGGCTCGTTTATCCGAATTTGCCGCAGTATTCCCGTTGACTTTGACACCATGGACACAAACTGGTATGCACAAAGTGAGGGTGCGGTTGAAAACGGATATTCAATGCTTATCTTCCCCGAGGGCGGAATTGCAAGAGAGGGCGAAATGCTCCCGTTCAAGCCGGGTGCGGCATTGCTTGCGGCAAAGAAAGGTCTTGACATAATTCCGATTGCATCTTTGGGTGAGTATAAAATTCTTTTCGGAAAAAGGCAGAAAATTTTAATCGGCAATCCGATAAAATCCGAATGTCCCGAAAATGTTCGCTACTCAAAATATGCAAAAGAAATTAGTGCCGAAGCCGAAAAGCAGGTCAAAAAGCTTTATCTTGAGCTTGAAGAAAAATACGGCAAGGGCAAGGTTTATTACAAAGAAGATTTTTCTTCGGAAAATTTATAATAAAATCAAAAAATCATAATTTTTAAGTGAGGTAATCAAAATGAACAACGCTATTGCAGATCAGATTAAGGAAATGCTCGTAGAAAACCTTAGAATTCCCGAAAACATTCTTACATACGATTCAGAACTTTTCGGTGACGAAATCGGTCTTGACTCAATCGACTCAATCGAAATCGTTGCAGGCATCGACACACTTTTCGGTATTGATATGACAGGTGCAGACCGTGAGCACTTCCAATCAATCAGAGCACTTACAGAATATGTAGAAAGCAAGCAGGGTTAATATGGCTGACAAAAAGAGATGTGTTGTCACAGGACTCGGACTTATCTGCGGCGTCGGTAACAATGTAAAGGATTGCTGGGATGCCGTAACACTCGGTCACTCCGGCATTGATGAGGTTAAGTCGGTTGACACCTCAAACTGTTATGCACACAAGGGTGCAGAGGTTGACAAGGCATCGTCAGAGCTTTCTCCCGAAAACTATGACCGTTCTTCCCTTCTCTGTATTCATGCCGCAAACGAGGCTTTTGAAGATGCAAACATTGATGCGTCCGAAAAGAACATCGGTGTTATTCTTGGCAGTTGTGTAGGCGGTGCGGCAAGCATTGACAAATATTACACAGACGAAATCAAGGGTGACGGCGGTAAAAAAGAAGATATTTTCAAAATGGGTGCTTCGGCAATTGCCAACAATGTTTCCGCCCATTTCGGACTTGAGGGCATTACCGCAAACATCGTCAACGCTTGTGCGGCAGGCACAATGAGCATTGGCTATGCCTGTGACCTTATCCGTGAGGGCAAGGGTGATGTGTTCATCGCAGGCGGTTCGGACAGCTTTTCTTCACTTGCATTCAGCGGTTTCCACGCTCTCCATGCACTTGACGAAAACGCCTGTTCCCCGTTCAACCACAGCACAGGTATCACGCTCGGCGAGGGTTCGGGTATTCTTGTAATTGAAAGCTACGAACACGCTGTTGAACGAGGCGCAAAGATTTACTGCGAAATTCTCGGTTCGGGTGTAAGCAGTGACGCTTACCACATTACCGCTCCCCGTCCCGACGGTGAAGGTCAGATGAGTGCAATCAGAAGGGCTGTTGAAAGCTCTGCTCTGACTTTTGACGATATCGACTACATAAACGCACACGGAACGGGTACTGCCAAAAATGACGAGGCTGAATTTCTTTCACTTCACACACTTTTTGACGGCAACAACCACCTTTCTGTCAGCTCAACAAAATCTATGACAGGTCATTGCCTTGGTGCGGCAGGCTCAATTGAGGCTGTATTTTCCGTAAAAGCAATAAAAGAAAACCTCGTTCCCCCTACAATCGGCTACTCCGATGAGGATTTGAAGGTGCTTTCCGAAAAGGCGGGCAACATTGACTTTATTCCGAACAAGAGCCACACAAAAGATGTTCACTATGCAATGTCAAACTCATTTGCATTCGGCGGCAACAACGCAAGCATCATTTTCTCGGACAACGAGCATGATATTCCCGACAACAGTAAAAATGAAAAAATTTACATTACGGGCATTTCAAAGCTTACAGGCACAAAGACTGACGAACACAGCCTTAACTGCAATCTTACTTCCGAGGATTATGACAACCACGGAATCAAGGTTGCATTTTACAGAAAGCTTGACCGTTTCAGCCAGCTTCAGCTTTTGAGCGGTATGGACGCACTTGCAGACGCTGACATAAAAATTGACAAGGACAACGAATATAAAACAGGTATTGTAATCGGCACGGCTGACGGTCCTATGACCGAAATTGTTGATTTTCAGAAAAAGGCAATCACAAGAGGCACCGAAAAGGGCAGTGCTTTTTCATTCCCGAATACGGTTTACAATGCCGCAGGCGGTTATCTGAGCATTTTCTCAGGTATCAAGGGCTACAACGCAACTGTTGCAAACGGCAATCAGGCAGGACTGCAGAGTATTTGCTATGCCGCTGATATTCTTGCAGACGGCAACGAAAGCGTTATGCTTGCCGCAGGTACCGATGAAAATACAAAGACAAACCTTGAACTCTATACAAAGGCCGAATTGCTTGAAAAACCGCTCGGTGAGGGCTCTGTAACTCTCGTTCTTGAAACAGAGGAAAGTGCAAACGGCAGAAATGCACGCAAGTATGCAGAAATTAAGGGTTATGCACAGGCTCACCGCCCTGTATCGTATGACAACTCAGAGGTTGACAGCAAGGCTGTTGTTGAGGTTATCGAAAAGGCTTGTGTGAATGCCGGCATTGAGGCAGACAATATCGACTTTGTATGCTGTGACGACAGGAAGATTATCAAGACGCTTATGCCCTGCTATGATGTATCGCAGGAAATCGGCAATGCAAGAGCCGCAGCAAGCGCAATGACAGCGGCATATGCGGCTGAGCTTCTTTCTGACAGCGAGAAAAATTACGAATACGGACTTGCTCTTTCAATGGGTGCGGGCGGAACATACTCTGCCGTAATCCTGAAGAAAGCGTAAAAATCGGAGGTAAATATGAGCAAAACCGCTCTTGTAACAGGTTCATCAAGGGGCATTGGCAAGGCTTGCGCTTTAAAGCTTGCAGAGCTTGGATATGACATTGCCGTGAACTGCAATTCAAATTTAGAAATGGCTCAAAAGGCTGTTGACGAAATTACCGCACTCGGCAGAAAAGCCGTTGCCTACAAGGCAAACACGGCAGATATTGACGAAGTAAAGGATATGTTCCGCAGTATTCAGCAGGACTTCGGCGGAATTGATGTGCTTGTCAACAACGCAGGTGTGGTTGACGACGCTTACCTTTTGATGATTAAAGACGAGTCGCTTGAAAGAAGTCTTGACATTAATATCAAAGGATATTTCAATTGTGCAAGACAGGCATCGCTTAAAATGCTCCGCAAAAAGAGCGGAATCATCATCAACATTTCTTCCGTAAGCTCTGTTCTTGCAGTTGAAGGTCAGTCGGTTTACAGTGCAACAAAGGGTGCGGTAAATGCTATGACACACACGCTTGCAAAGGAACTTGCAAAGTACGGAATCAGAGTAAACGCAGTTGCACCCGGTTTTATCGAAACCGAAATGATGAACGGCATTCCCGAAGAATTGCAGAAAAAGTATCTTGAGGCTATTCCCGAAAAGAGATTCGGCACAGTTCAGGATGTCGCAAATGTCGTCGGACAGCTTTGCAGTGACGATTTTTCATATATGACAGGTCAGGTGCTTGTGCTTGACGGAGGACTCAGCTTATGATGAATCTGCTTGAAATCAATCAGAGAATAAAACAAAGACCACCCTTTCAGATGATTGAGAGAGTGACCGAGCTTGAGCCGAATGTTTCGGCAACAGGTATAAAAAATGTGTCGGTGAACGAGCCGTATTTTGCAGGCCATTTTCCCGACACACCGATTATGCCGGGAGTATTGCTCATTGAATCTGCGGCACAGCTTTGCAGTCTTGTATTTGCTCCCGAAAGCGTTGAGGAGGACAAGCTGTATGTTCTTCTAAAAGTCAAGGATTTCAAAATGCTCCGCCCCGTTATTCCTGGTGATACGCTTGTCATCAGCGTAAATGTTACAATGTCAACAAAGTCGGCATTTGAATTTGCGTGTGTCATCAAGGTTGACGGTGAAGTGAGGGCAAAAGGAAATCTTTTGTTTACCACAATGGATAAAAATGCGGTTTACAAGCCGTAACAGGAGTGATTATGAAGGTTCTCGTATTAAACGGTAGTCCAAAGGGCGAAAAAAGCAATACTCTCAACATTACAAAAGCATTTCTTGACGGCTTTTCACCTGACACTGAGATTGAATATATCACGGTTAAAAAGGAAACAATCAAGCCGTGTATGGGTTGCTTTTCGTGTTGGAGCAGAACACCCGGCGAATGTGTTATAAAGGACGATATGCAGAAAATCTACGAAAAGATTAATTCTGCCGATATTATCATTGAGAGCTTTCCGCTCTACTTTTTCGGTATGCCGTCACAGATGAAAGCATTAACCGACAGATGTCTGCCGTATATGCTCCCCTATTCGGGAAATGTTGCCGAGGACAAAGAAGCCTCTTTCCATGAACTGCGTGATGAAGCAATGCACGAAAAGAGGCTTTTGGTTATTACAACTTGCGGCTATGTGAGTGCCGAACCGATGTATCCCGCACTTATAAAACAGCTTGATTTAATTTGCGGTAACGGCAATTACACGATGATAAAATGTCCCGAGGGCGAGCTTTTTATTGCAGAAAAAGCTGAAAGGCAGAGAAAGGCATACCTTGATTCAATCACGGAGGCAGGCAGGGAATTCTGCAAAAACCGCTGTCTTTGCGATGAAACAATGGAAAAAATTTCAAAGCCTATTCTCTCCCCAAAAGGATTCGAGGCTATTACTAAGGCTCATTGGAAAATGAGTTAATCAGCTTTTCGGGCGGAACATATTCGGACAATGCTCCGAGAACGAACTCGTTGACAGCGTCTGCAATCTTTTCGGAGCTTTCTGCACAGCCGTCATTGAACCAACGGACATAAACCGAGATGAATCCCGAAACGACAAACTCAACAAGGTATTTGAGTTTTGTTTCATTTTTAAAATTAAGCACAGGTCTTATTGAAACCTCGATAAATCTTTTCAAAAGCTCAACAGAGCGACCCGAGCCGAACACCTCGGGAGAATTTTTCAGAATTTTATTAATCTGTTCTTTATTTTCAACAATGGAAAGACCGATAAAATTCAGCTGATTCACAAGATTGTTGCCGTCACGGTCGGATTTTTTCGCAAGGCTGATAACATCGTTGATTATATCGTAATTGATATCATCGACAACATTCTGAACCGTGTGATAATGGCGGTAAAAGGTTTTGCGGTTAATCATCGCCTTTTCTGCAAGCTCAGTCACCGTGATTTTGGAAACATTTTTTTCGGCAAGCAAATCAATCAGCGAATTTTTTATATTGGTTCTTGTTTTTACAATGCGAAGGTCAGTCACATTAGCGTCCATACTATCACCCCATAAAACAGTTTGATTATAGCACCAAAATTTTTTTGAGTCAACGGAGGTCCTTATGATAGGTCTGATAATTGAAGGCGGAGCAAGGCGAGGAATTTTTACCGCCGGTATAACCGACTGTCTGCTTGAAAACAAAATACACTTTGACTATGTTGCAGGAGTTTCGGCGGGAGCGGAGGTTGCCCTTGATTTTACCGCAAAACAGGAAGGTCGTTCCCGCAAGGTTATTATGCCCCACAGAACAGGCGATTTTTCAGTTCTCGGTTTTCTTTCAATGGATCTTGACAATATGATTTACAGATTTCCTTATCAGGACTATCCGTTCGATTTTGATACATTTTTTGCGTCAGCTACAAACTGCGAATTTGTTGCAACCGACTGCGTAACAGGCGAGGCAAAATATTTTTCCGAGAACAAAAGCGAACAGCGATTGCTTGACTCCGTAAGAGCGTCCTGCACAGTTCCTATTCTCTATCAGATAAGCGAATTTGAGGGTGGAAAGTATGTTGACGGCAGTATTGCCGACGCTGTTCCCTTTGACCGTGCGTTTGAACAGGGCTGTTCCCGTGTGCTTGTGCTTTTGACAAAGCCCGAAAATGAGCCTTGCACGGACTATCGCAAATTTGAATTTTTAATCAACAAAAAATACAAGGACTATCCGAACCTCATCAACGCTCTTATGACGAGATTTGACCGCTATAACGAGCAATGCAAAAGAATGAAACAGCTTGAGGAGGACGGCAGACTTATGGTACTCCGCCCGTCACACAAGTATGTAAAATCATTTGAGATGAACACGGATGTGCTTGACGAGGCATATAACGCCGGCAAAAATCTTGCCAAAGAAAAACTTTCAGAAATTGAAGATTTTCTCAATGTTCTCGAAAAGAAATAATCAAAACAACAAGTTACATTAATATATCTTCCCAAAAAGCAAGGTGCAATTTCGTGCCTTGCTTTCTTTTTATATGCAATTTCAACAAGTAAAAAGTGTTCAATATGTGATTTATTCCAATTAAATAACAATAGTATTGTATAATGTCAAAAAATATGGTATATTCAGCATATATTTTAAAACACGGAGATTTATATGAAAAAGCAACTAATGATTTTTGATTTTGTGTACACGGGTATCGCAGCTATCTTGCTTTTGACAATTGCCATACTCCAAAATTGCGGCATTAATATTACACACGAAAATGTAATAGGCATTATTGTTCTGATAATCCTGTTTGTCCTAATTTTGCTCAGTACGGTTAATGTTTTGGGATGTAACTATCCCACCTCAAAAATAACTTTTCTCAGACCGATATCGCTGTTCATTGTACTGTACATATTCTATTGTTTGCCGTTTATGGGCTTTATCGGCAAGGCGGGAAATGTGTGGAACAGTATAATGTTCGCCCACTTCGGCATTACAGTATCAAGACAATTCTACTACATCTCCAAATCACCCATAGCCGAAAAATTTGTAAAATCACCTTTTGTCTATACCAAAGGCACTGAATCTTTTTCCAGTGCGGGATCATTCTTTAAATTTTTTTCAGTCATAATCATCCCGATAACCGTAATCGGAATAGTATTAAACATAACCACAAACGGAATCAATGTGACAAGCATATTTTCCCGTTCATTCAAATAACAAACACGGAGCAGAAATTAAAATCTGCTCCGTTAATTTTTTATTCAAAAAACAATTCAATTGACATCCAAATCATTATGCAGTATGATTGTATTAACAGATAAACTTGGCTTTAGGTCAAGACCTTTTAGAATGTTTCGGAGTGATTTTATGTACACAATCGGTCAGGTATCTCAGATGTGCGGTGTTCCTGTTTCAACCCTGCGTTATTACGATAAAGAGGGACTTTTTCCGCATATGGAGAGGGTGTCGGGTATCCGCAGATTTTCCGACAGAGAGCTTGAAACACTCCGCATAATTGACTGCCTCAAAAAATCGGGACTTGAAATCAGGGAAATAAGAAAATTTATGCAATGGTGCGCCGAGGGTAGTTCGTCCTATCCGCAAAGGCGAGAGCTTTTTGAAAATCAGAAAAAAACCGTAGAAAAGGAAATTGAGCGTCTTCAAAAGACGCTTGATATGCTCCGCTTTAAGTGCTGGTACTACGATACTGCCATTGCTGACGGCAACGAGGACAGAATCAACGAAATGCTCCCGAACAATCTTCCCGATGATATTCAAAAGCTGTATGACCATGCCCACAGCGATGACGAAGATTAATTTTGATAATTTGTAAATTCACAGAATTTCGCTCTCCAAACGGAGGGCGTTTTATTTTGCTCTGTTTTATTTTGTTCCGAAATATTTTATGTAGCTTTCAATGTTGCAGTTGATTTCTTCAAAAATTTTCTGCACCCCGTCAACTCTTAAATTCTCATGATAAACCTTTGCTCTACCCTCTCTGTCAATCTCAATCAGCAGAACATTCTCACCGTCAACCTCAGCATAAACATTGCACGATAACTCCGGATATTTCACCTAACCACCTCGGTAATTTATATGTAGACAAGAGGTTGTCTGTTGCAAAACATTGAACAGAAAAATTTTTTATGATAAAATTTCAATATACTGTAACAAAACAGCAATTTGCGGATTTAATATACGGGAGGTGACAAAGTGCCATTTGAAGAATTTTACAGACAAAACTTTAAAACAGTTTACGGATTTCTGATTAATCTCTGTAAAAACAGCGACCTTGCAGAGGAATTGACTGCCGAAACTTTTCTTAAAGCATTTGAACATTACAAAAGCTACAACAAAAAGTACAAGCCCACAACATGGCTTTGTGCCATTGCCAAAAACGAATATTTAAAATATCTGCGTAAGCAAAAGAAAATTGATGGTTTTGACAATGCAGAAATTGCCGACATCAGCAATTTAGAAGAAAAGCTTTCGGATAAAGACACGGCATTGCGAATACATAAATATCTGCATATTCTTGATGAACCGTATCGTGAGGTCTTTATTTTAAAAGTTTTTGCAGAGCTGTCATATAAGGAAATCGCCGAAATTTTCGGCAAAAAAGAAACATGGGTACGAGTCACCTATTACCGTGCAAAAGTCAGATTATTGGAAAGGCTTGGTGATGATAATGAATAAGAACTGCAACATAGTGCGTGATTTAATTCCTTTGTATTCCGATAATACCGCAAGTGATGAAAGCAGAAAATTTATTGAGGAGCATTGCCGTACTTGCGATAAATGCAATCGTATTTTATCACTTTCCAAAACTGAAATTGGCAAAACTTCTGACATAAACAACGAAATGAACAGCGTTTGGAAAAGTATTGAAAAACAGCATAAAAAGAAAAAAATTATCAAAATTGCAATCGCAGTTATTTTTGCAGCTATTCTTGTTCCCCTTATTATTATCGGTGCAAATTATATGTACGGAGCAGACAATGCGGATATAGGAAAAAGTCCATATTTCAGTGACGAAATGCTTAATGAATTTGAGAAAGGCTACTCGGATTCCGATAAAAAGGAACTTGAACCGCTTTTGAATGATGTAAAAAAAGTTCTTGATTTTAACGGTGATTATAAAACCGCAAAAGGCATATACGGTGAACTTGCATATTATTCACTTGACCGTGTTGAGGGCAATTACACAGTCAAATCAAAAGTTGAACTAAAGTCTGCAAAGCTTTACACAGACACAGGTTATATGTGGATTGAATACACAAGAGATTTGTACACACAAGACGGAACTTTTTGGATGACAACCCAACCTGTAAAATCACGCCTTACCGTAATAAACAAAGACGGTGAATGGATAGCAGTCAATATTCAGTCTGAGCTGTAAGGCTTGTAATCACCACACCTATATGGTATACTCGGATAAGAAACTGAAAGAGGCAGAGTTATGGTAAGAGAAATTGTACATGATCCAATGTTTTTGCAGAGAAAGTCAGATGATGCAACACAGGCAGATTTGCAGACGGCACAGGATTTGCTTGACACACTCAGGGCAAATTTTGAGCGTTGTGTGGGCATGGCGGCTAATATGATTGGCATTGCAAAGAGGATAATCGCAGTCAATGACAACGGAAAATATCTTGTTATGTTCAACCCTGAAATTATAAGCAAGTTCGGTGAATTTGAAACCGAGGAGGGCTGTCTTTCACTTGACGGCGAACGCAAAACCGTCCGTTACAAAACGATAAAAGTAAAATATCTCAACGAAAATTTCAAGCAGATAAAACGCAGCTTTTCAGACTTTACCGCACAAATTATTCAACACGAAATCGACCATTGCAACGGAATTTTGATTTAAAGTTAATACAAAGCCTTCTCTCCCCGACTGTCACACGGTACAATGTGTGGCTGTCGGGTTTTATTTTGCACAAAAGTTATTTTTAAAATTTATTTAGAATAACAAAACCTACGGTCAATATAACTGATTCACTAAACTCATCTTGTACAAAGCATATGAAAATATAAATCAGTTTAATTTCGGATTGCAAAATTGTCTATATTGTGTTATAATACTAATACAATAGAAACAGATAAATATTGTAGTTTATCAAAAGGCGGTGATTTTATGAAAAACAATAAAATGCTCAAAGTTACGGGAATTATACAGGGTGTACTCATTGCAACGCTGTTACTGCTTGCTGTTTCAATTCAAGTGATATTTATGTATAACACATACTGTTGTGAAGATTATACTTTTGATTTTCTTAGAAATATGGGCATTGGTTATTGGGATTTACGGAATAATTCTTCAGCGTTTTTTCTCATAAATTCCATTGCGGAAGCCATAGCTTATTTTTTAGGTTTGATGCGTCTTTATGTTCTTAAAATAATTTTTCAGATTATTGCCGCTGCAGCGTTAACCTTGCCTGTTATTTTAGGCTATCTGTCAATATTCCGCAAAAACATAGTTGCAAACGGATTGATTATTGCAGGATCGGCATTGACTTTGTTATCCGCATGTCGGAGTCTTTTCTCTACCCTATTTGAACTTGCCCGTGGATTTGGCGAATTTACTTTGGTTCAAGTAGTTTTAATAATTGTGATACTGATAAAAATAGAATTGATTGCCGTTTCAATACTGCGGATAAAACAGATTAAAAAATCAAATCAGTTACAGTAAATAACCAAGGCGGTGATTTTATGAAAGGAATTACAAAAAATCAATCCCCTGCAACTTGGCAGATTTTCTTTGTATTGTGGCTTACTGTCGGGTCAATCGTGTGTTTTAATATTTATTGTATAACATCCGAGCCGCCGATATATGCACCTATGTTTGCAATAACTCCGCTTTATCTCATAGAGTTCTATTTTGACCACCCCTACACCGTACAGGCAATTCTGTTTCAAAACTTTGTGCTAATATTGATGCCTGCACTGCTTTGGTTTTTAACATACAAATCAGTATTCAAAAACAAAAAATCCGCAAACACAATTATCCTTATGATTATGATTCCCGACACAGTTGTGTCATCATTTTACGGCTTATTTTTTGCATTGGGGTATTTGTTTCTCTACAGTCACAATGCACTGTTGTTAGCATTTTACCTAATCAATTTAATAGTAAGAATTGGGTTAATTTTTGTAACACTTAAAAGAGATTAAAGACGGTGATTTTATGAAAAAAATTACTAAAGATAAAGTTACGGCAGGTTTGTTGATTTTCTTTGTATTGTGGCTTACTGTCGGGTCAATTGTGTGTTTGAATATTGGTTGTATAAATCAAGAATTTCCTGTATACACACCTATGTTTGCAATATTTTTATTATATGTATTTGCAACATTCGTTGCTCCGTTCTCTCCAATAATTGTAAATGTAGTGTTCATTGCGGCGACATTGATACTGTATTTCTTAGTATATAAATCGGTATTTCAGCACAAAAAGTACGCAAACAGTGCCCTATGTATGATTTTCATAATTGACATGATTTCTTCATTATTTATAGGGCTGGTATTTTTGGCGGCACTACGATATCTGTCCGATTCCGTAAAATTTGCGATGTTATTCAATTTATTCGGCTTTGCGGTAAAGTTGGGCATAGTTATTGTATCGATTCAACGCAATTAGCATAGAAGGTGATTTTATGAAAAAAAATAAAATGCTAAAAGTTACGGGAATTTTGCAGAGCGTTCTCATAGGCATATTGCTGTTGTTTGCGATTTGCATTGAGGTAATGAGCCGTATGAATTTTTATACATACGACAGTTCACTCAATTTTGATTATTCTTCTTTTTGGGCAATCCACGGTGACTATCCGTTCCTATTCATTTTCAACACTCTTTTTACAACCTTTGCATCTTTCTCAAGTTTGTTAGGAAATTATGTTTTATATGTTATTTTTGAAATTATGGATATTGCATCGTTGGTATTGCCCGTATATCTCGTTTGCAAATCCATACGCAGTAAAAGCACGATGGCAAACGGATTGATTATTATATCATCTGCTGTTACTTTTATGATTATGGTTGCTTACGAAGTTTATACCCTTCTTGAAATAATTCGCGGTGCTGAAACATTCAATATTTACAGCATAATTTTCATCTTCATAATGTTGATAAAAGTTACCTTGTGCATTGTTTCACCGCTCAGAATAAGGGCAATTAACAACGCAGACGAATAGTATTACATATAAACAAGACAGTTTACGGCTGTCTTGTTTTGTTATTTATTAAAATTCCTTCATTGTATAACCCTTTCCCAACAAAATCTACATGGACAGTTCCTGTGAACATTGACATATATTGCTGATTTGATATCCTAAATTTGATATTGCTAATTTGGAATTATAATGGTATAATTCGTGTAGATATTGCGGAGGTGTTGTCGTGAAAAAATTTGTACCGTTTTTGCTTGCTCTTATGATGATTTTCGGGAGCAGTACCCTTGCTTTTGCAACTGACAAAACAGACACACAAGTCAACTCCACATCCGATGAATCGGACGGCGGTTCAATGCCTACGGATTTTGCGATAATTCTTCTGCTTATTGCAGGCGGTACGGCAGTCGCAAGCTTTAAACGCCACAGAAATGACCGTGACGATTACGATGAACCCGATGATGACACGGAAGAAGAAATTTGATTTTACATTTTACATTATAGAAAAACAAAAAAAGCCGACAGATTACGATTGTATCTGTCGGCTTGCTTATTTTTAATTAAATTATTGTTGAACCTCAAGAAGTTTTTTGTTCACTCTGTTTGTAACATCAAGATAATATGCAAGGTCAGCAGATGAAAGATAGATCTTGAATTTTACTACAATTATAATCAATTTTACATTATATATTCTCAAAATACAAATTTTAAACTTTTCAATCTATTTTTCATTTCATCAATTATTATTTTTTCCTCGTAATGAGTAGCTGAAAATGTAACAGAGAATCTTAAATAATGTCCACAATCATCCCAAGGAACAACTGAAATGTTTGCATTTAATAAAATATATCTTGCAACCTCTAATGCAGTATTGAATTTAACTCCTTCTTCTGTTCCAGTTGGAATTTTCACATAAGAATAGAAAGTACCTTTTGGCTCTACACAATTAAATCCAACTTCATTGAGTGCTTCAATTAGCATTTTAAATCTTCTTGAATATTTATTAACTGTATTTTCTGTAATCCATCTATTATTAAGAGCAAAAGCACCTGCTTTCTGTATCGCGCGAAATTGACCCGAATCTGTATTATCTTTGACTACACCATATGCAGAAACAATTTTTTCATTTCCGACTAAAAAACCTAATCTCCATCCAGTCATATTAAAAGCTTTTGATAAAGAATGAATCTCTACCCCTACATCTATAGCTCCATCAACCGATAAGAAACTTAGAGGTTTAACATCATTATATGTAAGCGCTGCATATGCCGCATCATGAATTACAATAATGTTATTCTTTTGGGCAAATTTTACGACATTTTCAAAGAATTCTTTTGTTGCCACTTGTCCTGTTGGATTATTAGGATAATTAATATATAATAATTTCGTTTTTTCTAAAACTTCCCTCGGGATTTCCGAAAAATCCGGATAAAAATTATTTTCCTCCTTAAGAGGCAAATCATAAATCTTCCCACCCAAATATTTTGCATGAGTTGCCAGGACGGGGTATCCAGGAATAGTATTTAGCACATAATCTCCAGGATTAATAAAACAAGAAGGAAGCATTGCAAGAATTGGTTTACTACCAATACCGTGAATTACATTATTAATTGTCAAGTTTGATATACCAAAAACTTCCTCCATATATTTTATTGCTGCATTTTGAAATTCAGGAATTCCATTATCAGAATAGAATCTATTTTCGGGTTTACCTGCTTCAATAGATAACATATCAACAACTTTATCATCAGCGGCCCAATCAGGTTCACCCACTCCCATATCAATTAATTTAAAATTATTTGAATGCTTTTTCTCAGCTTCTTGCTTCCATTTCTTTATTAAAGCGAATTTATAAACTTCATTATTTATTCCAAATTCTTTTCCACCAATTCTTTGAGCAAATAAATTCTGTATTTCCACTTTAGTCACTCCTTTTATTTACTAACATATCATATATCAATTATTTAGTCAACATAAAATTTATGAACCAGCACTTTCATAAGACCTAATGCCTCTGTTCAACACAATCACTCCAACAACCATCATCACAATTGCGATTAACACCGTCATACCAATGTTAAACAGTGGGTTTTCGCCCGAAAGGATATAATACGCAGGATAAAAAGCCGTAAATGCGAACGGAATAATGTAAGTAATTATGTTTCTTACAATATTGTTGTAAATGGTAATGGGGTATTTTGCAAAGACCTAATAAATATTTTTATCCAAAACGATTAGAATATTAAGATGAAATCGTTGTTAGTTCATTTCGTGTTTACACACGAAATGATTGGCGAACACGGTTCGCCTCTACAGTATGGCAATTACTTTGCGGCATTTATAAAATTACATCTATCAAATGTTATATGCCATTACTTGCGGGCGTCCAATGAACGCCCCTACAGGCTATCCATAAACTAATTCATATTATTGTTTAATTCGTTTGAAGAATTTATTATTTCTCTGATTTCATTTTCGGCTTGTCTGACTTCTTCTAAAAATGCTCTTGATGAAACACGCAACGCACCGTTGCCCAGAATTATCATCTGTTCGAGTGCGTCGGATGTTACAACACGCACCTTGTTGGTTTTGGCAAGCTTGTGAGAGGTTTTCTCAATGAACATATCGGCGGTTTCTGCCTCTTTGGTATATACAATGCTGATATTATTCACGGTTTCAACCTCTCTGTGTTCGCCCTTTACCTTGTACGCATCAAACACAAGAATAAGGTTGCACTTGCTGTAGCCCTGATAGTTGCAGAGAATGTTTATCAGAGCGTGCCTTGCACCGTCAAGACTTCTTTCGGAAAGCTCTTTGAGGTGTTCCCACGCAAAAATAACATTGTAGCCGTCAACGAGCAGATACTCCGTGCCGTCATACACGGGGGATTTTTTATACTTTTCAGCCGCCTTGTCAATTGACGAAACCGCCTTGACATGACGCTTTTCGGGAGCGTGTTTTCTGCGTGTCACAGGACCGTAGGTCTGTTCAAAAATCTGCATAAGCTCCTTGTCGAGAGCAAAAATATCGTCCTGAGTTTTGCACTTTGCAAAAGCGTTTTCGCTGTTTGTGCCGATTTCATCGTCTTTCGGAGCATCAAGAACACTCGGCAGATGCATATGCTCGCCGACCTCATTCCACGGCACATTGTAGCCTGCTCCGTGAGAACAGAACACAGAACCGCATGGATTGTCAACATCGGCATCACAATCGTAGCCGATTTGTGCAATAACTTCATCACTGTTGTGACACGGCTCATAGCCTTTAAGACTGCACGAAAGTCTGCCCTTGCCGTGGGTGTACTGCATAACCTCTTTGGTGTAGTTGCCCATTTCTGATACAGGCGCAGTACCTGTGAGAACGGAATTTTCTCCCTTGGCTTCGGGAGAATTGAAAGTACCGCTCATCCGCTGAATATCTGACATTGCCCGTCCCACATTTTCGTTAGGCACTTCAAGCGTAAAATCATAAACAGGCTCAAGCAGAATGCTCTTTGCACAACGCAGTCCCTGTCTTACGGCACGGTAGGTTGCCTGTCTGAAATCTCCGCCCTCGGTATGCTTTGCGTGAGCTTTTCCCGAAACAAGCGTGATTTCAATATCTGTAATCGGCGAGCCTGTCAGCACACCGAGATGTGTTTTTTCACAGAGGTGAGTAAGAATCAGTCTTTGCCAGTTGCGATCGAGCAAGTCCTCTTTGCATCGGGAATTGATTGTAATTCCGCTGCCACGCTTTGCAGGTTTCAAAAGGAGGTGAACCTCTGCATAGTGTCTTAACGGCTCAAAATGGCCGACACCCTCAACCGTATTTTCGATTGTTTCTTTATAGATTATACTGCCTGTGCTGAACGATACATTCATACCGAAACGCTCTTTTATTATGCACCTCAGCACCTCAAGCTGAATTTCACCCATAAGGCGGATGTGGATTTCGCCGAACCTGCTGTTCCACACAACATTAAGTTGTGGGTCTTCGTTTTCGAGTGTTTTCAGCTTTGTGAGAGCCGTGTGTGCGTCTGTCCCATCCTCTAATTCAACCTTGTAAGTAAGGACAGGTTCGAGTACGGGAACTCCGGAATTTTTCTCAACACCCAAGCCGTCACCCGATGATGTGAATGTTATGCCTGTTACCGCACAAACGGTTCCTGCAACAGCCTCCTCAACGGCTGTGAATTTTTCACCCGAATAAATTCTTATTCTGTTTACCTTTTCGGCATTGGTATTTTTTTCGCTTTGGAGAACCTCACGCACTTTAAGACTTCCGCCCGTAATTTTCATAAATGTAAGGCGGTTGCCCTGATTGTCCTCTGCAATTTTATAAACCTTTGCACCAAATTCATCGCCGTAAGAGGGCATAACCGTATATTCGTCGAGCAGATTCAGAAATGCCTTTACACCGTCAAGTTTGAGTGCCGAACCGAACATACACGGAAAGATTTTGCGTTCCTTAATCGCACCTGTTATGTCAGTCTTTTCGACGGAATCTGTTTCATAATATTTTTCAAGAATTTTTTCATCACACACGGCAACGCTTTCTCGAAAGCTGTCGGAGTTCGGATAGGTAAAATCAACGCAGTTTTCGTCAAGCCCTGTACGCAGTTGTGCCATAACGGAAAGCTTGTCCGCACCGTCAAGATCCATTTTGTTGACGAAGATAAAACACGGCACATCATACTTTTTGAGCAGTTTCCAAAGTGTGCAGGTATGACTCTGAACACCATCAGTTCCGCTGATTACAAGAATTGCGTAGTCAAGCACCTGAAGTGTACGCTCAGCCTCTGCTGAAAAATCGACATGACCCGGTGTGTCAAGCAGAGTAAACTCCGTATCGTTATACTTCATAACTGCCTGTTTTGAAAAAATTGTAATTCCACGGTCACGCTCAAGCGAAAATGTGTCGAGAAAAGAATCTCTGTGGTCAACTCTACCGAGTTTTGTTATGTTGCCCGAAGAGTACATAAGTGCCTCTGAAAGCGTAGTCTTTCCCGAATCGACATGAGCCAGAATACCGACTGCAATTTTTTTCATCTTATCACCATACCCGATAATTTATATATTTCTTTTAGAGAATTGTTTCCATACCAATTTTCTGAACCTTAAAACCGATATGCTCATAAAATTTCATTGCACTGTCGTTGCCTGCCCACACATTGAGGGTAACATTATAGCAACCGCTGTTCTTTGCAAAATCAATTACATAATTATAAAGCTTTGTGCCGATATGCGTTCCCCTTGAATCCTCGTCAACACACAAATCATCAATATACAGGGTTTTTATATTTGTAACCGACTTGCTTTCAAGGTCTTGTTTGAAAATGCAAAAAGCATATCCGTACATTCTTCCGTTATGTTCTGCAACAAAAATCGGCTTTTGCTCATCAACAATTATTCGTTCAAGCTCTTCATCTGTGTATTTCTTCTCACCCGGTGTAAAAAGGTCGGGTCGAATGTCGCTGTGAACCTTGTGAACCTCAAAAAGAAGTTTGTCAATTTGCGGTATATCCATTATTTTTGCTCTTCTTATTGTTACTTCACACATAATTTCATCTTCCAATCATATAAAAAATACCTTGTGCAATTTCGTTTTGCCGAAACTATCAACATTTATTTTACCACATTAAAAAATTAATGTAAACAAAGCAAAAAGGCTTGCGACCAAAATTGACCGCAAACCTTTTAGGTAGGAATATAAGAACAATAAAGAATAAATCGTATTAAATTATAATAGGCTCTTGTAGAGTTCTGCAATTTCTTCAACGCTGGTATCTCTCGGGTTACCGGGACGGCAAGCGTCATCATATGCAGACTGTGAAAGGAACGGAATATCCTCAGGCTTTACAATCTCTTTGAGGTCAGCAGGAATACCGACATCCTTTGAGAGCTGTTTTACCGCATCAATTGCAGCCTTGCGATACTCTTCAACGCTCATATTTTCTGTACCCTCAACACCCATTGCAGCGGCAATGTATTTATACTTATCGCCTGTTGCAGGTGCATTGTATTCCATAACTGTCGGGAGAATAATTGCGTTTGCAACACCGTGAGGTGTATCATAAAGTGCACCGAGCGGATGAGCCATTGAGTGAACAATGCCAAGACCAACATTCGAGAAACCCATACCTGCAACATACTGACCGAGAGCCATACCCTCTCTGCCCTCGGGAGTATTCTCAACAGCACCACGAAGTGACTTTGAGATAATTTCAATAGCTTTGAGGTGGAACATATCGGAAAGCTCCCATGCGCCCTTTGTGATGTAACCCTCAATAGCGTGAGTGAGTGCGTCCATACCTGTTGCGGCAGTAAGCCCCTTTGGCATTGTTGACATCATATCAGGGTCAACAACTGCGACTACCGGAATATCGTGAACATCAACGCAAACCATCTTTCTGTTCTTTTCAACATCTGTAATTACATAGTTGATTGTTACCTCTGCGGCAGTACCTGCTGTTGTGGGAACTGCGATAATCGGCACAGCCTTGTTCTTTGTGGGAGCAACTCCCTCAAGTGAACGAACATCGGCAAATTCGGGGTTGTTGATGATAATGCCGACAGCCTTTGCTGTATCCATTGAAGAACCGCCGCCGATTGCAACGATACAATCAGCACCGCTTTCCTTAAACACCTCAACACCGTGCTGAACATTTTCAATTGTGGGGTTCGGCTTGATATCCGAGTAAAGTGTATATTCAATGCCTGCATTTTCAAGCACATCAGTAACTTTTTTGGTAACTCCGAATTTTACAAGGTCAGGGTCTGAAGCAACAAGAACCTTTTTAAAACCTCTGCCGTTTATTTCATCAGGAATGGAGTTAATAGCTCCTGCTCCGTGATATGATGTTTCATTAAGTACAAATCTGTTCATTATAACCATCCTTTGCAAAAATATCAGAATAAATCTGCTGGTTATATTGTACACCCGTATAGCTAAAATTTCAAGAATCATTTTGACATTTTTGTGTCTTTTGCTGTCATTTGCATTAAAAACTTGTACTTTGCAAAAAAAATGTTATAATAGAATTAAGTAAAATTTAACACAATCAAGGAGTTGACATATATGTATGAAGAAATTTATGCTCAGGCAAAACAGGCTTGTAATGAACTTTGCGATGTTGCAAAGCTTAAAGAGGGCAGTATTGTTGTAATCGGCTGTTCTTCAAGCGAAGTTGCAGGCGGCACTATCGGTCACAATTCAAGCCTTGAAACCGCACAGGCTGTTTTCAAGGGTATATATGAAGTGCTTTGCGAAAGAAAAATTTATCTTGCCGCACAGTGCTGTGAACACCTCAATCGTGCAATCATCGTTGAGCGTGAGGCTGTTCCGAACGCTGAAATAGTGAATGTTGTTCCACAGCCAAAGGCAGGCGGTTCGTTTGCCACAACGGCATATAAAACATTTAAAAACCCTGTTGCACTTGAAGAAATTAAGGCTGATGCAGGTCTTGACATTGGCGGAACACTTATCGGTATGCACCTCAAAAGAGTTGCCGTTCCTGTAAGGCTCAGTATTGACCATATCGGACAGGCTATTTTGCTTGCCGCAAGAACCCGTCCTAAATTTATCGGTGGTTGCCGTGCTGTTTATGACGACAGATTTTAATTAAATACAAATTTTGCAAGCGTCAGTTTTACGGCTGTCGCTTGTTTTTTATGCTATTTTTTTAAATTTCAACATATTACCTTGCGTTCCACAAATTTGCGACATACAATATCAAAGAAAAGTTTGCATTTTTCACTAACTGTGGTATAATTTAATGAGATTATTTTTTTCTGGAGGTACTATGAGCGGTATAATTGTTTCTGTTATTGTCCCCTTTCTTGAAAGCAATAACAAGTTAATAGATACTCTGTCTTCAATTTCCGAACAAAAGAATATCAGTCAGGAAAATATTGAAGTGCTTATTGTTGACGCTACCGAAAATACTGCAAGCAAAAGTGCAATTGCAAATATGCCGATGTGCAAGATAATTCATACAAAGTCGGTTGAAAGCTTTGCCGATGCCTGCAACCTTGCCGCATCAAAAGCAGTCGGCAAGTATATTACTGTGTGCAATTGCGGTGACACATTCAGCGATAATTATTTTGAAAGTTGTGTAAAAGTATTTGACAAAAAAGCAAAGATTCCTTTTGTTGCAGGTCACAGATTTTGCGTGAATCCTGTTTTCAGGGAAAAGAAGGAATTCAGGCTCAACAAAGGTCAGCTTGAAACAAGTGTGGTAAACATTTGTGATGACCCAAGCCTCATCAATCTTGAGCTTACAGGTACATTTTACAGAACCGAAATTTTCAAGTCATACAAGATGAACAATAAGTTCAAATACGAAAGTGCAGATGATTTTGCACTCAGAATTCAGCTTGACTATCACGAGTATGTATATCTTGATGAGATTGAGTTTGACTACTTTATGCCTGTCAGCGATGACTTTATGTACTATGTTCCCACAAACTACAAGGATTGGTACACAGACTCGCTTAACAACTTTTTGAAACCTCTCATCAATGACAGCAAGGACAAGGACGGCAAGATTCCTGCATTTATCCAGTTCTATATTGTTTTCAATATTACAACAAAGTTCCTTGCAAATATGAACAACCGTAATAAGCGTAATATGAACGATGATGAGCTTGCGGTTTTCTTTGAAACAGCAAGAGAATGTTTTGGGTTTGCAAATGACGGTTTTGTTCTTAACAAAGACAAATACAGTTCACTCGGCTACAGTGAGGAAGCCGCCGAGATGTTCTATATGATAAAACACAACTGTGTTTTCAAGGATATGCCTTTTGAATATTCCGAGGGCAAAAAAGAGGTTTATCTCAACTGCAACAATATTTATGTTTCAAAGCTTACAGACCAGAGAGTCGGTATGCATGTTATGGACTACCGTGACGGCAAACTTGTTATTGACGGCTCGTTCAGACAGGTTTTTGACCTTGATGATTTTGAACTTTATGTTCAGTTTGGCGATAAAAGACAGGTTCTTACAAACACAGACCGCTATTCTTTAACAAAATATTTCGGCATCAGTGCATACAAAAAGTTCACTTTCCACCTTGAACTTGAACTTGACCCTGAAAAGCCACAGCAGACAGTTGCGTTCTTTGCAAGATACAAGGATTCAACCATTCCGCTCAAACTTTCATTCCTGCACCACTGGTCAAAGTTTACAATCAAGCCGAAGAACTCTTACTGGAGATTCAACAAGTATGTTGCCTATATTGACAACTCAAGCACAATTGTAATCCGCCATGCTTCTGCTATGGATACATTCAAGAGAGAACTCAAGTTCCTACCCTATGTATTTATGGAAAGCAAACGCAGTTTCATTACAAGAATTCAGTATTGGCTGACAAGACCTTTCTTCAAAAACAAGAAGATTTGGCTTATGTACGATAAGCTGTACAAGGGTGGCGACAGCTGTGAATACCTTTACAGATATTGTGCAGATAAAAAGGACGGCATTTCAAGATACTACATCATTGACAAAAACACCTCCGATTACAAGCGACTAAAGGCTGACGGACTTAAACCTGTTAAGAACCGTTCTTTCAAGCACAAAATGCTGTTTCTTAACACCGATATTGCACTCATCACAAACTCAAATGTATTCCCATTCAACGGCTACAGTATGGACCGTTCAAGATTCATCAGAGGTTTGTGCAACTTCCCGTCAATGTGCTTACAGCACGGTCTTTCAGTTCAGAAGTGTGCAATGGCTCAGCAGAGAATTGTTGATAACACACAGATGTACTTTCTCGCTTCAAAGTATGAGTACAAGAACCTGAGCAACCATGTTTACAACTATCAGGATTTTGACATTCTCAAAATGACAGGTATCGGCAGATATGACGGACTTATCAATCACGATAAAAAGCAGATTCTCCTCTCACCTACATGGCGTATGTACAACGCAATGCCTGTAACAACAAGCGAGGGCGAACAGAGAGCTTATAATCCTGAATTTAAGCACACAACATACTATAAAATCTACAATGACCTTATCAACAATAAAAAGTTGATTGACACAGCAAAGCGTACAGGCTACAAGATTAAGTATGTTCTTCATCCGATTTTAAGTTCACAGGTTAATGACTTTATCCCCGACCCATATGTTGAGGTTGTTTCATCGGTTGGTGATTTCAACTACGAAACAGCTTTTCAGGAGTCAAGCCTTATGGTAACAGACTATTCGGGTGTTCAGTTTGACTTTGCTTATATGAAAAAGCCTCTTGTATATTTCCATCCGTCACAGCTTCCGGCACACTATGATGATGGCAGATTTTTCTACGATACAATGGGATTCGGTGAAATCTGTACCGAAAGTGATCAGCTTGTTGACTTGCTCTGCGAGTATATGGAAAACGGCTGTAAGATGAAGCCTAAGTATGTTGAAAGAGTTGAAGATTTCTATCAGTTTGACGATCATAACAACTGCGAGAGAATTTACAACGAAATCATCAAGTATCAACAGCAGGTTAATAAAGACAAATTAAAATAATATTCAGCGGTCAGCTTTTGAGTTGACCGCTTTGTTTTGCTCTTATTTATAAAGTTTAATATACTTTTATCACCTTTTGTACATATGTACAAATTTTGTATATATTGTTTAAAAAAGACTCGTTTTTCTTTTGAAATACTACACTGCATAAATTGTTACACTAACCAAATTGTGGTATAATTGGTACTTGGAACAATGTGGCATATTTTGCGAAAATTGTTATAAAAAGCAAAGTCCCGTCAGAAATTGGCAGGCACAACTGTCCCGTATGTTTCGGGATTTCCCTTTACGGAGGATTAAAAAATGAGCAAAACAAAACGACAGTCAGGCATTGAACTGCTGAGAATTATTATGATGATACAGATAATTTTTCTGCACGCGTATCAGTACGGATTACTTCATCACGCATCAAAGGCCGCAGGCGGTATTGACGGTGCGTTGGTAACCTTTGCGTGGTCATTCTGCAGAGCACCTGTTGATGTGTTCATTATGATAAGCGGCTACTTTATGATAACCTCGCAGTTTGATATTAAAAAGACCCTACGGCGTGGCGGAAAAGTCTATGGTGCAATGATTTTTTACTCGATTGTGCTTTCGATTATTTTCTTTATAAGCGACCCGTCACTTATAAACATAAATTCTGTCATAAGTGCGTTCACACCGCTAATGTCACGAACCTGGTATTTTCTGAGCAATTATTTGATTATTCTTCTGCTCAGCCCGTTCCTCAACAAAATGCTTGCGTCACTCTCAAAAAAACATTACCTCTACTTTATGGGAATTGTTTTTGTGGCAGTAAGCCTATGGTCAACGCTTGCGGAAATTGACGGAATAAAAAATGTCATAAACATCAAAAAGGTGCTTGACCCTTATATGGGCAAGAGTCTTGGCGGATTTCTGCTTATGTACATAATCGGCGGTTATCTGAGGTTGTTTGTAAAGCAGAAACCACTTGAGAAAAGAAAGCTGAATTTCAAATATCTCGGCATTTTCGCCGCTCTTTGTGTATTAGACTTTGTGTTGGCGATTATCTTCCCACAGTACAAACCTGCCTTCGGTATGTTCAACAATCCGCTTGTTCTCGCCGAATCGGCAATGCTGATTCTCTTTTTCAGAGATTTCACTTTCAGCTCAAAATTTGTAAACACAATAGCCGGCACAACGCTCGGTATATACGCAATCCACGAAAATCCGTATGTTCGTGATTGGCTGTGGCATGTTGCAAACTTCAGCAATAAGCACCTCTATGACACCCTGATTTACATTCCGATTGTAATCATAACAGTCCTCTTCATATTCGCAGCCTGCTGCGTAATAGAACTCTTAAGACTGAAACTCTTTGAATTTGTCGGCAATAAAATAAACGCCCGCAAATCCATAACATCCGGCAACCGCTGTACAAAATAATATATCTTATAAAAAACAACACCGACAGATTCAAGCCAAAAGCTAACCTGTCGGTGTTTTATTATTTGTAGATATACTTCTATACAGTTTTAAAAAAGCCTAAAACATTTAAAACATCAATGATTGCTATAAACAATTAGTTTATCATGTTTAGAAATATCGACATCTATTTCAGACTGATTTCCGGCAAATAATACCGTCTTACCACCTGGCTTAACATATCCGAGAGCGACCGTAGGGAATCTTCTGTTTTCAGGAAGGTTCTTGCTTACAGAAGCATCGAATACCGCCCTAATAAATTCATCTGCTTTGCAAGAATTTGGTATTTCATCAAAAAATGCACTTACCTTTTTTGCATATACCTCTTTGCTCTCATAACCACCTGTTGTATCAATATCATATGTCAGAATATCTTTATAGAATTCAAACAAGGCTTCCTTTTCACCTATCTGAGTTATCATCTTACTGATGTATCTATTACTAATTACAACATTGTTCACACTGTAACTATTAACAATATCGTGGTGCTTTGGATCAATGATTTCAACGATTACATCAATACTTTCCTTATCAAAATCAGGATTGTTTTTGATTTTTGTGTTTATTATATCCTGAACAAAAACCAAATTTGCAAGAGCATTCGCATCTATATCATCATTAAGTGCTTTGTCATCAGAGAGAATTAAAATACTTGTATCGCCACAATTCTCTGAAACAATTCTGTCGATAGTTGTACAAATAAGCTCTCTATCATAAATACTTGCCGGAATTGTATCAAGTACGAAAGGATATTCCTCGTAGTTATTCATCTTATCAAGATTTTCCTGATCATCAATCACGGTAATATGGAGTATTTCACTCCCATCATTTTTATTCCATTCACTTCTAAAATTACAAAACGCCTCCATTATATCTCGGCATCTACTATTATGCCCAAGTATAATAACATTTTTCTGCTCTATCCAATAGTTCTTGTTTAATGTTACACTATAGGCATACTCTGAGTTTTCACAAGTATTTTTAATATCACTTTCCAAATTAGAAACATAATAGGCGTAGCTTTTTCCATCATCTGTAATCATATGTGTGAGCGGAATTGCTTTTTTGTGATGTTCTAGATACTTGGGAATAAATTCTGTGTCAGGAGTCATCTCTCTTTCTTCTGTATAGAATGTTGCCCCTTTATTTGATAGCAATTCCTTGTACACATAATTTAATTCAGGCATAAGAGAAAACTGTGCTAAAATCTGTCCCAGAATTTTATTTATCTCAACTGGAATAATATTGCACTTTCCCTCAATCTGCTTACAATCAATGATTCTGTTAACAAGATCTCTTGTCCAATCATCGGTTATTTCAACAACAATTCTCTGATCGTCACTTGAATACTCTGCAGATGTAATGTCGGCGACCTGCATAAGGGTTTTTACAGTCTGTGAATTGCCTTTGTTTGTGGAACTAACATGGTTTTGATGTTCAAACTTACAAATAGTATTATTTATGTCATTTCCTAAAATAATTACAATTTTAGCTTTTTCAACAGATATATCGTGCAATTGCTTTGATGAAAAAACATCGCCTTCTCTTACAATAACAGTGATATTCTTTTTGAATCTGTTAAACATAACTTTAAAATTTCTTTTTAAAAATCCATATTCACTATATTTTTGTATAATTGCCCTGTTTTCTCTTTCAACTGTATCGGCAATTCTTTCTTCAATTTCTCTTTCAATTTCGGCTTTCCTGGAATTAACAAGTACAACCACCTTTTGTTTCTTTTCACAGTACAAAAGATCATTGATTATTTCAGAAGCTCTGGTATTCCAATTAAGCACAACAATATGGTCAGAAACATGCAGTTCTCTTGAACCGGCATTTGCATTATCTATAAAATTCGAAATGCCGTTTGTAATGTAACCGATTACAGCACCTGTAAATGAAATCATACCTATAAATATTATACAAAGGCAGGTTACAGCAACAACAACCCCCATTGCACCAATATCTTCAACTACAAACTGAACACAACCGGGGTCAAGTATCATAGTTATTGTACAGAAAGCTGCCTTAAAAAATGGCATTTTTTCAGTTCCGCTCAATGACAGATTGCCTATTATAAGTGCTGACAAAAAGAAGAATACGACATTGAATAATAATATTGCTAATAGCAATACACGACCCGGATTTTTTGCAACATGTATGCTAATCCACTCATTGATTTTTCTTTTCATAAAATCCACCTTATGCTCTCAACAAAAGAGCAACTATGACTTAGATTTTATTGCATAGTTGCCCTTATGTTCTGTATAAATGACTAATCCTTATCTAATTCTGCAAACTTCTCCAACGAAATAATACCTTTAGATAGCATAAGTAATTTATCATTATATCTATCAATTGTGTCAGAAGAAACAATTAACATCATTCTGAAAAGCTCCTCGCCAAGAATACTGTCAACATAAGAAGCTGTCATTCTAAATACAATACTTCCATCTGAAATGTCGAGATCAAAAGAACCATTTCTAAGTCCGTTGTTTGCAACCGCAACCGCAAGAGCCATCTCTGATATTTTATCCTCCGGAACTTTAAACGGCATCGGTGAAAAGAAACTGACTGTTTCTGAATCAGGATGAACTATGATAATTATGTCCATAGGAATATCATCTCCATGAACAGTACTCCTTATCACAAGCTCCTCGTCATCACGCTCGTGATTAAAATTCATATTCTCAAACATTGAACAAATATTCAAGTAAACATTTTTCGCTAACTTTTCTTTTCTTACATCTTCCATTTTTTACCTCCTGGAAATTTAATATTATTTTTATACAGAAAATCCAATCGATTTTCTGCGGTCAATTGAAATAATAAACTCCTTATCAGAGCTTGCTTGTCGGAAATCTTCTGCAGTTATTGTTTTTAATTCGTGATCTGCAAGTTGAGATCTAAGGATGGCTTTTCCCCATGTTCGTTCAAATAGATTTCTTGCAAATCGTGCATTGCTGAATTCTTTTGAATTCAGCATTTCATCAGGAAGGTTGTTAAAATAATCAACAACCAACTTTTTTGCGCTATCATCAACCGAGAAATACTTTTCAGCCATTTTGAAAAATATTTGTGAAAGCTGAACTCTTGTGTAGTTTGGAAATTCAATTTCATACGGCATTCTACTCTTAAGTCCAGCATTGCCGGTCAACATCTTGTTCATATCATCGGTATAACCAGACATAATTACCATAAAATCCGATCGGTTATTTTCCATTTCAGCAACGAGCGTGTCTATTGCCTCTTTACCGTAATCCCAATCTCCGTGGGCGTCTCCTCGATACAAAGAATACGCTTCATCAATAAATAGAACCGATCCATATGCATCCCTACATATTGCAGCCGTTTTAGGAGCAGTTTCTCCCACATATCTTCCGCACAAATCTCGACCTGAATATTCAAAAAAGTTGCCGTTTCTCAACACATTACATTCTCTTAAAATTTTTCCTAAAATTCTTGCAACTGTAGTCTTACCAGTACCCGGATTACCGAGAAATCTCATATGAATACAAGGTTTGTCCAGACAATCATTTTTTAATGAAGCCTCAATCTGTGAAACAATCTCTTTAATTCTTTCCTTTACAGTTTCTAATCCCACCAAATCATTAAGTAATTCAAAACCTGATTTTTCTGTAATCTCTGCATTGTGCATTGTTGCCGTAATATCTTCCGATAATATAAGGCTATCATCTATTCCTTTAATTGCATTAGAAAGTTGTTTTTGATAAATAATTTCAAGAACTACCTTTTTAACGGTTTTAACACCATAAAAACGGCCGTCATTCTTTTCTTCTGCAATCTTTTCAAAAAAAGTGTTCCATGAACTGTCATCAACAGAAAATTTCTTTTGAATAAACAATCTTTCTGCATATGTTCTTAATTGTTTTTCGTTAAATGGTATTATAGATACAGGCCTTACAGTTAAAATGTCATTCAGACTTTGACTTATTTCTGACAACAAATGTTTTTCAATGTATGGAACCCTGAAAAAAACTATATTCTTACCTAAATTATTATTCACTTCAAAAAGGAAATTTCTGAATTTTGCATCATTGATTTTCAACATCCATTCACTTATGTCAATACAGACAATTTTTCCGGAATTGTACTTTTGAAAATGTGATAACGCCTTTTCAAATGATTCATCTTCTCGTCTTGCATCAGAATATAATGTCAATTCAACTATTTTATTTTTTGACGCTGATTTAAACAAATCAAGTTCCTCAACAACTGAAAGGAACAACTCAGCATATGTAGAAAACCCGTATCCGCTGTTAATTGAAAAAAGATAACTTCTTGCGGTAAAAGCATCTCTAACATCATGTGCACAAATTCCGGGAGCAATAATGGAACATTCATTAACTAATTTTTTAAATTCATCTGCACCAATTAAATCGTTGCAAAGTTCTATCGCAGATTTTTTCGGGGCATCACCATTTGTTTTATTGTCATTTGCCTTAATAGTGTCAATGTTTTCATTATTTGTTTTTGCTTGATTATATTCTATATGTATATCGTCGCTTTCACTGATTTCTAATTTCTCTTTTGGTAAAGCATAATCACATACAACAATTGTAAAAACATTATCATAAATCGGGACCTTAAAATTAGATGTTAAAAAGTCAATTATTCTTGTCTTACATTGTTCATCGTCGAATTTCTGATTATCAATAACGACTTCACAAGTGGTAAGGTCAGAATAAATTATTTCGCTTTCAAATTCATCTTTGAGCATCTTTGTAATCGCCTCAACAGGCAGAACACTTTCTTCTCTTTTACTCAGTATCCACTTTGCATCAAATTCAATTTTTATATTTTTCATCATTACTCACCAAATTAAAAATCATAAATAACATTTAACCAATATAACACTTGGTTATTATACTTATTAAAATTTCACCATACATAGCGTTTGTTTTCAATTAAAATAATTTTAATAAAAACATTGCTGCTGTGAGTATAATTAAGAAGCCAAAATTAAATGCTGAAAACATCCCAATATAATATTTGGTTTTTTTAGGGTTATTCTTAGTATACTCTCTGAATGTAATCAAACTTGCTAAAGATGCAATCAAGGTTCCGGCTCCACCTATATTTACACCTACCAATAAATCGGCATAATTATTAGTAAATTGCGACAGCAAAATCGCAGAAGGAACATTACTGATTACCTGGCATGAACAAATACTGAAAAGCAATGTATTTTGGTTTAATAAATAACTAAACAAATCTCTTATAACATCAATTCTTGCCATATTTCCAGCAAAAATGAAGAAACAAGCAAATGTCAGCAGCAAAGGATAATCAACCATTTTTAATGCTTTCCGATCTAGAATCAATAAAGCTATAGGGATAACAACTAACCCCAAATAATATGGTATTCCTCTAAATACAATTGCTATTGCAAAAACAAATAAAATACTGTACGCAACGGTTCTTTTGGAATTCAGCGTTGTTGGTTGTTCTTTTATAAGCAACGGTTCCTTTTTTATAAATAAACAACATATTGTTATTAGTGCAATTGATATAATAAATGGCGGAAACATTATTTGTATAAATTCGTCATTTGAAATATTGAAGAAGGAATATAAATACAAATTTTGCGGATTACCAAATGGAGTAAGCATTCCGCCCAGATTAGCAGCAATATTTTGCATTATGAATGTAAATGCCATATATTTTTGTTTTTCTGCAGTAACAAGAACATAATAGCCAAGAGGCAAAAAAGTAAGAAGTGCCATATCATTGGCTATTAACATAGAACCAATAAAAGTAATATAAACTAGGACCAATATGGACAACCGCAAGTTTTTGAATACCTTTACTATATTCAAAGCAATGATATAAAAAAAGTTAATATTTTTAAAGGCACAAACCACAGCAAGAACGCAAAACAAACATGTTAGTGTTTTGAAGTCAAAATAATTGAGATACTCCATATCAGGCGGTACAATAATTGATGTTATAATTGCCGCAATCATTGCAATTACTAATACAGTATTCTTTTTTATAAACTTTATAACAGAAGTCATCATATTATTTCATTCCAAAATCACTAATAGGACGGTGTTCAATATGTTTTTTATCACAATATTTTGCTGCTCTAGAATCATCGCTGCAATATACAACCAACTTATCGCAGCCATTAAATAATCCCCAACCAAATTCTGTTACAGAATCAGGAATTAAAACTTTCTCAAGAGAGGAGCAGCCACGAAATGCAGTATCGTCAATCTTATATACACTGTCCGGAATTTCAACTGACTTGAGTTTATCACACTTATGAAATGCACCTTCACCTATTTCTGTAACACTGTCAGGTATGATAATCTTATTGAGTTTTGAACAATCACAAAAAGACCAATCACTAATAATAGTTACACTATCCGGAATTTCATATTCATATTTATCTTTGCTTGCGGGATAGCAAATAAGCACTGATTTGTTTTTATTAAACAACACATCATCTACAGATTTAAAACTTTTATTTTTGGAATCAACTACGACTTTCTTTAAATTAACACATCCACGAAATGGACCGGTACCTATGCTGTAGACTGCAGCAGGAATAAATATCTCCGTTAAACTTTCACACTCTTTAAAAGTATTTTTGCCTATTTTATTTAGACCTGGTTTTAAGATAACTTCTTTCAGTGACACGCAACCTGAAAAAGCCATATCATCAATTTTAGTAACGCCCTCAGGAACTTCAATTTTCTTTAGTCTAACACAACTTGCAAATGAACTTTCGCCAAGTATTATTAACTCTTCAGGCAGGGTGATTTCCTCTAACATTTTACAGCTATTAAAAACTCCTCCATATATTTCAGCTAAACCATTGGGAAGATTTATTGATTTTAAAACCTGGCAATTTTCAAATGCTCTTTCTCCAATTTCAATATCACTGTTTTCAATATCAAGTGAAGTTAATGAAATACAGTCTCTGAATGCACTTGATCCTAAAAGTTTCACTTTTTTAGGAAGAAACAATTTTTGAATACCTTTGCAACCTCTGAATGCCTCATCCTGAATTATTTCAACACTTTCAGATATGTTTACAATCGACAATTTCTCACAATTTTTAAATGCCGCATGACCAATGACCTTAACATTATCAGGAATATTTATTAACTGACTTCCATCTTTACACTTTACTAAAACATTGTCCTTTATAATAAGACTACGCATAGTTTCGACAGGTAAATTTGATATCATCTTTGTAATATACTTGTCTTCGTTTTCAGTTGAAACACCCTTCACATGCTGCAAATTTTCTAACATCATTTTTAATGCAGCCGGGATTTCAACATTCTCCTCAACATAGACAGGATATATTTTTTTATTATTTTTAAATGCAGTAATAATTTCCATTCCACAATACTTGGAAGACATAGAAGCATTAGAAATAAAAATTATGAAAGCAGAGCAATCTTCTATTTTTTCTCTCAATTCATCACGGAAATCTTCACCAATTTCCATAGTATCATCAAACCATACTCTAAACTTTTCCTTATTTAATCTGTTTAGAATTCGGTATACTTCCTGTGAATTACTATGGGAATAACTTATAAATATGTACGGTTCTGTTCCCTCATAAGGTTCAAAGGTTAATTTTTCAGTAAAGGCATCTGTTTTTCTCATTTTACTTACCTCTTTTTATTATTTTATAATTAGCATCAGTTATTGCTTTATTTTTGACAATTAGCGGAATCATCGTGATTAACTCTTTGTCATATTTTGTTGCATCAGGTAAATTCAAAGCATCTGACCTGTCTAGCAATTCATTAAACGGACATATATAAGGGTGCATTTTCAAAAATGAACAATTATGCTTACCATTACTAAATCCGCCTTTCTTATAATGCTCAACATCCTCCAAAGAAGCAGTTTCCCACCCCTCTGTACGCAAAAAAGCCATCCATCTGTCATGTTCAGCAATCATTAGTTCGTCAATCGTTTTTTCATTTAAGTATTCGTTTAAATCTACCTCTTCCGCATTTTGGTCATCAGTATAATCTAATCCAAGCATCCATAGCTTGTATCTTATATGCATTGCATTCGCTCTGTTTGATTTTTTGTTAACTTCAAACGCATTATAATTTTGCAACGCTTTCATATAATCTATTTTATCTGTACCACTAAAAATTTCTTCATATGCAAGATGAACATTTATTGACAATTTTTCAATAGGATTATTCATAACAGAGTCATACGAATAAATCGAATTTGCTCCACCAAATGGAACAATTTCATAAGAGATTCTTTTTTCTTCTTTTAACTCAGGAGTTTTCAGATTTTTAACCACATCAACCTTTTCACAATTACTTATGTATGTAGCAATTATAGGAAATTGTTTTGCCACTAAGTTCTGTTTAAGGAAAAAGCGTCTTAGGTACAGGGATATGCCGATATTGTTTTCATCGTTGTTTTCATCGTTATTTTCACCGCAAACCACAACATAAGAAGTATCATAACAATACTTTTTTAATATGCTTATAAAAGAGCAATCATTTGTGTTTGCCTGATAAAAATTCACCAAATAATCATCACAAAATATTTCGGGATAATTTAATTTTAATTCATTCTTTTTGTCTATTGCTTTTGAATCAATAACATTTATTTTCAATTTTACATTGGCAAGCTGCCCCAGCCATAATGCTGCTTTTAGTGTTTCCTCGCCAATATTGTCCATTCCACAAATTAAAAGTGAAATACAACCATCATTTATTGCGTTATACAGAGGGTATTCATCAAACAATTTATATACAGATACCCTTGCTATATCAAAATATTTTATATCAAGAACACTTTTGTTCATTGAATCTACTATTGTTTCTGTTTCTTTTTCGTCAGAAAACAAATATATATGAATCAACTTCTGTTCATCCATAGGTAAGTTGCCGTATTTTTCAACAAGCCTTAATGTATTATTTATATTATCGTCGCTGTTATCCGAAAGATTAAAAAAATATGCTTGCTTTGATTTTTTTAGTTTCACATAAATACTATCAATTCTGTCCGATGTTACTGTATAGTAATTCAGTTTATCAGATAAATTAGCTCTTATTTTTTTGTCTTCTACACAATTAGCAAAGACAAATTCCACATTATGATTCATTTTTTCAGAAATATCAAGAGCTAACTTTATTGAAGAATTATTCATGTCAGAAAACACATAAACATCTTTAGATTTTAGGTTTATAATATCAACCCTTAAGTACGAAAGAAAATTTACAATACAATCGTAGGCAGTTACAATAGCTGAAACAGGCACAAGTATGTGCAATAAACCAAGAATTAAAATGTAGGCATTTGCAATAATTGATATTTTTATAGATTCATATATAACACTGTATGAATCCATAAAACTTGCGTCCAATGTAACCATCTGCATTGTGTTTATTATATCACCAACAACAGCGCCAGATAGTGACAGTTCCTTACAAAAGACGGGAAAGTATATAAGAAATGCCGACAATATGATATAAAAAAACACTTTTACTGACTTGAACTTTTCGTCCCTTTTCGAAAGAAGGTATGCTGTTCTAACTAAAATTAAAACAACTAAAAACAAACAAATAAACCAAATCATATATTTCACTTACTTTTCTCTAACCTACTGCAACCGAAACACAAAAAATATCTCGGCTGCAGTATTAAAACTTATTCGACAACAAATAGAACTTAACAAAGCTTAACCAAATCAACGATTTTCTCATTGCAGAGTATCAAAATCACATTGTTGACAAATCTAAACTCAATATATATTTCTCATCATCTTTTATATATGTAAAAGTTGACTTGATTCTTATATCCGAGTTGAAATTCACATACTGAATAATATCAAAAAATCTCTTATTATCAATCAAATCACTTATCATTTTGAGATATTCTGACTTCTGCAAACATTTTACAGCTACCGTATGCTTTCCGTTTAAGATGTCATGTCTTACCATTGATCGCACTTTTTCAAAAGAATAGGTATTCAGCAATCTGCCGGAACGATAATAGTAATTACATTTTACAGCTGTACATGTCGGAAGATTTAGTAATTCATCCGGAGTATGGTCCTTAAACAATTCTTCGGTTGTAACACAGAAATAATTGTAGCTTACATCAGAAGAAACATGCTTTTCAGAATCAGTATTTGAATGATCATCCCATGTGGTATCAATATAATAGTAATCGCCTTCGAGTTTGATTAGATTCCATGCATGACATTCATCCTTTTTAGAAGTACCTGTAACTAATGTACATTCAATGCCATACTTATTCATCAAGTACTGAGTTGCCTTTGCATAACCGGCACAAACTGCTTTTTTGTTGACAAAGACACCGTATATGGAGCGCAAATCATCCGGTTCATCGTCATCAGCATCCTTGCTTGATTTTTCCAATGTCAAAGAATCGTAATCCACCAAACTGATAATGTTTGAATAAATTGTTTTTGCTACATCGTAATCAGCAAGATTATCCGATATACCCTTTTCAAATGCTGACAAATTCTCTGCAATTGCAGATTTTCGCCTTTCAGCTTCTTCTTTTGACATACAATACTTCAATTCAATTTTGGTTATTTTATTTGTAGCACTGTCAGAGTAAAATGCATACTTACCCTTATACCAGAAAAATTCAGGATGGTCTGTAATAACATAATTTCTGATTCTTTCAAGTGCTTTATCCGTCAACCATTCAGGAATTTCAGTGATTGTTTTTTCAAATGAAGATACAGCATTACATAATTTAGTGTAAAAATCTTTCTCTGATTCATTAAGCTGTTCAAAAGCAAATAAACGCACAGAGTCAGGATTACGCACCTTTGTACTAGGTTCAATGTCGTTATCAGGTATATCTTCGTCATCAACATCATCGAAGAAATCATCGTAGTCATCATCAAAGTCATCACAACGCCTGCTGTTATCTTCTGACAACATAATGGAAACATTACCACAATACATAGGATCAAGCGGTGTTTCCGTATTCATAAATGGAGTGTCCTTTGTTATGACTGTACCTGTTGAAAGCGGATAATTAGCTTTGTATCTTATATAACCAAAACCATACTCATCATTACGATTAGCTGTAATGATTTCTTCTCTTTTAGCAGTTGCCGGTTCATTGATTAAATATGTGTACTGTATCTCAACCCACTTTGCCATTCCTTCATAAATTTGAAGATTTAGTTGTTTACCATACTTTTTGAGTATATTCTTTTGATTCCAGTTAATATACTGCCAAATATGAGTAAGTTCATGTGCAATAGTAAGCATTGACATCATACGAGGTGAACCATTTTCAAGCATAAGTGTAAAACTACCACGCTTATTGATTGCAACACCCAAAACACGGCCATCAAACTTCGATGTAGGTATAAACGATTTACCTAATGTTTTATGCAGTTTTGCTGCGTTAACCATTTCAACCTTAATGCCAGTGTTAATTTTTATGCCAAAGAAAGATTCGAGATTGCGTTTTACATCTTCAAATATTCTAATAAACTCGGCCTCTGTCTTTATTGCAGTCCTGCCACAGCTTATACATCTGTCACGACCGTCTGACAGGGTTTCATATTCAACGCCGAATATTTCATTTCCGCAAAAATCACAGTATCTCGCATTTTTCTTATTTGGCTGGAAAGTAGACTCAACATACTTTGAAATCTGTTTTCCTCTTCTTGCCTCCTTAAGAGGATTTTTACCAACACAGAGTTTTTTTAGATATGAAAGTGTTCCGTTTAAATCTATCGAATCAGGTTCACATTCACCGCCAAATAACAAATAGTATCTCTTGTGATACGGTGCCTTTGAGAAATCAAACTTTGATTTTTTATCTGTATTACTTGAATCCATTACTTTTTGATTGCTTTCAATAGGCATATTTGCACTCTGAGTCAAATCGTTTGAACTAACATTTTCGACTTCTGAATTATCATCCTCTTTTGTTTCAACATCAGGATTAAACTCTGCATCATTTTTCTCATCTGCATCCGTATTGATTTTTTCCGAATTTTCTTCGGGAACTTTAGGGTCATCCTGATGAATATCAGAGGTCTGTTTATCTTCCGTATTTTCTGTATTCTCAGAAATTTCTCGTTCATCGTCAACTTGAGTGTCATCTTTCTTCTTTTTTGATTTTCTTGAAAACAGTTTCTTAAAAAAGCTAGCAATTTTTTTAAATGGTGACAAAAGTTTCTTGAAAAATCTTTTTATCTTACCATCTTTTTTGGTTTCACCACCATCAGAATCTGATTCAGATGGGTCTATCTGCAAAGGCTGTTCCTCTTTCGGAGGTCTCAAACTTAAAGCAATAGAACGCTTATTCCAAGAAAGATAGTCTTCTACAATCTGAAAAATCCTATTAAGATTTCTTTCAACAGCAATCAGCAATCCCATATCAAGGATTGAATCCTCAATAATATATATACTGTTATCTGATGGCACTTTTTCAAAAGGTGTTACTAAAGAATAGGATAACGGCCTTATCTTTGTGTCATCTGACAAGTGACTCTCATCTGTCAATGCAACGATGTATGGACTGTTTTCAGCAAAAAGTGATCTGAACACTTCATTAAGAAGAAATGTTATGGTATACCTTACATTATCAGTCAGCAAACCATCATATTCTGGAAGACTGATTTTCAGAATTTCTTTATTGCAATAATCTCTGTCAGGAATTTTGCTATTTTCTCCTCTAAACTGAATTTTTTTGGCATTAGAGAAATCATTGTATTTTTCCATCTTGTAATAGCCATCAGTTTTTACAGAAAAATCAGCATACATATGTTTGATTTCAAAGCCATCAATATTCTGAATCGCACCAACATTGGTTGCTGTTTTAACAGAAGAAATAATGTATTCTCTAAGTTGTCTGTAGGAAGGTCTTCCGTCAATATGATCTGATGACCTTCTTACAAGCACATGCCCGTCATGGGTTACATATTGCATTTCGTAATACTTTCCGCCATATGTAAAAAATTGTCCGGGAAGTAACTTCTGATAAATATGATCTCTGAGTTCAGAACCAAGATAGTATTTTTCACCTTTTTCATCTTCTGAAATATAGCTTGCAGATTTAAGATTGTCAATGAAGTTTTTCGTAAAGCTCTTATTTTTAATAGAATAAACTCTGCGAATTTCACCAAGTTCAAAACTATACTCATCTTTAGAAATGATAATCGAATTATCATATTCTTCACCAACATCAGACAAGACTATTTTTTTGTCATAAGCAATGTCTATCGCTTCTTTATAATTATCAGATAATTCCGTTTCAATCTTAACAGAAGACAATGATTTAAAGATTTCATACCATAATTGTTTTCTAACATCTAACGAAGGCAATCCTACAAGTGACAGTTCCTTTTTTATGATATTCTCATCAACATTGTCCTCACTCATAAGAAGCAAAAGTCTTAAAACAACATTTCTGTTTGTTCTTGCAAAATCTGCAACAAGGCAAGGAATTGCTTTAGCATCCGACTCAAATATTGTGTTATTATCCGCCATATAATCCTTTAAAAGGTATGATGAGGAGATAACATTAACGAATCCCTGTTGGGTAGCTCTTGTTGAAAAATCCCTTAATATTTCATACATATTATAGAATTCATCTTCAACGGTAATATAATTATTCTTCTCAACTTCCGCACTCCAGAAATTTGAAGAAGTGTGAAAATATTCATTCATAGTTTCCTGATTTGTGGGAAGAGCAGCATATTTCATCAAATCATAATAATACTGACGATCTATCCAATTCATATCAGTAACCGGAAATGCATCTCCACCATACCAGGTAACATTTGACACTTGATTTTTAAGTGCAGCAAACGATAGTTCCGTTCCTATACCGAGATATCTCGAAATGTTAGGCAACTGACGATGATGAATATAATCATTGTCAGACTCCCAACACATATATGAGCAGGTACCTTTATGTTTATTTGTTGCGGATACTTCAGTTAGACTTGTCATAAGAATGTGTGACATAGCATCAACCAAACCATCACAGTTTTTATCACACAAGCAAAAAACTATATTTTTATCTTCATCCTTGCGGCATGTTTTAACAAGTAAATTCAAACCTATTTGAGCTGTTGTTATAAGCTTTGACGGCTCCAATATTACCATAAAACCTACTTTTTCAAGAAATTCTTTATTATGCTGCTGCACATTGATATTTATCACATCGGAACGAGTCAGAATTCCTATATCAAGTTCATCGTTTGAACTACTGAGTGTACCAACCTTCCACATAAATGGGATATTTGTAACAGCTTCTATTCCGTTCTGTATCCATTGTGTGATTTCGTCCTCAATAGAATGTCTTCCCAAAACAACTAAAACTTTTTTCTGACTTAATAATGCCCTGTTCATAGGATAAAAAGCATACGGAATTAAGTCTTTGTAAAAAGGATTATTAAAGAGAATACTTTTACCGTTCAACAAGTCTAGAGATGAATACAAATAGTTGTGATCCAACTCAAAACCTGCCCTGTTTAGTGCACTGTAGTATGTTGCAAATGTATTAATTTTCGGGTCAGGATCAGCAAGAAGACTATCAATCACCTCGTCATTAGTTATCTCATCAGAAAGACCTATATTTACATTAGTATTTTCTGAAAGTAATTTATCTCCAAAAAGATTTCGCAGATATTTTCTCAACAAAGAATAATTTACTGTTTTGTATGAATCTTCGTCCTCACCCAAAATATCTCTGCGATATTCACCAATGCTTTCACTGTCAAGAAAGAAATAAATTTCACCGACAAGTATTACACTGAAAACAGGATAGAATATGTCTGCCAAAAGACCTGCCCCATACATTCTTCCTGATATAAGCATAATAAATGACATCACAAAAACTACTGTGTAATACACAACCTTTGTAAATGTTCTGGCTTGTATAAATTCATTTTTTATACACCATCTGTCCTTATCAGGATAATATTCATAAAAAATAGGCACTACCTTATCATGTAAACTTCTGCTTTTTTTGTTGAATTTTTTCATGATGCTTATGCAAATTTTTTTATACAACAGATAAACAGAAACTATAAGGAAATTCGAAATATAAAAAATCCAGTATTTCATATTCAAGTTATTCAGTAACCCTGAAATAAAATCTACCGGCTGTTTTAAAAAGTCTGAAACTCCCTGTGGAATCCATGAGGCACTTAACAGATTGTTCATCCAAACTGGAAAATTCTGTATAAAACTAAGCAGCATATTATTTATTCCCTGCAAAGAGAACATAATTACCACTACATAAATTGTAGAAAAGACGGGCATCAGAAACTGACGATCTCTAAATTTTTTATCGAGATTCACTTTTCTACTGGCAAAACAAAGAAGGATGAACGGAATAATAGCCAGCATTGTTTTGAAAATATCTAAAATGCTGTTTGCTGAACTAGTCATACAGTTCCTCCCTCTTAACTTTAATACACTTTATGTAGTCCACTGGAACACCAATTCTCATTCCGCTGCGTAAATACTCAATATTATTTTCAACGGAGCTATACGGAAAATCGTACGTATATGAACATGGTTTGTCAAAATCAAACATATACGGTTCAATATTATCTTCCGGAACATAGTTTTCATCAATATACTCTGGAAACAATCCAATTATATCTGTCAGGCAATGCTTTATTTCAATTTCATGGTTTTTATAGATATTATTGTGAACATCGACCTTATTATTTATTGTATCAAGAATTGAAAACTCTCTCATTACATTGCACGCATGGCTCAGATAATCTGAAAAAGTGTTCATAGATCCCATAATCTCGTTGTAAATACCATCCATTACATTATTAAAATGTCTGAATTTTTCTACCAGATTACTTCTGAGCACAATCAAACATACTATCATTCCAACACATATTATTCCAAGTGTGACTGCAATAAGAACAGTTGAAAATGCTCCTGTACCGAGATTATTGAATTCACTAACCAATAAGGGTAAAAAACCGAACATTGAAAGTGCAAGTAGAATAATCCCCAGATATACTGTTTTCTTTCTTGTCATTCTCTCAGATATTCCTTGTTTTACATTTTTAGCAGCTCCATCAAGTCTTTCGTTATATTCCTTTGTGTTAAAAATCTTTGATGTAGATGTTTCAATCATAGCCTGCTCCTCTTCCTGCAGTCTATACTTCACATCTTCGATTTGAAACTCAGAAAGCTGTTTAGCACGCAAATCGTCAATCGCTTTTTTATCTCTAAAATCATTTTCTACAGCATTTTTAACACTACGATGAGGTTGTCTCAAAAATCTGATAAAGTGTTTTCTGATTTCACCGTGCTGACTTTCCCAATATTTATCTTCATCAGAAGGGCAGTCCTTTGAAAATCCTATTCCGCTATATTCACAAAGCAAGCTTTCCTTGCCGTATTCATCAGGAAGTTTTACCGGCACTGTAATATCAGATTCAAATTCTTGCCTAACAAGACCATCTTCCAACGGTTTGCTTGCCATTTTCTTTCTGTGATTACGCAACAAAGCAATTTTATTGATTGTTCTCTTTAATTTATATACATAATCATTACACAGCTTCTTAACCTTTTCATCATCAATTTCAGAACTTAAAGCGTACACTCTGCCCGGTTTAAACATATCATAAGAAACATAATTTTCTGAAAAAATGAGTACAGTCGACAGAAACTTAAAGTAATCAAGCTCTCTTATAACACCTTTAATTCTTGGAATCTGATAAACCAAAAACCTTGTTTTTGATGAATAAAGATTGTCTTCTGCATATTTTGAATAATCATATTCGCTATAATCACACCAAGCAGCCTCTGCTTCTATCAAACTGATATCTATGGCACGCTCAGAAATGGCTATAACAGATTTTGGAGGAGAAAACAGTTCACCATCTATCAGGAACTTGCTTCCAACTGTATCAAATCGTTCTGCTCGTGCCAATGAGGTTTCAAAATCAATAACAGAAACATTTTCTCGATTCAGTATTTGTAAATATTCATCAGAGAAAGGAACCGTCTTTTTTATTTCATCTTCAGCAACTACTTCAGGACGCAATTTTGAGATATAGCCGTTGAGCCAAACAGTTAATCGCATCAACGGATTTTCCATCGCTTTTTTTGAGGTTCTCTTTACATACTCTCTGTAATTCAGCACCTCATCTTTATTTGATAGAGCAGACGGAGTTTTCTCTGTTCCTACAAAATCAAACGGATTTGGTTTATTCATCAACTGTTCAGATATGACATGGCGGTCATTTATTATGACCGCACGCCAATCTTTTTTTGTTTTAATCAACTCGTTTAATTCCGGTAACGCTTCATCTAATGTTGCTGCCTCAGGATACCATGAACAAAAAGCAATTTCTTTGTTGTCAAGTAAAGGTCTGAAATGTATCTGATATTTAATTTTACAATCGTGAATAACCTCTTTATCACATATTATTACTGTAAACAAAGTATCACCACCTTGACAAATTCAAAAAAATTATACTTCTTCCATTTCTCTTAATTTGTCCACATATTTCATCATATCCTGCTCCTTGAAATAGTGAATCAATGCACTATGAGCAGTTTCAACAACATCATCAGAGAAAATTCCATTTCTAAGAATATTATTGTATTTCTTGTAACTATCTACAAACAGTTTATACTGTTTGAGGAGTTCATCTGCAGTTCTTGAAACAACAGTGTCAATATTACTTGTGAAGCTTTTAATCTCAGACTGAACAATTTCAATTATGCAATTGACCATAACTCTCATTTCATTTTCATCTTTACACTGTGCAGGTAAAGAATTGCAGTAAAGAAGTACTATTTCAAACAATGATATAACATCACTTCCGATATTTTGAGAAGAATTGAATATCTTTTTGCGTGTAAGCTTTGAAGCTGCTTTAAAGAAATCAGAATCCTCTATACTCTTGCAGCCTCTCTCTTTAATTTTTACTCGAATTGCATTAACAAAATTTCTGATTTCAGAAACAGCAATACGATCAAAATACAGACAGTCAAGGACTTCATAAAGCTCATCACAGCGAGTACCATTTGAAACTTTCATTTCCTGCTTAATTTCATCATTATCATAGTATACATAAACCGACTGATCCTCATTATCATCAGAAATTGGACGCATCTTGATTCGATCATATACAAATCCATAAATCAATGATTTGTGAATTTTGGACATAAGCTTTTTCTGATAATCCATATCAAGTTCAGGAAGTACAGAGATAGCATTCCACCTTTGATCAATGTGAGGAGTAATAACAGCACTAGTTTTGCTATCCGGACCGATTGTATCCATATACTTCTGATAAATACGGAAATAATCACCTGTTGACGGTAAGTCAAGTTCACCTTCCGATGAAAGTTCAAACTGATCGTCAATGCCCTCTTCTGAAGGAGCAGCAAATTTAGAAAGCTGAAGTGGTGTAATGTTATAAACGGATCTGAAAAATCTGAGTTCATACGCTGAAACAGTGTCTGACGCTATTGCTCCTGAAAGGAAATCTGACACTCTGATTCCGCCGCCGTCAACAAGAGCCACACTTCTTGCAATCGCATTAGACTCTCTTGATTCATCCTGCGTATTTTTCTTTATACCAGGACTAGCAAGATTTTCGCACTTCGTTATAACATTGGAAATGTATTTTTTCATATTTTCTTCATTAAGAAGTTCTCTGCGTTTTGCATCCTGACAAGCTGGACTTGTTTTTGCAATTTCCAACGATGTTTTTACCTGATACTCAAGTTTGATAGCTTGAAGAATGCCCTCAACATTTATAATTTCAGCATTTTCCTCGACCATTTTCTCATAGTAAGGAATCAAAACATCATCAAAAATATCCTTAGTTTTCTCAAAATCAAGTGAGTTCGCCGACTTTCTTATCTGAATATAAGAATTATCTCTTACTGACTCAAAAATCTCAGCATAAAGTGCTGATGCTGCCTCGCCGGAATCTGCAGGTCTGTCTATACTCTTTGCAAGGCGGTCAATAACTTCTTTATTTCCAAAAAGATTGTAAATATAATCACCGTTTTTATATGTGATAGAAGTCAAAATATCTTCCTGACTCTTTTCAATCATAGGAACTTTTGCAGAGAAAGAATCAAAGAATTTTTTGAAAGAATCAATCAATGAATCAACCGCAGGGATTGCGACCTCACATATACTTGTACCAATCTTACAGATAAGGTAATCACAGACAGTTTTGTAATATGTACCGAGGTGATTATTACATTTTACTGCATCCTGATCAGAACCATATATTTCCTTATCATCAAGTACATCACACATTTCAGAGAGAGTATTTTCCTTCTTGAAGTGTGTCTTAGCTACATCATATTTAACCTTGTTATCTTCTGCGCCTGAAATAATATCTTTAATTTTTTTCCTATATGCAGTATCATTTGAACCTGAATTAAATCTTTCTCTTGCATCAAGCAAAAACTTCTTCAATTCATACAGCATAAATCTGATGGCATTCGGATGCATTACCTTACCGTTTGCTGATACAAATTTTTCAAGCATAAATGAACCAAGACCCGGCTTAGAGGTTGATGATTTACTATAGAATATTGCTTTTGCAAGTGCGGATGCTGCTATAGAAACATCGTCCTTCAATGATAATTTATGTATCTTTGAAATATCAGAATATCTGCTTGTATACTGATAACCTGAATCACAATTTCTATCAGCTCTGCTATAATTTGTGTTAAAACTTGAGTCAAAAGATCTTAATCTGTTATCAAGAACTTCCTTGACAATTGAAGCGACATAAAACTTCATTATTTTCTGCATTGAAGAATCAACATCACTAAACAAATCATCTAATATTGTATCGGCATCAGGACTGGTCTCGGTTGATTTAAGTCCTCCAGAATCTTTGGTTTCGTTTATCTTTAAGTTAAGATACTTATTCCATAGGGATGAAGTGAAATTGTTACCTGCGCTTTCTTCTTTACCCTGATACATAGCCTCAACATATACATCTTCTATTCTGGGTTCATCACCTGATGCAGGATTTTCTTCATACTCTTTCAATTGCTCTTTAAACTGAATATCATACTGAAGCCACGAATTTTTAATCAGTCTTTCCTTATCTTCAGCTGACAGGTTTTCATCTGAAGAAGTTCCGATTATGGCTGCTCTTACCCAATTTCTTGCGATATAACTTCTTATTGCGTTATAAGGATAAACCAGCTTTGAAGCACCTATTCCGCCAAATCTGCATCTTCCGAGAGATTCAGGACGAATACAAAGCTTGAGTACATTATCTTCTTTACTGCTCGATGTTTTATACATCGGACCAATATTCTGCTCATAAATTGCCTGAGAAGAAAATTTAATATACTGATCGAGCGAAATCATATTTCCGGAATTCAAGTCTGTTCTGTCCATAAGGAAACAGAAATCAAATGGCAAACAGCTTATTTTTTCTATTCCAGATGTTGCACTTGGAACGGAAATACATAAATCCTTATATCTTTTGAGCTCAGGAACTGTATCAAAGAATCCAGAGCCTTTCATCATAAATGCATTGATTTCCTTAATTGTTGCATAACCATTTGCTCTAAGGCTATCTCTTTCGCTCTGAGTATCAATTACAGTATCCATAACCCCTGGCATAACAAGGAAGCCTCTAATCATTACCGCTGCCTCAGGATACATTTTGTTGATATAATGTCTAACAAGCATAGCTACCTCCATAGCTATACCTGAACCTGTACCACCGGCAACAGTTGACGCAATTACAACCTTTATAGCTTGTTTGTATTTGCCACCGTCTTTTAAAAACAATTCGTCAATTGTTGAATACAAGTCAATGATTCTGCCCTCTTTAATTACTGCACTCATTGCAAGTCTGGAAATAGCACGAACTTGTCCTGCACCTTCAGAAACAGGCTTTGAATCAAGCATCTTATTCTCAGGGAACCAACTGTTTTTTGCGTCCTTGTCATTTTTCAGATAAGTTTCAATCGTTGCAGTTGATGAAGTCTGAATAGCCTTGATATTTGCACTTTTGTCAACATTCAAAATGTCATTAACATCTGTATCCATACAGATAAAACGCAAAAGGGAATTATCATCAGACAAAGCTCTATCAGCTACCCCTTTGATAATTTTACAGCCAATACCACCACATCCAATAAAAAGAACCGGTGCATTCACTACATTTGCCTGAACATGTTCTACTAACTTACTCATAATAATTTACCTCATTTCCTTAATATATTTCAATGTGGCCGCTGGCCTTTGTACCGTTATCAAATACTACCTGTATATCAGTTCCGTTTACAATAATTTCATAATCAACATTTTTAAGTTTAAAATCTTTATTAGCTGTATATTGATGTGAACCTATTGAAAAGCTGACAAGATCATCAGACCTAAAGTTAAAAGCTTTAACACTCATTGACTTTTTTGAAAAAAGTCTTTGATGTACCTTTGAATTTTTTTCAGCTGAACACTGTAATGCATTTTCATATGGGACTATGTGCAATCTCTTACTTCTTGGTGTAATAGAAAACTTTTTACCCATTTCATCACGAGGCCTGTCTATAATAAATTTCATATGTTTTGGCCAAGCCTTACGAGTTAAAATGAAAGCGACTATAGCAATTAAAGCAGCCAATATTACTAGCCATATTAACCACAACCAAAACTGATCAAACCACTGAATACTAAAGTGCAAAGAATCTTCACTTGAAATCTCTCTTTTATACTCGTCAAGGTAACTTCCCTTCGCTGTTAATTTATAGTCACCACATTTGGGTTCAATAAAATTCCCATTTTCATCAGTACCAAGATTAACTTCAAAAGCAGATTCACCTTTGAGATATTTATAAGTGTAAGATAAATCCTCCGACGGTTTTGGCTCAATTGACAACTTCAAATTTTTAATTTGCTCATCCGAAAGCTTTTTGTTATCGTAAGTGATGTCAATTCTGACAGAGTTCCAAGTGTCTTTATCCGACAACTTAAACCACTTGCCAAACTGTTTAGTACTTACCTTAATTTTAAGCCCTTTTTCTTTTGGCATTTCAACATTGATTTTTCCAAAATTACCATCACTTTTATTGTTAATACTGTACTCCTTAAGGTATGTACCTGAAACAAGTATTTTAGTATTGGAATCAGCATCAAGTTTTATAGTTTCGCCTGAAGAAACAGTTTGTTTTTTACCATTGTTTGATACTTCAGCAGACAACGCAACAGGTGAAAGTAGTTTTGAATTACTTACATCTTCACTTGTTTCACCATCTACAAGGTTATAAACAAGTTTATATTCTCCGGGGGTAATTGATTTTGATACATCAATTTTTTTACCATTACTATCAGTCAGATATGACTGAATTTTTACATTAGGTTCATAAAAAATCTGAACATCTGAACCCGTATAATCAAGGGTGTATGTACCGGTTTTACAAGCATCAAATGTAACTACTTGACCTGATATATCAGCCGGTGGTGCGGAATAATCACTACCTGTACCTTCAATACCTGATTCAATCTTAGTATCAAGCGTTTTGTCAATTAGTTTATTATCGTCACCAACTAACGATCCTACTTCCGCGCCCTTGCCCTGAACAAAGGCTATTATATTATTCATAGACACATCTATGCTGAATTTACCATTTGAAAATCCCTCAACTTTATGTCTTTGAAAAATCTTATTACATATGTTAACAAGTTCACCAGTTAATTCGTTGGCTGAACTTACATTTGAAGCATAGAAGTTTTTAGAAACATTACTATTTAGAACTGACGCCTCAGCAAGTCCAAGATATTGTACCTTTATATCACCTTTTGCCAAATCGAGCATCTTTTTATTAAGCCATGAAGCACTTTTTTGCGATTTCTTTTCTTTAATACTTTTATCGTAGTAAAATTCACCGTCAGTTAATACTATCAACCATTTTTCTTCGGCCTTTGACTTCTGCAGATATTTCACTGCGTTATACGCAGGCTTAAGAATAGTTGCTGATGTTTCTTTACTGTAAATTTTAGAAATATCACTTATATTATCTTTTGTAATTTCCAATCTGTTCGATACTGATTTTCCATTCTTACCGATTGAAATCTCACCCATAGGATAAATTCCCAATTTATCGCCGGAATTATAATCCAACATAGAGGCAAAAACGCCTATAGCGTAAAGAGCTTGACTCCATCTGTCAGTATCCTCATACATCGAACCGGAATTATCAAACACAATAGCAATATCATGAGATACCGAGTCTTTATTTACATCACTGACTTTTTCTGTTGCAGATACCGAAAGTGAACCTAAAATAGACATCACAGTCAGCACAACGGCAAATAAACATGAAATTGCCTTTGTAAAAATAGTTTTTCCCTTCACTTGTCTCACATCCCTAAAGAACATAATTATAAATTGTTCCTAGTAATTGTACATAACAAATTACTATTCACATTTCATACACAACTTATATTTTAGCTAAATCAATAGCTAAAATACTATAAACTCTATCCTCACATTTAATCACATTAAAAATTTATCCTTAACCACTTCCAATATTAAACCAGATAATAGCACAAGATTATTCTTCTATTTTCTGTGTCAGAATAATTTTAACTTTATAATTCTTAAAAGAAATTATCATTCAAAAAACATACTAATAGTAGTATATTTTTTGTCTTAAAGAGATAAATACTATTCAAGAATAACACTTTTCGACAAATTTGTCAATATTTTTACGCTAGTTTTATATATTTTGAATTATTGGTACAACAGTACAATAATAGAAAATATCATTAAGCTAAAAATTCAAAATTGCTTAAAATCACAATATAAAAATATAACTTTTTAAATTTTGAATTTATAAGCACCTAAATAATAATAATCACATAATAGACAATCCATTGAAGGTATGTTATTATGTCAGTAAAGAAAAAATCTTTCCAACAAAATTAAATTTATTAAATGAGGTTTATTATGACAAAACGATCATATTACTCAAGCAATATACAAAGTTTTTTGAGCAAGGATAATTACAGCATATTTGGCGAGATAACAACCAACATCAATTTTCTGCTGAAGATTTACAAAAGAATATGTGGAACAAAGAAATTGAAATTTTAAAGCGTGAACTATCTAATTTTCCAGATGGGCATGTTATTTTTGAATATACTATTCCACGAATAGGCAATCGAATAGACAATGTAGTAATTTATAAAGGCATAATCTTTTTGTTAGAATTTAAGGTGGGTGAAAATAAATATCCATCATATGCTAACGAGCAAGTAACTGATTACGCATTTGATTTAAGTTGTTTTCACAAAGAAAGTCACAACAGATTATTGGCACCTATTTTAATTTGTACTAAAGCCAGCAGTCTAAGACAAGAAATTAAAATTTCAAAGGATAATGTTTTAGAAACAATTTGTTGTAATGAATATGAAATTGCAAAATACATAACTAAAATATCTTCAATGTTCAAGCAGAACACTATACATCCAAATAATTGGATTAACTCCTTATATTTGTGAAAGCTCTTTTAGATATTGACGTTACTACCGCTAAAACACTATACAAGCAGTTTAAAAGCAATTACCCAATTGTTATGACAAGAGATTTAAGTAAGGCTAAGTTGTGGGTTAAAACACAAGCAAAAGGTTCTCAAAGGTACGGTCTTACTGCAAGTTCAGGTGCAAAACGACTTAGAAAATACGGTGTATGGGTTCAGAATAAGATTGATGCTACAAATTGGTTCCTGAATGGAAAAGATGATGTACGCTCATCATTTTATTTGGAGGAAACAGCAACCGAATTTGATATTCAAGGGCTTGAGCTTGATTGGACAATTGTTTGCTGGGACGCAGATTTTAGATTTGAAGAAAACAATTTTAAGTACTACAAATTCACGGGTGCAAAATGGCAGAACATAAAATCCGAGGATAATACTTTATATCTCAAAAATGCTTACAGAGTTCTTCTAACAAGAGCACGACAAGGGTTTATTATCTTCGTGCCAACAGGTGATGAAAATGATATAACCGCAAAACCAGAATACTATAACGGCATTTATAAGTATTTAAAAAGCATAGGGATAGAGGAATTATTATAAAAAGATTCAATTACTTTTACAGATAATTTGACACACAACATTAAATATTCTTTTCAAAAAACTGCTATGATGTATACTCTCATCATAGCAGTTCTCTTAATTATGCTTTTAAATTTTTACATTTTTTTTGAAAACAAACACATATTTTTCTCAACACACAGCCAATCAATATCGGTACAAACAGACCAAATATAAGATATACAAAAGCCCACTGTTGCAAACCGTTTGGAA
>OIYS01000128.1_pt1 | contig 56286 bp, 89 predicted proteins | sample 1588271 | NCBI WGS metagenome assembly OIYS01 (sample SAMN03283286) | human gut metagenome | biome: human-associated habitat; material: feces | host: Homo sapiens | place: Peru | collected 2012 | reverse complement strand
ATACAAAGGAGCATCATCAGCGACAGGAGACTACGGAGCATCATCAGCGACAGGATACTGCGGAGCATCATCAGCGACAGGATACAAAGGAGCATCATCAGCGACAGGAAACTGCGGAGCATCATCAGCGACAGGATACAAAGGGAAGTCGGCAGCAGAAAACCCAAATAGCGTAGCGGTGGCTTGGGGACCAGAAGCAATGGCAAAAGGTGTAAAAGGATCCACGCTTGTCCTTGCAGAATGGAAACAGATTGATGATGATGCATGGTACTGGAAAGAGGAAGCGTGGGATTTCATAGGATCATTAATGGTTCATGTGGATGGCGAAAAAGTAAAAGAAAACACATGGTACACATTAAAGGATGGCGAACTTGTGGAGGTAGAAGATGAATAAAAAAGAAGTATTGGAAATCAGAAAGCAGTTCTCACCAGAGAATTGTTCGATAACCCGTATAGCCGGATGCTATGTGGACGGAGAGAAAGAAAAGCGCATGGAAAGGGAAGAAACGTTTCTTTCACTGCCGGAAGAACAGGCATTTAAGTATTTCGACATCTTCAAAAAGACGTTATCCGGGAAAATCGGAAAGAACCTGTTGAACTTGGAATACAAACTGAAAGCAGACAGAAGCGGTGACCCGGAGGGCGAAGAGCATGAACTGTTGATGAATCTGAGGGAAAGTAAGTTGAAAGACCCGGCGTTGTTGGATGAATTCTATGAGAAGATTCTTATGTATTATGACTGTGCCGAAAACTACTATATCGTGCTTATCCATGCGGTATATGACGTACCGGGAAAGACATCGGATGGAGAAGAATTGGAAGATGCATCTGACGAAGTATACGATTTCATTCTTTGTTGTATCTGTCCGGTGAAACTTTCAAAGCCGGGACTTGCTTACAACGGAAAAGATGAACGGATGGAAGAGAGAACCCGTGACTGGGTAGTAGACATGCCGGATAAAGGCTTTCTATTCCCGGCATTTAATGACCGTCAGACAGATGTACATAGCGCACTCTATTACACCCGAAAGTCTGCCGAGGTACAGGAAGAAATGGTCAGAGAGGTGCTTGGAATTGATTTGGTGGTATCTGCCGATGAAGAGAAAGACAAATTCGGCAAGCTGTTAGAGGACGTGCTTGGAGAAGATGCGGACTGCAAAACAGTGAAAGACATTTATGAGGGCATATCCGAAGAGATGGAACGCCACGCAGAAGACCCGGAACCATACAAAATGAGTGAGAGAGAACTGGAAAAGATATTCAGCAGCAACGGCGTACCGGATGAACAGATGGAACTGTTTGAGGATTCCTACCGGGAGAATATCGGGGATGAACCGATTATGGCAAGCAATATTTGCGACAACAAGGTAGTCAATATCCAAGTACCGGAGGGAAAGATAACTATCGATGCAGATTTCATTAGCAATCTTGAGATTAAGAAAGTTGACGGAAGAAAATGCATGGTACTGCCAGTAGACTATGTAGAAGTTAACGGAATTTCAACGAAAGCGTAGGTGAGGAAGATGAAATATAAGGTTGGAGATAAGGTAAAAATCAAAGAAAATCTGATTACTGGAAATATGTATGGTGGTTTATATCTGTATGGTGGTGCTACGAGACATATTGGAGAAGAAACGATAGTAACAAAAGTTGAAAAAGAACGCTACAGGTTAGCCGTTGATAATTCTTCGAGAATCTGGACATACGAAATGCTTGAACCAGTAGAAGAAATGAGTGCGGAAGAAGCAATTAAATTATCTGGTGAAATGTGCTCAAGTTCGGCTTGTTATGAATGCCCGGTTTTTAAGTCACGAGAAAAATACAGTGAAATGTGTAACGTGTTTAGAAAAGAACACGCCGAAGAATATCTTGAAATCCTTAAGCAGTGGAAAGCAGACCATGAGAAAAAGCCGATTGAGACAAAAAGCGTTTATATTATTCGTGTGATCGAAAATACAGATGGAATGGAAAAATGCGTATACAAAGAAAAAAAGAAAGATTCTGAGGGTTCTCAAGAGGCAATGGAAAGAGTTCTGAAAGAATATTGCAAAACACATGAGGGCAGGTCCTTTACGGTAGCGGAGTGGACTTGCCAGGTAAAGGAGTAACCCATGAATACAGGAGAAAAGATAGATTACATGATTCAGTGCTTACAGGTGGCAAACGAGGTGAAGTGATGATATGGGAAAGAGAAAGATAAATTGCACTAACAGTTCTTGTAAGCACAATATAGGAGAAAATGGATGTGATACCTGTATAACCATTGACTATTCGGGGAAATGCCAGTCATTTGAAAAAGGCTTTCCTTATTATTTTCACATTGTATGGGATGCATTAGGAGATTCGAATTACATTGATATGATAAAAATCAAGATGGATCCAGATTTGAGAATCGGGTTGTATTATGTGATGGAGTGCTATGGACTTGGATTTTCCGAAATGGAATGGGGCACATGCCGGATGGTGATGCTAAAAGATAAAGAAGATGGAAAGGGACTGAAATATGAGGAAATTATAAAAAGAGAAATGGATATGGAAAAGTTCCAGAAGTTTTTTGATGATTTTAAAAACGGAATAATGCCAGGACCAGAACAAAAAGAAAAGGAACAGACAAATACTGAACCAAAAGAGTTTGGATGGCTGTCACCAACTGGCGATTTTATAGAATCACCGTTTGGAACCCATGAAGAATCGGCATCTGAAATATGCAGAAGCAAGGGATTTGATGATGAATATCGAAAATGGAGAGATGAGAACGAAGATACTGTTCATCTAAAAAGAGATTTCTTGCAAGAAGTAAAAGGATATTGCTTGATACATAATCCGTATGGAAGTGGTGGATATATTGTGACAAACATGAGAGAACTGACGAAGAAACAAAAAGAATTCCTATATGGATATTTTATTGATATGGGAGACAGATTCAAAGCGGAACAATTTATTGATTAAAACAAACAGAAAGGAGACGGAGCTCCGGCCGGGCAAAGATATATCGGCTCCTTTCGAGAAGATGTATATACAAGAAGATGATTTGAAACTAAATGATTGGCAGTTCGCCCAAAGAAAGTATCTTCCTTATGAAACAAAGCTCCGGCTTACAGAGACACGCATAAGAGAATGGCATTACAACTGGGCGGGGCAAGTGTATCTAAGCTATTCGGGTGGACTTGATAGCACGGTACTGCTACATATGATTCGAAAAGAATTAGGCGATGATGTTCCGGCTGTCTTTTCCAACACGGGTTTGGAATTCCCGGAAATCGTGAGATTTGCAAGAAAAGCACCGGGAGTGTTTGAAGAAATCTATCCGAGAGATAAAAACGGCAAAAGGATCACTTTTAAACAAATTGTGGATCAGCACGGTTTCCCGCTGGTCTCGAAAGAAACGGCGGCGAAAATTGAAAAGTTGAGACACGGAAAGCTGAGTGAGAGGTATCGCAATTATTTGCTGAATGGTGATGAACGAGGGAAATTTGGTATGCTCCCTAAAAAGTGGAGATTTTTGCTTGATGTTGAATTCGATACATCTCAGAAATGTTGCGACAAGATGAAAAAGAAGCCGTTTAAGGAATATGAAAAGATGACTGGAAGAAAGCCATATGTAGGCACAACACAGGACGAGGGATTCATGCGAGCGCATCTATACGCAAGCACAGGTTGTAATGTGTATGACGGGAATAAAATCAAGTCGCAGCCATTAGGATTCTGGAACAGACAGGATGTATTAAGATACGTGGTCGAAAATGATGTGGAAATATGCTCTGTGTATGGAGATATTAAGCAAGATCAGCAAGGCAACTATTATACGACAGGAGAACAACGAACAGGATGCATGTTCTGTGGATTCGGAGCGCACCTGGAAGAAGAGCCAAACAGATTCCAGAGAATGTCCGTAACACACCCGAAATGTTATGAAATCTGCATGAACCTTGAAAGCAATGGAGTGAAGTACAAAGATGCGTTAGAAACGTGCGGAATTGGTACAGAAACATGGGAGCAGATGGGACAAATGGATATATTTGATTTTATTGGAGGTATGCAGTAGTGAAAGACTTAATTGTGGATTGTTTCGCTGGTGGTGGCGGGGCATCAGTCGGAATTGAAATGGCACTCGGCAGACCGGTAGATATTGCAATTAACCACGATCCGGATGCCATATTGATGCATAAGACCAACCACCCGGATACACTACATCTGACAGAAGATATTTTCAAGGTCAACTTGAAGAAATATGTAAAAGGACAGCACGTGGCTCTTATGTGGGCGAGTCCAGACTGTACAAGCCATTCCAAAGCAAAGGGCGGTAAGCCGAGAGAAAAAGGCTTGAGAATTCTTCCGTGGGCGGTATATAAGCACGCAAAAGCTATTCTGCCGGATGTAATTCTTATGGAGAACGTAGAAGAAATACAACAGTGGGGTCCGCTGGATGAAAAAGGATATCCAATTCCAGAGAGAAAAGGCGAGGATTACAAGAAATTTATTACGGCAATGAAGAGTCTTGGATATATATTTGAGTGCCGGGAACTGGTAGCTGCGGACTACGGAGCACCGACCACAAGAAAGAGATGGTATGCAGTATTCCGTAGAGATGGACGGGAAATCAGATTCCCAAAGCAGACTCACAGTGCGGACGGCATTGGCTTTAAGAAGTGGAAACCTTGTGGAGATTATATTGACTGGTCAGACCTTGGCAGTTCGATATTTGACCGCAAGAAGCCACTTGCAGAAGCTACACAGAAGAGAATTGCGAACGGCATCAAGAAATATATCATCGATGCAGAATCTCCTTATATCGTGAGGAACGGCGAAGCACTGGCATACATCATCCAGTATCACGGAGAGACAAGAGCCGGTGATTCAAGAGGACAGCTTTTAACCGAACCAATCAAGACGATTGATACATCAAACCGGTATGGACTGGTTACGGCATTCATCACGAAGTATTACAAGACTGGCATAGGTCAAGGCTGTGACGAACCACTTCATACGATCACAACATCTCCAGGACACTTCGGATTGGTATCTGCATTTCTGATTAAGTATTACGGCGGTGGCTGTGGACAGACTTTGGATAGGCCGCTTGATACGATCACCACAAAAGACAGGTTCGGACTGGTGAATGTGATTCTGGATATCAAGGGCGAGAAGTACATCATATCTGATATCTTTTTGCGGATGCTGAAACCGGAAGAGCTGAAAGTAATGCAAGGGTTCCCGAAAGATTACATTATCGACAGGGATTATAACTGGAAGAAATACCCGATTGCAAAACAGGTAGCAAGGATCGGGAACAGCGTAGTACCGATTATGGCGCAGAAGCTTGTAGAAGCGAACTGTCCGTATCTCAAGGTCGGCGAGAGAGTACCGAACTTGATTATAGATGATACACAGGAACAATTAAGATTTGCGTAGGTGGAGAAAATGGATGATAAAAAAATATTAGATGTAACGTGCGGATCACGAACGATCCGCTTACTGCATGGCTGAATCCGCCAGACAGAGTATATATGAGCAAGGTATTTACATTCACGGAAGATTATCCTCATCCAGTGTGCGCTGGAGAAATAATCAAAGGCGGTACGGGTTATGAATATCCGTCTGGTGGCAAGCCATTACCGGAAGAAATCGAGCATATCTATCCTGATTACAGCCCATATCCTGAACTTTGCAATGACACAGCTTATGGATTTCTGACAAGGGGATGCCCGAGAGGTTGTGATTTCTGCATCGTGAAAGACAAAGAGGGGCAGAAAAGCCACAAGGTATCTGATTTGTCTGAATTTTGGAATGGACAGAAAAATATCGTTTTGCTGGATCCAAATATGTTCGCTTGCAAGGACTGGGAAAATCTGAGCCAACAACTTATTGATAGCAAGGCTTGGATAGATTTTTCGCAAGGTTGCGACATTCGGATTATGACCAAAGAAAAAGCGGAATATATCAAGCAGATGAAGATTAAGCAGATACATTTTGCGTGGGATAGATACCAGGATAAAGACAATATAGTGCCAAAATTTAAGATGTTTCAAAAGTTAACTGGATGGAACAGAGGGAAGATGACGGTGTATGTCTTGTGCGGATTCGATACAACATTAGAACAAGACCTTGACCGGATATACACACTCAGAGATTTGGGATATGCCCCGTACGTGATGATCTATGACAAATACAAATTAAAGAAGCGTGATCAGCTGAAAAGAATGCAGAGATGGGTAAATTCCAGATACGCATTTATGGCATGTGAGCGGTTCGAGGATTATACAGGGTAGGTGAAAAGAATGAATATTGAATTAAAAGAGATAGACAAAGACACATTAAAAGTCGGGGATTGGGTTGGAGTTGCGAGAGTGGTGAGCTGTGGATGGGGTTCTACATTCCGGCATCAGTTAATTACTCCGGCAAAAGTTACAAGAATTACTCCAAAACGGACAAAATTCTTTACGGATAAATTCGGAGAACATGACAAAAAGGAAATTTTTTATGAGCTTGATGGTGATGCCGGAAACGAAAATTATTTAGCTAAATCATTCAAGTGTTTATCTGACGGAATATATAAGATGGAGGAATTGAAAAGAACTGATCGTTTAAGGGAAATCAGTGATGAAGATTTGCCGGAAGTAGCGGAACACATGAAAGCAATTACAGAGATTTTGGAGAAATACAAAGAGAAATAGAGTAGCAGCTAAAAATAGCAGCTACCACACCTTGACAATTGAATATTGATGGTTGGAATGGCTGTCAGTATTCGAATGTTGGGAGAAAGGAAAGAAAATTATGGGAGTAACAATAAATAGCAAAAATCACAAAATTGTTCTGAGCTATTCCGGGTTCTACCGGATTCGTGTAAAAGTAGCGGAGTTAACTGCACCAGATATCTATGAACATTATAAAAAACTTAATGATTGGAGATATGTACTGGTTAGCAAAGGAGAGAACTTTTCCGCAGAGTATGACAAGAAAATCGTGGAACTTGATAAAAAGTACGATGGAAAATATACACAGATCCTTGAATTCTTATACACGAGCGACAGTCACGGAGAAGCTGATGCAGAACACTGCAAATCTGTATACGAAATTATAAAAGAATATGATGATGATATTATCTATGGATATCGTAGCAGTATAGAAGCTGTACTATTCAAAAATTTTAAACAGTTGATAAAAGATGGTGCAGATACAGGAACTGGGATTGAATGGTATTAAGAAAGGGGGAAATTGTGAAAACGGTATTTACTATTTGCGTGATTATTATGTTATGTGTCTATATAGCAGTGGAAGAAAGAGAGATAAAAGTAACAAAGGAAGAAGCATATCGGGACGGATTTCGAAAAGCACTAAAAGAATGTGGAAAACTTCCGACACGACCGATTATCTTGGATGATTCTACGGAAGATATTGATTATAAATGCTCACACTGTGGAAAGGAATACATAGTGCCGAAAGATAACAAACCGAAATACTGTAGTGAATGCGGAAGAGAGATTGACTGGGAGGACAAAGCCTGTGGGATGTAAACAGATATGTAGTGTAGACCCAGGCATCCACAAATGCTGTCTGGAATGTGAGAAGTACAAAGAATGTAATATTCTGTGTGACGATTTAGACCAGTATGAATACATGGAAGAATGCCCGGATTATGTAAAGGAGGATGAAGACAATGAGAATAATTAGTCAAGATGGATGTTATGATATGCCTTATGAAGAAGTGGCATTAAAAAGAAATGGGTGTAATATTTGCGCACTAAATCAGTACTTGTCATCGGGTTTTATTATTGGGCTTGCGGAATATTCTACCGAAGAGAAAGCAATTAAGGCTATGGATATGTGCAGAAAATATTACGATAACAGATCTTCAATGTTAGAACCTAAAATTTTTCAGTTTCCAAAAGATGAAGGGGTGATATTATGAGCAGAAACAGATCATTAGAAGAAATACAGGAAGATATCAGAACTCTGACAAGAGTACCATCCGAATTTATCCATGCAAAGTTGGATGAATTATCAAAAGAAGTTGGTGAGTTAGCAAAACAAAAGTGGATTCCGTGTAGCGAGAGATTACCGAAAGAAACAGTGCTCTGTTGCGATGAGTATGGCAATATGCTGATTGGAGATATTAGCAAAGGCAAAAAGGGATATATAGCGGAAAATGACGATGACTATTTTTATTGTGATGCCTGGTTGCCGTTACCGGAACCGTATAAGGAGGACGGACAATGGGAAGACTGATTGATGCGGACAAGCTTATAAGAAGAATGAGAATTGATATGGACCGTATGAAATACCAATACAATCTTGATGTTATAGAGGGAATGAGCTTTGCAATAGGATACATAGTTGGAAGTCAGACAGCCTATGATCCAGATAAGGTTATCGAAAAGTTACAAGTACTATCCGATAAGGCAGATGATGATATAGCCGTCTGCGAAGCGAATACGTGCCAGTATTATGACGGATACGGAGATGGACTGGATAGAGCCATTGAAATTGTGAAACGAGGTGGAAGAGATGAAGAATAAAGAAAAGTACGCAGAGCAATTATTATCTTTTGCGTGTGCCAAATATGATAGTTTCGGTGTTTACGAAGGAACGGACGAAATGGAAAGTTGCAAGATAATGACTTGCGAGGAATGTGCATTTTTTAGAATGAAAAATAGTTGTCACACGGAAAAGCTTAAATGGCTTGACCAGGAGTACATTAAAAAGCCGGTGATAAGCAAGAAAGATAGAGCGTTTTTGGAGTATCTTGGAAAAGATTTGAAATACATTGCGAGAGATAAAAGCGAAGCTTTGTTTACCTATGAACGTGCAATCGAAAAAGGAAAGTATGGCTGGGTATATGATTCTGGCGTTCTTAAAAATCTCCGTGGGTTTTCCGTAGACCTCCCAATGGTCAAATGGTCAGATGATTCACCGTGGCTTATCGAGGACTTGAAGCAGTTGGAGGTAGTTGACAACTATGAGTAAAGAAAATGATATTAAAGGATGCGCTTAAGGATGAATGCATTGGAAGAAAAAACAAAGGAGAAGACAGTAAAAAGAAAGAAAAACTACTATTTGGTCAAAAGTGATGTATTAGGGTATGCGAAAAGGAAGGGATTAATTAATGGCCGGAGTAAGAGACAAATATCTGAGAGGGGCACATAAAGACATCTACTACATAAGTGAAGAGGATGAAAAAAAGATGTTGAATGAGTGTCAGAGGATGCGTGGAAACGATCAGCTTGAATTACTGAAATGGTGTCAAAATGCGAATAATGACTTGTCGGGGATATTGTTCTTCTCACTTATCACGGGAATCGGATACGACTATATAAGCAAGCGTTGCTGGATCCCGATTGCAAGAAAAGACTTCCAAGGGTATCGGAGGAAAGTCTTGGACGAAATGTATAGGTGGATACTTTGGGGAGAACATGACGATGGAAAGATGGCTGAAAGGTTATTTGGAATAAAAAGGCACAAACACGGGAATACTACCGAAAAGGAGTGATGCGGATGGTAAGAATCTTTGTGAACGGTAAACAGGTGACAAAAGAAGAACTTTCCAAATATGAAATCCATAACAAGGCGGTAAAAAGGATTCTTTCAGAAAAGTTGACAAAAAATAAGTGATATTTTAGAATTGACCTTGATAGAATCTTGGTCAATTCTTTTTTAATTGAAAGGAGAATTGACATGAAAAAATTAAATGTAGGTTATATGAGAGTGTCTACAGAAGCACAGACCGAAAAGTATGGTCTTGATGTCCAAGAAGACAAGATAAAGGAACTTGCCAAGAAAAGGGGCGTGAAGATAGCCAGATGGTATGTGGACGGGGGATATTCCGGGAGCAATATCCAAAGGCCGAACATACAGAAACTTCTGGAGGATGCAGAAGCCGGAGAAATCCGGGCAGTATACATCTATAAGCTCGACAGAATGAGCCGTGATGTTGTAGATACTCTTACGCTTGTGAGTAAGCTCTTGCCGAAATACAATGTAGAGGTGGTATCAGCTACAGAGGATTTGCGGAATGAGACACCTATGGATCGTGTGATGTTGGGCGTTAATGCTGTCATGGGGCAGTATGAGCGTGAGGTTATCTATATGCGTACAAGAGCCGGTATGGTGGAACGTGTAAAGCGTGGACTGTGGATGGGTGGCGGTACGATACCTTATGGATATAGGTACGACAGGAATGACGGGATATTACATATCATCCCGGAAGAAGCAGAAAAAGTAAAAGCTGTCTTTCAGATGTTCCGGGACGGGTATTCGTGCGATAGGATTCAAAAAATTCTCGGGATGCATTCGGAGAAGTTGGTATCTAACATCATTAGGCGAATAGCCTATGTAGGTAAGATACAGTACAAGGGGAAAACATACCAAGGCTTGCACGAACCAATCATAGACGAAAAACTATTCTACGAAGTACAGGAAGAGATAAAAAAGAGGTCTACAAATGCTTATGTGAGCAACAAATATATGCTTACCGGGTTGTGCTACTGTGGAAAGTGCGGTACTAAAATGCGGATGCAGAAGTGGGGAAAGTATACCAAGATAGTATGCTACTCACAGTATAAGGACAAGAAGTATATACCGCAAGGCCCGGAACCGTGTAAAAACAAAAAGGTGAGGGCAGACATAGTAGAAAAAGAGGTAGAGGATTGCTTTAAACGATTTATCGTTAATGTGGAAGAGAAAGAGAATGAATCTGAAAGTACAAGAAAGATGATAGAAAAAGAGATATCACTAAGTGAAGCAAAACTCAAACGCCTATACACATTGTACGCAAACGGAAACTCTGGTACAGATACGCTTTTAGACGTTATCCAGGCAGAAGAAAAAACACTAAAAAACCTCCGGGAAGAATTAAAGGCAGAAGATATCCGGGAGAAAGCCGGACAGCAAGAAAAAATAGAGAAAATAAAAGAGATGTCCAACGTGTGGGATACACTGACGGATTCAGAGAAAAACAAGGTGCTAAAAGAGTGTGTTGAAAAGGTAGTCATCACAGGGGATGATATAGACATACATTTTAGCATATATTAATAGGTACTTTCTCGTGTTCCAACCATCATCCCAACAGCGGTAGGAAGTGGAGAAAAGGAAGAAAAGACCAAGATTCTATTATATGGTTAAGAAAAACAAAGACGGGAGTCAGAAATATAAACAGATAGATTAAGAGAAAAAGATTTTGAAAATAATTGAAATCTTTTATTTTTTTACTTGACTATTGGTTACCAATATAGTATAATAAAGACAGTTAAGAGAGGAACACATCACAGGAGGTAAGAAAGATGAAAGAATGGAAATTTGAAAACGGTATTGAAGTATATGAGAAAGAATATGATTATGACGCACATTGTTTTGAGGTGTACAATGAGGATGAATATCTCGGAACTGTATACACAAGCTCTGGCGAGGATACAGCGGAGTGCATCGAGAGACTGGATGATGGATTTGACCCAATTTCTGACAACTGGGAAGATGGAATGGGAAATAGTTGTACATTAAATGGATGGGGAGAATAAAAGAAATGAGAACAATAGAAAGAAACATAATATTCGGGAAAGCCGGAGGAAACGCCAGTAAAAACGCATATAGTTGTAAAGTTTCGCTTCCGGCAGACGCTATCGAAGCATTAGGCGCCACACCGGAAGACAGGGGCGTGATAATGAGGATAGAAGAGGGAAAAATAATTATAGAAAAAGCATAGTTTTTGTGGTAAAATATAAGTATCGAAACAGTAATAAAATTAAATAACGGGGACAATGAAATAGCACTTCTGACGGTAAGATGTAATTATCGTGGGAGGTGCTATTTTTATGTATAGAGAAAATATGAATTATGAAAATCAGCAACGAATGATATTTGACATGGTAAATGAGTTCGGGATACCAGAGATACAACCTACAAAGTATGAACCGTGTGAGTTTATCGGATTCAACCAAGCTAAGACATGCAAAGACAGAGCCGGGAAAGGCGTGCATTTCTTTCTTGACGATTACCAATTCCAAAGATTATGGAATAAGCCAGATGCTTACATAAACATGCTTTCACAGTTTCGATTTATTATGTCACCAGATTTTAGCACTTATACTGATTTTCCAAAAGCATTACAGATTTACAACCACTTTCGCAAACACTGGGTAGGTGCATATATGCAGATGTACGGTATTGACGTGATACCTACAATCAGTTGGAGTGACAGAGAATCGTTTGAGTGGTGCTTTGATGGTGAGCCAGTAGGCGGTGTGGTAGCAGTATCCAGTGTGGGAGTGATGAACAGCAAGGAGCGGAAAGCACTGTTCGTGGACGGATATAATGAGATGTTGAAAAGATTGAAACCCGAGACGGTACTATTTTACGGACAGGTGCCGGAAGAATGCACAGGAAACATCGTAAAGATTAAGTCGTTCGGAGAAGAACTGACGGAAAGGAAAAGAGGTAAATAAAATGGGAGGGCGCGGAAGTGTAAGCTCATTGAATTCCGGGACACCATATGACCAATTCAAAAAAACGGAGTACTTATCCATGAAGAAGACTTAAAAGGATTAAATATGACGCTTGTTAATAAAACACTAAAGGGAATGCAAGATACTTTAAAAGAATTTGGACTTCCGATATCTACTATACATGGTATAGGAATAGCAATGGCAAAAGATGCAATGGCAAGCGTTAACGGATTTCGAGATTTGAATTTTGGGAGAAAAAGCTATTCACAAAAGGAAAATGAATTCAAGAAGAGGAATGACATTGTAGACAGCACGGCATATGGGGCGGGAACGCATGAAGCTGGACATGCGATTGTAGATTACGCAATGCATAAGCATAATCAAGGAATGTCTGTACTTGAATTATCAAATCTGAGACGATCAAGAAAATTCGATAGAGAGATACTGAAAAAGGCGAAAAAGATAAATGGTGGTCATTTGAATGCTATTTCGAAGTACGGGAGTAGTTCGAGAGGGAAAGCTTCAGCGGAATTAATAGCTGAGGGCGTTTCGGAATATATGAGAAAAAAAGGAAAAGCGAGTGCATCCAGTAAAGCTATAGTAAAAGCATTAAAAACGTATTTGTAAGGTGATTATATGGCAAATCTAAATAGCATTGCTAAGAAGTTACAGAAAGCAATACTACAAAAAGGATTAGTTGTTAAGATGGGGACAAGTCAGTTTTATTCCGTGGAGCAAAATAGACTTATCACCATGTACGCCCTATCTACCAGAGTATTAGAGCGAAAGAAAAACGGGGAATGGAAATATTATGATTATGAAATTCTCCGAACAGCATCACAGATAGAGATTGTAAATTGTTTAAATGATATATGGAGGGTGGTGAAAGAATGATTGAGACTTATGCGGAAGCAACAGAAAACATGATTAAAGAAGAAATGCAGAAGAAACTCAGTGACATGATTACAAAGAATGAAAAGCTGAAAGAAAAGAATGAGTATCTGCAAAAAGAGGTAGAAGACGCAAAGGCTGTCGGAGAACGGGCACTGTGCGAAGTAAAGGAACTTATTGAAAAGAATAAGAGACTGGTAGAAGAACACAACAGACAGAATGGAACGATACAGGCACTCAATATTGCGCTGGATGTCATTACAGACAGGTACAGCAACCTTAGAAAGAGACTGTGTAGAACAGGTAAAGGCGGTGAGTAGCATGGATGGATATATGGAAGAGGGTGGGTAGATGCCGAAAGGGAAAGAACCTACTCCGAAACAGAAAGCGTTTGCTGATGAATTCTTAAAGTGCGGGAATCAGACAGAAGCTGCAAAGAGAGCCGGATATAGCGAGAAGACGGCGCGGCAAGCCGGAGCGGAGAATATGAAAAAACCTGTCGTTTTGGAATATATACAGAGACGACAGAAACAAATAGAGGATGCTCGTATCGCAGATATCACGGAAGTTATGCAGTATCTTACATCTGTTATGCGTGGAGAAGTGAAAGATCAGTTCGACTTAGACGCTCCATTATCCGAACGCACAAGGTGTGCACAAGAATTACTCAAACGCAATATGGACGATAGACGAATGAATATCGAACTTGCCAAATTAGAAGCACAATACAAAGATTCTACACCAGAGGAAGAAAGCACTGACAACTTCTTGGATGCCTTAAATGCAACAGCGAGCGAGGTATGGACGGATGAGTAGCATTGAGAACAGAATACATAACATCCGGCAAAGCATTATGAAGCATGCAGTTGCCATGAAAGAAAAGGCTAAGAAGCAAGGATTTGAGTTCAAGCCTTTTTCTGTTAAACAGAAGAAAGTACTTACCTGGTGGTGTGAATCCAGTCCTGTAAAGAACAAAGAGGGAATCATAGCTGACGGAGCTATCCGAAGCGGTAAGACACTGTGTATGTCACTGTCTTATGTTTTGTGGGCAATGAGCACATTTAATCAACAGAATTTTGGTATGGCCGGAAAGACTATCGGATCATTTCGGCGTAATGTGCTGTTCTGGCTGAAACTGATGTTAAAAAGCCGTGGATATACGGTGGTAGACCATCGGTCGGACAACCTTATTGTGGTCAGCAAGGGTAATGTGCAGAATTTCTTCTACATATTCGGCGGTAAAGATGAACGTTCTCAGGACTTGATACAGGGAATCACACTTGCCGGAATGTTTTTTGACGAAGTGGCATTGATGCCAGAATCGTTTGTCAACCAGGCAACAGGCCGTTGTTCAGTGACAGGTTCTAAATACTGGTTCAACTGCAACCCGGACGGACCTCGACACTGGTTCAAAGTCAACTGGATCGATAAGTGCGAGCAGAAGAATATCCTGTATCTGCATTTTACGATGGATGATAACCTGTCTCTGTCTGAAGCAATTAAGAAGAGATACCGAAGCATGTATGTAGGTGTATTCTTCAAACGGTATATCTTAGGATTGTGGTGTGTGGCTGAGGGACTTGTCTATCAGATGTTTGACGAAGAGAAGCACGTAGCACACGAACACATGACGGGAGCAAAAGAATACATCGTATCTATTGACTACGGTACAGTCAATCCGTTCTCTGCCGGGCTGTGGGCGTTCAACGGACGCACGGCACAGAGAGAAGCAGAAGTGTATTATAACAGCCGTGAGACCGGTAAGAGAGTGGATGATGAAGCATATTATAAGATGCTGAAAGAGATGATAGGTGATAGAAAGGTGTATTGCATCATCATAGACCCGTCTGCTGCATCATTCATTGAAGTCATTAAGAAATATGAAGAATATACAGTAAAGAAAGCAGATAATGATGTGCTTGACGGTATACGTGTGGTTACAACCATGCTAAACAAAGGCATGCTTAAGATATACAAAGACTGTAAAGACTGTATTAACGAATTCGGCATGTACCGGTGGGATGAAGAAAAGAGTGAGGATGCAGTTATTAAAGAAAATGACCACGCTATGGATGATACAAGGTATTTCTGCTACACATTCTTGCGCAGACGCTTAAGATGGCAATATTAATGGAGTGAAACAATGAGACTGATAAAAAATATTAAGGCGGTATGGAATAAAATGGTTAAAGTAAATGACGCTAAAAACATATTCGGAATTGAAACAGGGCGGTCTTCTGATATGGATACCGCCCTGTCACTGTATAAAAGCATGAGATCTGGTGTACCAAAGTGGTGTACCAGTGGGAAGATAAAGCCAACAAGGTTTTCGAATGTGATTTGTCGTGAGATAGCAAACCTCACACTGTTTAATGCGGATATCAATATTACAGGGAATAATGAACTACAAAAGAGATTTGACAGAGTAATGAACACGTTACAGGAGAAGCAAGAGGAAAGCTGTGCGACCTGTGGAATGATGGTCAAGAGCAACGGTGATGATGTAGAATTTTTGGATCCGGATTACTTTCTGATTACAGACACCAACACGGACGGGGATGCGTTAGCAGCTATCTTTTTCTCCTACCTTAAGAAAAACGACAAATACTACACAAAAGCTGAGTATCACAGATTTGAGGATGTCGGACTGGAACGTGTATACCATATATCCAGTAAGGCCTATAAATCAGACAACGAAGATATGATCGGGACAGAGATCACGCTTGACAGGGTGGATGAGTGGAAAGACATTGAGCCGGAAGTGTACGTACATGGGTTAGAATATCCACTGTTTGTCTACTGGCGAAATCCTTACGCAAATGCGATTGACAAGGAATCTCCACTGACTGTTCCGGCGTTTTCGGAATGCATCGAAGAATTGAGATGGTTGGATATTGCCCTTAGCAAGATGGGAGACGAACAGGAAGACAGTCAGCACATGACATTTGTATCACAGTCTGCTATACAATTCGCAAACGCACAGGGGATTGAGCTACCAAGATTTGTGAGCGGATTGGAGCAAGGGATAAATGAAGACAATACCATTCATGAACATGTGCCTACTCTACTTGTAACAGATAGAGTGAGTGCTATTAACTTCTACCTATCCATCATCGGATACAAATGCGGATTCTCAAACGGATATTTCTCTTTCGACCAGAATCAAGGCATACAGACAGCAACACAGGTAGAATCTGACGATAGACGTACACTACATACTATCCAGGCATTCCGAAACATTTTGGACGGAAAGAATCATGATGGAGTACTGCACAGAATCATCTATATCCTGTATGCGGTCGGCACAGCAAACGGAACCATCCCGTTGACGAACTACCAAACAGCATGCGATTTTGAAGACCTTGTATATAACTTAGAGGATGATCGTGCACGGTGGTGGAACTATGTTTTACAGGGCAAGGCTCCGGCATGGATGTATTTTGTGAAATTTGAGAGCATGACCGAAAGTGAAGCAAAAGCAATGATTAAAGAAGCACAGGAGCAAAACAAACCAGACAGTGGATTATTCGGGGAGGAATAACGTATGAATACTGTACGTGCAAATATAACGAGTAGCAGATATGCGGAAACAAATAGCATTTTCCAATATGATACGGGTAGAAAACTGGAAATATATGGATGCAATCTACCGAAGTCTGTAGAGGTACAATTTTCTACAGACAAAGAAAAAGGAAATACGATAACTCGTGTCGGGAACACAAACAATGGTGTCACTACAACAATAATTCCTAATCAGCTTTTAAACGATAGTGAAAAAACAAGCAATTTCTGCATTTTTGCATTTCTGTATAATGTTGATAACGATGGAGGAAGAACGGAATACGTGATTAAAATACCAGTAGTTGCCCGTCCAAAACCAGAGAATCCATCCGAAGAACCATTGCCAGAGCCGAATATATTTCACGAAACTGTAGTAGCAGTAAATGCCAGTGCAGATCGGGCAGAGAAAGCGGCGTCTGATGCAGAAGATATCCGAGATAACCTGAATCTTGATTTGTCTGAAAAGATTACTCGTCCTCAGACAGCGGAGGTGGGACAGGTTCTGGCTGTCAAAGAAATTGATGAAAGTGGAAAACCTACCGTATTCGAAGCAGAAGATGTCAAAGTACCAACGAAAACTTCTGAATTAGAGAATGACAGCGGATTCCTTACGGAGCATCAGGATATAAGCGGAAAACTGGACAAGGAGAAACTTCCGGAGGCGATAGATGATGCATTGGCACAGGCGAAAGAAAGTGGGGAGTTTAACGGAAAGGACGGAGCACCTGGAGAAAAAGGTGAGAAGGGAGATCCTGGAGAAACTACATATGTGGAAAATCCATACGATGATACGGAGATTAAGAAAGAAATCGCTGCTAAGGTAGGGTATTCAGAAGTGGTAGGCAACCAGTTGTTGATGTATGCAGACGATACGAAGGAAAAGTTGCTGGCAACATTGAAATTGCCGAGTGGCGGAAGTAACTTAGACATCCAGATTAACGGACAGAGCATAGTTAGAGATGGGGTTGCGGAGATACCACTAATCAAAGAAAGTAGTCCGGGGTTGGTATCGGTTGATTATTATGCAACAACGGGAGGCCTTACGAAAGCTAACGAAAAAACTGGTCTTATACGTGTATTTTCAGCGAGAAAAACTGAAATCAATAATCGTTCTAATGATTGTCTTCCGATTACATCACCACTTCTCGACTACGCCGTAAAAGCTGCCATGTGTGATGGAAAAGGTGGTGCGTGGACAGCCGAGGAACAAGCGAATGCTAGAGACAGGATTGGAATTGATGAGTATGAAGATGTTTTAGACGTGACACTTGAAGAAGATAGCTCATTTTCCGCAGATTTTGAACATGAATACAAACAACTGTATATCTACATTGACCAATCAGGAGTTACGGAAAAAATATATGGTGTGATATTTCTGTATCCGTATTCATACGTCGACGGTGAAGGTAAAAAGATAAACACTTTTTGTAGTTATTACCAGCCTACTTCCAAAGCATATTCTAATGTAGCATCCGTTTGGAAAAGTTATGGAAAAGTTGCTACAAGAATCGCAAGTGTTACTAACGATCAAAAAAATACAACAGGCAATCAAACAACTTGTTTAAAAGTTTGGGATACAAGTATGTCTAATATAAATGGAATTGGAGATTCGTTCAAAGGTATCTATCCAAGTACTACTATTTTCAAAGCTGGAACCAGACTTGTTGTGAAAGGGGTGAGAGCATGAGAATAACAGAATACAAACAAGTCGACACAAAAACAGAAGAATACACAGTGACCATTCCGGCCGAGTACGATAACGAAGGTAACATCATCTCTGAAGAACATGAAGAAACCCGCACCCGTGAAGTACCGGTCATGGGAACGGTCTACAGAGATATGACAGCAGAAGAAATCGCTGAGGCAGAAAAACTTCAGGCGGATATGCCAGAACCAGAACCAACACCAGAAGAACGACTGAACACATTGGAAACCACAACAGACGACATCGTACTGATGTTAGCAGATATTATAGGAGGAGAATAATAATATGAAGACATTAAGTGGAATCAAGTTAAAAATCATGGTAAGAGCATTCAGAATCCGTATTAAGAACGGAGAGAAATTCGAAGACATCGCAGCGGATTATCCGGCATTAACGACCGACGATCTGGAAGCAATCAAGGAAGTGCTGAATACTAATTAGCAGGAACAACCATCGTGGAGAACGATGCAGACTGCTACATGGAATGTACTTATAAGGCTAGTGGAAATGAGTAGGGGACGCTTGCACAAACAGAAAAATATAGAATGAAGAAAAGGAGTGATATTATGACACAGATTATTAATTACGTAAAGCCAGAACTGGTGGTAGTATCTATCGCACTTTATTTTCTGGGAATGTGGATGAAAAATTCCAAGAGAATCAAAGACAATGATATTCCTATTTTTCTCGGTATAGTTGGAATTATTATTTGCGGTCTGTATGTGATTGCGACATGTGACTTGTCTGGAATGCAGAGTATTTCGATGGCATTGTTTACGGCTGTTGTACAGGGGATTCTTGTAGCCGGACTTAGTACATACGTCAATCAGATTATTAAGCAGATTGGAAAGGACGAATAAGCATGGCAACAAGTACGATTAATATTATTGTAATTTGCGTTTTTCTGCTTCTGATAACGAAGATTCCAAACAGAAAGGATAAATAATGCTTACGCCGGAATATCTCTTTCATGTGACCGAGGGAGCGGAACAGATAACATCGGATATGCATAAGAACATCATGGACATGATCGTTGATCGTATAATGGTGCGTATAGGTCGTGGGGAAGATTATCTCCTTACGGCTACGGACAGGTGGCAGATACAGGTGTTACAAGAATCCGGGTACTTACTGGAAGACATACAAAAAGAGATTGCTGACAAAACGAAGAAGCAAGAGAGCGAGCTTAAAAGCGCATTTGAAGAAGCTGGTATAAAAGCTATCGAGAGAGACGATGCGATATATAGGGCGGTAGGACTATCACCTACGCCCTTATTGCAATCTCCGGCATTGCTCAGAATACTGGAAAGAGATTATAACGCTACGTGCGGAGAATGGAGAAACCTTACACGAACAACGGCAGATGAAGCACAGAAATTGTTTTTGAAAGAGGTCGACACAGCTTACCGCATGACATCAAGCGGTGCCGTATCATATACACAAGCTGTCAGAAATGCTGTTGACAGGATGATAAAGCAAGGCGTTAAAGTATCGTATCCGTCCGGCAGAGAAATGAGCATTGAATCAGCCACAATGATGACTGTACGCACAGGGATAAGCCAGTGTTCCGGAGCAATCGCACTAAAGCGAATGGAAGAATTGGGATGGGATACCATCTTAGTATCTGCACATGTGGGTGCACGAATTGGTGATGGTGGCAACAACCCAACGAACCACTTTTGGTGGCAAGGAAAATTCTATTCCCGGACAGGCAAAGACAAGAGATTCCCGGACTTCCGAACATCAACAGGCTACGGAACGGTGACAGGGTTGTGTGGCGTGAACTGCCGACACTCTTTCGGATCCGGTGACGGTGAAAACAATCCGTATGCAGATATTAACCTGTCGAGCGAAGACAATATAAAAGCGGAAGAGCGTGCGAAAAAGCAACGGCTTATGGAAAGGCGCATCCGCAACAGCAAGAGAGAGATTCAGAATTTGCAGACTGCTATAGATGCAAGCGGAGATGACAAGCTTAAATTCGAATTGCAACAGGCATATGACCGAAAATCAGCGGTACTCAGACGGCAGAATAAGCAATACCGTGAGTTCTGCAAAGAAAATGGACTTAAAGAATATTCGGAACGTCTACGGGTAGCACAGTGGGATAGGTCGCAGGCTGTGAAGTCTGCAAAAGCAGCACAAAGATATCTTAATGCGAAAGGTGATGCAAAATGAGTGGATTGACAAGAATGGCAAAAATGTGCAGAGAGTGTCCGTTTAAAGACAAGTGCAAGAATAAGCGGTTGGAGAAAGAAGCGTATCTTACACCTTTTACCTCACCGATTATTGAAGATATGGCATCACCTGTATTAAAGGCTCATGATTACAGAAATGTAAAGGTTGCAGAAAACACGACAATCACTATTGATGTAGAGGAACTGAAAGAGAGAATGCGAAAAGAAATATACAGGCAAGCCGGAATCGGATTGAATTATGGAGCGTAACACATGGAACTAATAACACAGATACTTGCTATATGCGGTGCTATATCTGTTATCGGTGGTGCTGTTGCGGTGCTTTCCGGGTGGTACAAATCATGGAAAGCACCAAAAGAAAAACAGGATAACCGCATAGAACAGATTGAAAAGCGAATAACGAACATTGAAACATCTATCACAGGGATTAATCAGAAACTTGATAACGATTATAAGAACATAAGGAATACGAGGGATGATATGAATCTATTAATGAGAAGTATGTTTAATTTGATTGAAAACAAAATCACAGGGAATAACATTGAGGGTTTAAAAAAAACTCGGGAAGAGCTTGTAAATGCTATGACGGACAAGAAACCAAAGGAATTATGAAAATATACTCTTTTACACGACCAGAACTTGACTATTTTGAGTTAGAATGCAACTTTACATCGGATGAATTGAAACTGTTTCGGCTCCGTGCTAAAGCTATGCCTTTAGAGGACTGTGCGGAAGAAATGAATGTGAGTGTGTCTACAGTCAAGAGATTGAGTAGAAGAGTGAATGATAAGATTGAAAGGGTGGTATAAGGTTATGTATGAAATGTATTTAGGCTTTGGCTACAATGAAATTAGAAAAAGAGAAGAAGAAAGAAAACGCTACGAAAAAGAATTTGAAAAAAGACTTAAAAAATATGTCAATAAAATAGCCAAGACATGCAGGTGGCCGAAAAAGAAAAAAGAAAAAATCTTTGATTTTATTCTCAGACATAGTTCGCTACATATACTTGAAGAAACATATGAAATTATTCCATCTCCTTTTATTGAATATTATTTAAAAAAAGAAAATGGACAATGTCCTGTTCTTCTTACATGTATTGTATTTCAAAATTATGGCAAACGAACTTGGGTAAAATTTTATTTTGATGAATACGGGGACATGGTATTCAAGCAAGAGATTGCCGAAAAAATCAAAAAATATTATGAAGAATATGATAGATACAACGACTTTGATATTATTTTTGGTTAAAACGTAAGAGCGAAAGGGTTGTATAGGTATGTGGATTGAAGATATAAAACCTTGTAAAGCGTACATCGAAGCAACTGGTCAAGAAGTATCGGGCGTACTTGGGATCGGTGAAATAAGTTTTTACTCTGGTTTGATTATTGACGAAAAAGGAAGAAAGAAATATAAGTATGGACATACAACGCATATTCCTGTTTTTAAAACTGCTGAATTTGTAAAACCTTTTGAGTATTTTTCGAATGTCCATACAGAAAAAATAGATTTCCAAGCATATTACGGATCAAGTGCTGAAACTAATACATTTTGCTTAGTTGGAGCAAAACCAATATCTGAAGAAGAACACAACAAAATAACAGGTACAAATGGATGATTATATGATTGAAAGGGGATAAAGATATGAACTTCGGAGAAGCCATAAAATGTATGAAAAATGGAAAGAAAGTTACACGTAATGTATGGAAAGAAAACTTTTTTAATGGGAGAAAACAGTTTATTTTTATTGGAAGAAACAAAGGTTTAACGACAAAAACGTTTCTTTCACTTCCACCAGAAGATGAACAATTCTCGGACTGCATTATGGGTTACACACGAAAAGGAAGCTTTCAGCCAAACTGGACACCAGCGCAAGAAGATATGCTTGCTGAGGATTGGGAAATGTATCCGGCAGAGGAAACGGTAGTCGATGAAACGCCGAACATGACGGCAGATGAAATGATTGATCTCAAAAACCGTATTGGGTGGAATATTAAATTTTATTCTACCGGGGAAACAATTATTTCTGAGCACATGGACTATCAAAAACTCTTAACCGTGGCAGAAAGTACATATATGCTGTCGTTTGTTGTCCCTGAAAAAAGCCTTTATGGTTTGTCAATGACAAATAAATGCCAAAATGTTATTGTTTCTGGACTTTTATTCAAAGTATATGCTTCTAGGAATATTGCTGACGATAGCCTTTGGCTCGTGACTGAAAGTGCCTTATCTGAAAAAGAATTTCACACAATTATAAGATTGGAGAGGTGATTCTATGATACCTAAGATTTTTAAAATAAGTGGATATCTCATAGACCCGACAGGCAGACTTGAACCACACCACATTAAGGCGAAAATGCTTTACGGCTGTGGATTTCCACTTGTAGGACAGCACATTCACGTACAGAAAGCAGAGATTAAGAAGCTGGATGAAAAGCATCCACTCATGAGAGAGAACTGTGATTTGGCAGAATGCGAGAAGTATTTCAATGACGAACCTCCGACAGTGAGCAATAGAAAAGTTGAACCCGGACAGGTGTACAGGCACTTTAAGGGCGAGACAGTAAAAGTCCTGTATATTGCACAGGATAGCGAAATGCCGGGACAGTTCAAGGTAGTTTATGAATGCTCTAATGGCGTGTGGTGCAGACCTTACGGAATGTTTGTGAGTGAGGTAGACAGGAAGAAACACCCGGATGTGAAGCAGAAGTATAGATTTGAGTTAGTGGAGGAATAAATGCAAAAAGTAAATATTCTTGGAACGGAATACGAAATAATTAGAGAAGCGTTTGAAGAAGAAACGATTGATGGTTTTTGCGACTATACAGCGCATGTAATCAAAATCAGAAACAATAATGTAAGCGAAGTTGGTGATTTTGAAAAACTTATGAAAAAGCAATTAAGGCATGAAATCATACATGCTTTTCTTGCTGAAAGTGGATTACAGGCAAACTTTGAACATTATAAACAGTTCGGACATGAAGAAACAATCGTTGACTGGTTCGCCATTCAATTTCCTAAAATCATGGAAGTGTTTGAAGAACTGGGAGTACTGTAAGAAAGGACATAGAAAAATATGAAAGATTATGTAGAAGTAAACGAAGAAAAATGTGGTGAAGTCCATAATTGCATGTGTGTAAAAGAAAAAGATGGTAAAATGTACTGCCGTGGGTGCGGTAGTGTCATTGCGGAACATATTAAAAATTCAAAACGCGCAAAATAATAAGTGATACTTTTTAGAGACTTTAACGAACTGTTAAGGTCTCTTTTTTATGCGTAAAATGAAAGCATAGAGAACAACAAATGCTAATTTACAGGAGGTATGAGTATGAATCCATATATGTCATATACACCGTACATGCCACAGGATGCTTATATGCAAGACCAGATGGCATTACGACAACGGATAGACAACTTATCACAGGCTCAACAGCAATACAAGACACAGCCACAGCCGAATGTGAACTGGATACAGGTAGCCGGAATTGACGGGGCAAGAAATCAGATTGTACAGCCGGGAACAACGGCTTGGATGATGGATAACAATGCGCCATACTTTTATGTTAAATCTGTTGACGGCGTGGGAAGTGTTACGTTTAAAGCTTTTGAATTCCATGAGGTACAGGCGAACAATCCACAACCTGTAGTGGAAAATATGGACGCTAAGTACGTGACAAGAGAAGAATTCAACAAATTACTGGATACATTGAAAACTCAACCGGAAGAACAGAAAGGGGAGATGACACATGAGTAATCCATTAATGGGAATGATGGGCGGTATGCCGGGTGGCAACAGTCCATTCGGAATGATTCAAAGAATGATGGGGATGGTGCAGAGTACACAGAACCCCGGAGCAATGTTACAGAATATGGCGCAGAGCAACCCGAACATCAAAAAGGCTATGGATATGTGCCAAGGAAGAAACCCGAAAGATGTATTTATGGAGATGTGCCAGCGAAATGGCATGAATCCAAACGACATTATAAATAAAATAAAGTGATATCCGGACGGAGTGCACACGTCTTGATAAATAAAAGAAAAGGAGAACCAACATGAACGAGGGATTAAACACACTTAGTGCTGCCGATGTAGCAGCAGTCACAAGAAACAACGATGGAAACATGTGGGGTGACGGTGGATGGTTCTGGATCATTATTCTTGCTTTCCTGTTTTGCGGTAACGGATGGGGAAACAACAACGGAGCACAGGACGCTTTTATCTCTGACGAATTTGTGAAAAGAGATATCTTTAATACAAATCAGAATGTGTCTAACACAGCTTGTGAGACACAGAGAGACGTATTAGAGAACCGCTATAACACACAGCTCGGCTTGCAGAACTTACAGGCTCAGCAGTCTCAGTGTTGCTGCAACACACAGAAAGAGATCTTACAGAGTAGATATGATGCGGCATTACAGGCACAGAACATGCAAGCACAGATGGCTCAGTGTTGCTGTGATATCGAAGAAAAAATCCTGGCAGATGGACAGGCTACACGCCAGTTAATCCAGGATAACACGATTCAGAACTTGAGAGATAAGCTTGCTGATCGTGACAGAGATTTGCAGACAGCATACTGGCAGATCTCACAGGTATCACAGACCAATAACATTATTGATGCAGTGAGACCGACACCAAAACCGGCTTATATGTCTTGCAGTCCATACTTTGCGTATAACGCATTTGGCAATGGTTGCTGTGCAAGTGGGAATGTGATGTAAGTGAACGATATATCACTACTTGACTTTCTGACAGTGTACGGAGTTGCTTTACAGATTGCGAATTTTAACAGTGATCTATCACAGGCGAGTAATTCTGACATTGAAAAACACTTGCACGAGCAAGACAGTAAGTACTTTTTAAAAATAATTGAAAACCAAAACAAAATCATAAGCATGTTGGAAGAATCCATATCTACAAAAAAGTAGTCTTGCGAAGATTAAAGAGAGTAGGCATGCGCTTGCTCTCTTTTTTAAGAAAGGAGAAAAAATATGTTAAATTCTATTGCTAAAAATGCTCAGACAGTAGCAACAAATCAGAATGTATTATTTACAGAAACAAGAGTGAAAAGCCGTAGATGTGCTTGTAACACAGGATGGCTTGCACATGACAACGGCAGTGGACTTTTTGAAATCACAAACCGTGGAAATCTGCCAATGGCGGTCGAAGTTGAGTTTAACGGAAACGTTACGGCATCTGCAATAGGAGCGGTAGCGTTATCTATCAAACAGAACGGGGAACCGGTTTCTGGTACGGAAATGGACTATACAGTAGCAACGGCAAATGTGTATCAGAATGTCGGTGCAGCTACATTGATTGCAGTTCCGGCTGGAAGTAGTGCCACTATATCGGTTGGCAACGTTGGCACAGTTGACACATTGGTTAAGGATGCGAATATCATCATCAAAAAGCTCTCATAGAAAAGGGGTGAGTTTCTATGATTGATTTTAAAAGCAACCTAGATGTTAAAACTCCGAAAGAAATCTTTGCCGGAATTAATGAACGGTTTATCGGAGCGGTCATGATGCACGGACAGTTTGCGGACTACTTCGATTTCCTTGGCTTAAAAGGCTTTAAGCGGATGCATGAGTACCAGCACATTGAGGAAAGCTTGGAACGTAGGAAAGTGTGCCGATATTTTATAAACCATCACAATCAGCTTATTGATGATGCATTTGAGGGAAAAGTGAATGTTATCCCGGATGCGTGGCGAACGGCCAAACGGTTAAGCGTTGGAAAAAGTACAAAGCAGAAAGCCGTAGAAGATGGATTTGTTGAGTACCACAATTGGGAATCCGAAACAAAGGAAGTGTACGAACAGTACGCACACACGCTAAGAGAAAACGGTCATGTGGCTGATGCTATGTTCGTGGAATGTTTGGTAGAAGATGTAAGCGAAGAATTAAAAACTGTAGAATGTATGATTAACGACCTCATATCTGCCGGATACGACATGGTATACATCACAGAAATTCAGTCGGAGATTCACGACAAATACAAAAAGAAAATGAAAGGAATCGAGGTGTAATAAATGAGCGAGATCAAAAAGATTTTGGAAGAACAGCTTGAACGTGAGAAAGCATCTGCAAAGAAAGACTTAAATATGTCTAACTTACAGGCAATGTACATGATTACATCTACATTGTGCAATATGAAATCTTTGGAATGTGAAAGCGTACCGGGGATGATTGCGGATGCATCGGAAAACCTTATCAAGAAATACAGTAACGGAAAGTACGACAAAAACATTGATGCGCTATACGACCAGTACATTATGGCGAAAGAGATGTATCAACAGAACGGAGATCAAGCGCACAGAGACAAACTGATGGAAAGTGTCGGGAAACTTATGGTAGAAGTTTACGACATGCTTTCCTCTATGGTGATGGATTCAGATTTTGCGGAAGAACGGAAAGAGATTCAAAGGCAAATCAAGAAGCTTGCGGAAATGTAAAAACATGGGTACGGAGTACTATGTATATTAATGTTACGATATATACGGTGAATCACATAGGACATTTCCCTTTCTTGCTTGATACACCTCCTTTCAATAAAGCCTAATAGCGGAATGCTGATTAAAGGGCGGTCAAACGCCCGTTAGGCTTTCCCCTAAGGTTGCGGACTTGGGGAACCGTCATCTTATGTTAGCTCCTAAAGATATAATATGATAAATTTTCATTCCGCAAAGGATAGTGCACAGTATGGTGCATGGATTCATGTCCGGCTATCCTTTTTCTGTATAGAGTTAGTTACGGAACAATATGCAGATTGACCGTCAAATAGCCGTAACAGTGGTTGGAACTGTATAGAGGGAACACTTGCACCAACCACTAACGGGATATAGTTCAATGGTAGAACGCAGATGTTTCCTCTTTCGTTACATAATAGCATCTGAGACATGTGGTTCGAATCCGCAGAACCCGATTACCCCGGCAGAGGTTCATCTGTCTGAATCCCTACCGCAGACGAAGCGGTTAATAAATGACGTTGAGGAGGATATGCAACATGAAAAATATTATTCAGATTATCAAAGATTCTGGTCTTGAAATTACAGATGAGCAGAAAAAGACAATCGAAGATGCAGTGAAAGAGAATTACAAAAGCGTATCTGACTATGAAAAGCAGACACGAAAAGTAGAAACTCTGACACAGGAACGTGACAACTTTAAAACGCAGTATGAAACAGCGAAAGAGACTTTGGACGGGTTCGAGGGAAAAGACTTCGATGCGATCACAAGAGAACGTGATGAGTGGAAGACGAAAGCCGAGAACGCAGAAAAAGAATGGAAAGACAAGCTTGATGCCAGTGAAAAAGAGTACAACCAGAAGATTGAAGAAAGAGACTTCAACGATGTTCTGAAAAAAGCTCTTGCGGGCGAGAAATTCAGTTCTGATTTTGCAAAAACAGGAATCATCAACATGATTAAAGACAAGGGCCTGAAACGTGAGGGTGAAAAGATTCTCGGTCTTGATGATTACATGAAAGAGCTGAAAGAATCTCAGAAAGATGCTTTCGTGACGGATGGTAAGACACCGCCAGTATTCACTACACCTACAGAAAAAGGCAGAAGTGAACAGAAAGCAGAGCCGTTTGTTCCTGGAACTGTTTGGTAAAACCATACTGTTATCCGGCTATTGATAGGAGATAGTCGTTGACCTTAAAGAATTAAAGGAGAACAAAAATGGCAGAAACAACAAGAATTACATCGTTAAACATGTTACTTGACCCAACCGGAAAAATGCTTCTTGCAGAAGAGTACGGAAAGGTCATTGAAAACGTCCAGAAGAACACTATTTCTGGAAAAATGAAGAATACCGAACTTTCCGGTGATCCGTCAGCCGGAACCGTAGAAGCAAAACGATTCGCAAATGCGACATCTAAGAATTACGGAACCGCTAGAGGTGCATCTAAAGGTGATGGAGTAAAAGGAAAGCCGGTTACGATTCCGATTGATGTTGATAAGGAAATCGTAGAAGAGGTTGAACAGAAAGACGTATCACTTCTCGGAGTAGAGGGGCTTATTGCAAAAAGAACAGCGAACCATGCGCTTAGAATGATCGCAGAACTCGACACTGAGTTCTTCAAAGTTGCCGGAACAGATGCAACGGAAGTTGATCTGACAGGCGTTACAGCTATTGAGGAACAGGCTGAAACAATGATTCAGCAGTGCGAAACTACCAAGAATGAATATGTGGACGGAGTACCACGTTCTATGATGAACATGATCTGCACACCAAAATTCTATGGAAAAATCCGCACATATCTGGACAAGGTTACAGTGCCGGGGGTTGGCGTAGCTGACGAAGAGTTCTATGCTTATCATGGTGTAAAAACATTCTCATGCGTACACATGCCGACAGACGTTGAGGTGATCGTAATGGTGGATGGAGCTATCGCACAGCCGGTTAAATCCACACCATACAGCGCTGAAAAGATTCCTCTTTCAGAAGCATACGGTATCGAACTCTTCTACCATTACGGAACAAAGTCTGTAATGCCAGACCTTATCTTCAAAAACAAGAAAGGTGAGTAAAAGTGAGACAGTTTGAAGACTTAGAAACAGGAAGAATCTTATCAACTGAGCATGAGACGAGTGCTCAGTTGATGGAGAATAACCCGAACAAATACAAAGAGATCAAAGACGTAAACAAAGGCAGAAGATCTACAACCAAAGCAGATCAGAAGTAGCGGGAGGTATCATGGCATACACAGATTATGAATTTTACAAAAACAAATTCTATGGTGATACTGTGCCGGAAAGTGACTTCCTCAAGTATGCAGAGCGTGCCAGTGATCGCATAGACCAATATACTTTCGACCGCCTTGTAGACGGACTTCCAGAAAATGAGCGAGCTAAAACGAAAGTACAAAAGGCTGTCTGTGCGGTTGCTGATGAAATGTATAAAGTTGATCAAGCTAGAAATGCCCTTATGGACAACATAGGGACTATACAGAGAGAAGATGGGACGGTCGTAAATAAGACCGTCTCTTCTATTTCTTCAGGGAATGAAAGCATATCCTACGTTGCAGGCAGTAATGCATTTGCCAACAATAAGTATGTAGAACTTGCAACAGATCCCAAAAAAGAAAGTGAACACTACTTGCAAAAAGCAGTGGAATATCTCTTGAACACTACTGACGACAACGGCATACATCTTTTGTATGCCGGACTGTGAGGTTAATATGTTAAAAATTATGAAAAGATTGTTATGCAAACATGAAAAGAAAGTTCATGCCGGAACGTATCTTGAAGATGTAGGCAATGGCATCAAAGAAACACGGCACATCTGGAAGTGTGAAAAATGCGGTAAGAAGTTTTATTAACGAGAGGTGATACCAATGTATGACAAAACCATAACGGTATTTAACAAATACGTGAACCAGACGGATGAAATATTTTGGTATCCGACCGTAATTAAAGGTGTTCAACTCATTGTTGACAAATCCGCAAACATCGAAAAGACAGGACTTGATACGGCTGACACGGCAACACTCCATGTTTTGTATCACATGGCATCTGATGAAAAAGTAGTAGCTGACAAAAAGTATCTTGAGCCTAAAAAATGGGCGAAACAGATCAACGATACGCTTGGACATACCGTTACATTTGCAAGTGGTGACTTTTTCATTGAGGGCGAATATGACGAAAGACTGATATCAGATGAAGACTATCAGAGCCGGAGAGACGGTGGTTTTTATGATTACATGAATAAAAGCCACGACAATGTATTCTTAATCACAAATGTCGGAACATACACACTTATCCCACATTTTGAGATAGGGGGAAAGTAAATGGCACGTAGCAGAATGTTTCACTTCCCAAATATTTCGATAGTTGAAGCTGACATCAAAGTGAATGTGAATCTTAATCGATTCGAAAAGCAATTCCAAGATGCTCAACTATGGTTAGATGAACAGGTATGGACAGGCACAAAAAAGTATATTCCACAAAGAGACGGGATGCTGATTGATACTACTAGTACGCAGAATGAATCCTTGAAAGGTAGCGGAAAAGTATATGCCGGTTATGGACCTTACGCAAGATTTTTGTACATGGGAAAAGTCATGGTTGACCAGGAAACTGGTTCTCCGTGGGCGAGACCGAAAGCAAAAAAGGTAGTAACAGACCGTGATATCCAGTTTTCGAAAGTGCCAAATCCTTTTGCAACAGACCATTGGTTTGATTCTGCTAAGGATGAATTTTGTGATACATGGGTAAAAGGAGTGAAGAAACGTGCAGGCGGTGGATAGTAAAAAAACAGTGAAATACGATGTTGACGGATACGACATTGTAACAAATGCACTTAAAGATTTGCTGAATGAGTATCCTGGGTTGGAAATCGGAGAAGTGTTTAAGTTTTCCACACTCAAAGAAGACGATGGAATGGCGTTCTACCCGGTATCTGGTGCGGTGATTGCACGGGAGAAAAAATCGGTAACAGGCAAGGTGAATCAGCTTTGCAACTACCCGTTCTATATCGTGTACAGGACATCCCGTGATTCTCCGAACACAAAAGCGGATATCAAGGAATTTCTTGATAGTGTAGGTAAATGGTTGGAACGACAAAGCATCGTAATTGATGGCGAAAAACATAAGCTTACATCTTACCCAACACTTACAGAAGAGCGAAAAATAGAAGAGATTACAAGAATCACACCATCATATCTTGACAAGACTTACGAAAACAATGTGCAGGACTGGGTGATTAGTATGTCTCTTAAATACAGAAATGTATTCATAAGAACTAATTAACCGGACATCAATTGGAGATGTTCGCTGACCGTAAAAAGTTAACGGTAGAAAGGATTTTAATATGGGAAATCTTAGTAGAGAAGCACTCGCACATTATCTGGACTATAGTTTCAAACAGACAGTATCAAGTGCTACGTGGGAAATCCTTGGTGATGACATCGACGATATGTCGGTTGATCTGAACCCGGATACAGAGACGAAGAAGAACATTCTTGGTCAGACCAAAACAACAGATAATGGATATGAACCGTCTATGGATGCAGATACATACTATGCAAACCCGGACAAAAAGTTGTATCCAAAGATTAGGGATATTGCAATGAAACGATTGAAAGGAGCGGACTGCAAAACACTTATGTTGGAAGTCCTTGTAGAAGATACAAGTGCAGAAAACCACCTTGCCTATGTCGAAGAGGTTATGGTAAAACCTCAGTCTTATGGTGGTGATACATCTGGTGTAAACATTCCGTTCAAGGTGTCTTCTGACGGGAAGAGAACAGAGGGATATGTAAGTGCCACTTCGCTTGCTTCTGGAAATCCGGAATTTACAGCCGGGGCAGTTCCACACAGCCTGTCTACAGGAAAAGCAGTGCTTTAGCATTTAATTAGTAGGAGGAATAATATGAGTAACAAGTTGCCGAAAAAAAGAAACAACAATCAACTTTGTATTTCGGTTGATTCCGGAAAAATTGAAGTACCAATTATAGACAAACACACACATGAAAAACTGGGGCAGTTGGTATTTGCACCGAATGACACAAACATTGTCGAAAGATATGAAGAGGTTGTATCTTTTTGGAAAAATTACAAGATGCCAGAAGAAGACAGTTTAGAAGCTGTGAAGAAAGCGGAAAAAGAAATTTCGGATCAGCTTTCGTATTTAATTAATGCGGATGCGGAAAAAGCTTTCTTTTCTATTCTTGGCCCTTTCTCTCCTATGGATGATGGAAAAATCTTCATGGAACAGGTGCTTGATGGTGTAGCACAGGTTATTGAGAAAACTTTGAATACCAACGTAACAAAGGTACAGCGCCGTGTAAATAAGTACGTGGCCAAGTACCATAACTAATGGATGTCTGGAAACTCCCGAAATCTGTTAAAGTAAACGGCAAAGAATATCGAATACGCTCAGATTACAGAGCCGTGTTAGATATTCTTTGTGCTATTAATGATCCCGACATAGTAGCCGGAATGTCCGAGGAAGAAAAAAACTTGGAGATATACACAACGATTCTGGCTATATTTTACGAAGACTTTGATGATCTTCCAATGGAAGACTGGGAAGAAGCTTTAAAGACGGCGAAAGAGTTTATTGACTGCGGATTTAATGGAGATAAGAAAAAACCACAACTTATGGATTGGAAAAAAGATGCAAAGATTCTGATTCCGGCCATTAATAAAGTTGCGCACGAGGATATTCGTGAGAAAGAGTACTTACATTGGTGGACATTCATGGGACTTTTTATGGAGATTGGAGAATCTCTATTCAGCACTATCACTAACATTCGTGAAAAAGTCTCGAAAGGGAAGAAATTGGATGGTTGGGAAAAAGAATTCTATTCTAGCAACAAAGAACTTGTTGACCTTAAAGCGACACCAGAGCGAAGCGAAGAAGAAAAAGAAGAACTAAGAAGAGTATTCGGACTCGTAAATAATTAACCGGGTATCATGTGAAGATACCCGCTGACCGCAAATATTTAGCGGTAGAAAGGACAATACATGACAGAAGATGGAAGTATTGTTATTAACACAAAAATCAGAACTGATGGTGTAAAGGCGGGTGCACAAGAAATTGAAGCCGGATTGCGAAGAGCAGCAGACAGGGTGGACAATTTGGGGGCGTCTGCAAAAAACGCCATAAATAAGCAAATAGACGCTTTCGCAAAACTGAATAACGAATACAGCGCACAAGAGCAAAAGGTAGAATCGTTACGGCAAAAGGTAGCATCCTATGCAAATCAGCGCATCCCAACTACTGAATACAAGGAAATATCCGACCAAATTTCAAAAGCAGAAGCAAAACTCAATCAGCTTATGTCATCACAGGAACGTTTTATAGCAAACGGAGGAAAAAAGAACACTTCGACTTATAAAAAAATGCAGTATGACATAGATGACCTTGCGAACACTATTAAATACGCACGGTCGGAGCTTATTGACCTGGAAGTTTCTGGAAAAGCCTTTTCGACTGGTGTGAACACCAAAGAAGCACAGGCAGACATGGAAAGACTTGCGAGTGCAGAAAGAAGACTTGCTGATATGCAGAACCGATTAAACACATCGTATTCTGGCATTAAAAGCAAACTTGCAAGTTACGGTACTGGTTTAGTTTCCTTGAAAGAAAAACTTTTTGGAGTAAACAGTGCTAATAACAAAACTGCAAATTCCAATTCAAAACTGAGTAGGTCATTTAAAGACGCTAGTAAATCAGCCGGATCAGCACGAATGAGTATCGGAAGAATGCTTACAATGTCTCTATTGTTTAGCGGTGTTTTTCGAATTCTTAGTGCTCTTACACAAGGGATTATTGGTGGATTTAACAATTTGGCTCAATATTCCAAAACCACAAACGCAAATATATCTACTTTGTGGGGAAGCCTTGTAAGGTTGCAGAATGCATTTGCTACAGCATTTAACCCTATATTGACCGTTATCACACCGATACTGTCACATTTTATTGACCTTATCAGTACTGCAATAACCTATGTAGGAATGTTTTTCGGGTATCTTGCCGGGAATAAGACGTACACAAAGGCATTAGCAGTGCAAAAAGATTATGCTGCCAGTCTGGACAAGACTGCCAAGTCTACGAAGAAAGCCACAAAAGCAGCGAAAGACTACCTGTCACCGCTCGATGAAATTAATCGGTACACAACAAATAAGGATACCGACACAACACCATCTGGATCCGATGTAAACGGAACACCGATCAGCAAAATGTTTGAAGAGGTTCCGATAGATGCACCACCGATTTTCGAAAAAATCAAGGATGTACTGGGGCAGATATTCCAACCGTTCAAAGAAGCTTGGGAGCGTGAGGGAAAGAATACAATTGATGCTGCTAAGTATGCATTATCGGAACTTGGAGCACTGGCGAAGAGTGTCGGCAGTAGTATGTTGGAAGTCTGGACAAACGGTACAGGTACACAGATACTGTCTACTATGCTTCAGATCGCACAGGGACTGCTTACAACGATTGGAAACATCGCAAGGCAATTAGATATAGCTTGGAATAAAAACGCCGTAGGAACGGCCATTATACAGGCTATAGCAGATGCTTTCCAAAAGGTACTTGATATCATCAATCGTCTTGTGTGGGATACGGCTCAGTGGGCGGGATCGTTGAACTTTTACCCGTTACTTAATTCGATTAAGAATTTGTTTGAATCTATGTCACCGCTGATAGAAGCTATTGGAAGTTTCTTAGAAAGATTGTATACGAACATTATATTGCCGGTGCTTACATGGCTGATAGAGAGCGGTCTTCCGGCACTTATTAATGTACTTGCTGGCTTGTTTAATTTCCTCGGCGAACATCAGTGGATTGTTGATGCCATTGGGACAGCATTAGTTACAGCGTTTGCTACATCAAAGATAGTTCCTTTAATTGCAACTATATCAAGCGCAGTTCTTGGATTTGCTGGACACATAGGAACATTAATTGACATTTTAAAAGGTGGCGGTGGACTTGTTGGAGCTATTAGTTCATTGGTAACTACGTTTGGAATCGTTCCAATTGCGATAGCAGTTGCTGTAGCAGCGATTATATTGATAGCTACTCACTGGGATCAGCTTAAAACCACAATGTCAAATCTTATGAACTGGATAAAAGGAGTATTTGCCACTGACTGGCACGCTCAATTCGGAGTATTTGGAGATGTAGTGGAAGTTTTTCTTAACAGCTTTAAAGGGATTTTTAACAGCATTAAACAGATATGCTCTGGATTTGTCACATTTTTAAAAGGAGTATTTACAGGGAATGTAGATATGGCACTAAAAGGAATACTAAACATACTCCGTGGAGCTGCTAACTTAATCTACTCAATTTTTAAAGCACCTGTAAATATGGTTATCGCCCTATTTAATGGATTGAATCGAGCGATTATTAATGCAATTAACGGTTTGGTAGACGGACTGAATCACATTAAAGTACCGGATTGGGTTCCAGGTATCGGCGGTAATGGAATTAATCTTTCCCATGCAAATTACACCAGAATTCCATATCTTGCACAAGGGGCAGTTATTCCGGCCGGAAATCCGTTCTTGGCGGTGCTTGGTGACCAGACAAAGGGAAACAACTTGGAGATGCCGGAAAATCTGTTAAGAAAAATCGTAAGTGAAGAAAGCGGTAAAGGTACAGGAATGATAAAACTTGTGGTAAATCTGGACAGTAGAACGGTACTTGAACGGCTTATTAATACAGCAAAAGAGATGCAGATGTCCAATGGACAGAATGTATTTGAACTTGGGAGGTAGGTAAATGGCACAGCAAGTGATTAAGATTAATGGCCGGACTATTCATCAGCCAGACACATTCAAATTCAGCTTTGCCACTACCTCTACAGAGGTAACAGAGCGATTAATGAGTGGCGTTATGTGCAACGAACCAATGTTCACGGTAGAATCTTACGCTTATGAGGGGAGTGACATAAGCATATCGGAAATGTCAAGCCTTTTGCAGATGATTGTAAATCAAAGGCAAGTGCGGTTATATTATTTTTCTGTATATTACGGAAGATGGAGAGAAGCACCGTTTTACGTTACACAAGGAAGTGTAGATATCGGGACATTAAAAGAGGGAGAAGAAAAGTATAAATCCCTTAGTTTTAACATAATTGGGGTGAATCCACTATGATACACATTAGCAATGCATATAAGAAAGCTATATACGGACGTAGTGACTGGTATCCATCTGCAAGGGTTACTTTCTTGGATGGCACAGTGTTAAATCTTGGAAAATCTGAATTTCTAATATCCGGGAATAACATTGTAGATGGTGCCGGAACACAGAGTTTACCGCTCGGAAATGTGGTATCAAGAAAAATATCTGTAAAATTATACAATGCCGATGATCGCTATAAGATACACAGCTTTCTCGGTGCGAAAATATCTTTGTACAAGACCATAAGTACGGAAAACGGGGATTTGAGTATAAAAAGCGGTACATATACCGTTATTGATCCAGAAAGCTATGGAGATACCGTAAGCTTTTCTGCTTATGATGATGCGTATAAGCTTGATCGTGATTATACAACGCATTTAAAATATCCACTCAAACTGTCTGAAATATTGATAGATTCTTGCAGAACGTGCGGAGTGCAGTTAGACACAGTGCATTTTAACGGAGAAGATATAACCGTAAAAGAAGCACCGACAAACACTACTCACAGACAGGTTATTGGATTGATATCCATGATCGCTGGTGGCAATGCCTGGATGAATGCAGACAACCATTTACAGATTACAGATTACGACATGACACTTTTTGATGGAATGACCGATCTTGACGGTGGGTGGTTTGATGATCCAAGACAGAGTTATGACGGCGGTCAATTTGAGACAGACGTTATCACCGAAAAGTATGTGACATATTCCGATATGACTGGTGGAAGTTTTGGTGATGATATTAACGAATTTTTTTATGATGATCTCGACTGGAACAAAGAAAAGTATGCAAGCGGTTCCGACATGGACGGTGGCTATTTTGACAATGGATTAGAACTTTTAACAGATGATTCTTATGGGATTATGTATCGTTCAGTAGAACGAAAACAGAGAAATCCTTATCACTTAATATCAAAGCAACATGATGGATTCCGGCTCAGAGACGGACGTACATTAGGCGTTCATTCGGTAGATACGGAAGAGGCAAGCGGATATATTCTTTCCGATGCCACTACTTACTACACAAGTGGAAACAATGCCGATGATGGAACATTTGAGTTAGCGGATAATTTCCACTTTTTAACACAGTGGAAAATCGGGTTAACAACCGGAGTTGAAAACATTAAGATTACAGGCGTGCAAACAACGGATAATGAGAACACATATACTTACGGCACTGATGGGTACGTTTTGGCAATAGAAAATTCGCTTATTGAAGATAAAAATCTTCTTGTAAATACAGTTGGGGCAAAGCTTGTAGGATTAACATTTATGAATTTTTCTGGTGAACATTTATCTTATCCTTTGGCAGAGTTTATGGATCTTGCCTATGTGATTGATCGTGCCGGAAAGACGAACAGGACGATCCTTACAGACATTACATTTAACTTCCTTGGATTTACTCAGCTTAAATGCTCGGCTGAAAATTCTGTGAGAAACAGTAGTAAATATGTAAGCGCAGAAACCAAAGCTATTCAAAAATCTTCGAAAATTACTGAAAAAAAAATTAGTAAATATGATGAAGCCGTTCAGTCCCTAACAGCCTTAATGACACAGGGAATGGGATTTTTTAAGACCGAAGAAATCAAAGAAGATAAATCAGTTATATTTTATCTCCATAACAAAGAACGGTTGGAAGATTCGAGCATTATCTGGAAAATGGTTGGTGATGCATTTGCAGTGTCTACAGATGGTGGGAAGACATGGAACGCCGGTTTGGATTCTAATGGCAATGCAGTAGTTAATGTACTTTCCGCTGTAGGTATTAACTGTGACTGGATACATTCTGGAACTCTGACGCTTGGTGGTTACAACAACACAAACGGGCATTGCGCTATCGAAAATGCGAGCGGTAAAGTAGTCGGAACATTGGGAGTAAACGGATATTACTCAAATGATCCGAGTGACAAATATGCCATCAGGATAAACAATGGACATGTTGAAATATATGGTGGTAAAGGTACACTGGTCGGAATAGTAGAATATGTAAAAGGTTCAAGCGATGGCGCAGAAGGATTGAGCTTATATGCGTATGGTGGTAGTGGGCATTCTTCAATCATACTCAAGAATAATGGTTCCGCTGAAATATTTGGAAATTCTATTAACATTGCAACCGACAAACTCTTAACAGGAGGGATACAAACAAAAACCGGACGCGCAGTATTTTCGGACGGAAGTTACTTGGATTACAAAAACGGAAAATTGGTCAGTGGAAGAACAGCAAGCGGTACAACATTTTAAGGAGACAAGTATATGACAAAAACAGAAAGTGCGGTTCAATGGGCAATAAATATCGCCAACGACAACAGGCATGGTTACAGCCAAGCGAATCGGTGGGGAAATCCAGATTATGATTGCTCGTCTCTTTTAATATCAGCATGGCAACAGGCCGGAGTTCCGGTCAAATCAAACGGTGCCACATATACCGGGAATATGTACAACGTTTTTCGGGCGTGTGGCTTTTCCGATGTTACATCAAGCGTCAATCGTTCAACAGGTGCCGGTATGCAACGAGGGGATGTCCTTTTGAATGTAAAGTATCATACAGCTATGTATATTGGTGGAGGGCAGATGGTACAAGCTTCATCCAGTAGAGGACACACGGAATCAGGAGATCAAACGGGCACAGAGATATGGGTGTGTAAGTATTACAATTACTCAAAAGGTTGGGATTATGTACTACGATATACTGCTGGGGGAGATTCGGGCGGCAGTGGAGGACAGGGACCAATACAACCGCCATCCGGAGTTTCGTTTGTACAGTGGATTCCTGGATAGAAAGGAGAAGATATATGGCAATTCAAATGCGTAGGGGACAATTAAAAGATTTCGATGCAAATAAGATGCTTCCTGGAGAATTTGCAGTTACTATAGACGAAGCTGTAGAAAACCAAAAAGTTTTTATGTGCTTTTCCGCAGGAACAGTAAAAGAATTGGCCACAAAAGAAGATTTTGAAGCTGATTTGAAAAGCATACAACAAGCCATAGAAGATGCGAATAATGCATCAAAAAAGGCACAAGATGCTATAGACAAAGCTAATCAAATTGTGGCCGGGAAAGTTGGTATCGATGACACGCAGACCAGTGCATCAACTGTATATTCTTCACAGAAAAGTGATGAAATATATGTAAAGAAAACAGATTACGATAATCTTGTAAAAAAAGTAGAGACGTTGGTAGATGATTTGTCTGACGCAATAGTAAGTAGGTGATAAAATGGCAGATGTATATATAGAAGAATTAAATAAAGCAGATAGTCTTTCGGATGACGATGTTGTCTTGCTCCACACCAAAACGGAAGATTTGCAACTAACTATCGGAATGCTGAAAGCATTAATGATAGTAGAAAAAGCCATAAAGCTTGCTACTCCGTTTTCGGTATCTATAACAGGAGATGCGATCGGGAATGGAAATACAGATGGCAGAGAGATTCTCTCGATTGAATTATCGAACATAAAAGCTTCAAGGTTGAAGAATAGCATTAAAATTAATGGAACGAATTTCGACGGAACAGAGGGAATTACTACAGAACGATGGGGAGCAGAAAGAACTGTAACGATCGGTGGATGTAAAAGGAAAGTAAACGGAGAAACAGATGTTAACTTTCCGGCAAATGAAGTTTTCTCCGGATCCGGACAACCTTATGTCCCGACAGCCGGAGGGGTTATGACGGGCAACCTAAAAAGGGAAATAAACGAAACAAGTTATAATTTGTTTGAAGCAACTACAGAAAACGAAGAATCCGGCGTTTCTGTAAAATTAAAATTTGGTGATATTAATGCAAACGCTATTATCCAAAGTCTTTCACAACCTTATTGGCATAATGGAGTAAATTTAAAAAAATTACTTACAGGAGATGATATCTATGAGCTTGAACGACGAACTTCAGAACTCGAAAGTATGGCTACACAAACATTTAAAAATCCGTATAAAAACAAGACAATTGTAGCATTTGGCGATAGTATCATTGCTGGCTGGGGATGGAAAGAGGGAACAGGAATCATCCAGCCATTAAAAGAAAAGTATCCGGATGCTACGTGGATCAACAAGGCGGAATCCGGGGCGAATATGGCAGTGACATCCAATCCGTCACATACACCAATTGTTAACCAGATTACATCATATACCGGTGCTGCGGATGCGATAATTTTCGACGGTGGAGTTAATGATATCAATAACAGCATCCCGGTCGGCTCTATCGAATCCGGATATGATGCATCATATAACACAAGTACATTCTGCGGTGCATTGGAAAGATCATTGCAATACATCATGGACAGGTATCCTCTGGCGGTTAAATTATATATTATTCCACACAGCTTCGCAAAAGACAACTCTTACGTGGACAGCATCTATTCAAAAGCAATTGAAATCTGTGATAAATGGAATACGCCATACCTTGATATGAGAAAATACTCACAGATCGCCATGACTTCTGCCAATAAGGAAGCATACACCTATAATCCGAGAAGCAAGAAAGGTGACGGTGTGCACCCGAACGAAACCTGGTATCGTACATTCTACTGTCCGGTAATCGACCAGGCATTACAGTATCAGGGCATTGGCTCTATTACAGCGTCCGAAGCACCAGAGGTCGTAGCGGTTACAGGAGTTAAACTCGACCAGACAACACTGACGCTGAATGCCGGAGAATCTGCACAGATTACAGCTACGGTATCACCAAGCAATGCGACCAATAAGTCGGTTACATGGAGTGCCAACAACAGCAATGTATCTGTATCTGGTGGAAAGGTCACAGCCAAGACAGTCGGATTAGCAGTCGTAACGGTAACTACCGCAGATGGTGGATACACAGCACAGTGTAATGTTAATGTTAAGCAGACGGAAACAGAGGTTGTGTCAGATGAAATTATTATGCCAGATATGTATAACACAGGCGTTGAAAATAGTATTCAATTGAAAGAAATAAACACTTCTTCTCTTTCAGGTGCCACACGATTACAGATGACACAGCAAATGGCTGATAATTTCTGTAGTTCAGATGGAATTATTAGCAATTATCATTTTAACGGAATATATGTTGATTTTAACAAATCAATTACGCAAACTGTTACTTTTAAAAATTGCAAATTCACCGGTGATGATAATATAGCTTACGCTGTTGTAGTTAGCACGTATGGAGTTGATAAAGGAATAAGCTTTGAAAATTGTGAATTTTCTCATTATAAATCTGCTGTCTCGTCAGGTACATGGAAAGCTACATTTAACAAGTGCTATGTGCATAATATGATGCAAGACGCATTTAAGATTAATCATTCTGACATTTATCTTAAAAATAGTTATATTCACTCGTTAGGAATAGATACAACCTCCCACGCCGACGGAGTGCAGATTGAAAATAATACTACAGAAGTAACTGTGCATATATATAATTGCAGATTTGATCAGCCTTACACATCTGGCAATACAGAAAATGCGGCTATTTTCGCAAAGTGCAAAAATGCAAATATAATTTTAGACGTTCAAAAATGTTATGCAACAGGTGGGAATTATACTATCTATGCTTTGGACAGTGATACTGCAAAAGCGTCTGGAAAAGTAGAGTGTGTAGTTGGTTGTAGTAGCCGATATGGAATCGCAAATATAGCAGATGGCGTTGAACAAAATGTTGTATCTGCTGATAGCTTGCTAGTGAGCACTGTTCAAAACAGTAAATTATATGTAACAAATTACACGAATAAAGAAAGAACATTGAAAATAGTTACAGATATCGAAGAAAAGACCATAACTATTCCAAAATCACCTACTTACGATGAAAATCACACACAAGAGTTTTCAGTATATCCATATAATGTTGCCGTAGAATATTCGATGGAAGCGAAATGGGTAAAATGTTACGAGAATGAAAATCTTATAAGAACACAGAAATTAGAAAAATAGATATGGAAAAAGAGACTAATATAGTACAACTGTAGCTACAAATGTGATAGATTCGTTTGAAATTAGCAGTCCGTATTATCTAGGAAATATGAGCAAGAACGGAGCACCAGCTGGAACAGGCGTGACAGGCAAGATCTACTATGCACAGATCTATTCCGGGGATACATTGGTAGCGGATATGATCCCGGTTAAAAAGTCTGACGGAACATTATGCTTGTATGATAAGGTGCGCAAGAAGTACATCTACAACGCCGGAACAGGCACGTTAACAGAATAGGTGGTGACAAGATGAACAATATTATTGAATGCAAATTAGAATCGACTCACAAATAAATATTCACCGGTCTCTGGCAGTATGATTGCGGTCAAAAAACTGCGAATTACTGGTGGGGACTTTCCAGAAGCCGTAGAGATACAGTTTTCCTTAAACGAAAAGAGTGGTAGCGTAATAACAAGGATAGGAACAACAAAGGACAATGGATTGTTCGGGGAGGAATAAAAATGAAAGATGTAATACAGAAAACACTAACAGCCGGTACGAAGACAGAATTTTAGAGAGAAAAGGGGGATGATGTAAATGGCTAATGAAAATTTAAAAGCGCAGAAAATATACGGAAAATACATAAAAGAACTTCCACAAGTCACAGAAGTGAACGATACGGATGATATTATCATAGAAGATTCCACTCCAATAACAAGCAGGGCGAAATTAGGAGTGCTGTTTGATTCCATTAAAAAAAGAATTGCATCTACTTGGAGGTTTTCAGAACTAAACAACCGAACTATCGTGGAATATGCTAGTGAGTTAAATATGAATATAATTAAAAATACAGACGAACAGCAAATATACACTCTATATGGCGGTCGTTTTAAGGTAGTATCTGGCACGATGGTAGTTAACATTGCCATGAACATTGGGTATGCGAAACTGTTTTCTGTCGAGCAATTAAAAAACTGGTTTGGAGATGACTATGCTACATCACGGCTTAGCATAAAAACGTACAATGGAGACGATGTGGCACAAGAAGTGCATTTATACGCCCCGGAAATATGGAATGGTGAAATATTCCAGTATTTCTATCCAACCAATAAAGAAGGAAGTATGCGTGTTAATTACAGGTTGGAATATGTATATCCATTCACTTAATAAGTAAGCGTATACTTCTACGGTTGACGAAAAAGAAACTGCAAACTGGATTTGTCCAGTATGCTCTATCTTATACTTTGCATTTTTTGAAAAGATATAAGAGTTTCTTGCCTTTTAACAGAGGGTGAGCAGGCTATATTTTTATTTAATTCAGAAAAACACGGGAACGATATTTTTCTGAATTTTTCCCATAATTATAGTATCTTATAGAAAGGAAATTAAGTAATTACGGAAAAAATGAGCGAAGAAACCATTTGCGAAGTAGTCAAAAGCTGTGCCTACGACTACACGGTAGACGAATTGGCAGAACACTACGGCATGGAAAAAGCAGATGCAGAAAAGTTTGTGAAAGATCATGCATCAGAGATTACAGAAACGAAAGAGCACTTAAAACAGGAGGGGTATATTGAATAGGGTAGTCGATGTTTCTGAGCATAACGGAAACATCGACTGGGCGAAAGTAAAAGCATCCGGCATTGTAGGAGCTATCATCAGATGCGGATATGGACAAGATCAGACCGGACAGGATGATAAAAAATGGCTGAGAAATGTATCTGAATGTGAACGTCTTGGCATCCCTTACGGTGTGTATCTGTATTCTTACGCAAAGACTACAGGTGCGGTACGGGGAGAAATCAACCACGCATTAAGACTTCTAAAAGGACATTCTCCGGCATGGCCTGTATATTTTGACAGCGAACAGCCGGGAACACAGGGCGTTGCAAAAGCCAATGCAAAAGCATTTTGTGACGCAATGGTGGCACATGGCTATAAAGCCGGAATCTATGCATCTACATCTTGGTACAAGAACTATATCGGTCAGACATGGGGATATTCTCTGTGGATTGCATCTTACGGCTCTAAATCTGCCGGAGTAGACGGAATCGACATGTGGCAGTACACATCAAAATGCTCTATTCCTGGAATCCCTGGAAATGTAGATGTGAACTATGTTTATAAGGACTTTGGCGGTACGGTAACTCCAGTACAGAAACCGACTGCATCACCGGCACCTAAACCGGTAGATGAATCTTGGAAAGGTGACAAGCGGTATTATCTTAACAATTCCCGTGTTGGAGAATGGCAGAAAGCCATGAACAAAGGGTTTGATACCAACGCACTGTCTGTTGATGACAAATTCGGTGTCGGCTCACAGAATTTTGCTAAAACGCATATCTTGTGGTCCGGCCAGACACACAACTGTATCACGGCTATCAGATGGCTGAGACGCACCCTCAGAGACGTATATGGCTTTACGAAGCTGTCTTACGATGGTGGATGGACAGACTACCTTGGGAAGTGTGTAGAAGTATTCCAGAGGAACAGAGGACTTACACCGGATAGAAAAGTAGGACTTGACACAACCTACTGGCTATTATTGGGTGTTGTAAAATAGAATAAGATCATTACACTTTTCATACAATACTAAAAATCCCCACTGCTGATTACTCGCCAGTAGTGGGGATTTTTTCTTTTTCTATAAAATGATAGATTGGGAGCAAAATTCCGATATATCCTTTTTTGTACATGACATTCATTAGTGATTTCATTCCAATTGCGCTTTCAATAGAACTTTGAATGGAAATTACGTCATTTATCTTGGTCCCATGCATCGGTTTTAATTTTAGAATAACATATTGATTTGTGCATAATGAACCATCTATCATAACCATTAATCCAATTTCGCTATACACATGCAATATTTTATCAGAAACTTCTTTAATTTTTTCATCTGATACTATTTGACTTATGACAGAATCGTTTGTAAGATTATCAAATCGTTTTTCGTTATATTTTACGTTTCCTCCAGTAACATCGTCTGTATAATTTTGCTCTTTGTCCAGTTCACAATTTGCAACACACAGAGAAGCGAAAGCAGTAGAAAAATCCTTTATATGTTCATTATCCCGCTTCTCACTTTTGTTAATATGTTCAGATGGAATTTCTATATTATCTATCTTAATTTCTTTTTCTGAAACAGTTTTTCTTTCGACATTCAATTTGTTTAAGTCTTCGACAAGAGTTTTGCACTCACGTTCAAGAACAGCATTGGCACGATCGGTTAGAGATTTTTCTTTTGCAAGATGATATATACAATTATCAAATTGCAAAGTGTCAGTGTCTTTTTTCTTGTCTTTTTTTATCAAATATGAGAATAGATATGTTAACCCGCCAAAAAATGCTATATTTATTATGAATAAGAATATAGTACCAATTATACCATTTTCTTTCACATACTTTGTCCAGTTTGCAAAAAAATTAATCGTCTGAAAGAGCGTTAATATTCCAAATAAAATTTCCGCCAATACAAGCAATGTAATTTTAAAACCAGGAGAATCATGTTGGCCAGAAGCTTTCTCTAAATTCTTTTGAAAAGTATAGAGCTTTTTTCTCCTGTTTTTCTTCCTAAGTTCTTTCTTGCGCTTTTTAGCACGTTTCTTCTGCATTTTTCGGTTGTAAGCAGTTCTTGTTACAGCACGCTTTATATAATGATATTGGCTCGGACGCATTTCAACAGCTCCTTATTATCTTTTTAAGAAGTATATAGTATGCTATCTTCTTAATACCGCAATCACAACTCCAAACCTTACCCATTGTTCCATGTCTTCAAAACTATTCGGATCAACTTCTATGACATCACCGAAGCCGTTGATCGGGACTAACTTTGTCTTACTTCTCTGTACATACCGCCTTATATACGCACGTCCTGTTTCTTTGTGTATAATAATCACGGTATCACCGTTTCTTGGTACTCTTTTGGATATGCAAATGATATCACCATTTACATATACAGGGAGCAAGTGGTTGCTCGTTATCTTTATACCACAATGTAACGTCTCACCGTACTTTTTTATGTATTCCGGGCAGTATATCCGTTCTTCGTGTGAGGAATCCAATATCATACCGTCAGCCATCTCACCAGTGGGGCATAGAACATCCAACATGTTTTCTGGATCCGTTTCCGACACTTTCATAGAGATTTCATAATCCATCTTGCCAAGAATATACGCACGTTGTCTGTCAGTCAATTGCCTGTACTTTCCCAATACCTCGTATTCCTTTGAAGAACACCCTAAGAGATCAGGGATAGGTTTATGCGTTAGCTGTGACAACCTTAGTGCTAAGAAAACGTCAAGATTATTAGTCTTCCGTGAAACAATGTTTTTGTATGTGGACACAGATACACCCAGCATCTTAGAAAAGAGAACTTGCGTAATATCAAGGTTTTTCCGCTCTTCTTCGATGTTATGTGCAAAGTTATCCAACATTTCGTTTTTCGTTAGCATTTTGTCACATCCTGTCGAAAAGGCTAATATCTTGGCTGTTTTTCATTCTTTTTGTAAGAAAAATACGATATTTTAGCCAACATCTTGACTATAGTTTCGAGTTATAATCTATGTAGGTATTACAATGTATTATTATAAGACAAAAATGGCACTTGTCAAGCCATTGATAGGAGGTAATCTAATGGGAAAGGACGAAATGAACAGCAAGAGCAACAAAACATGGACTGATACTTATGAAAGCGAAATCAAGCGGATGATAAAAGGCATCCGTGACCCTCGCCTAATGCGGTACATCTATCTTATAGTAAAAGATGCTATCAGTGAAAATATTGACAGATAACAAACATATGTTCTATAATGTAGGTAATCGCTACTGGAATGACGTGTCGGGATATTGGAGGGATTTATGTGGACGAAATTAAATGGTATCAAGAAGAAATAACGAAAGTTGTAAACGGTCAAAAGAATCTTACGTGGTTAAAGCTTGTATATATATACGTAAGTCGATTAAAAAAATAAGTAAAAGAAAAGTCAAGGGTTTGCGCATTGCCCTTGACTTTTCTTTTACTTTCCTTCTGAAATCATATCAATCAGTTTTTCTAGATTATCCCACCCGTCAGAATCTAATTTTGATAGAGCAGCTACTAATCTATATTTGAAATTAGATTCATCCATACTTTGAATATCTGCCAACATCGCAGTGATTTGTTCGTCTTTTGTTTGGGTGGCAAACATTGGCTTTTTGCCACTTCTGAACCATTCTTCTCTAACTGTTTTTCCATTCCAATTTTCCAAACAAATTATTCTGAAAATTTTGTCTGTAACATCACGATCTCCTTTTTCTATCTGAGATAAATATGCTTGCGCAACGCCGATCCGTTCTCCAAAAGTTTTCTGATTCATTTCAAGAGCTAATCTCAATTCTTTTACTCTTTGGTTTATTGACTCCATGTAGAACCTCCTTTCTGTATATAAATGATAACATAAAAATATCGCAAATGCAATATCTTTCTATTGACAAATAATTGCAAATGATATATTATGATATTGCAAACGAAATACAGGAGGTGATAGCAAAAATGATAACTGCATCGGTTATTTTCACGGTATACGGGATAACTGCATCGATTGTGGCATGTATCGTATTAAAACTTGAAAAACCGTTCTGGTTGTTCTTGAGAGTGCCATATTTGACTTGCAGTTCTCAGATGTCAATAAATATGGCAATGGCATTACTTTTGTTTTATTACATTGGACAAGTCAATGCATAAAACATCAAAAAGTGATTTTGCCGTATTAATCTGTTGCTTTTGAATGCAGATATCTAACTCATTTATTTGCTTGTGTAACTTCTTCGGAACATACAGATAAAGCATTCCTTTGGCTTTATTGTATTGAGAAAGATTTACACGAGAACATAATTCAAGACAATTTCCAACAGATTCAATATAGGCTTCAATGACGGAAAATTTTTTATTGAGAGTAAAATCTAATTTTCGCATTTTGATTTGATGCCGATTGTTTGCGATTGTTGTTAGTGTTGGCAGAACAAGAGAACAAAGAGTTATCAAAAGAGCAAGATTTATCGTAAAGTCAAATTTCATTTTATTCCTCCTTTCCAAAGGAAAGTATAGCACAGAAAGGAAGTGAGTGCATGAGTGAGAAAGAGAAAAAGATAGTTGAGAAGATTAAAAAGGCAATGCCGAACTTATCCGAATTTGACAAAGGTTATTTTCTCGGCAAAGTAGAAAGTCTGGCAGATGAAGCAGAAAAGAAGCCGGACACTCCGGCGAAGAAAACATAAGGGATGCCGGAACCATAACAATTAAATACAGGGAGGTGACACAGTGAAAGTATTCGAGCCACGATGGGTTGTAAGGATTTGCATTCATAAGAATCCAGATAAAAGTGATATGGATAATTTACAGCATTTAAAAGAGGGATATTTCTTTTACTGGAATGCAAGGAAAGAGAAGAAAAGACTTTCTGGTATCCCTGTAATTTCAGTCCAAATATGCCACATCCCATTTAGAAAAAGGCACCCATATTTTCCGCTATGGCTTTCAATATTTGCTTTAATAGCCGTAACAATGAATATAAGATTGGATTCTTGTATATGTCATATCCTCCAAATAATGCAAGTATGGAGATAAGAGTAGGAACGATGAATCTTATTTTATCTTTCCTCTTGTATCGGAGATACATTTTCGCACGGTTATTTAGTACATAATTAGTACTTTTAGATGAACGGCAAATTAAGTTCTGTTCTCTGAGAAAATGGTATTTATCCTCGAAGAATTTCTTTTGTGATAAACCGAAGAATTGTATTTTTCGAAGACACATATTTTCTGAAAAAGATAAATCTAATTCTCGATGTGAAACCTGTGACATGGTTAATATTCCTTTCTGGATTACTCGGCATGTCAGTGCCTGTATGAACAGTATAGGAGAATCCAGAAGAAAATACAACATGCAATGGAAGAGCCAAGAGGTGAAAGGCTATGGAGCTGAAATGTTAAGCACTGAATGTAACTGAGACGGAAGCGAATGGCAGAGACTTGAAAAGAAATGATATGGCTTTGTGACGCTTAGCACGGATAAGAAAAGTAGCAGATCAGCATGAACAGACACGAAAAGATAAGGAATTGAAGAGAGAAGTTCTGAAACGGAGGTGCGTGGAAAGGTGAGGCTTTGCATGGAAAAGGAAAGGAAACGAAAGGCGAGACGAAGAAAAGGAACGGCATGGAACGGTGATGATTGGCTAAGGAAACGAATGGCTTGGTGGAGAAAAGGAAACGAAGAGTGTAGAGTAGTAAAGCAACCAAAGAAAATTGAAAAGGAGAAAACAGTATCATGAAAGAATTAAAAGTAAGAATTACGTTCACTGAGGAAGTATTAGGTTCACAGTGTGCGGATAAGGAGATTCACCGGACTTATATTGCATCCAAAGCACCGGACGCACCGTCCCGTGAGGACGAAGTAGCAACACTGGGTGTAGATGCAGTGGAAGAGAAATCAATGACGATTTTCCACAAATACGAAGACGGAAAGCCGTTCGTATATGACTACCAGGTAAAAGGAATGTTCAAAGATTCATGCGGAATGCTCCGCAAGGTTAAAGGTAGTGAATCATCAAAAATCAAAGCGTACAAAAAGGAGATTGACGGTCTTATTTTTGTGAAAGAGCGCAAAATTCCACTGATTTTTGACGGGGATATGGGAACGTGTCAGAGACCGCTCCGGGCAAACACACCACAGGGAGAAAGAATATCCCTTGCATGTTCAGAGACCGTTCCGGCCGGAACAACAATGGAATTTACTGTTCAATGTACGGTAGACAGTCATGTAAAACTTATAAAAGAATGGTTTGACTACGGAGAATTGAGAGGGTTTTCACAGTGGCGAAACTCAGGTAAAGGGCGCTATGTTTGGGACGAACTGGACAAAAACGGGAACATCATTGGCGGTAATAACGTACATAAAAAGGTGAAAAAAACAGGTACGAAAGGCAGTAAAAAAGCCTAAAAATATTTATTTTTCAATGTATTCAAATTATTGGAAAGGTAAATGCGAAAATGGTAGTTGATTTTTGGTCAAATCGCAAGCCACTTAGCAAGCCACAACCCTTGAAAAATAAGGGCAAAACGGCAACTGGTCGCAAGCCAAACGACACTCAGATAACAATCAATTGACAAGCCAAAATTAAAGAAATTTTCAAAAAATCGAAAATTTTGACAAGCCAGTTGACAAGCAAATGACAAGCTAAAACCCTTGAAAAATAAGGCAAAACTGCTTGTCAAGTGAAAACGGTTAGCAAGCTACATAACAATCAATTAACAATCAATTCGCAAGCCAGTTAACAACAATAGAAGAATATAAAGAAGAATAAGAATAAAAAGAATATAGATATATGTCAGACACAATCGGTCTGACGATAAAAGGGACATAAAAAGTGCCCCGCTGGTACTGGCATACCAGACAGGGCGGTGTACCGCTAACGAACACTTAGCGAATACAGGTTGATTATAACACATTCTCCTGTAATTCGCAAATCTGAAGAACAGGAGGAAAAGCACACATGACAATGGCAACAGAGATCATCCGCAAGTTGAAAAGAAAATTAATCTTTTGGCGTTGCTTATGGTTCGTCACATTCATCGCAATGCTGACACTTATGATCGGGTAGGAGGTAGAGAGCATGGAAGACAAGCTTAACTACTACAGGATAGCACTTGTGATAACGCTATACGCATTGGCGGTTATGATAGCCGGATGTGTATAAAAAAAGAGTGCTGATGGAAAATCCAATCAAGCACTCAGAAAAACATTCAAGAAAATTATAACACATGAAAGGAGATTTGAACATGGGAGAAGAGAAAAAAGATAGCTTACAAAGCGTAATAGATGCGGTAGCAGACGTTGTTGAAGATTACGGAGAAGTTGTGGAGGAATATGCATACCAGAAAGCGCAACTGGATACGTTGAAAAGATTTGTCCGCAAAAACAGCTATGTTGAGCGAGACATGATTTTAAAACTGATGGGGTGAGATGAAGATGGAAAGCATTAAAGGCTATGACCATTGGAAGACCATACCGCCGGAGCCGGAAGAAGAAAAACAGGAATACTGCACATGCTGTGGAAGACTTGTATACAGTGGTGACAGCTTACACACATTTGACGGACAGACGCTATGTGAAGAATGCGTGAAAGAGATCACAGGAGGGAAAGAAGATGGCAGAGATATGGATGATCTGTAAACCGGACTTGGAATACCGTATCGGGGCGTATGCCTATGAAACAGATATGGACAAGGCTTATGTGCATAAGCTTGCCGACAAGGTAGCAGAAAAAAATAAATGCAAAACAATCGTGAAAGAACTTTAGGAGGGTGAAATGCAGAAATTGGAATTGACCATAAATCAGACTATGGGAGTTATCACTGGAAACTTTGAAGACATAAAGAAATCTCTTGAAACAGAGATGGCAGTGTATGAGACAAAGCAGTTTGCAGAAGAGGACAAGCAGAAAGCCAAAGGTGATTTGGCAGACCTCAGAAAGCTGAGAAAGGCAGTGAACGACCGCAAGGTTGAAGTGAAGAAAGATTACATGAAGCCTTATGAAGTGTTCGAGGGCAAGGTGAAAGAACTGATCGGAGTGATTGATAAGCCTATCGCACTGATTGACGGACAGGTGAAAGAGTTTGAAGCGAAGCGTGTGGAAGAGAAAAAAGCAGAAATCCAGAACCTGTACAACGAATTGGTGGAAGAAGAACTGCATGACTACATGCCGTTGGAAAAAATCTACGGTGAGAAGTGGACAAATGCATCCACCACAATGAAAACTATCCGGGAAGAGATAAACTCAAAGGTTATGCAGACCAGACAGGATATTGCAACCATTAAGGCCATGAAGTCTGAAAAAGAGGAACAGGCGTTGAACCTGTACATGGAGAACAACAACCTTGCTCTTGCTATCCAGATGATTAACCGCTACGAACAGGAAAAAGCGGAAATCTTACGGAGAAAAGAGAAAGAGGAACAGGAAAGACGTGATCGTGAACTCGAAAGAGAACGTGAGCGTGTAAGAGAAGAAGAACGTGCCAGAATCCGTGAAGAGGAAAGACTTAAGGCAGAAGCAGAACAGAAAGCCATCGACCAGATCAAGGCGGTGGACGAAGTGAAAGCAGCGGAACTTACCACGGAAGATTCGAAGACAGTAGTATTTACGGTTAAGGCTACGGATGCCGAACTGGAAGAAATTGAGATGGCATTAACTTCTCTCGGTGTCTACTTTGAAAGGAAAGATGTGTAATGGCAGAAGAGAAGAAAGAACAGGGCAAGCGAGAACTCGACATCGAAGAAAAGCTTTCAGAAATCCAAACAAAAATGAATGTCCCGAAAGACAAATATAATGATTTTGGCAATTACGCTTACAGAAGCGCAGAAAGCATCTTGGAAGAGTTCAAAAAATATAGCAGAGAATACAACGTACTGTTGACCATACATGACGAGATAACGGAGATAGCCGGAAGAGTGTATGTAAAAGCTGTTGCGGTATTTACAGATTGCAAAACAGGTAAAAGAATCTCTGTTCCTGGATATGCAAGGGAGCCAGAGACAAAACCAAAGATGGATGAATCACAAGTGACGGGATCAGCATCAAGCTATGCGAGAAAATACGCAATGAACGCACTGTTTCTTCTGGATGATGTAAAGGATCCTGACACGAACGAATACGCAAAGCAGACGGGAGCCGATAAAAAGAGCGGTGGAAAGAAAGAACAGAAAGCCAATGACGGAAAGATTACACAAGGGCAGATAAAAGAGCTTCGGAAGATATTTGAAAAAAACAAAATTGATGAAGTAAAGGCTATAGCCGGATACAAAGTACAGAAGATTGAAGAACTGACACAACAACAGTACGGATGGTTCCGGGATAATCAGGAAGAAGCCAGAAAGATGTTTGGTGCGTAAATGGACTATACAGGGACTTTTGATAGCTTAGCGGTGGATTTTGCCACCAACAAGCAAAAAGCCAGTCTGACGCTAAATGAAGACGCAAGACAGGCATTTGAGAACCTTAGAGGTAAGCAGATTACAATAACGATTAAGGCATACAAGAAAAAAAGAAGTCTCGATGCAAACTCTTACTTTCATGTACTGGTTGGAAAGATTGCAGATGCGACCGGGAACAGCAAGGTGTACATAAAGAATAAGTTAATAGCGGAATACGGACAGTATGAAACCATTAACGGTGCATTAGTTCCGCTCCCGTTGGACGATGATATAGATGCATACAATGTGGAATTTGTTCATCTACAACCTACATCGAGGACAACCACCAATCAGAAAGGGAAAGTATTCCGGGTGAATCTGGTAATGCGAGGTTCACATACTTACGATACCGATGAAATGTCAAAACTGATTGACGGGACTGTGTACGAAGCAAAAGAACTTGGTATAGAGACTATGACACCGAACCAAATTAACGAAATGAAAGAAAGATGGGGTGTGAAGATTGGCAAAAAGACTTAAGAGTGTATTCACTGACGATATGGATCACTGTTACTTTACAGGAAGCCCAAACTGTCACAGACATCATATTTTCTATGGGGCATATAGAAAAAAATCGGAAGAATATGGATTCGTGATTCCTCTTGCACCACAATTGCATGAATTTATGCCAATGAGCGTACATGGGAACCCGAATAAGGGATTAGACCTAACGCTTAAGCAGATGGCTCAGACATACTTCGAGGAACATTATGGAACAAGAGAAGAGTTCATACAGATCTTCGGAAAAAACAGGTTGTAACAAATTAACATAGATTCAAGTGGCACAGGGAACTATTAACAGGTTCTAACGCATATCATCTCAGCCATTCGATATGCATAGCACAAGATATTGTATCACGGCCGGAGGAGCCACACTCCGGCAGAAAGGAGAAAAGCGGTGGGAAAGAATAATAGAGAGATAGCAGAGAGTTATTTCGCCCGAATATCAGACGGACATAGGAATGCAATACAACGTCCAGCAGACCCAAATGTAGATAGAATTTTGCGAAGAATGATAGAAAAAGCAAACTGTGATGGCGATTGCATTGTAAATACAGGAAAAGGGATATTCAGACCAATACCGAGTGACCCAATAGACACAAGTATGTATCATGAATATGTCAATAAAGACTTATCAAGGGCGAGGGCGACACTTAAAAAAAGAAAATGTATGTCACAGACATTCGAAAGTTGGAAAGATGCGGGGGAATACAATGCATTACATACTAATCATAAAGGGCAGACTGAACAACATGAATGATTATATTCGTGCACTTAATGCCAGTAGATATAAGGGTGCGAAAATGAAAAAAAATGATGAATCTCGTGTAAAACAAGCCATATATGAGCAATTCGGAAGATTACGAATAACCAGAAAGGTGCGGATACACTATCGGTGGTATGAGCCTACAAAGAAACGGGATATGGATAATGTAAGCGCATTCGGGAGAAAATGCATCCAGGATGCACTGGTAGATACCAAAGTCTTACAGGACGATGGATGGAAAAACATAGTGGGATTCACGGATGAATTCTATGTTGATAAGAAAAATCCGAGAATTGAGGTGGATATTGAAGAGGTGTGAGCGAGAATTACATAAAACTTAGCAGAAAAATACTGGAATGGGACTGGTATACAGACGTAAATACATGCCATCTGTTCTTGCACATGCTATTAAAAGCGAATTGGAAAGACGCAAGCTATCGTGGCGAAGAGATAAAAAAAGGATCATTTGTTGCATCGATAGACAAATTGGCAAAAGGAACAGGAATGAGCGAAAGCAAGGTAAAGACAGCATTAAAGCACCTGGAAAAGACGGGAGAAATCACATGCAAAAGTACCAACCGATATACCGTATACACTGTGAATAACTACGCAAGATACCAGACCGAACAGAAGAATGAAAAAAAAGATAAGCCGACCAGACAGGAAGAAAAGCCGGAGAAAGACGATGGATCCATTGAAGCTGTCATAAAAGCCTGGAACGATTTGGAAAGCTATGGGATAAAACCTGTAAAGAAGATAGAAAAGACTTCCAAAAGATACCAGAACTTGCAAGCAAGATTAGAAAGCAACGGTTTGGATGATGTCTTGAAAGCAGTGGACAATGTGAAGAAAAGTAAGTGCTTACAAGGGAAAGTAAAAAACTGGAAGATAACATTCGACTGGTTTGTGTTACCGAACAACTTCACAAAAGTGTCTGAGGGACAGTACGAGGATAGCGGACAAGAGAAAAAAGGATTTAATAATTTCAATGGCCGGAACTATGACATGAATGATTTAGAGAGAAAGCTTATCACATAGGAGGAATAAACATGGCAACACCGGATGGATGCACTTATCCAAACTGTTTTATCTGCCCTTTGGAGGACTGTAGTTGGGAGAGTGCTAAAGCTGAATTACCAGGAGAAACAAAGAAAAAGCGGAGAATAGTAAGACGTAGCAAAAAGAATGATGTTCGGAGGTGACTTTGTGACAAGACAGGAACTGGAAGACAAAGAGCAAGAGGAATATCTTGCAGAGTGGTTAAGAAAAAAGAAAGAGAAAAAGAAGAAATTTAATTTTAGGAGGAACAAAAGTGGGAGAAGTAATAAAAGCTTATAAAGGATTCAACAAAGACATGACTTGCAGAGGTTTCCGGTATGAAGAGGGGAAAGAATACGAAGAAGAAAGAGCCGGAGCGTGCAACTGTGGATTCCATGCATGCGAGCATCCGTTAGATTGCCTTGGATATTATGCTCCGGCACACAGTGTATATCACGAAGTCGAACAGAGTGGAGAGATATCGAAAAAATCTGATGATACGAAAGTAGCATCTACGAAGATTGGAGCAAGAGTGAGCATTGCCGGATTGGTACAGGCTGCTATCGAATATACGAAAGAAAGAGTTAAGCCAGAAGCAGAAGCTAATGAGGACTGCGGAGCATCATCAGCGACAGGAGACTACGGAGCATCATCAGCGACAGGATA
>OIYS01000127.1_pt1 | contig 56541 bp, 77 predicted proteins | sample 1588271 | NCBI WGS metagenome assembly OIYS01 (sample SAMN03283286) | human gut metagenome | biome: human-associated habitat; material: feces | host: Homo sapiens | place: Peru | collected 2012 | reverse complement strand
ATAATCATATAAAACGGTAACGTTAGCAAGCGGATAATCATATAAAACGGTAACGTTAACCGTGTTCCTACAATTAAATATATAAAAAAATATATAATATAGTATTACTAATAGTCTGTATGTTAAACTATAGATAAAGAGATACAAAAGATTAATAAAAAAATCTCTCTTTCTTTACGCGCGAACTTTTCCACAGGAGTTTTCCACAGGACTTTTCAACAACGTTTTGAACAGATTATTCAACAGAGTTATCAACAGACTTTTCAACAACATCAGCTTTTTTGAGCAAAAAACGATTAAAAGTCAGAACATTCTATTCCCCACTTGACAACCGCCGTCTCATATGCTATAATAAAGGCACATGGTTGCACACTCCTTTCTCTTTTGTTTGTGCTTTCATGTTCTTTTCTTTAGCCGGGTAGGGGTTGCGTCCTGCCCGGTCTTTTTTTGCTTTTTATCAACGCTATCTTCTGACGCGCGAGAACGCGCTCTAAGCGCATTTTATTTTAATCCTACCTCTTACACCATTTTCGCACAAAAACGTCTCCTGCGCTCTCCTGACGCGCGACAGCATAATAAAAAGCGGGAAATTTAATCCCGCTTTGCGAAAAATGTGAGGTTTTACGCCGATTTAATCAATAAAGCTCCGCTCACTTTTTAACAACAAACTTTACGTTATATTCCGTATTTTTCGGCGGGAAGCAGAGAATCTGCGTCGTAATAAGCCATCCCATCCCCATGACACTATCTTTGACGGCATCGCCGAGTTCGTGATCTGATATAACCTCAGTTTTTGAATAATCGGCAGCGTCAAACTTTACGTCTAACACACCGTATTTGCTATGTTCGTCAACCAGAGCTTTAACAACTGCTTCTTCATACGCTTTTTTGAGTGCCTGATAGTCTTTCTTGTCAAATATTACCGTAACATTGCCGTCTTTGTCTATATCGGCTGTGTATTCTACATCAACTCCGGCATAATCTATGGTGTTGTCAAACGCCATAGAAACTAAGTCGTAAAAGTCCTTGTTTGACAAATCGGTAAAAATCGCAGCAATGCCGTCTTCCTCATCGTCTATGGAATCAAGATATTCCGCAAGCTCCGCACCGGATAGCTTATACTGAGCCATAGACTTACTCACTTGCATCACCTCTTCCACGTATGTCTCCTTGTCGTATGTTATAGTCACCGTATTGCTGCATAATATGAGCAAAAACAACAAAGCAAGAGCGACAGATATAACTTTAATCATGTGTTTCATTTGTTTTACCTCACAAAAATTAATATTTTCGTAAAAATAATACCATATAATGCGTAAAATATCAATAGTTTTCGCAAAAAAAGGACGAATTTTCTCAATCGTCCTTTTTTTCTTTTTTATCGCGATTACCGACTATTTTGTTTGCAAATTCCTCAACCATTTCCCACTGCTCCGGGGTCAGCTCCGCAAGAGCGGCGATAAATTGTTTTGTAAATGCATCGTCAGGCATTTTTACGACTTTGCTAAAGGCTTCTATTATTTTGTCTTCTGTTTTCTCAGGTTCAAACATTTCGCCTTCGCCGTTTTCTAACCAATCTCTGTTTACCTTGAAGGCTTCACAGATATCGGAGAGGACGCGCTCCGTCAACCCAACACTTCCGGTTTCGATATTTCCGTAATTAGACCTTGAAACCTTGATTCTTTTTGAAAATTCATCTTGAGTTAGTCCGAGTTCTTTTCTTAATTTTTTTATTCTTGCGAGTTTTTCTGTTGCCATTTTTCATATCCTCCGTTGATTAAATTATATCACACAACACAATTTCTTGTCAAGAGAGTTTCGAAAAAAATAAAAATATATAAAGTAAAAAAATGCATGAAATATCTTGACAAGGACAAAAAAACGTGATATAATGCTGTCAACAAGTAAAGAACCGTCCGAAACAAGTAATTTTAAATTCAGAAAGGAACACATCATATGAATCACATATCAGAATACGAAGATAAGGCATTAGAAAAACTGAAAGCTGCATGGCTTGAAGCTAAAGACGATGAAAGAGTTTTAATCCTTGCGTTTGCACAGGGAATTGTAGCAGGAGCAAAAAGCATAAAATCCGTTCCCGCAGAGCAAAAGGAAGAACGCGCACATGAACGAACTAATTAAAGTAACATACGAAAACGACCGTCCGACAGTATCAGGGCGCGACCTTCACGAGAAACTGGAAATCAAAACCCGATATAATGACTGGTTTCTTCGCATGTGCGAATTCGGCTTTGCTGAAAACGAGGATTACATAGCTATTACTCAAAAAAGAGTAACAGCTCAAGGCAATGAAACATCATTCACCGACCATCAGCTCACGTTGGATATGGCGAAGCAGATTTGCATGATCCAGCGCAGCGATGTGGGAAGACGATACCGTGAATACTTTCTTGAAATAGAGAAAGCGTGGAATGACCCGTCGGCAGTAATGGCGCGTTCGCTGATTTACGCGAACAGACAGCTTGAAGCGGCGAAAGCGCAGCTTGAAGAAGCACAGCCGAAAATCGACTTTGCAAATGCCGTAATGGCATCGGAAGAAACGATTTTGATAGGCGATCTTGCAAAACTCCTGAAACAGAACGGCGTGAGCACTGGAGAGCGCAGACTATATGCTTATCTCCGCGAAAACGGCTATCTGATAAAGAAGGGCGCGAGACGCAACCTCCCGACGCAGCGGTCAATGGAAGCAGGACTGTTTGAGATTGCGGAATCCATGCTGCAAATCGGCGGTGAGCTGAAACTAAAGCGCACAACGCGCGTGACCGGAAAAGGTCAGGAGTTCTTTCTACGCAAATTAACAAAATCCTAAAAAGCATCCTCGGCTTGCCGGGGGTGCTGAAACATCTGACGCGCCGTTTTATCCTTTCGGCGCGGTGATGATATCACGTAGTATCAGGTGTTTCAGCATTTCGGCAACGGAATGATAGGGCAGGGCAGGATAAATAAAACTTTCCGCTCTGCAACTCCCCTATTTTACAAGAGAAGAAAGGAACGTGGATATGAACGCAAGTCACTTTACGGTCTGGTCGCTCATAAAGTCAAGCCCTGATCCGCAAATTGTCACTTCGACATCGGTGAGAACGCCGATACCGCGAAAAAAGTACGAGACAGAGCGCGAAAGAATAGCGCGCGACATGTGTCTCGGGTGTAACAAAAAGTGCGATTTTGGGGTACAGCGATTTGAGAAGTGCCTGACCGATCACGGCTATAAAGGACGTAAGAAAAAATGAAGCTGAAAGAATCCTTGAAAGCGTATCACTCAAAGCCGGGACTGACTAAGACAAAGCTCTTTCGGCTGATTGATAAAAATCCCGAGTACTTCAGGTACTGCGAAGACCACCCGGAGCTTATAGACAGCTCACCATCGCTGATTTTCGGCGCGGCACTGCATAAATATGTCCTCGAACCCGACGGTTTTACGGACGAATACGCAGTTGCGCCGACTATTGACCGCCGGACAAAGGCGGGGAAAGAAGAATATGCCGCTTTTGCCACACAGGTAGGAGAGCGCGACATAATCTCAGACGCAGATTATTTTGAGATCGTGAGGATAAGCGAAAAGCTGAAATCCATCCCGGTTGTGAAGTATCTGCTGACAGGCGAGGTTGAGACAAGCTACTACTTCCGCGACAGCTTCACCGGACTTGATTTACAGGCAAGACCCGACGTTTTTAAAACCGTCGGTGAGCGCGGAATGATAGTTGATTTAAAGACGTGCCGTGACGCGTCAAACAACGAATTCCGCAAATCCGCGATTGCATACGGCTATGATGTGCAAGCCGCAATGCTCATAGCCGCGTGTGAAGCGGAATACGGCATACCGTGCGACTTTATATTTATCGCGGTAGAGAAAGACCCGCCGTATATGGTAAACGTCTTAGCCGCCGACGAACTGCTTATAAAGTACGGTCGCGACAGACTGCGTGAAGCACTCGGCACATACAAAGAGTGCCGCGACACCGGAAACTGGTGGGGATATAACGGCAACAACATGATCATTAACAATTTAATATTACCAGCATATTTAGCAAAGGAGATAGAATGATGGATGAAGAAGTAACAACATATCAGCCGCAACTCCCGCAGAACGGAAACATACCGTCAGCGAACATAAATCAGGGAACCGTGCTGATTGAAAGTCAAAGAGCGATAGCGGAAGCGCAAGGGAAACTTGTGATAGCGCAGAGATTTCCGCGTGACGAAGTAAAGGCATACGCCAAAGTCATGGAAGCGTGTCAGCGTCCGGCTTTAGCGCAGAAAGCCTTTTACAGCTACTCACGCGGCGGGTCAAGCGTATCTGGTCCGACAATCCGATTTGCGGAAGAACTCGTCCGCTGTTGGGGCAATGTCGATTACGGCATCAAGGAGCTGTCACAGGATGACGGCAAGTCCGAGATGCAGGCTTACGCATGGGACTTGGAGACGAACACCATAAGCGCACAGAACTTCACAAACCCTCATATCCGCGAAACAAGAAGCGGTGCAGTAAAACTGACTTCTCAGCGCGATATCTACGAGCTTAACGCCAACATGGGCGCGAGAAGACTTAGAGCGCGTATTCTTGCAATCCTTCCCGCCGATCTGGTAGAGAACGCGATTGACGAATGCAAGAAAACAATCGCCGGACGAAACGACGAGCCGCTGATCGACAGAGTACGCAAGATGGTAGTCCAGTTTGCAAAGCTCGGCGTAAATCAGGAGCTTATAGAAAAGCGTCTCGGACGAAAAATCGAAACCATGACCACGGAAGACTTTATTGAGTATATCGGCATCTTCAACTCTCTTAAAGAAGGAGCGTCGAAAATCTCAGAATGGTTTGAAGCCGCTCCCGAGGCAAACGACGTAACGCAGAGCATTGAAGCTGCAATGGCAGCCGAAGAAGAAGCGAAAAAATCCGAAAAGAAAAAGTGAAGATCATAGTAGACACCAGAGAAAAACCACATGCCATAGCCGGAATAATCGCCTATTTTGAGAAAAACGGAATCGAATACGAAAAACGCAAGCTTGATACAGGCGATTATATGACCCCGGACAACCTGCACATAGCGGTTGACCGCAAGCAAAATTTAGGCGAGGTCGCGAATAACTTAACGAGCGACAACGCCAGATTCATGCGTGAAGCGCGTAGAGCCGCTGAGAGCGGTTTAAGACTTGTGGTACTGATAGAACATGGCGAGAACGTAAAAACGCTTACAGACGTTTCTGAGTGGCGTAACGGCATCAGAGAACAGCATCACGAAGCGATAACTGGACGTGACTTAATGGAACGTATGCAAAAGCTCAGCCGCATGTACGGCGTGGAATGGCGTTTTTGCGATAAACAAAACACAGGAAAGGAGATCACAAAAATCTTGTATGGGCAACATATCTGACAGATGGATAGCGCAACTTGACCTTCTGCCGCTTAAAGACTATGCGGTGCTTACAAAGGCGATTCTGAGGGATGAGGGAAAGCCTAAGCTGTCTGCAAAATATCAGCCTATAGCGGACGATATATACAAGCAGCTTGACCGTCGCGACTACCTGAAAATGGCAAAACACAAGGAAAGAGAATCTGTTGATGTCAACTCTATGTCAACAAAATGTCAACAAGACGTCAACAAAATGTCAACAAGAGAAGAAAAAAGAGCGGTTTCTCCCCCTTTGCCCCCCTCTTCTTTCCCCTCGCACTCCCCTATTAATACCCCCTATAATCCCCCTTTTCCCGAGAAAAAAGAAGAGATTACCCCCTCCTTAAAGTCCCCCCCAACGCCGCAAAAACCGCCGTATCAGCCGCCGAACGCCATATACGCGGAGATCGTCCAATACCTCAACCGCGCTACCGGGTCTAATTACCACAGCGGCGCGTCCGCTACACGCACACTGATTCACGCAAGGCTTGCCGAGGGATTCACGGTAGAAGATTTTAAAACCGTGATAGATGCAAAAACCAAAGAATGGCAAGGCACGGAGTTCGAAAAATTTCTCCGACCGCTCACGCTATTCGGCACAAAATTTGAATCCTACCTCAACGGCAAGCAAAACACAAAAAAACCGGGCAAAAATAACGCCGGAGCCGCAACGGAAAAAGAAATCGACGAGTTTATGCAGGTTTTTAACGGCGGTGCATGATGGCAGAGACTAATCCGTTTGCGAACGCCCTGTCCGGCATTATCGCGAGAAGTCAGCAAAACTTTAAGATTAACCCCGGCGATTACGAAGCGGACGGAATCGTGATGTGCGGCAAGTGCAACACTCCAAAGCAGTCCTACGTTGAGCTTCCGTACGGCAAAGTTTTAGTCGCTCAGATGTGCGAATGCGAAGCCGCCGAGTTTGACCGGAGAATCGCGGACGAGCGGCAGAAGAAGCGCATCGACGAAATCAGACGCAAGGCATTTCCCGAAGAACTGGTGGCTGAGATGAGCCGACAGACGCTTGAAAACGACGACGGCAAAAATCCCGAACTCACAAAAGCGGTGCGGAAGTACATAGACGAGTTCGCGCGGTATTCAGCCGCCGGGAAAGGAATCCTCTTTCACGGACAGCGAGGACGGGGGAAAAGCTACGCAATGTGCGCTATCGTGAATGCGCTTATCGACCAGGGACACACGGCAAAGTTTACAACGTTTTCCGCAATCGCGAATGAAATGGCAGAGCTGCGTGAGGGCAAGGAAGAATACCTGAACGGATTTGCAAGGTTTGATGTACTTGCGATTGACGACCTTGACGCGGAGCGCGGAACGGAGTTTGTTCAGGAGATTGTGTACCGCGTGATTGACACCCGCGTAACCTCAAAGAAGCCGCTTCTGCTCACGACAAACTTGACCGGACAGGAGATGGCGGCAGAGCCGAGCCTTGCAAAGCAGCGCGTATACAGCAGGATTTACGAAGCCTGTGTACCGTTCGAGGTAAAAGGCGAGGACAGACGTTTTGCGGCACTCCGCAGAGCGCAGGAAGAATTTAGACTTGATTGAAAAGAGAAGGACAGATGAAAGACAACAAAGAGCAGATCAGAAAAGCAATCGCAGTAAGCGCAGCCGTCTTAATATGCCTTGTGGCAGCTCTGATGGCTACGTACAGCGTCGAAGCCGCGAACGCGGTCAAGAATACCACAGGGCAGAACAACGCGCTCACAGAGCCTACAGACGCGCGAGAACCGTTTGACTTTAAAACCGATATCATGACCGGAGTTGACGGCATAAAAGCGTACGCATATGAGCTTGACGAGGTTGCAGATATCGTGTGGCTCGAAGCAAACGGTGAATCGGAAGAATGTCAGGCAGCCGTAGCAGCAGTGATTTACAACCGCCTAAAATCGGGAATCTGGGGAGACACGCTTCACGATGTGATTTCAGCGGACGGAGAATTTCCTACATTCGCCTTAATCGGCGAAGCGGAGACAACACCGGAAGTCAGAGCGATAGTCTGGGATATGTTTTGGAATGGATATGATATCCCCGAAAACGTAATGTACTTTCGTGAAGGTCACTACCATAACTGGGACGGCGCAGTTGATCAATTTAAAATCGATAATACATATTTTAGCAGTTCAGAATGGAACTGAGAAAGGAAAAAACATGGATAACGAAAATTGCTTAACAGGGATTGTAACAGGATTAGGGCACGATGATGCGTATGAGGCTTTTCCAAGAGCATTGTTAGCCATAGCCTTAGACAACAACAGAAAAGTTGAAGAAAACGCAAAACCTTCAAAAGAATCCAGCAAGAAAACAGAGGAAAAGAACGAACCGCAGAAATACAGCTGTCTAAAATCAGACGATGAATTCAAAGTCGGCGATAAGGTAATAGTGCGTCTTGCAATCGGAGACCAAATAGGCACAATAAAGTATATTGCAGCAGCAGACGAATTTTCATTGATCACAAGACACCGGTATGCCATCGAATTTGAAAAATATCCTGCTCCCGGCTATGGGCATGATTGCAAAGGACATTGCAAAAGTGGAAAAGGTTACTGGGCAGCAAAGAATGAATTAGAACATTACCGTGAGCCTGAATTTAAAATCATAATCGAATCAAAGGGTGACACAACAAAAGCAAAACTTATTCACGGCAAATCAGTTGATAAAACAGCAGAGGTAAAAAGATGCTCAACTGACAAATACAGCGAGAAAGACGCGGCAAAATACGTTGTGGCTAAACTGTTCGGTGAAAAATCAGCTCCGGCTTTCCCCGCAAACGGAATGATTGAATGGATAGATGCAAAAAAGAATCCTCCGAAGGAATCAAAGCAGTACCTTGTGTATTTCGGTGATCGCAGAAAAGATCACAAATCTACTCAAAATGTCTATACAATACTCAATTACTCTGTACGCCATAAAAAGTGGAACTGCTGCGACTATACCGACGCAAGATACGCTATTGAAGATGTAACCCATTACGCAAAACTGAATAATCCCGGCGAATGGAATCTTATCAAAAAACGATAATAGGAGCGCAAAATGGAATTTTTAGAATTCTTTGAGAAGAAAAAGCGAATGTGCAGCTTTTTTGAAAAACTCTGCGATAGTAATCCTTGCAAAAAGTGCGAACTCTCGTCCTTTAATAACGGCACCACTGACTTGCCCTGCACTGAGTTTATCGTGAAATATCCGGAACGGGCCGAGGCGATTATTGCAAAATGGGCGGCAGAACATCCAAAGAAAACGAGACAGAGCGAGTTTTTGAAAATGTTTCCGAGGGCGAGTTTAGACTTGAACGGAGTTGTGGCAATTTCCCCGTGCGATGTTGATACGTCACTGTGCGGAAAAGTCACGGAAGACTCATGCACAAAATGCGGCCGTGAGTATTGGCTCGCCGAGGTAGAGTGATGGGCATTGTGAGAAAAATAAAACGCGAACCTAAAAGTAAAGGGAAAACCCGCTGTTGTGGGGAACAAATGACATACAAAGACGGATACAACTATGTATGCGAGAGGTGCGGAAAGGTTAAAAAGGGTGGAAAGAATGAAATGCGAGAAATGCTGCGAATGGCTTAATAACAAGGAAAAAAACAATGAATAACTTTATCGAACTGCACGACTTTTACCGTAAAGAATCGGTGCTCATAAACACAAGGCACATTACCTATGTGACGCCACTGTTTGATTTAGAGAGCGAAGAATACGCCACACTAATAAATTTTGAAGCGGAGGGCTCAAATTATACCGTCACCGAGACCTACGACGAAGTAAAGAAACTGCTCGCGGCGGTCGAGTACGTGTACAAGGAGGATGAAGACAATGACGAAGAATGACTGGATTTACGTAAAAGATAACCCCCCCGAACTTAAGCGCGATAGGGAAGGACGGGTAATATTTGAGTGGTATCTCGTCGAATTTTGGGATGGTCGCGACAACAGATTTGTTTACCCGGCTATTTACGACGCGATACAAAAATTGTGGGTTGTGCATAGAGGTTTCGGCGATCCCATCTATTGCAACGCGCTTATAGACGGCGAAGACATAGCTGGAGAAGGCGAGTTTGTGTCACACTGGATGCCGTTACCCGAATTGAGGAAAGAGTACGCTTTGCCAGACCGTGAGAAAGCAGAGCCGAAAAAGCCGAAAATAATTGAATTTTAATGCAATGAATTATAAACGCTATTGGGAACGTAACGGAACTCGCCGACCGTTCCCTCCGCTGTATGAAGCAATGAAAGCATACGGCGATATCATGTACAAGGTGCCGGAGTACGTCGAGCCGAAACACTGTAAATGGTGCGGACAACCTCTGAGTGGCAGACGGAAAAGCTTCTGCTCAAACGAGTGCAGTAAAAAGTTCAATAATATGACTGTTTGGAATAGAGGACGTGACGCTTACTCACTAAGGATTCTGTACCGCGATAACTTCGCTTGTCAGGACTGCGGAGAATTTCACGCACACAAAAACGAACACGGAATCTACATACCGATAGACGACGGAAAACTAAACGTACATCATATAGTGCCAGTTTCGGAGGGTGGCGGTGATGAGCCGACAAACTTAGTTACGCTGTGTATAGATTGCCACAAAAAAAGACATGGAAAGGAGAAAACCAATGACACGCAAGCGATTTATTAAATTTGCTAAGAAAGGCGAGATAACCGAAATGAGGACGGATGAACGATGAGACAGGATAAATACAAATATCAGATCGGCGACATCCTTTACGAGGCGTCGAAAACGTACAACGACGCACCGCTGAACAGCGACGTAGTCACCCATTGGATGCCACTACCTGATTTCACGGAGGATTGACGGGATGGGAGTAACAATATACGCAAAAGGTATTGATCGTTCTTTTGACTGCGGGTATATCGGCTTCGCACATCTCCGCAACAGAATATGCGAAGTGTACGACAAAGGCCTGTACAACGTCTATTCCGACATGAAGATGTGCGCTTTGTATACATCAGAATGGACAGCGAAAATCAACGCCATTTGTAATTTAAAACAGTTTCCATACGAGGATAAAGACATTCTTGACTTCTTCTTCATGTCCGACTGCGAGGGGAAAATCTCCTACAAAACTTGTGGGAAAATCTATGATCTTATCAAAGACGTTGATTTTGATGGAAGAATATTTACTTATGCGGCGCACTCAGACGGCAAAGACTATGAGCATTTTAAAGAGTTTTTACACGAGTGTTACCGCAAAAGAGCTTGTATGAGGTGGGACTAATGACTTGCAGAAAAGGTAAATACTGCATTGTTTGCAGAACCAAGGAGCGCGGAATGTACATCGAAGAAAGACAGGGCTACATCATAGATGACATGTTCGGCTTTACCAAAAACAAACAAGGCTTATACGTGCCGACCGATCTTGAAACAGGGCTGCTTCTGCTTGTGCCGAATTCGCAGTTTTACAGCCTTGTGAAAGCTTACGTTATTACCAAGCGAACGTTTGATGCACACAAGACAAACTACGAACTCGTGAGAATACTCGACGAAGACACGAAAGAAGCTGCAAAAATGGTAGAGACGTACTATGCCGAAAGGAAAGTGACATGAAATACAGAGTATACGATGAGTTGAATAGAAAATATGTAACAAATAACTTTACATGGAATTTAAGACCGGACGGAAGATTATTAAAACATGATGACGTTTACGGAGAAGTAGAAACTCCCTGCTGTATTGTAGAATTTTCGACCGAAGAAAAAGACAAAAACGGCGTCGAAATCTACGAGGGCGATATTGTACTTATGAGGGGATATCACGGTAAACATCGTTCCGTTGTATATTTTCGCAAAGGAAAATTCGCAGTAGACGGAAGCAATTACGGCTTTAAAGATTTAGCTCCACAAACTTACGAGGTGGTAGGTAACATACACGATGAAAATATCTTGGAGGATGAAAAATGAAAGATTGTGAAAAATGCGAATATTTTGATGGCTATGACTGTGACGACGACACACCTTATTGCAACTGCGACGGCGGTTACGAAAACTGCCCATACAACGATTCAGGAGACGCAAAAGCAGACGAGTGTAAACTTGTGCTTGATATGCCCGACATAAAGACATATATTAAGCACACAATCGAAAACACTCTGATCAAAACAACACGCGCTATGATTGATGAGTGTGTCAGAACGATAGTAAAGAAAAAAATAGAAGAACAAGCAAAGGTTTATGTTAATGAATCGTTAAAAAAAGTTGTCGATGATGAGATAAAAGCATATATGCAAAAGGAGATTACTATAGGTGGCGGATGGCGTGAACCTGAAAGAAAGCTGAGTAGGAATGAGTATCTTGCTGAATGCACAGCTAAAGTCATTGACGAAAAGTTAAACCCTGAAAAAATCGCAGATATAGTCAGAGACTATTGTCAGAGAACAATCGACGACAACGTTGGAAGGATTAAAGCTGCTGTTAATACAGGCATAAAAACTCAGTTTGACGAAACAACAAGGAAAGCACTGTCGGATAACGTTGTTTCAATGCTCATGGCTGGGGATACATACAAAAAACTTTCGGACAGCATGGGGAGACTTTTAAAATGAATGGTTTTGGAAATACATATCGGACTACCTCAAATGAAAATGATTACTGCGCACTTTGCCACTGCATAATACCAAGCGGTGAGGAATACATGTTTGTAGAAAACGAGTGGTTAGGGAGCATCTTAAAACGCAAATACCACCCCAGATGTTACGACATGATGATAATGTATCAGCCGCCGATAACAGCGGACAACAGTGCTGTGTGGGATAACAGCGTGCTAACCGAAATCTTTCTTAAAGTTTGTTGTTCTTGCGACAACAGACTGGATTGTAAAATTTTGAAAACAGACCCCTGCAAAATAGCGACATGCCCGATAGTATACAAAAGGAGCCACTTCGATGAATGATTTTATCGAATTACACAACAAAAACGGCGACATATTAAGCCGAACAAAAGCCGCAAGGGCATTGAAAGAGGACTTATGAAGCATCTCGGAGATATCACAAAAATAAACGGTAAAACCGCGTCGCCTGTCAACGTAATAATAGGCGGCAGTCCATGTCAGGATTTATCGATTGCAGGAAAACGTCAGGGATTATCGGGCGAACGCTCCGGTCTATTCATGGAGCAGATCAGAATTATAAAGGAGATGAGAGAAAAATATGGCAGAGATTACCCGCGATTCATGGTGTGGGAGAACGTCCCCGGAGCATTCAGTTCAAACAGCGGAGAAGACTTCCGAGCAGTGCTTGAAAAAACAGCGCACGTCGCAGACGAAACCGCCGTTATTCCTGAACCTCCAAAAGGCAAATGGCGAACGTCAGGATGCATCATGGGTGACGGATGGAACATTGCTTGGAGAGTACTCGACGCTCAATACTTCGGAGTACCCCAACGCCGCCGAAGAATCGCACTTGTCGCAGATTTTGGAGGTTCAAGCGCACCCGAAATACTCTTTGAGCGTGAAAGCCTGTCAGAGGATTCTGAGACGCGCGGAGCAACGCGGGGAGAAACTGCCGGAGATATTACGGAATGCATTGGAATCTCAAATCGCGGCAGAATCACAGGTAAAGTAAGCGAAACGCTTCGTGCCGAATCACACGGTGCATTGCCGACCGTAGTATATGACATATCACAGCGTCGTGATGCGATACGAGAATATGAGAATACATCAAATACACTCTCGAAAATGATGGAAACCGGCGGTAATAATGTGCCGATCTGTTTCGGCATCTCATCCAAAGCCTCCAACGCCATGAAGTCGGATAATCCGCACAGCGGAATTTACAAAGCGGAAACCGCACGAACACTGGATGGCAACGGCGGTAATCCCTCCTGCAATCAGGGCGGCATTGCTGTTGTCGCTCGCGGAATCGGCAGAGATGCATTTAATCAGGGAAAAAACGCGAAGTTTGCTCCAACTTTTGAGGAAGAACTTCAACCGCCTTTAGTCGCAAAAGGTCCGGCTGCCGTCCAAACTGGATATACCGTACGCCGTCTAACTCCGCTTGAATGTGAACGTTTGCAAGGACTGCCCGATGGGTGGACTGACATAGGTGAGTGGACAGACAGCAAAGGAAGAAAGCACAGGGATGCAGATTCTCCGCGGTACCGTGCGCTCGGCAACGGAATTGCATTACCGCCGTGGAGATTCGTTCTGGGCCGTTTAGCCGCCCATTTACCGAAAGGCGCGACAATGGCAAGCCTGTTTGACGGCATCGGCAGCTTCCCGCTTATCTGGCAAGAACTCGGCAACAAAACCGTATGGCAAAGCGAAATTGACGAGTTTTGCGAAGCAGTAACAAAATTAAGATTTTCGGAGGACTAACCATGCCCCAAAAATTTAACCTTCACCCGCCGAACCGCCACACGATATCAACGGAACGCGCCAAAATTGAAATAGAATCTCTGCCAATCCGTATATTCGGAAAGGCAGAGAACTCTATCGTTGACGGTGCCGGACTGCGGTATGTGCTGTTCGTGCAAGGCTGTCCGCGAGACTGCCCCGGCTGTCATAACCCGAAAAGTCATGATATAAACGGCGGTGAGGAATGCAAAACGGATGAGCTGTGGCGTGATATACGTGATACACGCAGAATAGACGGTGTTACATTCTCAGGCGGCGAACCGTTTCTCTGGGGACATGAGCTTGCATTAATCGGCAAAGCCGCGCGAAAGTCAAAGCTTGATGTCTGGACGTACACAGGATATACACTTGAAGAGCTTCTTGAAAAAGCAAAAACAGAACCGGGAACGCACGAGCTGTTAACCGTAACAAACATTCTGGTGGACAGTCCGTTTATTTTAGAAAAGCGCGATCTCACGTCTCCATATCGCGGCAGTACAAACCAGCGAATATGGAATGTAACGTGCTACCCAAATTCGAAGAACGCCACACTGCTGGCAGGAGGATAAAATGAGAACAGATATATTATTTTCTTCAAAAGAGGAAAAATGGGAAACGCCACAAACCTTTTACGACGAATTGGATTCTGAATTTCATTTTACTTTAGACCCCGCCGCAAGTGAGGATAATCACAAGTGTAAGCTCTATTTTACAGAAGAAGACGATGGACTGAAAAAAAGCTGGGCTGGAAACACTGTATTTTGCAATCCTCCATATTGCCGCAAAACAGGCGAATGGGTGAAGAAAGCGTATAACGAATCTTTGCAAGCAGATACAAAAGTTGTAATGCTGCTCCCATCACGTACAGATACAAAGTGGTTCCACGAATATTGTTTGCCATATGGCGAAATACGATTTATAAAAGGCAGACTAAAGTTCGGCAAAGCTAAGAATTCTGCACCTTTTGCTTCGATGGTTGTTATTTTTAAAGGAGGATAAAATGCCAATACGCGCAGTTGTTCTAATAATTTTAGCGGCGGTTGTATTAACAATCGCATTCCATAAAGAAATTTATAAATACATAAAGGGGATGTTCAAAAAATGAAAAAGTTTATTGTATCTTTAGTGGCGGTTCTGGTCTGCGTAGTAGGGTTTTTGATTGGTTACGGTGTAACACACGCCACAATTCCTGCCGGATATGTCGGATACGTCTATGACCGCAACGCAAAAGAGACAGACAATGTGATTGAGGGGACTTCCGTTATAAACGTTGAGCGAACAGGCAGAATAAGCATTAATCCCGTAACACAGGATGTGCTTACATATCCCACAACGATAATATCCTGCAACTGGACTGGTCTTGGCGAGGGAGACAATAAAAAAGATATGAGTATGCAGATTGCATCTCAGGAGGGCAAAAACATTGACGCGGATATATATATCAGCGTTCGCCCGGTCGATATCGGAAAAATCATAAAATCGTTCGGTACAAAATCGTTCGACGCAATTGTAAACAACGATATATACGGTTTAACAAAGGGCAAATTATCCTCAGTATCTCAGGCGTATTCGGTGTATGATATTCAGTCCTCGCGCGTTGAAATTCAGGCGGCGGTTTTTGAGATACTTTCAGATACGCTTGATAAGGTTTACGGCGTAGAGCTTGTGCGCCTTGAAATCGGCACACTTATTCTTCCGACCGATATACAGGATAAGATTGACCAAAAAACACAGGCACAGAACGAGGTTGAGCTTGCAAAACTTGAACGAGAACGCCAGAATGAAGTAAATCAGCAGATAGTTGACGAACAGAAAGCACAGTCCGAAAAAGAACAGCTACAGAGACAAGCGGAAGCGGACGCAGCAGCTTACGAAGTCACACGCGCAGCAGAAGCACAGGTTGCGGCGCAGGAAGCGGAAGTAAAAATAGCTGAGTTAAAAGTCGAACAGGCAAGACTTGAAAAAGAAGCGGAGCTTGAAAAACAGAAAAGCTTCACGAGCGAATATTTCCGCGACAAGGAGCTTGACGTTCAGGCAGAAGCGGTAAAAGCAATCAATTCTTCCGTGAAAACAATAATCACGTCGGGAGACGGCGAGGGTTACAGCGGACTTGTCGGCGTTAAGGAAATACTTGACAAAATAGATTAAATAGGAGAAAAAATATGACTTTCATAAACGCTCCGCAAAACGAGCTGAATAAACAAAAATGTTTCACGGCAAACGGCGCGGTCGGCTACGAAACCTCCGGCAAAAAGCTGCTCGATCTCAACTTTTCCGTCACATCACTGAGAAACGCGTTAGATCAGGAGATAGTTGATAGATTCCTCAACGCTTATTATGAAAACCCCATGCTTGCCATGAAGTGGCTGTTCTACTGCCGTGATTGCAGACAGGGCATCGGAGAACGCAAGCTGTTCAGAACGGTCACGGCGTACCTCGCAGACACGAAACCTGATATAGTAAAAAGCGCGCTGCATCTTGTCAGCGAATACGGACGATGGGATGATTTGCTATGTCTCTTAGATACTCCCGTGGCAAACGAAGTCAAAGAGCTTATAGCAAAACAGTACTCTATAGATATCGCGCACATGATTGACGGCGAACAAATTTCGCTTCTCGCTAAATGGATGCCGTCGCAAAACACGACTTCCAAAGAGACGCAAAGATACGCCGAAATCATCCGTACATATCTCGGAATAAGTCAAAAGCAGTACCGCAAGATGCTGTCAAGAATGCGCAAATACCTTGACGTGACAGAGCGCAAAATGTCGGCTAAAGAGTGGAGCAAAATCAACTATGAAGCCGTACCGTCACGCGCAAATCTGATTTACAGCGACGCTTTCCTGAAACACGACGAAGACCGCAGAACAAAGTACCTTGAAGCTCTGTCTGCTGGAGAAGCTAAAATTAACGCATCCACGCTGTTCCCGGACGATATAGTAAATAAGTATACCACGTGCTGGGGCGGCGTCGAAAAATTTAACGCAACACTTGAAGAACTATGGAAAGCCTTGCCTACACTTACTACTGATAACACACTTGTTGTCCGCGACGGTTCAGGCTCGATGGTCGGCAAGCCGCTTGACGTAAGTACCGCTATGGCAATTTACATGGCAGAGCGCAGCACGGGCGAGTTTCATAATAAATTTATCACTTTCAGCCGAGTGCCGAAGTGGATTGACCTTTACGGCATGAACACACTGCGCGAAAAGATCATAAAAACATACAAAGAAAGAGACTGCTCAAATACCGACATAGAAGCCGTGTTTGAACTCATTCTCAGAACCGCAGTGGACAACAAAATGTCTCAGGAAGACATGCCGAAAAACATTGTCATTATATCAGACATGCAATTTGACGGACAAAATTTCAATTTCACCGAACCGCTTTTTGAAGTAATTGCACAGGCATACGAAAGACACGGTCATAAGCTCCCGCGACTTGTATTTTGGAATGTCGATGAACATCACAAAAACGTAATCCCGATTCAGCAAAACGAGCTTGGCGTAGTGCTTATCTCAGGCTATAGTCAGAACTTAATTAAAATGGTTATGTCGGGCGAAGCAGACCCATATGAGTGCCTAAAAAAGCAGTTGCAGAGTGAGCGTTACAAGCCTGTTGAAGAAGCTCTAAAAAACGTAATAAAGGAGACGGAACATGAACATGCAGAGTGATTTTCATAATTTTCAGCTGATTTTTACATGGTGCTTGGCAATTTTTACTTGCGTCTCAGTGGCAAGACTTGAAATCAAAGTCGCGAAACTGCAAGCGGAATTTTGCGAAATTAATGAAGCTTTAAGAGGCGTGATAAAAGATATTAGAGATGCTGCGTCAAGGACTGCTGTTGCCGCACGAAAGTTGGCAGACGCTCTCACACTTTCAAAAGAATCAATACAGGAGAACGAAAATGACACCGGAACAGAAGAAAAACCTACAGGAAGCTCAGATTAAAACAATCACGCGCCAGTCCGGCTTTGCGAGAGACTTGGCAATGAGGATTGATACAGCGGTAATAAAAGCGACGCTTGACGGATTCCCAAAATATGCAGCGAAAATTCGCGGAAGCTCTCGCTTGCAGGACGATATCAGAAGACTGCGCCGCGAACTGCTTGAACTCTCAAAACTGATCGATGAAGAAGTCTAATTTATAAAAAAGGTGGTGATCTTACGGGCTGTAACCATGACTGCTTTAACTGCGTTTACTCGGACTGCATCTTTGAATCTCGTCCGAGGATTTACACGGTAGAGCAAAAAGAAGCGGCAAAAACACGATTGGCGAACCGAAGGAAAAAAGCAAGAGAGACTGGAATATGCGTTGTGTGCCTGCAAAAACCCGCCACAAAAGGCTACGCAACGTGCAGAGAGTGCCGCGCGACCCACAGAGCAGACCAGAGACAGCAGAGGATGAGGAAAAATCATGTTCCGCGTCTGCTCTTTGATGGTGTGACACGGTGCGCAGTTTGCGGACAGTACCCGCCGATTGAGGGTAAATCTGTCTGCAAACGCTGCTATGACAGATGCCTTGAAAATCTGAGAAAAAGGAAAAAAGAATGAACTACAAAATCCAGCCGGAGCGCGTCCAAAATCAGCTCATGTTTATCCTTGAATGTCATGATATTATGATGATGGATGCGCTTGCAGCCGAATTTGGCTACGGCAAAAAGAGATTGAAACGCGCTCTTACAGAATCGGCAAAGCTCGTACGCGAATATGAAAAATATTACGCGGACGAAAAATACACGGATAAATGCGAGGAAGCTAAAATGTATATGCGTTCGGCTTATTTCAGCGCGGTAAGCGACCTCAAAAACTTAAGCGGAGTAGATATAGCAAAGCTCGAAGAACGTCTACCGCTGTCTCTGTCGCCGCTCAAAGCGTACTCAAATAAAAAGACCGGAAAACCGAATCCCGAAGCTAAAGAACGTCGCAAAATCGTGACATACATGGACTATATCGCAAGTGTATCTGAGGTGATGCTGCTTTTATATCTTCATCAGGATGAGGGGTTCGGCGCGGAACGCCTTGAAAAACTGCACCGTGCAATCAGGCAGGAGTGGTTAAAATTTGCGCTTGACTTTATGGATGATAAATCAGCGAAACTTGAAAAGTGGCGAGCTGACAAATTATCCGTACTGCTCGAAAAAGGCGTAGACCTTGAAAAATTATACACTGAAATATCGGAGGAACTTAAAGAATGAAAATTGCAGAAAACGAAGACATTGAAATAGCAAAGCTGATAAACAACGTCAATGTGTTCGGACTTGAAGACAGCATAAAAGCGTCTAAATATCCAATGTCAACGAACACGGGGTTTTGCACCGAAGTACTGACAGATACGGTAAAAAAGCTCGGCAGTTGCGAAAAAGGAAGCGGACACGACCAGTTTTTAACAGGCATAGTCGTTCAGTTTGACCTCACTTTCACAGTCAAAGCGTGGACGGAAGCAGAAAGATATCATTTCTTTGATTTTGTTTCGTCTCAATCGACAATGCACAAAATCACAAAGTTTGATCTTTCAACCGCATATATCAAATATGTGGACGAGCGAATAGCCGAAATAATGAAAGAAAAAATAGCCGACTACAACGAAAAGCCTACTGACGAAAAATATCTTGAAATCCTCTACAGTAATCCGTGCGGATTTAGGCTAACCGCGAGAATGACAACAAATTACAGACAACTGAAAACAATCTACTATCAGCGTAAAAACCACCGTTTGCCTGAATGGAGAACATTCTGCGAATCGATTGAGACGTTACCTAAATTTAAAGAAATCTGTCTGGGGGATAAAGAATAATCATGATTGAATACGCAAAACGAGAACTTAAACTCTACAAAAAAATAATGGACTTTCGGAAGCAGAAAATAAAAAACTGTCCGAAATTGTTGTAAAAATTGTGTCTTCAAACTTGCCGCTGACTGTTGAAGACTTTACGAATATTCTGAATAGACTGCTCGTTGTCAAACCGCTCACGCCACTTACAGGAGAAGCTGATGAGTGGGAAGAAACAGAAACCCGACCAAACTATTTTCAAAATAAACGTTGCCCGAATGTTTTTAAGAAAACTGACGGTACTTGCTATGATATCGACGGCGCGGTTGCGTCTGCCGATGGTGGAATAACGTGGTTCTCCGCACTCGAATTTGACCCAAAAATCGAATTTCCGTATTACCCACCAACTCATCCCGAGAAAATCTACATCGAATTTGAGGATGATAATGCTTCACGTTGGCCGCTGGGGAAATACGAAATTATAACAGACAAACCGGAGCGAATAGAAGCACTCCGTGAACGCAAGCAAAAGGAGTACGACAGTTATTATGTCAGACCTTGAACATCTCTTAGAAAACGGCATTAACGCTGTCATGAACGCAGAACGAAACAACACCGAACCACACAGCGTGTACATAAATCCGTATGAAGCCTTTATGGCAACAATGGATTATCCGTACAACAAAGAAGCTCTTGAAAGAGTTGGCATGTCGGTAGATACGCTGTGGGAAATTGTGCAGTACGTGTACTACAACATTATAAATCAAGAGGATTAAAACAATGATAGAAATAATCAAAACGCACACCGGGAAAATATACGTTGACCGTGAAAGAAAGCTTGAATTTTTAACAGTCGGAGATTACGGCAAAGAAAACAATATTAAAGCAGACTTTCTTGGCTTGCACAAAGAAATACACGGTGTTAAACACAAAGACGTAGACCTTACCGAAAAATGGGTTGCAACAATCAGCACGCAAAAAGGCTGCCCGATGAAGTGTCAGTTTTGCGACTGCCCAAAGTTTGGATTTTGGGGCAACGCAAGTCTCGCAGACCTCGCATACCAGATAGAAACTATACTTGAGAATGAAACTGTTCGCAAGACAGAAAGATTTAACGTACATTTTGCCCGTATGGGTGAGCCGACATGGAATCGCGAGGTGCTGAATTTTTCAAGCGCACTCTTGCGGGATATAGTCAGAAAACACATTAACGCAAAAGTTATACACCCAGTAGTCTCAACCATGTTGCCGAAAGACAACAGCAGTCTTAAAAGCTTTTTACAGGTATGGTGTGCCATTAAAAACACGTTATACTCCGGCGAAGCAGGACTTCAATTCAGCATAAATTCAACCGATGAGGAACAGAGAGCAAAACAATTCAGCAATATGAGCCTGAGTTTGAAAGAGATTTCAGACTTAGCTGAAAAACTTCCAAAACCGATGGGGAGAAAATACACGCTGAATTTTGCCGTTTCGGAAGATACAATTTTAGATGCTGATACACTTTCATCTTTGTTTGATAAAGACAACTTTATTGTAAAAATCACTCCGTTTCACAGAACCGATTCAGCAGTCAAAAATAATTTTAACGTAACGACCGAATACACCGATTATGATGTATACCGCAAATTTGAACAACCGCTTGTTAACGCTGGATGGGACGTTATAGTTTTCGTACCGTCTGAGGAAGAAGACAGTGACCGCATAACTTGTGGCAATGCGCTTATATCCGACAAATCGGGGGAGAAAAAACAATGCAAATAAAAGATTCAGGCGAACGTGCGGAGTTCTCAACCGGAAGCGTGCGCGATATGCACGACGGCAAGGGAAGAATGGACTTGCTTCCGTGGACTGCGATAGTCGAAGTCTCAAAGCACTGTGAAAACGGCGCGAAGAAATACGGTGAGCATAACGTTGATCACGGAATCCCGATTCATTCCTTCATCGACAGCGCATTCCGACACCTTGCAAAGTACAACGAGGGATGGGACGATGAACCGCATCTTTTAGCCGCCGCGTGGAATATCCTGTGGGCAATACAGACCGAAATAAAGCACCCAGAACTCAAAGATGTGCCGTGGAAAGAGTGCGACGATGAAAAGGATTGAATCAGCTTGCAGAGAATGCGGTCTGCCGTGCAACGCTAAGTTCTGCCCATACCGCGAGATTACAGTCTACTACTGCGACGAGTGCGGAGACGAGACGCAGCTTTATGAGTTTGACGGCAGAGAACTGTGTCTCGGATGCATAAAGAAAAAACTGCCGAAAGTGGGGAAAGATGAAGAATAAAAAAACAAAACTCAATAACCACAAAATTACATATCAAGGTCTGACATTTGACAGTAAAAAAGAATGCGAACGGTACCGCGAACTGAAAATGATGCTTGATCTCGGACTGCTGATAGACTTGCAGCGTCAGGTAAAGTATTCGCTTATTCCGGCAAAGCGCGAACCGGACTATAAAGACGAAAACGGAAGAAAGCATAAAGGCAAAGTGATAGAGCGCGAGTGCGCTTATATAGCGGATTTTGTCTACAAACTGCCTGACGGAACAACAGTAGTTGAGGACGTAAAAGGCTATCGCAGCGGCGCGACATATGCCGCATACACTATCAAGCGCAAGCTCATGCTTGAGAAATATAACATACAAATCAAGGAGTACTAAATGGCAAATCTCAGTTTTAATCACATCATTTTAGCAGGAAGACTGTCAAAAGACCCGGAAACCAAAACTACGCCGAGCGGAACACAGATCTGTTGCTTTACAATTGCAGTAAACAAGCGCAGAAGACAGAACGAACCGCAACAGGCGAACTTCTTTGACTGCGTTTCAGCCGGAAAGACAGCCGAAACCGTAGCGCGATATTTCAAAAAAGGCTCGTCAATCTTAATTTCAGGCGAAATCGATATTGACACATGGACTGACGCGCAGTCAGGTCAGAAGAGGTCAAAACCGAGCGTCTTCGCAAACGAGGTAAAGTTTGTGGATAGCCTTGCAGATTCAGGCGCTGCGGGAGCAGCAGAAGGGCAGAATCCGTATAATGCACCTCAGACACCGCAGACCGCGACGGCAGCATACGGAGCGCAAGCACAGCAGCCGCAGTATCAGCCGAATTACGGACAGCCGGGTGCTAATCCTTATCCCCCGCTCACAGACGTAAACGACGGCGAGCTACCATTCTAATCATGACGGCAGAAGAAGCAAAAGAAGCTCTGCTTAAATCAAAACCCGCGCGATATAAAGAGACGGAATATCACAGCGTAAACGCTATTACATACCATCTGTGGAGAGGTCGGCTATGCGTATTCGTGGAGCTTCTCGACAAAAATAAAAACAGCGTTACTGTCGTACCGATGGCAGACGCAGAACTTATAAAATGAACAGTACAAACTATAATAAAGATAATTTTAAATGTATAATCCCCGGATATCCTTGCGACATGTGCGAAAACGGTGAGATTTGCTCAGACATGTACTGCACACTGTGGCATGACTGGTTTAGAAAAGCATGGCGCACCACTACGAACAGCATAAAAGATAGCACCGGGTTGACGCGGAATAATAAGGACGGTGTAAAAAATGGGATTTAAAAAAGATTTCGACAGCGGAAATGCCAAAAAGCTTGAAGCACTGACTAAGTTTTCGCTGATGTGCTTGCAGCTTCCGCGCGTTGATTCGTCAGACCCCGAAGCGATAGAGAAAAGAATCTACTGGTACTTTGATCAGTGTATCGCGCTCGGATTGAAACCGGGCATGGCAGGACTTTCAGCCGCGCTGAAAATCCCGAAGGACACGCTTCAAAGTTGGAAGCTCGGCGAACGCAGACCGGGACAGAAGCAGCAGGAGCTTATGGTGAACGTCTCAATGATTCTGGAACAGCTGATGGAAGGTTACATGAACGAAGGACAGGTCGCGCCGCTCGTCGGCATGTTCTTTATGAACAACAACTACGGCTATACGCAAAAGCAGGAGATTCAGGTAACAGCTTCAAATCAGCTTGATTCCGGCAAGAGCGTTGCGGAGCTCGAACAGGCGTATCTTGAATCAATCCCTCAGCTTGACGCGCCAAACGCAGAACCGGAAAAGGTGAAAGCGGAAGACGTAATAGTAACGGAAGCTGAGAAAAAGTTATGAAGTTAATCTTGTTTCTATATTTGTTAATAAAAAATTCAAAAAGAAAGTGTTGACAAATAGGTTAAAGTATGGTATAATGTTTACGATGCGAAACAAGGTGTCCGACATAGCACCTACCTCCGCTTTGGTTTTCACATCCATGTAAATTAAGAAAGACGCTCACAGCAAATATTAATAACAATTTCGCTGATCACGGCAATTTACCTTCCTTGATATTTATTAAAAACATGATTCCCCTTTCCTGTTTTTAATTTTAAAATTGCGTCTTGTAAAAGGAACACGAGAAAGACACTAACAGCAATTCATATTTTTTGGGTGAACAAAAAGAACAAACGTGTCTTGAAAAGTTCCGTAGCTCCTCCAAACTTTTCTCATCTGGCTCAGTTGGTTGTCTTGTTGGTAACGAAAAAAGGGCAGTACCGTTTTACTGTCCTTTTTCGTTTTGCATTATTCAATTATGCACTCATAGTACTTTGTGAGTTTATCGTCACCGCCGTCCTTATCGTCGAGGAAAGCGTGAGCAAGAGCCGCGTAAAACTCAGCGGTATTCACACCGTAGTCCTTGCCGACCGGATAGTAGTCTGAGTACATCATGTTCATTGCCGCATAAAACTGTGAGGGTTCGCATTTGTATCCGCGCTGTTCGCGGATTTGTTCGGTCTGTTCCATCGACCAGTGACCGCCGGATGAGCCGTCAGAGTTCTGCATTTTACTGACCCAACGTTTAGCGTCCTCTTTTGTAAACTCTCCCGATTTCGCGCGACTTTCGTCGCCTTTTACACTGCGCTTTTCACGCTTGTCAGGCGTGTAATAATCGTCGTAATCGTCATAGTATTCGTCATAGTCCGGGCGGTATTTTTCTCTCATTTCGCGCCCGACGTGTCTGAAATCGTCACGATGAGTTTTCCGTTCATCGTCCGACCGCCTATGACCCCCGGTGTCATAATCACGTCTGTCATAGTCTCGCCTGTCGTAGTCGCGCTCCCTGTAGTCGGGTTCGCTGTAATAATCGTCGCGGTATCTGCGAGAATCGCCGTTTTTTTTGCCGTTGTCGGCAAGAAGCATCATTTTCCAGTTCGGTTTCATAATCAAGCTCCTTCCGTTGCGGTTGCAGTGCCGCCGTCAATGGCAGTCAGTGCATTGTTCGGAGCGCAAGCCGGACGACCGAGCAGACGGAATGAACCGCCCGTTGCGTTTGTCACAACGACGGTGGAATACCGTGTGCGCGTTCTGATTCCGCAAGCCGTAAGCTGTGCGCAGCATCTGTTGGTCAGCGGATAAAGAGTAGTGCCGGCTCCGATTGTAACGTAAACAGGCGCGTTTATAGTGGTGGTTGTCGGGATTGACTGAGCTACAACAATACAGTATTTTTCGCCGTTTTCGTACGTCCCGGCAGGAATGTTAATCACAAGGTTGCCGCCTGTGAAAGCTACAGAATCGGATATGATGAATCTGTTGCAGAGACGGCATACGTTAGCACATGCCATAATATAATCCTCCATAAATAAAATCAGGGGAACGGTAAGCCGCTCCCCCATTTTTTTCGGTCACGGCAAATTGCCGGAATTAATAATTGCAGCCGTTACAGCCGGAGTTACAGCCGGAATACTGAAACGGTGCAGGAACATTGAACGCCGGAACAGGCACTTTCGCGCCGAGCTGAGCGACAAGGTACTGATTCTGCGCACTCTGCGAAGCCGCAAGTTCAAGACCGAAGATCTTCTGCGTCTGAGCAGCGATCTGCGCGTCCTTAGCCGCAAGTTCCTGAGCGGTAAGTCTGTCGGTGATGCCACGGAAGCCGCAGTTCATTGCGTCTATGATGTCGCGAGTATTGTTTGCGGCATTGGTATTGATTGCGCATGTGTCGGTAGCCATGCGGTAGCCAACGTCTGCAAAACCTCTTTCCATAGCGCGTCCGTTTTCGCAACAGCATGAAGCGATCTGGTTAGCAATCGCGTTCTGCCCGCGCTCTACACCGTTGAATCCCTGCATCATAGCAGTGTTGGTGTTGTTGAAACCTTGCATCATAGCGGTATTCGTGTTGTTGAATCCCTGCTGTGTCTGATAACCAAGGTTGCAAACCGCATTGTCTACGCCGTGGAAGCCGTTGAGAATAGATGTGTTGAGCGCATAGAATCCATCACAAAGACCGTCCTGTACGCCGCGAACACTGTTTTCAAGTCCGTTGAAGCCGAACTCGGACTGTAAATCAGCGCGTGTTAAACCGCCTTGTGTTCCGGCAGCCATCACATACGGAAGCGCACTCATGCCGGACATGCCGTCATTGCCGTTACCGTTGCCGCCAAATCCGTTGCGACCCCAGCCGAAAATGATGGCGAGTATGATCACCGCCATATTGTTCACATCGGAACGCAACTTCCGATGCAGTCTTGCCGTTATAGGCAGACCTCTGACGCTTTCACGCCAGTGCAGACTATATCTTCATCTGTAAAAATACAGAGCAACATTTTTCTTCCGTCATTAGCTTACGGTTTTACTCTCCGTCCGGGAGATAGTCGTTGAGGGTTTCTCATGCCGTATTAGGTTTAGAACTGTCCCTGCTAAACACCCATTGTAAAAGCACTTAGGACTGACATAAGCCAGTTTTTTTATTTCACCATATGCCATCTCACTGTTTTTTCTGCTTTCGCACCGTTCAGTTTGCCGTTTCCGACTGCTGTTTAGGTAGTGAGCTTTAGGGATTCAAAGCATTTAACGTTGAGTTTGCACCGATCACTCGATACAAAGGGTAGCCGTAGTTATATCTCTACTTTTGCCCAAAGTCCCTCATTTCCGAAGAAACCGCCGTCGCGGTTGCCGCTGTCTCCCTGACCCGCAAGGAAACCTGTTAAAAGTTCGTTACCCATTTTGATAACTCCTTTCAGTTTTTTTATTTTCAAACCACAAGGGTTTGTTCGTTGTAAATATCGGTTTTTGAATCAAGTGACCCGATAAACTGAAAGGAGCAGAGTTTAGTTTGAAATTAGTTTGAAATAAGACTTAAACAAGACTTAAACTTTCACCGAATTTTCGTTTTCCAAAGCGGCGGCGGGAACGTCGGGCGCGGTTTTCGGCGGCGTTATGCCGAACGAACTGAGCATAGCGTTAAGGTCAATTCCGCGCTCTCTCGCCATGTTCTGAGCAATCGTCTGTAGCTGTTGCGCGTTCTTTCCGCGAATGAGATTGACAGCACGTGCATACTCCTGCCCCTGTGAGGATAGGGAAGACAAAACATTATCAAGCGACTGACCGCTACCGAGAGCGGATAAAAGCATCATAGGATTAAACGGCATTGTCTGTTACCTCTTTCTTGTTTTTCGGTCTTAAACGTTCAACTTCTCCGCGCAAGTCCTGCACATCGGAACATAGCCGTTCGAATTCCGATTTCGGCACAAAATCTTCCGAAACCGTGCTTTGATTCTGTTGTTTCGGCGGTTGATATGCAAATTCAAAGAAATCCGACGCGCCAGTGTTCGGATTAAACCGTTTTACATAAATCATGCTGTGCGCAAAATCAAGCATTACAACGCCAGCCGACATAAAGTCACACGCCGTCGCAAGAGCTTCTTCACGCGACGTTACGACCCGGCAGCTATATCCGCATGTGCTTGCGTTCTGCCCTGTCTGTGCGGTCTGCTGAACGTTCTGAACGTTCGGCTGAGCGTATGCGGCAGGCTGTCCGTAGCTCTGCATATACTGCGCACTGCCGTAAGGATTAAAGCCGGGATAATAAGGCATATTCGCCATATGTTCACCTCAAAAAGAAAAACCTCTGTTATGCTACAATTGTACCATAGTCAGAGGTTTATTTCTTTCAATTATTTTGCCAGTGTTTTGCCTATATTTTTCCTTGTTTTTGCAGTATGTAGCAGAGCTTCACAAGCGCGGCGCGATGCCACTTAGAAACGGTGGTGTACTCTCGTCCTACTGCGTCGCATACATCGTCAAGACAGCCGCCGTCTATGTATAGTATGCGGAGCAGCGTTTTATAGTCCGGTCGGAGATTGCATCTCTCGATAGCGTCCTCAATATCTCGCACATCTCCAATCGAGCGCACAAGCCGCCTTTTGTCAATGTGATCTTTCACATCAGTGTTCCGTGTCGGTTACTTCTACAGTTGCGGCATTATTGATAGCATTGTTGATAACTTCACCCTCAACGCGCGATGCGTCGATTTTTGCTTCACCGAGGATATACGCGATTATTGAAGCGATAGATGTAACCGCGCCCGCTATCTCATTCCATTCGCCGTCCTTTATACCGAACGTCATAGCTACGCCGACAATAACGCCGATAATCGACACCCAGAGCTTGCGGGATGAAAGTTTCTGTTTCCAATTGATTTTTTCCATAATATACCTCATTCTAATTCAATAATATTTTCGTTCTGCTTTTCCTGTTCTGCATGCGCGGCTTCTTCTTCGCGTTTTCTCTCAGCGCGTTCCGCTTTGTTTTCGCTCATTCTGAGAATACCGGATATGAGCGATTCAACGCCAGCCGCACCGAATACTCCGGCGATTAAAGAAGTCGGCTCTTCACGCGTGGCAATCCACATCACAAGGCATATCACGCCGAATACGCCGATATAAAGGTAGATAGTCACGAGCAGCTTTTTCATAAAGCGCATAGAATCACCTCAGTATTGACAAAGATTCCGTTAAGTGATATAGCTTGAAATCTTTAATGTTCAAGTTTCTTCACACAACGAACATTCGCCGTGTGGTTAGCGGCAACAGGCAACCCCTGATAGAACCGTGCCGGAATTCGCAACCCCGACGCGGTTCTATTCTTTTTTTAAAACTCCACCAGATTATTTACAGTATCGTTAAGCCATCCCTCCGTACCGCCGCATTTGCGGAAATATGAAGAACCGCCGTCAAGGCATATCACGTCCTCAAAGTTTTCGCTTTTCAGCTTTTTCCAAATCTCCATACCGTAAATGTAGTTTTTGTCTTTTGTTTTTCCGGATATAACGTAAATCTCGCCGTTTCGCACGCCAAGCCAGTTGCGGTAAGTCGGACGCATGCACGAATCATCCCAACCTTGCGCACGTACATAGTTGTAGTAGTCTACATCATCTCCGTTCCGCACGGTAGGCACTCCCGATATCGCAAACTTGCATTTCGGCGGTTCGTTTAAATCGTCAACGTAAGGCTTGCCGGAGTAGGGAACAACGAGCGTCGATACCTTCTTGCCCGAAAACTGCTTTGTCTGATTGTGATTGCATGAATAGTATAGCTTGCCGCCTATGATAAAAGGAGAAAGATATTTTTCCGCACCGTCCGAATACCCCGAAATATCGCAAACGAGGTTAGCAACAGGTAAAGTGAAAATCGAAGACGTGCCGCTTTTGCGGAATTTCGCGAAGAAACCGCCGTTTATGTATCGGCTTGCCGTGCCGGTCCGCTTTCCGCTGTCGTGATAAACTATACGGAAGTTTTTGGCGCGGACGAATTTTAAACCGTCATGTTCGTATTCGTCCGCGTAAGCCGTCTCAGCCGGAGTAACGTCATGCACACCGTAACCGTTCGGAATTCCGAGATAAGGTGTCGGGTCAACCGCAGTACCGTTTTTGCGTATCTCAAAGTGGCAGTGTGTTCCGAATGAGTAGCCTGTGTTCCCCTCGATGCCAACGATATCCCCGGCGCGAACCGTGTCTCCGACTTTCACAAGTCGTTTTGCCATATGGCACATGTATATCTTAAGTCCGTCTGGCGTATCGATGCGGACATAGTTTCCCCATTGCCATGTGAGCGTTTTGTCAGTCGCGCGGTCAAGCATAGCAGACGCGCCAATCACACCGTCGCAAGGCGCGGTTAAGGTTTTGTCCGTGCCGCACAGGTCAACGCCTGAATGCCAGTTCCGCGCACCGTTTAATGTTCGCCAACCGTAGCGCGAGGTAAGCGTTACACGCCCTGTCTTATACGGAAGTCTCATATATTCACCCTCATTCTTTCGGCGGCTCAGACGGAAGTTCCATCAACCTGTGATATAAGTCCGTCGCAACGTCGTTGCCGCCGAGCGCATGATAAGCGCGGTACGCGCGTGTGACAGCTTCTTTCGCGTAAGTCGGGCTATATCCGCGCTCTATATATTTGTCGTGACAGCGGATTATTTCGGAGCGCAGAAGACATTGTACGCCGTCTCTCAGCGCGGTGTCGGTGCGTTTACGCATCTCTACATATGTAATGCACCCCGTAGCCACGCCGCCGCATAAAAAGGGAATCGCCCAGTGAAGTATTGTCTGTAAAATATCTTCCATTTAATATACCTCGTTTTTTCATAAAATTTAGTTTTGTTTGTCTCACGCTTATCTCACGTTTGCTTAACATACCAATACCCATCAGTATGTTTGCCGTTGCCAGGATAAGCGTTAGCGTCAGTTGCAGTTACGTCTTCTATGTATGTGCCTTGCCCTTCGATTGTTGAAAGCTCACTGTAGTAGATAGACACGCCAGAAGCATTTATTCTTCCGCCTGTGCATTTACCAGTAACAACATCATTCGCAGAACTCGAGTTAAAGTATGGATACTCATTGTATAAAGAATATTTTATATAGTCATAAGCAATATCAGCTTTTCGTTCGCCACTACCTTTTAAATCAGCACTAACGGTTTTCCAGCAATAGATCGTGGAAATTCTGTCTGCTTTGATTGATACACTCGATCCTTCAACCACATTCGTCACCACATTATACTTCTTCCAAGTATAGCCAAGTTTCCACAGCACCGTTCCATCCGACGTAGTAATCATCTTAACCGCGCCCTCCGGTATGGTTATCGCGCGGACTGATGCAAAATCAATACTCATGAGCTAATCACCACCGATTTAGTAACAGTCGAGCCGTCCGCAAGCGTAAACGTCCACGTTTCAGACGTTTTCGGCGCGGATATCACATTATCATCAGATATACTAATCCCATCTCCGGCAGTGTATGTTTTGACTTTCGCCGCCACATAATCCGCAACGCCTTTGGTGGACGGGTATTTTCCGGTCGATGTTGCATTGGCAGAAATATCATCGGTCATGGCACTCAAAGTCTGGAGAGTAATAGGACTTTTTGTTATCGTATTATCGCTCTTAATAGTAATGCTATCGGTAAGCGTATTGTATTGATACACAAAAATAAACATTCCGCTGGCGTTTGCTGCAAGAGAGTATATACCGGACATTCTTTTCAGCACTACATTCTTTCCCGCTTCAATCTGAGCCTGAATAGTTGTATATGGTGTATCAAGTCCGTCAATTGTATATCCGTTCGCATCACTGCCAGTCAGCGTATATACCACAGTTCCCGGTTCATCATCCACCGTTTCCCACTCCGTAGGCACACCGTTTTCATCCACTGCCTTAACTTTAGCAAGCTGCCCGACAGCAGCACCAGACGTGATGCCGAGTTTTGGGACTGCATCATCCACATACCCCTTGTTAGCCGCCTGCAAATCCGTCTCCGGCGCACCCGAGAGCGTCAACGCCCCAGTCATAGTACCTCCGGCAAGCGGAAGATATTTTCCACCTGCCGAATTGATATACGCCGCCATGCCGTCAAGTTTTGCGTCCTCCGGCACAGTTTCGCCGAGATTTTCTATAGCCGCTTTTATATCCGTTTTCGCCGTGTTAATTCGCGTGATTTCCGTCACGATTGAATTAAGTCCATCGTCTGCCATATTCACCTCATATAGCCGCAAGCGCGTTATAAATATCGTCCGTCAGCGATACCGTACCGGTGCCGTTGTAATATCCTGTTGGAATCGTCACGGAAGTCTCAGTAAGTCCGTTAATTGTGAATGAAGCTCCCGCTTTGTTCACAATCGTACCTTCAACAACTTCACCGTCTGCGGTCACAAAGTTGTTTCCTTTAAGCACATCCCCGGCAGTCGCGGTTACGGCTGACACATCCTGATATTTCGTGGGAATCGCCGCAACGGAAACCTTCGTAAGCAGTTTCCCGGTTGATGGAACGACATCCTGAGCGGATTTTGTCGGAGTGATTGATTTCGTTTCTGTTGAAATCGATACCGCACCCTCGCCGTTGTGATAGCCTTTTGCAATGGTGTAAGAGGTTGTAGTACCGTCAAGCGTTTTCTCAACCTTGCCGTTGTTCGGCATAGTACCTGTGATAGCCGCACCGTCAGAACCTATAATAATCTTTGTAGCAAGCACGTCGCCTGCGGCGGCAGTGACGTTTGAAGTGTCGTTGTAGTTGTCAGGGATTGGATTAACCGTTACGGCGGCAAGACCATAGTAGCCTTGCGCGGGAGTAATATTCTGTTGTGACTTTGTAGGCGTTACAGCATCAGGCGTTTGCAGAGTGTACGAGCCGCCCCCGGCAACGCCCTTAACCGTACCGGAGCCGTTGTGATATCCTTTCGGGATAGTATAAGTTTCGCCTTCCTTAAGCTGTGCGTTTACCGCGCCGTTGTTTGTAATACCGTCAATGGCGGTAGCGCAGTCTCCAAGCTTCGCGGCAGAAGTGGTAAGTCCGAGTGCAACGAGCTTTGTGCGGATAGTGTTACGCGCGGTTTGCAGCGCGGTTATGAGGTCAGCAATTGTTGTAGCAGGCATATTTTTATCTCCTTTGTTTGTCATATCATTGAGAGCAGCGCACCGATGTTCCCGACAACAACGTTTACGCCCCCGGCAGTAATAGGTTTCGCAGCGTCCGCTGTCATATCGTCCGTAGTGTCAACCGACAACGTACCATCTTCGGTGACGGATAGATTTTCTCCGACAATAACGCCGCCGAGAGCGGAAGTCGTTGCCGGACTGATTGTAACAGGGTGTTTTTCGAGATAATTGTTCACGGCTTTCTGAATGTCCTCGTCTGAAATTTCGCCTTCTTTGAGTTCGTTCAGCAGCTTCATTATCTGCGAATAGATATCATCGGGCGGTGCCGGCACCCGCCCTCCAAGAAAAGCCAGTATCGAGGGGAGTATACGTATGTCGCAAGGTGTCGTTGTGATAATGTCTCCGGCAGTCACACCGACCTTGATACGCCACATTTTGCCGTTTATCGCCGTCAGAGTGCAAGTGTTTCCGTCCATCAGGATTTTTTCAATCTCGTCTCCGGCTTCATTTGCGACAACGACAGTCTTGTACCGTATATCATCCCATTCGCGGTCAAAGTCAAATCTCAGCGTATAGTCCGAGTTGTCAGTAACGACAATGAGCGGATTTTCCACCTTTGGCACTTTGTCGCGCACCGTTATCATTATGTTCGGCAAGCAGTTTCACCTACCTTTCATGTAGAGTTAATCTTTAAGTTCGATAAAATCTTCAAGCAGCGATAAGTCGTTCGGCGTGATTATAACGTCCTCAGACAGCGATATCACAACAGGCTTTATTTCCGTGTCAATCTCAAAAGCAAGCAGTTCATCTGTTCTTCTGATTTTTTCTTTTTCCGTCAGGTCGGGAGACGCGATAATTTTCTGCGTCTCTCCCTGAAAAAGCTCGATTTCGTCTTCCGCAGCGCGGAGCAGCTTTTTTACATTGTAAGCCGTGCGCAAGGTAAGATTGCACTGCGATAACTTCTGTAGTGCGGGAATAGCGTTAATAATAGTTCCAAGTTTCATTTTGTTTTTCTCCTTATGATTGAAGTGTAGTATCTATTCTGTATACGTTTCCGTTTGCAGCTTCAAAGAATATTCGGTTTCCCTCAACGTACAGTCGCGCCGTTTCGCTCGCACCGAGTGTCAAATAATCGGCATACAGTTCTCCCGCGTATACTTTGGCGCGTCTGGCGTTAGTCCCGATTTGCAGCGTATCGGATGAAGAATTAGCTCTGATGATAGCCTCAGAAGCGGTCGAAAGGTCAAAACGCAGCGTAGCGTCTGATGGATTTGCACCGAACATAATATCAGCCGCTTGCAAATACATCTCATCTCCGGATGCCGACAAAGACCTTTCGATACCGAGATAAGTTTGGGCATAGCTTGACTTTACGTTTGATGTCAGAATGGTTTTCGTCTTATCGCCCTTGAACTGTACTTGTTCAACGGTGAGAGTAGACGTATCAATTCTGTCAGCCGATATAGTGCCTGTTGTAATATTGCCGCCGTTGATTGTTGTCTTCCCGGTCTGCGCAAGATCATTGAACGTTACAAATCCTGTGAATGATATGTTCGCGGAATTTAACACCGTACCGCCCGATTTCAGCGTAAGCTTCGCGCCGTTGTTCCCGGTTGTCACCGTCTTTGTCACAGTGGCGCGGAATTGCAGCGTGTCGTTGCCCGAATCGGAAGAGTTGTCTTTGATGTACTTTATAGTTATAAAATGTTCTCCGCTCGGCAGCGCGACCGATACGTTTACCGCGCTCGACGAGGATTCGCCTTTAAACGACTTCAAAACATTCGACGTGTCAGCAGTGTTGGAGTGCGCAAGCTCCGCGTCAACCGTGCTTATAATACCGTAGTCGAAGTTGCTCTCACCATACGATATGCAGCTTAAGTTTACCGTCGTAGCCTCATCAAAGCTAAAGTAAACGGTCGCGTATGCGTATGAGTTTGCAACGCCGTTGTTGTTCGACACATAGTAGTCGCTGCCCGACGGTTTCACAAAATAATAGGTATCGTCGCTGCTGTGCGTTACAAGTCCTACATCCTCCGTGGTTGTCGATGTTGTACCGCCAGTGCCGACAGCTTCAAGCGAAATAGAGTTAGCCGACAGCTTTACGTCAACGGAATCCGTGTTTACACTAAATAGTTTAACCGAGCCTGTGCTGATTTGCATACCAGTTGTCGGGTCAATTGATATAGTAGTGTTGCCGTGTTTTGACAAAACCTTTTGCACCGTCAGCGTTCCAGCGTCGATGTAGTCCGCAGTCAGCTTGTACACCGATAAAGTTTTTAAGAGCGCATTTCCGTCTTTCGTAATGCCGTACTGCCATACCGGATTTCCGTTGTTCCATGATGTAGTCCATGCAAAGCCGTTTGCGCGGAAGGTGTATATAATCGACGCGTCCGCAAGCGCAGACTTATCCGCAAAGTAATAGGTGGTTGAGCCGTCCGCTTCTTTCACTTCAATTCGATGAAGACCGAACGAATTAGCTATCGTTTCGTTCAGTTGAAGCGCAGCGGATTCTTCACGGGTCACATCATTAGCCGCTCGACGCGCCACATCTTCAATTATCACGCGTTCACGCGCCGTCAGAGGATTCGATGCAGCATATCCGCGTCTTTGACTGGTTTCTCCTGTACCTTTTACCGAAAGATTTCCATTTAGACAAAAATTGGTAGCTGTCACAGCGACCGTAGAGACGTTTGAAGAAGCGTCCTTGAATGAAAACACGTCCATAGGATAAATGTCGATGTAGGGCTTTGTGACAGCCGAGAACGGCTTATAGCTTAGTTTGCTAACAGTAGAGTAAATATTTGCGGCAATTCCGTCCGGTTTTGACTGGATTAAGCCGTTTCCGACGATATTCAGCTTATATCCGTCCTCACCCGCCGAATATACAACGTCATCATAGGTAATATCCACTCCGGTGATTGAAATCGCGTTTTCAAAAATGTCCGACGAATATCTGTTAGCAGTCGTAAGCATGGTGGAGGTCGTTTCATACCAACCGACAACGAGCTGACCAGTCCAGTCAATAAACGCGCACGCGCCCATTATTTCAAGACACCATGAGAGCATCTGTCTATACGTGATATCATCACCGACAGGCGCGTCAAGCACGGAGTATGAAGCGTTCGGCATACCGGATAATGTTGAGCGCAGCGTTACGCCGCATATCGTGCATAGCCTGTCAACGAGATATGCAACAGTGCAGGGGAACGCGATTTTCGTTGAATCAAAAGGCTTGTCGAACATTACCATGCGGTCAAGCGCGGTAAGCGTGATTGTTTTCAGTTTTCGCGGAACTTCGTCAACCGTAAAACATCCAAACGGGCAGTATTCCGTCGTGCCATCGTCAAGCTTCACGCCGACTTGCACGTACATCTCAGCTCCTTCAAATTTTACGTTGTTCCATTTGCCGGAGTGATTGTCAAGGATAAGCTGCATCTCGGACGCAATGCACGAACCAATCTCAATGGAGTTGCCGGAACACACCGTGCGATCAATCGTCAGTCCATGTTCTACAATGTCGTTGTTCGTGATAGTCAGCGTTTCGTCCACTCCCGAAAAGGTTATTTTCGCGATTTGCATAGCGTCAGCCGCAAATTTCGCGAGAGCCGCAGAGGACGCGGGATATTTCGGACGTGTGACAGGAACTGTCGATATAGTTACAACGTTTGCCGTTTTGTAGTCTGAGTATAAACTTCCGTCTGTCGCGCGTACACGGTATGTCACGGTGCTTTTACCTGTTGATACCGCGTGAGTATATGTCAGCGCAGCACCGGAATAAATCACGGAATACGCGCCCGAATCATAAGCGCATTCAAGCGAATACGTGACCGTATCGCCGTCCGGGTCAGTGGACGCGCCCCAAGAAATCACAGCGTTTGAACCGGAATATATGGTCGACGGAACGGTAATTGAAGACGGAACCGTAGGCGCGGAATTTGTCGCGGGTGCTGAAACCTCGTATGTTTGGGAATAAATTTTCTCGGAAAACAGTCCCGAGCTTGTATTCATTGCGTCAGCCGCGAATCTGATTTTCGCAACATTTGACGGAATTGTAAAACTGCATGTTTTATTAAATCCGTAATATATCTGTTTCCAAGACGTGCTGAGTTCTGCGTCTGCGCTTTCGGCAGAGTAGTATACCAACCTGTATGAAATGCTGCCGTCGTTTTGATCGGACGGAGAAGCATCCCACGATATTGTAACAGTGTTTCCCTGAACAAAAGAGCCTGATATGCTCATGTTTGACGGCGGTTGTATGGAGGTTTGCGTGTCAAACTCTACGGTATAACATCCGTCGCTGTCTGTACTGTCTGACACGGTGAGAGAAGAGGAAAGATTCAAAGCGGGACGAACGCCACGGTTGCCATAGTAAGCAGTGTTGTATGTCAAATCACCATTCAAGTAGACATACCGAGCGCCGTTGGCGCTCGAGTAGTAGGGCGTTCTCAGCCACCAATACCATGCGGTAGTCTTGCTCGAAGGTTTTGAACTCGAAGGAGTATTGCTAAAGCACTGCTGCGTGACATATCCAATACGGGCGGCATTGCTTGTGTAGTAGTCCCACACTGCACCCTCGGCAATCCTATTCTCGTTTGAGTGACCGACTTCGGTTGTGGACGGCAAGAATACCTTACGAACAACATCCTCATAAGAGCCGCCGTCTACACTCGGCTTGACAACCCGAATGGTTGTCGAGAGAATAGCGGCTTTTTCATCATCGGTAAAACCGTTCAGAAAACCGGGACGGCTTGCATACTGAGTGCTGTAACCACCTGTACCATCCGCAGTATCAGGGGAATGGTCTGCGCTGTGAGCTGCACTGTACCATGCGTCGCCTGCGGCATCTTTGTTGAGCCACTGGTCTATATTAGATACGGAATAGCGGTTGTTACCGTAACTCTGTCGGTCGGAATCGCTGTTGTCAGGTTCTTTCGCGTCAAAACATCTCAGGTCAAGTATTTCGGCGGCATGAAGCGTTACGGAGTTTGACGGATAACCGCTGTGGTTTTTTGCGACTATAGTCCAGATAATATCCTGCGCGGTCTCGGTATTGACCTGATACTTACCGAATTTAACTTTACTGCCAACTGCCAGATTGCCAATAGTCCCCATATCATTCCACCTTTCTTGATACTATCGAAAACGAAAGATTAGTCCAAAGTCCAAGCGTACAGTTGTACATCGGAGACGTTCTGTCCGTGACGTAAAACTCTTTCGTTAAATAGGCGTTCGCTTTTGCGTCCTTGTATGTTATGTTTATGTATTCCGGGTCAAACGCCGTCAGTACAGCCGCGATTTCTTCATCCGTCAAATAGTTCCACGCGAGATCGAGCGCAGTCTGCTGACCGACGCGCTTTTTCTGCATAATATAGTCTTCTGTTCGCCCCGCGTCTGAAGCCGATACATCGGCGAGCTTGTACGTATATTCAGACGGAGCTTTCACGGAAGAACCGCCGACTGAACGCAGCGGATTATAGTTTGTTTCAGTTGCCATTATTTTACCTCACGCGCCGCCGCTACTGCATATACCGTAGCGTGATATATGCAGTAACCGTGCGCCATAATAGTTATCGTGCGCCAACGCGCCTGTCGTATCGTTCCTGCGCTCTGTTAATCTCGGAAGAAGTGACGGTAACGCTTATATTGCCGTCGCGCGAGTTTCCTTCTTCGACCGCGCGTAGCAGCTTGCGCAGCAGAGCTTCCGTAGCTGTGTTGCTGTCGGCATTGGCGCGTACCATTGTCTCATACATCAAATCCTGCGGAGACACAATTTCCGGGTTTGAAGAAGCACCGGAGTATTCGCCGATTAACGCCTGAGTAGGACGGTAAGCTACGCCGCCGTCAGCCATAGCTTGATATCTGTCGGTGTTAAACTTAGCGTTTCCTTTTGCTACAGCATTGACCTGAAAAGAGGCTTCGAGCTTGTCAATGGCGTTATCGAGCTGGCGAGTATCAACCTTAAGCGAAATATCAACGTCGGTCTTGTTTAAATCTTCAAGAGCCTTTGAGTAATACTCAACCTGTCGCGTGGATTCCTCGGTTGCTTTCTTCATGCTTTCATAGGCTTTCTGCTGCTCATCAAGTGCTTTTTCCGATTCTTCAAGCGTTTTGATGTTTTCTTTTAGCTCTTTTTCACCTTTAAGAAGACCCATGACCCAAGCTTCGAGTGTCAAAATAAAGCCTTTCACGCCTTTTGTTGTCACGTCAGTAGCTTCGGAATAATTTTTTGTAGTACGTGCCGCTTCACTCATTGAATCATAGGCTTTCTGCTGACTTTCCCTAACCTGCTTGTTTACCGCGTTTAAATCATCCTGCGCTTTTTTAAGTGCGCGTACCGCTTCCGCATTCTTCTTATACGCTTCCACATACGCTTCCTGATATGCAAGCGTCTGATAGTATCTTAGCGTATCGCCAATCAATCCCTCGGTGTCTGCGCGTGTCTGCTTGATAGAGCCGTTCTCGTCAAAGTTAAGCTGAATAATGCCCATGTTGTTAATCTCGTTGACAAGAGCCTTAAGTCGCAGTGCTTCCGATGAAGTTCTGTCCGCAACTGCAATGTCGTTGATGTTAAACGCTTCATCAACAAGCGCACGCAAAGTTGTAAACTTGCTTTCAAGCTCCTTAATCGGTGCGTCAATGCTGTTTATTTCAAGCATCAGATTCACGGAATAATCATAGGTTTCTTTCGCATTATCCTGCATTGCTTTAATTTTCTTGCCAATCTCGCTGTTCCAATACTGTTCATTAAAATCAATATTGAACGAAGTCACGGCAAGCGCAAGCATTGTCCCAAGACTTATAATAAATCCTGCGGGACCGAACGCAGCGGAAGCTATAGCGATTCCTGCCGCAGACAGCACACCGCCTATTCCAAGCTCAAGCCACTTTTTCCATCCTTCTTCACCGTTCCTGAACCGTGAGATCGCGTCTTTTATCAGCTTCCACCCGGTAAGCTCAAGCGTAGTAGCAAGTCCAAGTGCGAGTCCGGCAGAGCCGAACGCCCATGTTAAAGCACCGATGTTGAGAGCCGCGCCAATCGCCGCACCGAGAACGTTTTTCCAGTCTCCTTGTCCCGACAGCAGAGTATCAAGGTTATCACTTAACAGTTTCAATCCTACAATTGATAAACCAATCGAAATAGGAATTTTAAGCTGCTGAACAGTGCTAATCAGGGAAGAAATAGAACTGAGAAATCCTGTTGACAGCTTCCAAGCGAGTATTGCACCGCCGACTGTGAGAGCAGCGTCAAGAAGATCGTCAAAGTCAATACCGAGCATATCCATGACTGAGACAACTTTTTCCTTGACTTCCTCGAACTTCTTTTTGATTTTCTCAAAAGCATCTGATATCTTTTCCGCAAAAGCCGCTATGTTTTCGTCCACGGTTGATATATCCATAGTCTCAAACATGGTTTTCGGGTCAGGGTTCGCGCCTGTGAACTTTGAACTTGACGTGTTGCTCGATACTGGATTAAATATATTCAGCTCGTCAAATCCCACGAGAATGTTCAGTGCTTTTTTCGCCGCGTCCGCAGTATCTTTAAGCTCGTCCGCGTATTCCTTTTGAATTCGCGTTGCCTTAGTCCATGTAGACGCGCCTGAGAGTTTGGCAAACAACTGATTTAGGACATTTGAAAAAGCTACAATCTTATCGACAATAAAATCAATTGCCGGAGACAGCGTTTCAATAAGCGGCGCGGCAGCGGCGGCAATGGAGTTTTTCAGATAAAGCATCGAGCTTGACATGCTGTCCATTGATGAAGCAAAGGAACCGTTCATTGCCTTGCTATACTGATACAGATTATCCGTACCTTCTTTCAAAGCCTGCGATATCATGTTTATGGTTTTGTATACGCCCATAAAGAGAAGCCGTTGCCCGAGCTTATCAAGAATAGACCGCTTATGCGTTCTCGGATAAAGCGATTCCTTGATTTTTCCAAATATACTGCCGCTTTCCGAAACACTTCTGCGAATGTTAGCGAAAGTTTCACCGACTCTTTTGTTCAAACGTTCTATAACTTGTGTAATTCTGCTTACCTTTTTCGGTATTTCGTCAACTTGCGGCAACATGTCAGTTGTTTCGCTGACGTAGGCAATTTTGTCGTATGCCTGCTTAAATCTCTCCGATGCATCCCAAGCGCGTTTTGCAAGCTCATCAAACTGTGCCGCGTTCCTTTTTGTTTTAGCACCAAGCGCGTCCCTGCCAGCCGTATATACATTGATATATTCTTCAAAAGCTGCTTGATCGCGCTTTATTTTGCGCCAGTCCGGCGCTGTGCCGCCCTCACCGACAGGGCCGGAAGTACGCAGATTACGCATGCGCGAATTATACGCGTCGGCCGCAGCGTCAGTTATTTTCTTTATATCCTCAAAAGACTGCGTATCAGGGACTTTAATCTCCGGCACTTTCACCTTAAAGGCTTTCAGCTTAGTCAGCTTTTCAATATTTGCTATCGCCTTGTCCATCTTCGCGCCGCCGCACACCGATGAAACCTTTTCCATAGATTCCGTGAAAGTTTTCACCGCGTCTGAATTAAATTGCAGCTCGTTTACACGGTCGATGATCTTTTGAAGTCCGGTAAGATTCCGCTTTGCCGTCTGAATAGCTTTTACCGCAGAGTTTACCCCGACGGTTATCTCTATATTCAGCGAATCAATAGTGTTTTCAGCCATCTTTCTCTTCTCTCTCTCCTTTCTTCGTGTAGTCATGGTTCTGCGACATTGCCACATGCGCACGGAAGCGATTCTTCATTTCCTCGTAAGCCGCCGCTTCGTCGCGCTCTTTCCGCTCCTCTTCTTCTTTTTTCGATACCGGGAACGGTTCCTTGAGATACGGCAGCGGTTTTGGATTCTTTACAAAGTCGTGGAGAACAGGAGACGCGTCAAGAATCGCGTGATATATATACAAACCCTGTCGCCACATTGTTTCTTCCTCATGCCGCCGCGTTATCTCAAACGCGCGTAAATACTCTTTCGCGAGAAAAGGTTCTCCATCCCAATACTCGGTGGGTGTCATACCGATTGACAGATAAAAAGGAAATAACCGCTCAAACATTTCGCCGAGCGGTCTTTCATTATCATCTGTTTTATTTTCTTCGCCCGACTGCTGATCGGCGGTCACACAGCCGTCCAAGTGGGGTTTTCGGTATTCGCGCCGTTGTCACTCATGGACTGGTATGTGTCGGCGTACATCTCTGTCAGAGCGGAAATAAGTCCCATCTTGTCATTCTGCGCGTCAAAGATTTCTTCAATGGTAGAGCGTTTTACCATACGATGGTTTGCAAGGAACGCTCCCGCAAAGAGGTCATACATAGCGCAAAGCGGCGTTTCGTCAAATGAAAGGGACTTCAGTTTAAAGCCGAGCTTTTCCATATCGCGCACGGTGCGGCGCGTGAATTCGAGAGTGTACGGCACGTTGCCGTATGTAAGAGTGATTTTCATTTATTGTTTTCCTTCTCCCTTATTATGTGCCTGTAGTGGTGTCGCGCACCCATGCTTTTGAGCGGATAATCGAAATCTGTCCTTTACGCACCTCGTCAACGCCGCCGCCTGTCGCATAGTAGTACAGCTTGCCGGAAGTGTTGTACTTGCCGTCTGAGCCTGTCGGCGTAAGAACTCCGGCTGATTCTGACGCGCCGAACCATACGGAATATTCTTTCTCGGTGTCGATATATGTAGCAAGAGAAGTTTCAAGGTCTGCCGTGTGATTTACCTCAAAGGTTGATTCCTCGGGGTCGGGCAGTCCGGCAATATATACGTGCTGTGTGTCGGACTGAGTAGTCGCGTCAAGTCTGGGAGGTGTCGCGCCGAGATCAGGATAGCTTACAATGTCGCATAGCTTAGTCCATGTGCCGCCCGATTCGGCTTTAACCATCAGGAAAGTGCCTTTTGTTGAAAGAGCCAATTTATTACCTCCTTGTCTTTACCGCTGATATACAGTCCCGTCCGCTCCAACTGCGGCGGCAAATCTTCCGATCATACGGAAATTTTGACCGTTGTTAAACGTTGCCGGGGACTTCATCAAGCGGATAAATCCCATTTTCATAAATTCATTGTTTATCGATGCAAATATAGCTTTCGCCGTCTCTTTCTTCTTTTCGCCGCGCGTGTACACGTTTATCTCATACATCACATTGGCAAAGTTTTCTATACCGCCGCTGTCGCGGTCGCGCTCACGGACGGAGTTTTCAGCTTCAACGATGTTGATAAAAGGGAAGTGCGACGGCATATAATTTTCAAGCGAATCTACATCTGCGTCGGGGAAATCATCAGTTACGCGCTGATATATGCGCGTGTATATCTCATTTTCAAAATCTATCATTTAAAATATCCTCTCGGCGGTCTCACGCACATTGTCGCGTATTAACGCCGCCGCATTGTACATGCATCGGTTAGCCGGATTACCATGCGTCAGCACATATCCGTCATATCGGCTTCCCGGACTATTGATAAGCACACCGTTTGTGCCGGGATTGCCGCGATATCGCCATGATTCCTGCAAACCAAGGTGGTAGCCGTAGCCGCCGCGCGTATAGCCGAATTCATCCGCAAGCGGGTGCGTCATAGACGGGTCGGAGTAAAATACACCAGTGCCGAACTCAATAAACAAAACGGAAGCACCGGAAGCTATGACTTTCGCGGAAATCTCCCGCTTGTCAGAACCGCTTTTTTTTACCGATACAACAACGTCGTTTGTGCCGTCGTAGTCGGCTGTCGCGAATGCCTTATCCGCGCTCTCACGCCCGACCTCGGCAAGCTCATTCACAAGCTCTGCGACGCGTCGCTTTAAGTCCGCTTCGTATTTATCAATCAGTTCCCCGGCGCGTTTAAGTCCGGCGGGGGAAAACTCAACGCGTGACTTCATCTCTCACCTTTGCAACGGCAATTATTACAGAGTTTATGGAGCGCGATACGCGGCGAACGATATAATCATACGGCTCTCCATTCTCTGGACTGTTGTCAATCCAGAGTACAGAGCTTTCGTTAATCGGGCATTTTAAATCCGTCGTGCAAAGAGTTTTGTCGTAATCAACCGAGTTTCCATAGTCCGTAACGCGGACGACCGAGATTGAACGGCTAATATTCGTTGCAACGACGTTTGAAATGTTTATCCGATACTTCACCGGGGCAGTGTGTTCAATTGTTCGCTCCCCGGTAAAGTGACCGTTCTCGTCTTTCAGCGGCTTTGAGCCAACGTACTGCGCGTACCATAACGTCTGCTTGTTAAGTTCAAGCGACCTCATCCGATACCTCCGGCAAGCGGTACTACTTCGCGGAGAAGCTGCTCAGACACCTGTTCTGATGCCCATGTGCGCTCAATGTTATTCTCAATATGCCCGACCTGTCCGGACGCACCGCGACGGTTATACATATCCTCCGCAATGCGTACTTTCAGGTCATTGTATTTTTCGGGGAAAACATCCGGATAGTTGCCGAAAGGATATCGCCGTGCGAGAATGACGTTCTCCGCTGATCGTATGTACTCGTATAACAGCTCCATATCATCCTCTCCTGTCCGAATGTGCAGACTAAGCAGCGGATCGTTAATCATTCCCGCACTCTCCTTTCTTAAGCGTGAGCTTTCAGTACATATACATCGTCCATGCGCTCAAAGGACGGAAGAACGATTTCGGACGCGAACAGATTTATCTGTACGGGATGCGGCTGCACAACAGAAGTCAGAGCAACACCGGTGTTTACGATTGATACGTCAACTTCCGATCTTGCACGAAGGTCGGCTTCTTCGGGAGTTGTGCCGTACCATGTGTTTCCGAGCTTTCCTTCCGGGATGAAAGAAACATAACCGTCAGGAACAAACTTAGTAACAGTCTTGTCTTCCTTCTTGTACTGCTTGTCATAGACGATAATGTTAATGCCTGTTGCCGCTTCGATTACGCGCTTTGCGTCTGCCGGAAGCATGTTTGCAACCGCAATGCCGTTTGTAGTGAGGAAGCGGTTTTTAACCGAATCAGCCGCGCACATATTTTCAAATGTGGTGGTGTTCATAATCGCAGTGCGGAGTGTCGCGCCTGTCTTTCCCGCAATAGTAGTCTTCGCGGTGAGGAAGTCCTTGATCGGATTTGCGGTAGTCGGAGCAGTCCAAAGCGCAGTTCCGGTCAGTGCCTTGAAGTTTTTGCCTTTCCAAACGTCGCCCGGGTCATAGTCGTATGAGTAGGTAACGTTGTTAGCCGCGATGGAAATACCCATATCGCCGCTTACCGGGAAAAGAAGCGAGAAAATCATTCTCTCAGGTACAACACGCGCACCTTCAATGAGGTCGGCGGCATCGTCAAAAATCTTCTGAATCAGCTCCGGCGCAAAACTGGAATTTGATTCAAGTGCCCGAAGAATGTCCTGACGGTCTTTTTCATCAACATGGTAAGCTTCACGGAAAAACGGCATCTCGGTCTCGAGCTTTTCAAAGCCGGGTCTGTCTCGGAATGTCGCTTTAGCGTCGAACGCTGTCGGCATGAGCGAAACAGGCAGTCCGCGTGAGTTTTTAAACCATGACAGGTCAAGACCCCTTTTCTTTTTAGCGGGGAAAAGTCCAGTGCCAAGATAGGGAATCTGATTAGAGCTTGTATCGCTGTAATATGCCGCTATAGCGCGGGATGAAAATGCATCAAAAATTGTAGCCATTTACTGTTTATCCTCCTGTATAATCGTTTTGTCACGGCGCAAGATTAGCCGCCACCGCCGCCCTGTGTCTGAGGTGTCGGGTTTATAAGGACAATGCCGGGAATTTTTGAATCAATTCCGGTGAGGTCGATGCCCGTATAAGCCTTTGCTTTTGCGTTGTCAATAACGCCCTTTACAATAACCGAGCCGTTCGGGTTATCGGCGATTACAACGTCGTTGAGCAGTACGCCTGCGGTTCCGGTAGTGGCAGTTCCAGCAGCTCCGGCAGGAGTAATAGGCGTACCTTTTTTTATAGTGCCGCTTCCGGTAAGTGTTATAGGAAGCGCAGTGTAGTTGTCGGACGCCAGAATCTCTACAGTACCCGTGTATGAGGTTTTAGTAAACTTCACTTTTTTTCTCCTTTATAGTCCAAATTCTTTCACGATTCTGCTTGATTCAGCTTCGGAATCGTTTCTTTGTTTTGCCAGCATCTTTGCAAACTCAACCGCATCATCCTTCTGCGAGGGCCGAGACGTACCGCCGCCCGGTACGAGATTTTTCTCATATTCCGTTTTCACGCGCTTTGCAGCGTCAGCGGAAACCTGCATCTGAATCTCAAACATTTTTGCCATGTCTCCCGAGGTCAGAGCTTCGGCAGCTGCTTTAGCCTGTTCGGGTGTGTAGCCGAGCTTTAAGTATTCAGTCTGATTTTTAATAACGGCAAGCTCACGGAGCGCGGAATCACGGCTTTCATTCGCTTCTTTCAGCGCGTCAGCCATCTTGTCAGCTTCCGGTTTGCTGTCGTTAATCGCTTTCTTCGCCGCCGCAAGATCGGAAGCGGTCTTGTCAAACGTCGATTTTTTAACGTAATCCGCGAGATTCACGGCTTCCGGAAAATCGATATTCGATAACGCCGCAAGTTTTTCATCAGCGGTCATGTTGTCCCATCCGTCAATGGATGCGGTAAAATTTGAAAGTTTCGGCATATTTTTCTCCTGCGTTTTATAGTCTTCTCTGACTTATTCAAAATTTTGCGTTTTTGTGTCTTCTCTGACAGGTGCGTTTTATGGTCTTCTCTGACCTATATTTAGTTTATATAACTAACAATTACATAATCGGGAGAATACGGCAGCGGCAGCCCCAGTGTTTTGCCGGGATTCTGTCAATGCGGTATATCTCACCGTTTCGCGGTCTGCACTCAGAACAAACCTTTTCGTCGTGCGCGGTCAGCCATTTTACTTTTTTTATTCCGCTGTCCGTGTACGCTTTGAGTATCGTTGCGTCCGTGATATCATCGGAATACTGCGCTGTCATGCGCACAAAATAGGAAAGGGAACGTCTGATCTGCTTTTTTCGCGCCGCACTGCTGTTCGCCGTGAGAAGCGATTCATATAGATAATCGCGCTTTCGCTCGATCTCGTTGTCGTAAATATATCCGGTAGTCGGGTCAACTTCCGAGAGCAGCGCGAGCAGCCATTCGCGATCAGGCTTTGATTTGCCGTGAGGGGTCGATTCCGCGTAGCATTCTTTAGCAAGCTTTAAAAATTCGCGCCTGTTGTCGGAATCAAGGTCTGAAAACAGCTTTTTCACAGCGCGGTACATGTTTAAATCGTCATAAGCCGCAAGTCCGCGCTCGAACTCACTGTATTTCGCCGCCGCTCTCCGTGTCAGCGTTTGAATCGTCCTGTCGCTCTGTCGATACGGTTCTGTCACGTGAAACCTCCGCACTCAATTCTTCTTCAAGCTCTTTTTTGTTCTGTTCGCGCCATTCCATGCCGAGACGGTACGATTCCTCAATGTCAGGCAGTATTCCGGCACATTCGTAAGCGACGCGCGGATGGATGAGGTCATTGTTAAGCATTTCGCAAAGCACCTGAGCCTTTGATTGAATGTTCGTGAGATTCTTTCTCGTAAATCGAATATCAATCTGCGCGGTACTCAGTTTTGTTCCAACGCGGTCTTCCATAATGCGGAACGCCACGCCGAGAAGCTGCTTTTCCGACTTCTTGAATTGCGCTTCCGTGTCTGTGGCGCGGCTTTCGGCTTCCTGCCATCCATCGCGGAACTGCACCGCTGAGCCTGTGTCACTGGTGGAGTTCGCACCGTTTCTGTTCGGCAGACCGCAGATAACGTTTACATAGTCGAGCAGACTTTCTATAACGGTCTGTACGCCTGTCTGTGACAACTCGGAGGATATCCTGTATACGTCAGATTCAACGCCAGGCGTGGACGCGATATTGATAACCGCGCCGCCAGCCGCAAGCTCGTCGTATATTTCCTTCGTGACCTCACAGTTTTTGAATACGTCGTACGCGTTTACGAAATCGACAATGTTGTCAATTCTGTTCGATTCAAGCGTGTTCACCATGTTCTGAATCGGCAGAATAATCTCAAAAGCTCCAAGCCGCGCTTCGTTGTTGATGTACTCGACAATAGGTACAGTGCCGAACGAATACGGCATAAAGCTGTCAATGCGGTCTTCCGAGATCTGATAAATGCCGTCAGGCGTATACAGTGCATATGTTTCGCAGTCGTTTTCATCGTACTGCCGTACTACGCCGCCAATCGGACGTTTGCCGATGTGTGAGGAATAAATAACGAACGCTTCACGCGGGTCAAGCGCGTATATAGCGAATGGAGACGTGTATGTGTCGCCCGGTGTCCAGTCGGGATTAGGTACGCAGAGACGCGGAGCAACGCCGGAAATATACGTCCAGTCAACCGTTAGCTTGTCCTTTGATTCCTTGTCCTGTTCGTCCATATACTTGTTCAGCATCGACACAGCGTCGGACGTGTCCTCTTTCCCGCTGTCGGCAGATACGTACTGAACAGGCGAGGACAAAAGATAAGCCGATTTAAACGTTACAATGTAATTGCAAAGATTTATCGCAAGCTTATTGTTGATATTCGGACGTACAATTTTTTCTTTGTGCCGGATATCGTGTACGCCGCAGTAAACGTCCCATAGGTACTGAGTTTCAAGCGCGTTGGCGTTGTGTATTGCTTTCGCCTTGCCAAGCACTTCAACAGCGTTTTGCGGAGTGATTCGCTCATAGTTGAGCGTTATTTTTCGTCTGCCGTGAAGCTCTCCGCAAACCCCGAGACGGCGAACAATATCATGTTCAAGCAGCATTTATTCACCTTATTTTTGTGTTCTACATATATCATAACCGAGCGCGTGACGTACCACATCACCACATTCGGGCAGATACTTTAACCTTGCTTTTTGGCTTAAGCACCATGCCCATAGCCATAACGAGACTGTCTGGCGCATCATCGTGCTTGTTTTTGCCGTTTATCTTAAATCCGAAAACATTTTGCATAAACTGAGAATATTCGCCAGTTCGTTTTCCGTCGGGCAGAAAGAGCATGTGTTCGCGGATATCCGGCGCAACATCAAACACTCTTTGTTCCTTTGATTTCTGGTTCGGCGCGGGACGTGTCGTAACAGTCGTTCTGCCGCCTTGCGCACCGAGCAGTTCAAGCACACCTTCCTTGTACGGCAGTGTAGTAAGAGTAGCTTCAATCTGCGCTATGTTCACGTCGTATTTGAGCATCTTTTGTACAAGGAGCGACTGTGTAATACGCTTGTCGCCGTTGTTGTAAACCACGTCGGCAACATATATATCCGTATCATACTGATAGCATATAGGAGCGGCAACGAAGTCACCGCCGCCGAAAGCCGGGTCAATCGCCATGAATATACGGTCAGGCTCAATTCCCGGAAGATCGGAGAAGTAGCGCATATCGCCGGGAGAAAACAGCGTACCTTCACGCTCAATAGGCTCGCCCATGTACTGCGCAGACCATGAAGCCATATCGTTGTTCCGCTCGAACGAAGCGCGTCTTTGCTTGTAGTATTCCGCTGAGAAGCCAACGCCGTAATCATATACAAAGTTTGATTCTTCAAATTCGTTGAGTGCCGGAAGATTTATAATCTCAACACGTCGCTTTTTAAACTGAAAATCGTTTTCAAGCAAGTCCATACGCAGCCCTGCCGGGTCTATCATAGACCAACGCGTACCGCACCAAAGTATTTTCGCCGTCTCTTTAGCACGGGGAAGCAGGTTATTATCAACCTTAGACCACGCGGCAATCATACGGTCTTTGTTGAGTGCTTCCTCAATACCGCCTATGAGGTCATCAGACATCAGTATTCCGTTGCAGTCGCAAGCACCGTTAAGCGTTCCGTAAAGCGAACGGCAAGTCAAACTGTGATATCGCTTACGCCTGTCAATATCAAGCGTTTCGTCTTTAGCATTCGTCAGCGCAAGCTTTTTGCCGGGGAAAACATCGCTCCACTTGTATGTAGTCGGGTCTCCAAGGATTTCAAGCACACCCGCGTAAAAGGAAGACGTGATAACATCGGAGAACGCGGAGTAAAGATTGGATTTTTCACTGTCTCGCCCGATAAGCCATGTCATATAGAACATAAGCAGAGTAGTTTTTCCGGTACGCGGTGGGAAGCTGAGAAACAGCTCGTCGAGCTTATCATCAGTCAAGGCTTGCAGCTTATCCACAACGTTTTTCAGTACTTTTCTGCGCGGCTGATAGAATCTCTCACGCGGTTTTCGGTCAATCTCCAGATAGAGCATGTACGAATCAAGGTCATACGGCGCATCATAAAGTAACGTTTTCCTGTATGTGTCAAATAGTTCAGATACATTTATTTTGTACGCAATCGCGTTTACAACGTCCTCACGCAGCACCTTGTTCAGCTCATGCGCACGGTCGAAATTCTCACGTCCGTATTCATGTATGGCGGCAAATGCGTCAGCGTACAGTTCAGGCACGGTAGGTTCTCGCCTGTATGCAAGCGTTATATTTTCAATTATCCGCTCATAATCGGTCATTTCTCGTTCATGTCGCGCGTCAGCCACCAAAGCTCATGTTCAACCGCTTCATCAAAATCGCTGAAATATGTGCAGTCGGAAGTCATGTAAAAACGCTCGATACCGCTGTAAAACGGTTCTTCCTCAAACGTATAGTCAAGCATTTCCTCGCACACTTCTTTAATAAGGTTTTCGGCAAGCTCACGCGTACTCCACACATGCCGTATCATATACTCATTCGTTCGCCGTTCTTTTTTGGATGCCATTTTCACGCTCTCCTTTCATCAAAAATGTATTGTATATTTCTATTATAGCCGAGCGCGTGACGTACCACCATTTTGGAGAAAAGAGAGAATTTTATACGGCAGACAGAAAAGAGCAGGAGCTTGACAAATACGAAACTTTGTGTTATAATATTGGTGCAACCAAGGTGTGCGTTTCGGCTTACAGTAGTCACTGCTACTGCGGCAATCAAGTCTCCCGTTTGCGCACTCTCTTTTTTAAAATAAAAAAACCGGAGTTATGATTGACAACCCCGGTAAAATAAGAAAAGAGAGTATGTGGTGATACAACACGCGCTCGGTTATAATTAAATCAAGTGAATAGTCCGGTATAGTAGTCGCACTGCGGACGTTAAAATCAGTGTTCTGGTCGGAATGCCATTAACCATAGGTACGAGTTCCCGGAGAAACGGCTCACTCACACAAGCCGCTCCCCGTCAAGCGATAGGGACTACTCGCTATATAAAAATGTCCGGTTGGCAAACGCGATTGTGGGAATATGATCAGCTTATGAAAATAAGCACTGTAGGGCGCGTGAAACAGGTTAAGATCATAGCTGTGTGAGATGAAAGATCGCCTATTCCGGGAACCTCGGGAAGACGGTCGGGACACATGCATCATTTCCTCCGTCGCAGGGGGAAAGTATACACTGCATTTCCAAAACACACACACCGTTTCCTGGGAAGATGGTCGGGACGGAGAAAACCTATAGTTCAGCAATAGATTTAATCTATAGTAAAAGATAAAAGAAAACCGTCTCCGGATAGTCAAAGTTCCCCAAAGACGATAAAATAAGAAATCGTATTATACAAAATATTTTAATTAAATAAAAATAAAAAAAGCCGGACGTATCGTTACATTTATAGAGTAATGATATATCCGGCGATATTTTTAGAGAGAGAAGCCTGATATTCCCCGAACAACGTCGGAAGAACACCGACGATATCAAAAGAAACACGCTCTTTTTCCACCCCGCGCGATTTTCAGAGATGCTATTTCGGGATTTTTATGCCTTGACACGGTATAGGGCTAACCCCGCCCGAATTCTACATCTGTCATTCCCCCTCCGGTATAGGGTGCGCAGGTAGACGGTAGTGCGCATTCTACATACTACAACAATAACACGTTCTTAATAAATTATTCACATACTACCCTCAATTATACAAAATCTTCATTTTGCCTAATAAGATACATATTTGTGTATATCTATTCACTACTATGTTTGTAAATTAAATTATCTCCTTCCCTACCCTACTATATATCAATCTTTCTTTCTCTCTTTATATATATTATATTATATATTATATATCTATATTTTTTACTTATCTATATAGGTATTTACATAGCTTAATATTTTACTACATTACATATATCTATCTATATCTGTAATATATCTATATAGGTAACTACATGATATGGTGTTTTACTACAATAGAAGTATCATATAGTATTATAGCATGTATATTATATAGTATGTAATATGACAGTATATTAATATATAGCTCTTATAATATCGCTAAATACTATTATATTACATACTCTCAACATATCATGCAATATAATAGTAATTGGTATAGACTACAATATACTTCTTCAAATATCATCGCTCTAAGTATGTAGTACTACCATATTATATCTGCTAATTACCTACTATAATTGTAGCAGTATAACATTAAGTCGAATAACCTATAAAACCAGTAGGGATATAGGTTATTGCTCTTAAAGCATCGTCAGATCTCTTCCAGTATCACGCCGGGGAAAATAAAATAGTACACATATGATTACTATTATCACTTGTGCACTATTATCACGTGTGAATTATTTATCACGTGCGGACAGAATATTACTTTTGTAGAATAATTATTCGTCCTCGTCTGCGTTGCCGTCCTGCTGTGCCGCTGCGCGTTTGGCCGCCAATACGTCAATGCCCGATTTGTCATGTGGTGCAAGCTGGATATCTCCAAGTTGATTGATCGCATAACAGATATACTGTATAACCGTCATTCCGCGCGCTTTGGCTGCTGCTTTGATTTTATCCGGCTCATCAGCGTAAAACGCAAGATGTATACGTTTATATACTGTGTCGCCGTATCGGTTTTTCACCGCCGCACTTGTTTTACTCATGTAAAAACCATCCTGTATTTTGATGCTTTATTTTAACACACTCTATATACTTAATCAAGTATGCAAAATGCACAATTTTTAGTACTATATTTTGTGCATTATTTAGCTCAAAAAGCCGAAAAAGTTTGTAAAAGCCTATTGACATAATTGATCAAGTATGATATAATATAGTCACAGAAAAAAAGAACACAAACACAAAAAGAAAGAGAGAAAGAACATGGAAACAAAAACACGCGAACAAATTATTGATTCAATAATAGCATGGCTCAAAGAGAACGAAGAAGAATACAACGAAATAATAGAAGATCTTGATTCCTACATGGGATATCTCGGAGACGATCGCTATTTCTCTATGGATGAACTGGATGAAATCTACGCAGATACTCCGGCGACAGAAATTTTTAATCGTGCATATTGGGGTTACGATGCGGATTCGTGACATATCAACAACTACGGTGAAAAAGTTTATGACAGCTTCAATCCGAATCGCGATTACTTCACCTTTGACGGCTGTGGAAATTTAGTATCGACCGATTATAAAGACTATTCAGACAAACTTAATTCTTACTTTGTCGAAAAACTCATAGAATATCGTGACGATCTCAACGAATTTCCCGACGATTTAGCGGACCTTTTCGACGAACTGGAAGAAGCGCAGGAGGACTAAACCAATGATCACAACATTAGATCAGATATTCGCAAGAGAGATCAAAAAGCAAGCGAACGGCGACGGAAGCCGCGAAGCGAAGTTTGCTTTTAAAAAGAAGGTTGAAGAAGTCGCAAGGACACTTTCGACCACAAAAGCAGCGGAGATTTTCGACGAATGCATAAAAAAATATGGGCGCGTCCCGGTCTCAATATGTGTAGCACAAACAATCATAGAAAGACGCGAACGGCTGGAACTGCGTTCTCAAATGTGGGCACTTGAAGTGATGAAGTTATACACAAACGCGCCGCGTGACAAAATGTACGCGTGTATTAATGACGGCTTGCACCCTACGAGCATTGAGGAATACGCCGGATCGCTTTTACGATTAACTATAGTGGAGGATTAACCACAGTCGACAGAGCGACTATAAACAGGATTCAGGCTCTGAGCGTTCCCGCGAAAGCGGGAGGTATCAAAAAAAGAAAGAAGAATACACAAATGACAAACGAAAAAATTCTCAAGGCGATAAATACTTATGTCGCATCTTTAAGCGATTCGGAACTTAAACGCTTTGCCGACATTCGCGCAAGAGTGAAAGACGGTTCCCGGACGAAATCCCCTCGGCGGGAATAGCGCCGGAAGTTCCGGGCGAATATTACAGAAAAACCATAACCTGTGCCGAACTCCGCAACGGCGATATCTGCTACGGCGATCTCATCATTCGCGAATAACGAAAAAAGCCGCTTTTCAGCGGCTTCATCGGTGGAATGTGGAATGTTATATTATACTGAAAGAGCCTTTCTGTATAATTTTGCACTATCATTATATCACTTTTTTCGACCTTTGTCAACGGACTTTTGCGGCATTTTCGGCTCTTCCTCCCAGTGATAACCGCAATCGTGACATAAGCACATGGCGCGGTATGCCGTGTGTATCACTTCTTCACGAGTTATCCGCGACGGCTTTTCAATACTTTTACATCATTTTGCGATTAAAGCGGCGACGGTTTTCCTGATAATTTCAAGCTCACGAGCATCTGCGTTCACGAGCAACGCGACGATTTTTTCAATTTTTTCAAGTTTCGTTTCGTTTGCGGTTTTTAACATCACTTCTATCTTTGGCAAATATCCAATCATACGTACTCCATCCTTTCTTTGCGGTTATGATAACACAGATTTTCGCATATGTCAACAGATTTTACGAAAATTATTTCGTATTTTCAATATTCCTATTGCAACCGCAAGCGTTTTATGTTATACTCATTTTACCAAAATCTGCCAAGAACATCAATAGTATCAAAAGAAAGAATGAGGTTTTACGGAATGAAACAGAATTATGAAGATCGCGAACATCCGCGACAACAGGAGAACGCGCAAATCACGGAAGAACACGAAATATCACATCTTGATATTAACTATCTAAAACAGCTATTTCGCGAATCGGGTTTTACTCAGGCACAGCTCGCCGAATTAACGGGGGTATCTCCCTCGACCGTCACAAAGGTTTTAGGCGGCTCTTGTAAGTCTCCGTCTTATTATGTCATAGCTTCTATGATTAAAGCTCTCGGCGGCTCTCTGGACGTTCTGGCGCACATAGCCACTACTCCCGCCGGAGAGACGGAGCTTGTACGGCTTTACCGCGAAATGCTCCACGACGAAAGACGGCGAAGCAACGCAAAAACCATTGTAATCTGCGCTTTAGTGGCGTTCATAATTGCCGTGCTGCTGATTGACATAGCCACCCCCGGTTTCGGCTTTATCACAAAGGCACTGCACATAGGCAGCGTATTTGACAATCTTTCGCAGCTCATCTGATACATAAAATAAAAAAGGCTGACAAAATCGTCAGTCTTTATTTTTTTCACCTTCCGCAAGCCACGCGATAAGCCGCGAACGCCACGACGGTTTTTTCGTTGACTTCCCTTCCGTCTCCGCGTCCCCGGTATCGCCGTCTATCACATTCTCACCGTCTGATACACCATCTGTATCACCGGATATATCATCTGCGTGTTCTGCGACTGATACAATCTGAGCGGCGTGTAATGCTTGTGCGCGACCGACTGTATCAATCGCCTGACGCGCAAGTTCGGCAAATTTTTCCGCAAATTCTGCGATTTTTATGTCATTTTCTGCTATTCTATCGTGCAGCGCAATGTTTTGCCTTACAAGCCGTTCGTTTTCTTCTTTCAGCGCAACGTTAGATTCTTTCAACTCTGTGATATAACGCGTTACATCTGCGTTAGCATCTTCGCAACACGTTAAATCATCTGTGTTAGAACGTGTATTATCGCGTCGAATCATGCGTGAGACATTAAATTTTGATAACGCATCACGTGATATATACCACTTATTATCTATACGTTTGGCAAGTCCTTCTTCTTGGAGCTTTTCTATGCGGTTATATACCGCGCTTTGTATTACTTCCGCTTCATCCGCGAACAACCTTACCGAAATATATCCTTCCGGTATCTTTTCTGTTTTCTCTGCATCCATATATCATTTTCCCTGTTCTATATCATTTCTGCATCATTTGTAGACTATTCATAGATCATTTTCGCTTTTACTGAATCACAAATAGTATACGATATATTATATTCCGTGTTATATCGTGCATTATGCATAATATACGCGTGTTTTATTTTTAATACATTCGTATTATATTTATGCATCATCCGTGCTTTCAGACGTATCATCCGGCGCAGATTTGCGCTTTTTGCGCGAGGATTTAAGCTCAAACATGCGGTGAAAGCGCGTAGCAGTAAGTTCATCATCCGTTTTCTGCCTGATATTGAATATAACATTTTTAACAGATCTTCCTTCGCGCTGAAAATCCATCGTAACGTTAAGGTCAGTCAGCTCATTTATCTCAGCAATAGCAGGATTTAAAACTTTGGTGCGAAAAAACCTAAAATCATCACAGCATTCAGGAGCGTTTGTAATGCGTTTGAGATCATCAATTGAAGCGTAGCAGGAATCATAGCAATTTACATATGAGTATAAGTACTCGTATATCTTTACGGAGTATTTCGAACGAAAGAAAAGCACATTTTCAAGTGCGTATTGTGTAAATCGTTCCTTAAGCTGCAACAGGTACGGCTTCATTCTATCGTCAAAGCGGAAGGTAAGCGTATAGTTTTTTTCGTCAACCTCAACGCGCTCAATCCACGATAAAAACTTATGCACCCGGTTGTCCACAATATGTATTGTTCGCTCTTTGAGTTTTTTTATGTTTGTAATAAAGTTTATGTAATTGCCGTTGTTTAATTCGATTTCACACATCCGGCACAAATCGCGAATATCAACCGAATAAATTTTAAAATCATCGTCTTCACGGCTGAGTAGGGTAATAAAGTAAAGCATCATCCTTTGCTCTTGCACCGACAGCTCATACCGTGCCTTTTGTATTAAGTCGTTGGATTTAACGACCATCTGTTGCGTCGCTTCAAAGCATCTATCCTGTTCAGCAATTGTGTTTTTTATTTTCGGCATAATCAACTCCATACGTAAATGTTACAATGTGTTTCGTCCCACGGTAACGTTTAAGTCGATCATATCACACCTTTACAAAAATGTCAATACTTATTTTTAAAAAATCCGAGAAACACGTATAATCATATAAAACGGTTACATTAACGTTTATTTTTCAAGCCGAGAAATGCAGGAAACAACTATTTTTTAGTTGCTTGTTCGAATGCGAATCATGACTTGAGCGACAGCAGAAACGGAAAATGCGTAAAATTATAATCATATAAAACGGTAACGTTAGCAAGCGGATAATCATATAAAACGGTAACG
>OIYS01000126.1_pt1 | contig 57145 bp, 49 predicted proteins | sample 1588271 | NCBI WGS metagenome assembly OIYS01 (sample SAMN03283286) | human gut metagenome | biome: human-associated habitat; material: feces | host: Homo sapiens | place: Peru | collected 2012 | reverse complement strand
CAACAGCCATTTTAGCTAATTTTATTCTAGCATTATTAGCAGCCAAAGCAGCTTGTCTAAAAATTTCATCAACTTGTTCTTGAGTATATGTTGAATATATTTTTTGTGCTTCTCTTATTTGAGAAATTCTTTCTAAAAGTTCATCCATATTTGTTACTTTCATAGCTAATTACACCTTATTATAAAGAATGCTCTTTACAATATTCTCCCCTCTTAAAATATATCTATAATTTATGATAATTAAATATCAAAATCTATCGTGCAACATACAAAATTTAAATGTTTTAAATTTTATTAATTAATATTAGAAGTTAATAATTTAACCATCATTATTGCAATTTCAAATCAATACTAGTATAAAAACTTTTATTTTTATAAGTTTTCATTACTTTTTATTTCTTATTATGTTATTATTTTAATATATATGTTAATATGTTACTAATTTCATTTTTAGCCTTATAGTTAAATTATTAACTATTACCTTTAAAATTCTCTCTTTTATTTCATATTACTTATATATTCACCTATTTTTTTATTTTTTTACTTCTTATTTACATTTGTTAATATATTACTAATACCTAATCTCTTTATATGATTGCCTTTTTTCATAAACTAAAATAAATATTTTAAATTCTTGCAACTATAAAAACCTTGCCTAAACACATTAAGCAAGGTTTAAAAAAACAATAGATTAGTCATAAATATGGCCATTATTATAGCTACCAAATCTGCCATAACTGCTCCCCAAAGAGTATGTCTTATTTTCTTTATACCAACTGCACCAAAATAAACTGTTATTGTATAAAATATAGTTTCTGTCCCTCCCATTATTACTGAAGCTATAAGTCCTGTTTTAGTATCCGCCCCAACAGTATTTATTATTTCTGTAAAAATCCCAAGAGCACCACTACCTGATAAAGGTTTTATGAAAACTAGTGGAACTAATTCCTTTGGAAGACCTATCAAACTAACTATTGGTGCAAAAAAATTATTAAGTAAATTCAAAAGATTAGCATCTTTAAATATTCTTACAGCTACAAGCATAGCAAGAAGTGGAGGAAATATTCTTATACAAACTTTAAGTCCATCTTTCGCCCCTTCTATAAACCACTCATAAACTTTAACACCCTTAATCATTCCATAACATACTATAATTAAAAGTATTAACGGAACTAAACTACTTGATAAATAATTTCCCATATAGCACCTCTAAAAATATCTTTGAAGTATTTTGCAACATATAATTCCAACAATACACGCTACTGCAGTTGATATTAATGCCGGAAGTATTATAATTGCTGGATTATTTGACCCTGCAGCTGCCCTTATAGATATTACGGTAGATGGTAAAAGCTGAATACAACATGCATTCATAACTAAAAAAAGAGCCATATCATTTGATGCAATTCCTTTTTTATTATTTATATTATCCAACTCTTCCATAGCTTTTATACCAAAAGGAGTTGCTGCATTTGAAAGACCAAGCATATTAGCAGTTAAGTTCATAACAATTGCCCCTAGCGCCTCTTCACTTTTAGCACTCTCTTTAAAAATCATTTTTAGTATTGGCTTTAAAAGCTTAGCAATTTTAGCTGTCAATCCACTTTTTTCAGCAACCTTCATAACTCCACACCAAAAGCACATGATTCCAACTAATGATATTACAAATCTTGTAGCACTTTCAGTTGATTCTATAACACCTTTTGATATAACTGCTCCTTGCCCTGTAAATACTCCAAATAATACTCCTGAAGCTATTATAAAAAACCATATGTAATTTATCATATTATCTCCTAATTATTAATCTCATATTAATATATGCCTTGCATTAACCATTTAGTAGTGATAACATAAAATTAACAGTTATATTTTATTTAATCCAAAGGAGAATTTTTATGAACGAAGACAATTTAAAACTAGCTCAACAAGAAGTGGAAAATGCTTTAAAAGCTGTTGAAAATTTAGAGCAAATATTAGATTCAAATGACTTGTCAAAAGAAGTTTTAAAGGAACAATTCGTTTCCCTTACAAAAAAGGTTCAAGATTTAGAAAGCATTCTTAAAACTGAGGGTATTTTATAATATAAATAAAAAAAGCAGAAGGATTAATTCTTCTGCCTTTTTTATTGCTATCAATAATAAAACTTTTAATAATTATTTACAACTATCTCTTTCAACTAACTTATAGTTTAATACAAAATGTCCTTCTTCTAAAACTTTATTATTTATAAGTTTTATAAGCATTCTCATAGCAACAGAACCCATATCATACATTGGTTGATAAACTGTTGTTAACTTAGGATAAAAGGCTCTTGCAAGATCTATATCGTTAAAACCTACAACACTTACATCCTCTGGAACTTTTAAACCTTTATCTCTTAGAGCATTTATTGCACCCATGGCAATTTCATCAGATGCACATACTATTGCTTTTGGACTTACTCCTCTATTTAACATCTCTATAACCCCAGTATATCCTGTTTCCACTTTTAAGTTATGGAAATATGTGAACTCTTCTCTAAACTCTATATTACTTTCTTGCAATGCATTTTTATATCCAGTAAATCTTTTTTTCCAAGCATTATTATCTTCTCTGCTAACACCTATAAAAGCTATATCTCTAATGTCTTTATCTATTAAGTATTTAGTTACTTCATATGTAGCTTTTACATTATCTATTGTAACACTTGGCAAATCAGCATTTTTATCATCTGTTTCAACTAATACCGTTTTTACATCTAATTCATTTATTAAATCTAATATATCATTTTCTAATGAAGAACTCATATAAAGAACTCCATCAACCATCTTTTCTTTTAAAACTCTTAAATATTCTTTTTCCTTATCCGTATCAAAATCAGAGTTGCAAAGCATAACATTATAACCATAAATGTTTGCCACATCCTCAGCCCCTCTTACTATTTCAGGATAAAATTGATTTGATATATCAGGGATAAGTATTCCTATTGTTCTAGTTCTTTGAGTTTTTAAACTTCTAGCAACAATATTAGGTCTATAACCTAATTTTTTTATTGCTTCTAAAACCTTCTTTTTAGTTTCTTCATTTACTACATCTATATCATTCAATACTCTTGATACAGTAGCAATAGATACACCTGCCTCTTTTGCTACATCTTTAATTGAAGCTGCCATGTACTTTTCATCTCCTCTTTAAAATATTTAATTTAATCAACCCTCATTTTTTCACCAATAATCTATTATAATATTTAGTATCATTTTATACAAGGGATTTATATTTATCCATTTTTTATTATTCAACTCAAAAACTTAGTATTTAACCAAATTCAGCTATATTGATTTTAAAAATCATATACTTATTCTTTGTAATAACATAAACATTTTATTCTAAAATAACAGTTGTTAAATTAGTCTACTTAATAATATTAATACGTTTTATCTAACTATGCAATTATTTGCATCACTAAATCATTAAAATTTATAATAATTTAAAAAGAGTATTGGCTTTATAACTTAAGCCAATACTCAGTTTTCATATCAACTAACAACTAGATTTTTTCAACAATTATACCTAAATTTTCACCGTTTATTACAGTATCCACATAGTTTTTATCAGAACCGTAAACAACTTTTTCTGTTAAAGTATCTTTCTTTATTGTATCTTCAAACTTTTTAACAACATCCATAAGCATATCATTGTTAGCTAAATAAAGAGTTATTCTATCTAAAACTTCAAATCCATTTTCTTTTCTCATATTTTGAATTTTTGATATTATTTCTCTTACATGACCTTCTTCTCTTAACTCATTTGTAATAGTAGTATCTAAAACTACACCAATTTGTCCTTCACCAGCAAATGCATATCCTTCTAAACCTTGCATTGTTACAAGTAAATTTTCTTTATTAAGTTCAATCTCTACTCCATTAACATTTATAACTTCTACTTCTCCATTTTGAAGTTTTTGTGCAAGTTCCATTTGATTTTTGCTAGCTATTTCTTTTCTTATTGCAGGTATAAGTTTACCATAAGCCTTTCCTAAAACAGGTAGGTTAGGTTTTATTTCAAACTTAACATGAGCAGAAAGATCAGCACCAAATTGAACTTTCTTTATATTAAGTTCGTCTTTTATTATATCTCCATAGTATTTTGGAAGAGCATCTGTTGATATTAACATTTCTGAAAGTGGCTGTCTATTCTTAATATTAGCAGCATTTCTTGCACTTCTTCCAAGCTTAACTAATCTATACGCTAAGTCCATTTCTTTTTCTAACTCTTTGTTTATAGCCTTTTCTGAAACTTCTGGCCATATGCATAAATGAACACTTTCCTTAGCTTCTTTATCTAAATTAACCACTAAATTTTGATATATTTCTTCTGTTACAAATGGAACAAAAGGAGCAGCTACTTTAACTAAAGTAGTTAAAACTCTGTATAAAGTTGTATACGCACCTATCTTATCATCAGTTAATTCTTCTGACCAGAATCTTGCCCTATTTCTTCTTACATACCAGTTTGATAACTCATCTGTAAACTCTTCAATTTCTAAAGCTGCTTGAGTTATTCTGTAATTATCTAAATGTTCATCAATATCTTTAACTAAAGTATTAAGCTTTGACATCATCCATTTATCCATTACATTATCTGATACAAAGTCTTTGTAATCTAATGGATTAAAGTTATCAAGTTCTGCATATAAAACATAGAATGAGTATACATTCCATAATGTACTTAAGAACTTTCTTTGAGTTTCTGCAACATCATCTATTGAAAATCTTGTTGGAAGCCATGGAGCACTTGCAGTATAGAAATGCCATCTTGTAGCATCTGCACCTTGTGTATCTAAAACGCTAAATGGATCAACTACATTTCCTTTAGATTTTGACATTTTTAATCCTTTTTTATCTAAAACGTGACCTAAAACTATACAATTTTCAAATGGATTTCTATCAAAAATTGCTGTTGATGTAGCAAGTAATGTATAGAACCATCCTCTTGTTTGGTCTACAGCTTCTGATATAAATTGAGCTGGATAGTTTTGTTCAAATAATTCTTTGTTTTCAAATGGATAATGGTGTTGAGCAAATGGCATTGAACCTGAGTCAAACCAACAGTCAATAACCTCTGCTGTTCTAGTCATTTCTTTTCCACATTTTTCACATTTAATATGAACATTATCTATAAATGGTTTATGAAGTTCTATTCCATCTGGAACATTAATTCCCTTCGCCTTAAGTTCTTCAATACTTCCTATACATTCTCTGTGACCACATTCACATTCCCATATTGGAAGAGGAGTTCCCCAATATCTATCTCTTGATATTCCCCAATCAATAACATTCTCTAAGAACTTACCAAATCTACCTGTTTTTATGTTGTCTGGATACCAATTTATTTTATTGTTATTTGCTAATAACTTATCTCTAAGAGTTGTCATTGCAACAAACCAACTCTCTTTTGGATAGTAAAGAAGAGGTGTATCACATCTCCAACAATGTGGATATGAGTGAAGGTGCTTTTCAGCTTTAAATAATTTGTTATTTTCCTCAAGCCATTTACAAATGCTTTCATCACATTTCTTTACAAACTTACCTGCCCATGGAGTAACTTCTTCTACGAATTTACCTTCTCTATCAACTAAGTTTATAAAAGTAATTCCATTAGCTTTGGCAACTAAACTATCATCCTCACCATAAGCTGGAGCTATATGAACAATACCAGTACCATCTGATAAAGTTACATAATCACCATGAATTACCTCAAAAGCTTTTCCCTCAACTTTTCCAAAAGGCATTAATTGTTCGTATTTAGTTCCAAGTAATTCTGTTCCAGGAAATTCTCTAATTATTTCATAATCTTCCCCTAAAACTTTTGGTGCTAAATCCTTAGCCAATATAACTATTTCATCCTCAACTTTTGCTTCAACATATGTATATGCCTTGTTTATACATAAAGCTAGATTTGAAGGTAATGTCCACGGAGTTGTTGTCCAAGCTAATATATATTTATTATCTTCTCCTGCTACTTTAAATTTAGCAATTGCAGTTAAGTCTTTAACATCTTTATATCCTTGAGCAACTTCATGAGAAGATAAAGCTGTTCCACATCTTGGGCAATATGGCATAACTTTATGACCCTTATAAAGTAAGTCTTTATCCCACATTTGTTTTAAAGCCCACCATACTGATTCTATATAATTATTATGATAAGTAACGTAAGGATGTTCCATATCCACCCAATATCCTATTTGGTCAGTCATTTTTTCCCACATGCTTACATAAGTAAATACGCTTTCCTTACATTCTTTAACGAACTTTTCAACTCCATATTCCTCTATTTGAGGTTTTCCTGAAATTCCAAGCTTCTTTTCTATTTCAAGCTCAACTGGTAACCCGTGAGTATCCCAACCTGCTTTTCTTATAACCTTATGCCCTTTCATAACTTTGTATCTTGGAATAATATCCTTCATAACCCTAGTTAAAACATGACCTACATGAGGTTTTCCATTTGCAGTTGGAGGTCCATCATAAAAAGTAAAATATTCTCCATCTTTATTCATATCAAAATTCTTTTGCTTTATATCTTTTTCTTTCCAAAAATCTGCTATATCTTTTTCGATTCCAACAAAACCTGATTTTGGAAGTTCAACTTTCTTATACATTAACCTAAACTCCTTTCATTATTAAATGTATATCATAATAAATAATTAATTATTGGTTTACTAATTAATTATTTGCTTACTAAGTAAATTTTAGACAGATATATAAAAAATCCTTTAAAAACAAAAAACTCCGTCCTCTAAAGGACGAAGTATATTCGCTGTACCACCTAAATTGCATAGTTATCTTAGCAATAAATTTTAAAATTATATAAGTAAGGTTTCTTGCTAAGTTTCGTAAAAGCACATATTATGCCTTAATCCTGTAACGTGGATAAACGGGATAACTTAATAAAAATAAAACTTTCGTTCAGCATCCAACTCACAGGTGATATTCCTTAAATTTTCCTATGATTTTTCACCAACCAATCACTCTCTAAAAGGCTTTAATTTAAGTACTTGCCCTGATCAAAGTTACTAAAAAAATTATATAATAGCCTCCTAAAAAAGTCAATAAAGTCTAGTTATCTATTTTTTATACCCAATAAAAAAACTTCCTAATAAAAACATGAAAATACCTACATATAAAGACAAATAATTAACTGGAAATATTCCTGTTTTAGGTAATGTATTAGCAATATCTTTTTGACTTTTTTCATTTTCACTATCACTTTCCGCTATTAACAATGGAGTTTCATCTTTATCATTCAAACTATTTAAATTACTATTTTCTAAAGCAATTTCTTCTTTTAAATATCCAACTACACTGCTAACTTTATTATCCGAATTAACTTGTGCTTTTATTATTAAATTTTCTAATCCGACACTATTTAGTTCTTTTTGCTCTTCATCACTTAAAATAACTGTATACATTCCATCTACTAAAATATCATCCTTACCAAATTTTAAAATATCCCCAGATATACTAGTTATATTTTCTAAATATAAGTATTTTTCTATATTTTTATCCTTAGTTATTAATATTTTATTATCCATTTTCTTATTTCCTATATATATTTTCAAATCATTTTTTTCATTTTTCAAATCTAAATTACTATCTATTTTAAAAGTTATTTTTAATTTATCATTTTCTTTTATTATTTCTAAGTTTGAAACATTAACCTTATAGCTTTCTTCATTTTTATTAACATTTTTCGTATCAGCGCTATATATAATATTAGAATTATCTCTTTCAGACACTTCTCTAACCCTATTATCACTTAATAACTCTTCAGATGTTTCAACATTTTGGATTGAATTTTCTATATCTAAAGAATTATTAATTTCATTGATATCATAACTATCCTTTACATAAATTATCTCATCATGCATATGTGTATCTTCTAATTCTGTACTCTCTTTATTATTTAATTCCATGCATTTATCTTCTTCAAACTTATAGTCTGTATAATATAAAATAATTTTTTCTAAAATATCTGTTATTTCATAAACAGTATTAATCTTACCATCATTTAAGTCTATAATTTTCTCTTTAATTTCATCATTTACAGCATGCATATCATTTAGATATCTTATAATATCATTTAAATCATTTAAATTTACTTGCAAAAACTCATCAACAATTTCTTCGTAATTATAGTTGCTGTAATCTCCATTCAATAAATCATATAATCTCTCAATTTCTAAAATGCATTTACTATAATTTAAAATATCTATTTTTTCTTCTTTATTATCATCTAGTTCATTATTTATTTTTTGTAATTCTTCGTAATCCTTATTTTCATAAACTTCTTCTCTTTCTAAAATGTTTTCTATTTCAACTCCTAAAGCATTATTTGAAATAAAAAAAATTAAAAATACAAGCAATAGCACTATAACTCTACTTTTCTTTTTCATGCACATCTCCTAACACTTTCTAATTCTAGCTATGATATTACCCACTTTTTTATTTAATTAAACAAACATTAAAAATATTTTAAATATTTATTTTTATTATTTATAAACATTTATTATTATTTATGTTTATGACTTATTTTGATATAATTAAATTAATTAAAATATCCTTTATAAATAGTAATTTAAACTAACTGCTATAATTAAGCACTAGGAGGAATTTTTATGGATAATAAAGATTTACAAGAAATTGTTTTAGATAAAATGACTAAAGTTTGTGTATGTAAAGCTATATCAAAAGCTAAAATTAAAGAATCAATAAAATTAGGAGCTGATACATTAGATAAAGTTATAAAAGATACTGGTGCTTGTACTGGTTCATGTAAAGGCTCTAGATGTAAACTTAAAATAGAAAATTTAATAACTGAAATGAATAATTAATTACTTTAAGGCTATGATTATCATAATCATAGCCTTAATTTTCTTGCTCTTAATGTTACTATAAATTTTATAGTTTAAATTTGCCATTCAATAAGTTCCATATCTTTTGCCCATGATGAGCAAGCTCTTGGATATCCTTGGCTTGTACTACTTCCGACAACATAGGTCTTTTTTAAATCAAAACAATTATTTTTAACAGTTTTATAACCCTTTAATATATATTGTATTCTATCTTCAAAAATAGATTTTAATCCTATTGGCGGTTCCCCCCAAGCAAAAATAATATGATTACAATCTATCATTTCTTCAAATATTACTAAATCATTTTTTATAAATTCACCATTTTGCCATATTCCCTCGTTGCCTAATAAGAATAATTCTCCTTTTGTTTTGAATATTTCTTCTAAAGCATATTTTGTATACTCAATGCACGGAAAAACAAATACAAAACTAATTCTTTTTATTCCTCCAAATTCATCATCATGGTCTAAAAGATACTTTGTAGCTCTTTTTAAACTTTTCATTGAATCCTCTAATTGATAAGGTTTTGGTGCCTTTAAAACTATAAGAATCGAGTTTTTATTTTCTTTGTTTATAGGTACAACTATCTTAAAAATTCTATCTTCAACTTCATCAATTATTTTTTCTATGTTATTATCTTTAAAAAACTTAAAATGATTATTCTTTTGCATATTATAGTCCCCTTTTTATACTCATATTGTATTTTTTTAAATTATGATAATTAAATTTTAAACCCTGATATAAGTTGCCATAAAATATATGGCAACTCACTATCATATTATTTAGCATAATCTAAATATATGCATAACTTAACACTATTGTTTCTTACTTTCCTCTATTTTTTGAGCCAAGTCATTTAAATATTCCCATCTTTCATATTTAAATTCTAAATTCTTTTCAACCTCTTCTTTTTCCTTCATAAGTTCTTGAAGTTTTGAAAAATCACTAGAATATTTGCTCATTTCTTCATCTAATGATATAATTTTATTCTCTAAAATCTCTATATCACTATCAATAATTTCAAATTCCTTTTGCTCTTTAAAAGTAAATTTTAATTTTTTCTCTCTAATCTTTTCAACTTTTTTATTCACAGAAATTTTATTTTTATCCACAGTTTTTTCTTCTTTATCAACAACTTTATCTTTTTCCTTGTGGATTAAATAATCACTATAGTTTCCTTCGTATTTTTTTATCTCACCTTTTCCTTCATAAGAAAATATCTTATTGCAAATTCTATCTAAGAAATATCTATCATGAGATACTGTTATAACTGCACCATTAAAATCATCTAAATAGTCCTCTAAAATTTTTAATGTTTCTATATCTAAATCATTAGTAGGTTCATCTAAAAGCAATACATTTGGAGCTTCCATAAGAATCTTTAAAAGATGAAGTCTTCTTCTTTCACCACCTGATAATTTTCCAATTAAAGTCCACTGCATAGTTCCATCAAATAAAAACTTTTCACACATTTGAGAGGCAGTTATTCTATCCCCTGTTGCTGTTGGTAAATATTCTCCTGCTTCTTTTACATATTCTAAAACTCTCATATCAGGATTCATGTGACTATCATCTTGAGAGAAACAACCAATCTTTACTGTTTCACCTTTTATAACTTCCCCACTATCTGCAATTAATTTTCCTTCTAAAATTTTTATAAGAGTTGATTTTCCAACCCCATTTTGTCCAACTATACCTATCCTATCATTTCTTAAAACTATATAGCTAAAATCATTTATTATTTTTTTGTCCCCAAAAGTCTTTGAAATATCATGAAGTTCTATTACTTTCTTACCTAACCTACTACTCATAACAGAAATCTCAATATTATCATTGGTTGCTAATCCTTCTTGAGAGGTCAAATCATGAAACCTATCAAGTCTTGCTTTTTGTTTAGTGCTTCTAGCCTTTGCTCCTCGTCTAACCCAAGCCAATTCTTTTCTTATAAGATTTTGTCTTTTATCCTCATTTGCTTGTTCAATCTCTAATCTTTCCATCTTTTTTTCTAAGAACATAGAGTAATTTCCATCATAACTAAATAATCTTCCTCTATCTAATTCTAAAATTCTATTAGTTACTCTATCTAAAAAATACCTGTCATGAGTAATCATTAAAAGAGCACCTTTTCTTTTATTTAAATATTCCTCAAGCCAGTTTATAGTTTCATTATCTAAATGATTTGTAGGCTCATCTAAAATCAAAAGCTCACACGGAGTTATAAGAGCTGAAGCTAACATCACTCTCTTTCTTTGTCCCCCAGACAAATTCCCCACTTTAGCATTAAAATCTTCTATACCAAGCTTTGTTAAAACTATTTTAGCCTCACTTTCTAAATCCCAAAGATTTAAACTATCTATTTCACCTTGAAGATTTATAAGTTTTTTATGTAAACTTTCATCTGCTGTATTTGAATTTATTTTTTCTAAAACTTCCTCATATTCTCTTATAATTTGCATTTCTTTAGAATTTCCTCTAAATACTTGCTCTATAACAGTTAATTCATTATCATAATCAGGATTTTGAGATAAATATTCTATTCTAACCCTATTTCCCTTTGTAATACTTCCACTATCACACTCTTCTATACCTGCAATAATTTTTAAAAAGGTAGATTTTCCTGTTCCGTTTACACCAATAAGACCTATTTTCTCTCCTTCATTTATTCCTAAAGATATATTATTAACCAAAATTTTTTCTGAATAGCTTTTCGTTATATTTTCCAACGTAATTAAATTCATTTTTATCATCCTTTTCTAAGAATATTAACTTCATTATAATATAACACTCAATTTTATTAAAGAATTTATAAACATCAATAATTAATCATTTTATGTTATAATCTTTAAAGCTAATAGTTTGAGAGGAGAAATTTTATGGCGAGTAAATTTTATTTACATCAAGGAAAAAACAAAAGAGTAGAACAAGGTAGACCATGGGTTTATATTGATGAAATTAATGAATATGATGGTGATTATGAAAATGGAGATATAGTTGAAGTTTATAATCATAAAGGCTATTTTTTAGGAAAAGGCTACATAAATGACAGAAGTAAAATAACAATTAGAATAATGACTCGTGATATAAATGAAGAAATTAATGAAGAGTTTTTCAAAAAAAGATTTAAATCTGCATGGGATTATAGAAACACGGTAATAGACACTTCTTCTTGCAGATTTATCTTTGGCGAAGCTGACTTTTTACCAGGACTTACTGTAGATAAATTTGAAGATTATTATGTAATTCAAATATCAACTTTAGGTATGGAACAGTATAAAGACCTAATAGTTAAAATTTTAGTTGAAGAATATAATGCAAAAGGTGTTTACGAAAGAAGTGATATAAAAACTAGAGAAATAGAAGGTTTAGAACAAACTAAAGGATTTTTAACAGAGCCTTTTAATACAGACATAGAAATAATTGAAAATGGTGTTAAATATATAGTAGATTTAGAAAACGGACAAAAAACTGGATTTTTCTTAGATCAAAAAGAAAATAGAGCTGCAATTCATAGGATTTGTAAAAATAAAGATGTTCTAGATTGCTTTACACACACAGGTTCTTTTGCATTAAATGCTGGAATAGCAGGTGCTAAATCAGTTTTAGGTATTGATGTATCTCAACATGCAGTAGACTGTGCAACTAGGAATGCCATGCTTAATAATCTTCAAAACACAGTAAAATTTGAATGTCATAATGCATTTGATGTTTTGGGAGAATGGTCAAGAAATGGAAAAGAATTTGATGTTGTTATATTAGACCCTCCAGCTTTCACAAAATCTAGAAATACAATAAAACAAGCAATAAGGGGCTACAAAGAAATAAATCTTAGAGGATTAAAAATGGTAAAGAAAGGTGGCTATTTTGCAACCTGCTCTTGTTCTCATTATATGAGTGAAGAACAACTAAAAAAAACAGTTTTAGAAGCTGCCCATGATGCAAGAAGAACTCTAAGGCAAATTGAAGTTAGAACACAAAGTTCAGATCATCCAATTCTTTGGAATTCAGATGAGTCTTATTATTTAAAATTTTTTATATTCCAAGTTATTTAGTTTTTAAGTTAATTTAATAAATTCCATAAATTTCTTAGAATTATTTAAATTATTTTGGAAAATATAATAATGTAGCACGGATATTTAAAAAAATATCCTGCTTGGCTACTTTAATTTAAATATTATATAACTTATTTTATATAATATTTAATTTATATAAATGCAAGACTATATTAAATATCTACCCTTATAATATTTAAAAAATAGTATAAGAAAAATATTTAATATAGTCTTCTATTATTAAATTATATATTAAATTTTTTCAAATTCTTTAATCCATAATTATCTAATTTAAAGTATTATATATTTTAAAAACCTTTCTATCCTTTATATTTCTTCTTTTTCTCTCATAAAAAATTTCATACCTTTAATCCATTTCAAAAAATTTTTTCATAAAATCCCTTAATTTTTTTTAAACTTTGTATTATAATTGTTCTTAGTCTAATTTATTAGAGAAAAAATTTTACTAAGGAGGAAGTGTTTTTACACAAAATATAATGTCAGAAAAAATTAATAATCTAGATAATAAAACGAAAGGCCTTATATATACTTATATTTGGCTTATTTTTGGCTATTATGAATACATTTTTGAAATTAGCAGGTCCTATTCCTATTGCGGAAAAGATTGTTTATAAAAATGTAATTTGTACTATCGCAGGTTTTGTATTTGTTGCTAAAACCTATGGATTTAAAGATAAAACCCTTTACTTTGGAAATAGAAAAAATATTTTTGGTCTTTCCATGAGAAATATTTGTGGAATACTTGGAATTACGACTAACCTCTATGCCTTGCAACACTTAATCTTATCAACAGCTAGTGTACTTCAAGATTTAAGTGTATTTTTTGTCGTAATATTTTCATTTATATTCTTAAAAGAAAAAGTTAGATTTTGGCAAGTTGTATTAATTTGTGTTGGATTTTTAGGCGCATTAGTAGTAATAAACCCAACTAGCGTAAAATTTGCTCTTGCCCCTGCTCTTGCTGCTATTTTTGGCGCTGCAATGAATAACGGAACTTCTGTTACTATGAGATTTTTAGGGAAAAAAGCCGCTCCATCTACTGTAGTATTTTTCTCTAACCTTGTTTCTGTAATAGTATTTACGCCATTTATGTTAATGGATTATAAAGTTTTATCATTACATACAACTATATTTTTAATTCTTGCTGGAGTTTTCTATACTGTAGTTGATTTTACCATAGTTTTGGCATACAAATATGCTCCTGGTAGAGAAATTGCTATTTTTTCTTATGTAGATGTAGTATTTTCTGCCGCTCTTGGATTTGCTGTATTTGGAACATTCCCAAAAGTAACAGCTATAATAGGATATGCAATAATTATAGCAGCTGCTATACTTTTAGTTTTATATAACTTTAAAATTAAAGAAACTAAAAAAGCTCTTGATACTAGCCTTTAACAAAAGTATCAATTAATTTACTAATATACAAAAGAAAAATTTTATTAAGGAGGATGTGTGTCTTCACACAAAAATATAATGTCAGAAAAAATTAACAATTTAGATAATAAAATAAAAGGTCTTATATATATACTTATATTTGGCTTATTTTTAGCTATTACAAATACTCTTTTAAAGTCAGCAGGTCATATTCCAGTAGCTGAAAAAACTGTTTATAGAAATGGAATTTGTGCTATTGCAGGTTTTATTGCTGTAGCTAAAGCTTATGGATTTAAGGATAAAAGTCGTTACTTTGGAAATAAACAAAATATTTTAGGTCTTTCTATAAGAACTATATGTGGAATACTTGGAATTACAGCTAACCTTTATGCTTTGCAATATTTAATTTTATCAACAGCCAGTGTACTTCAAGACTTAAGCGTATTCTTTGTTGTAATATTTTCATTTATATTCTTAAGAGAAAAAATTAGATTATGGCAAATTATATTAATCTGTGTTGGATTTTTAGGTGCTTTAGTTGTAATAAACCCAACTAGCGTAAAATTTGCTATTGCTCCTGCTCTTGCTGCTATTTTTGGTGCTGCAATGAATGGTGGAGATGCTGTTTCTATGAGATTTTTAGGGAAAAAAGCTTCTCCATCTACCGTAGTATTCTTCTATAACTTTGTTTCTGCAATAATACTTACTCCATTTATGTTAATGGATTATAAAGTTTTATCATTACATACAACTATATTTTTGATTCTTGCTGGACTTTGTTATATCGTTGTTGAATTTGCCATGGTTTCAGCATACAAATATGCTCCTGGTAGAGAAATTGCTATTTTTTCCTATGTAGATGTAGTATTTTCTGCCGCTCTTGGATTTATTGTATTTGGAACATTCCCAAAAGTAACAGCTATAATAGGATATGTCATAATTATAGCAGCCGCTATACTTTTAGTTTTATACAATTTTAAAGTTAAAGAAAACACTTCAAATCAAAAACATACAGCATAAAAGAAAAAAACTATGCTTAATTTAAGCATAGTTTTTTAATTTACAAAAAATTAATTTTTTATTAATTATTTATTTTATAAATGTTCATAACTAAGGAATATAATTAAATCAACTGACTTATAAAGTTAATCTACTAAGTATTATTTTTTTTATTTTTACAACTTTATATTTAAAGGAGGTTTATGTATTTTTACATAAAATAATAGTATGAGTGAAAAATTTAATAGTTTAGATAACAGGAAAAAAGGATTAATTTACATAATTTTATATGCTATATCAATTGCTTTAATGAATACATTATTAAAATTAGCAGGTCCTATTCCTCCAACAGAAAAAATAGTTTATAAAAGCTTTATTTGTATTATCGGAGGATTTATTGTTATAGCTAAAACCTACGGCTTCAAAGATAAGGGTAGATTTATTGGTAATAAAAAAAATATTTTTGGTCTTTCCATTAGAACAATATGTGGTTTAACCGGAGGAACTGCAAATATTTATGCACTTCAATATCTAATTTTATCTACTTCTAGCGTAATCAAGATTTAAGTGTGTTCTTTCTTGTAATTTTCTCTTTTATATTCTTGAAAGAAAAAATTAAATTTTGGCAAGTTGTATTGATATGCGTTGGCTTTGTCGGAGCTGTATTTGTAATAAACCCATCTAGCGCCAAATTTGTTCTTACACCATCTTTAGCCGCTATATTTGGTTCTGCAATGAATGCTGGAGACTCAGTTTCTATGAGATATTTAAGAAAAACTGCTTCACCAAGTACAATTGTATTCTTTTACAATGTTGCCTGTGCAGTAGTTCTTACACCATTTATGCTAATGGATTATAAGGTTTTAACTATTAAAGCAATGACTTACTTACTTTTATCAGGAGTTTGTTATCTTGTAGTTGAATTTGCCATAACTTCAGCTTATAAATATGCCCCTGCTAGAGAAATAGCTATATTCTCATATATTGATGTTATATTCTCTGCCGTGCTTGGATTTATTGTATTTGGATCCCTTCCAACAATCATCTCTATCATTGGTTACATAATAATTTTAGCAGCAGCTATTACCTTAGTCCTATACAATTCAAAAACTACAGATAGTTCAAAACAGGAAACTAAGGCTACTAGCTAAAATTTTTGTTTTTAATTTAAATTTTCTTTCAATAATATTTAGTAGAATGACTTATAATATGTCTATATTATTATTTCTAAAAATAGGAACTATATCTGTTAAATTTTTAGAACAACAATAATTTAAATCATCTTGTAATCCTAAAGATGTTAAAACATCAAAATGTCTAGCATTTTTAATAAACGAAATTATATCTGTATTATTTTCATAAACATATTTCGCAGTTTTGCCTATATCAGACATTTCACAATACTTTTCTTTCAATATATTATCTATCATATATCCCGCACAAATAAAATCATCCATAGAAAATTCGCCATTTGTTCCTGCATTGACAAACACAACATCCTTATTTAATTCAAGCAATTTTTTAGATACTGCAAGTCCATTTATCATAGAACCAATCAATATTAAATCAGCTTTTTTGCAAAGATTTAACGCTCTTGTACCATTTGTAGTAGATAAAATTACTGTTTTATTTAATACCTTATTTTGAGCATATTCTAAAGGCGAGTTAGAAAAATCAAAACCTTCTATTTTTAAAGCTCTCCTCTCTCCACCTAAAACTACATTTTCCCCACAATCTCTTAATTTTTTTGCTTTATCAAAAGCTCCATCTACCGTAAGAATTGGAATTACACATTTAGCTCCATTTTTTAAAGCTGTTGTTATAACACTTGTTGCTCTTAACATGTCTATAACTACAACTATTTTATCCTTTATTTTATTTTCTTCTATATAATCTGCTGAAATTATTAAATCTATCTTCATAAAAATATTCCCCTATGTCCAACTTTACTTAAAGTTTTTTCCTTGATAAATATCATTATCTTCTAAAGCTTTATCTATAGCATTTAAAACTTCCCATTTATTTAAACTCCACATAGGCCCTATTAAAAGATCTCTTGGAGCATCTCCTGTTAATCTGTGAACTATCATATCTTGTGGAATTCTAGATACCCCTTCGCAAACAAGGTCTATATATTCCTCCTTAGATAAAAATTTCAAATTTCCATTTTCATAGTCCTTAACCATATTAGTGTTTTTCATAAGATGAAGCAGATGAAATTTTATTCCTTTAGCACCACTATGTGCTATATAGTCAACTGTTTGTAACATTTCTTTTTTAGTTTCCTTTGGAAGACCAAATATACAATGAACAACAGTATCTATATTTCTCTTTTTTAACATTTCCATAGATTTATCAAAAGTTTCTAAATTATAGCCCCTGTTAAAACTTTCTGCTGTCTTATCGTGAATTGTTTGAAGACCTAGTTCTACCCATGTATACACCTTTTTATTCATCTCTTCTATCAAATCTAAAACTTCTTCATTTATACAATCTGGTCTTGTAGCTATAGCAAGAGCCATAACACCCTCCTTTGAAATAGCTTCTTCATACTTTTCCCTAAGTTCATTAATTGGAGCATATGTATTTGTATAAGCCTGAAAATAAGCTATATATTTTCCATCTTTCCACTTTTTATTCATCATATCTTTTATATTATCAAACTGTTCAGAAATTGACTTCATTCTTTCTCCAGCATAATCTCCTGAACCATTTGAACTACAAAAAGTACATCCACCTTTTGCAACTTTTCCATCTCTATTAGGACAAGTAAAACCCCCATCCAAACTTATTTTAAAAGTTTTACAACCAAATTTTTCTCTTAAAAAATAATTTAAAGTATGATACCTTTTATCTCCCCAATTTTTTTTTATCTCCACTAAAATTCATCCTTTCTCAACCAATAAAAAAAGCGCAACAACTTAGATAAACTTATTGCACTTTTTATATTTATTATACTACAATTTACTTACTTTAAAATCCTTTGTTGACACCTTATAGCTTCCAAGCAAACTTTCAACTATGCCATCTGCATTTCTAACACCTGTAACATCAAAATAAACTTCATTATCTTTATAATCCTTATATATTAAATTATATTTATTTTGTGCAAAAATACTATCCAAATTTAATCCTACAATTTCACCACTTACTTTATAAAATTTGAATTTAGTCACAGAATCCTCATTGTCATAAATCACAGCAACATAAGCATCATCTTTAGAAAACACTATATTTTTTAAAACTACATTACTATACACATCTATTGTATCTATACTTTTTCCCACTAATTCATCAAAATAAATCTCCTCACTTTGATTTTGCCCGTTATCTTGTGAATTTTGACCTTGATTTGAGGCTTGTGAACTTTGATTAGAACTTTGTGTTGCTGTATTTACTGATTCATCAACCTCAACTATCCCAACATAACTTCTTTCTCCATCTGTTGTACTTATAGCAACTTTTTGTCCTGTATATGATATACCAATTGGTCCATAGTCTTTATTAGGAACACTTAACATAACAACATCACCACTATCGCTTTTAGAATAAGCAACATCGGGCAAATTTTTCATAATCATTAAATTACCTATTTCAACATTATTATCTTTTCTTATTTTTAACTCTTTTCCTTCTCTAAAGATTTCATATTGTGGAATAGCTGTAGCAGACTCTACCTTATAAGAATTATTTTCTTTTTTAACCTTAAGATAATAAGTTTGTAAATATGCTCTAGGCTCAGTTTCTAGTGCCTTTATAACAGTATACTCATAAAGAGCACTTAAGCCATTTTGATTTGCCTCTTCTTGTCTTATTCCTAAAACTTTAATATTTTTATTTAATTCTCCATCAAATCCTTTTTGAAATGTTTCTGTGCCTAAAGATTTCATCCCTGTAACATCTCCAATAGAGAAGGCATTCATATATGTATCAGCTATACTAGACGATATGTTATTATCAAAACTTAAATTTATAACTTCCTGTTTTTGCTCTTCAATTTCTTTTTGGCTAGTACATCCACAAGTAAAAAGCATTAAAACTGACAAAATACCTATTACTAAGTTTTTCATGAAGATATTCACTCCTTTTTATATTAGGTTTATTATTTTTAAAATTAAGACATATAAATACATTATTATGTTTTCCAAAACATATAAATCTATGATTGATTTTATGAATAAACTAATATTTATCTAATATATTTATTTAAGGGGGGATAAATTTGAAAAACTTTATTAAAATATTTCAAATAGCTGCTGTCTTTATTGGAACTATTGTTGGAGCTGGATTAGCTTCTGGTAAAGAAATAACAACTTTTTTCACTAAATATGGATATATAAGCTTTTTAGGAATTTTATTAACCGGTATATTTTACATATTTATATGTACTATCATATCTAAAATAAGCATAGAGCATAAATTAAGTTCATATAGTGAGGCTATAAATCTTGTAAGTCCTAATATTTTAGGAAAAATAACAGGTATTACAACAACATTTTACTTAATATCTAGTGCGTCCATAATCTTAGCTGGAAGTGGTGCACTTTTACATCAATTCTTTGGTATACCTAAAATAGTCGGTTCTATTATAATGGCTATAATTGCATCCTTTGCTCTTTTGCGTGAAACAAATGGATTAGTTGAAATAAACTCAGTTATCGTACCATCATTAGTTACAGTAATCACATTGATTATGATTTTATATCTTTTATTTTGTAGACAAGATTTAACTATTTCAAACATTCTATCCATTGAGCCTGTAAAAAACTCTGGCTGGTTAACATCTACAATTTTATATGCAGGATATAACACATTATGTTGCTGTGGAGTTATTGTACCTTTAAGCTATGAAACATCTGATAGAAAATCCATGATAAAAGGTATTGCTTTAGGTGCATTAGTTCTTTCAATAATTTGCATCTTTATAAATGCTATGCTTATGGTTAACCAACCTTACATTTACAAATACGATATACCTCTTCTTTATATTACCGATAGATTTGGCAAACCTATTCAAATTTTACTTCTTGCTATAATTTTAGCTGAAATGTTCTCAACAGAAGTTTCAGATGTATACTCAATAAGTAAAACATTAAATAAATCTTTTAAAATCAAATATAAGAAATCTATATTTCTTGTGCTTTTAATAGCACTTCCTATATCTCTTATAGGATTTTCCAACCTTATATCAACTTTATATCCTATCTTTGGCATACTTAGTCTTATTTTTATTGCACAATGTTGTTATTTTTATTTTTTTAAAATGAAAAAATAATTATTTATAAAAAATAGTCCACAATATAGTTAATAAATTTTAACTTTGTTGTGGATTATTTTTAAATATTTTTTATTAATATGGCACCCTCGGTATTTCTTCTTCTAAAGCCTCAATAACTGGTGGGATAAATATTTTTTCAAGCAAATCTAAATCATTTCTAAGCTCTGCAATTTTGGTAACACCAACGTAAACAGCTGATATTTTATACCATGTAGCATAATCTACAATTCCTGTAACTGGCAAATTAAATGTCTGCTGAAATATTTTAACCGAATTTTGAGTTCTACTTCCATATATTCCATCAACAGCTAACTTAGGTATTAAAGGAAATGAATTTGCTATTGTATTTAGTTGATTTTGAATTGTTCTAACCGCACTTCCACTTGAGCCTAAACTTAATGAATACCCAGGATATGATTGTGGAATACCAAGAACTTTCGGTGCTACTACAAGATTTATATTATCACCATAATAATAAGTTAATATTTCATAAGGCGTATCTCCATTATCACCTAAGTATTTAGAACCCCATTGTGACAGTCCATTACACGTAACTGTTGTCCCATTACAAAACTGGGCTAAAAGAGGTTGCTTAGCATCCTGCCTTTGTATATATGTCGCAAATATTTCATCAACTATCTGTTCAATATTTTGATAAATATTTCTTCCATAACTAAAAGCTTGGTCATAAGCAGTAGAACTTGTTATATCAAAATTTTTTCCTTGTCCCCTATACCATTCTGTATATATTCTATTTAAAGTAAATGAGATTATAGCGTAAATATTTGCTCTTATTGTCGTATCTGGCCATGTTGAATATATCTCGCAAGACGCTACATTTGCTATATATTCTTTATAAGTGACTGTATAGTTTGGTGCTGAATTATCACTTGGAAGTCCTGCATGAACTCTTATATATTGAGGAACAACAGGTTGTGCAAGAACTACCACTCCTTGTGGTTTTGGAAGTGGTTTTTCTTCTGCCTCTAATATTTTAGGAGGATAATTTCCAACTTGAACATTAGCTGGAATTTCAATTATAACTTCTTGTCTTGATGGAGTCGTAGTTTCTTTAAAATTTATTTTTTGAATTGCAACTCTACCTGGATATATTTGAACTCCTTTAATAGAAACAGTTTCATACCCTTCCTTCTCTGCTGTCACATTAACAAAGCTATACGGAATAAGTCCTGGAGTATAAGAATTTTCTATCGGTGGTGCATCTAATTCTATAACTTGTGTTGCTCCTGAAGAATTTGTATACAATTCTACATTATCTCGTGTAGCAGTTCCATTTGAATCTGTAGGCGTTACTATTACTTTCGCCTTATTTACAGGAATAAATGTATTTTCACTAAAACATTCTATTTTTAAAGAACCTTTTGCCATATAATTTTCTCCTTAAAATTACTCTATATATAATAAGGTACTTTTGGTATATCATCCTCATAGGCTGATATAGTTGGCGGAACAAATATCTTTTTTGAGTTCCCATCATAACATCTAAGTTCAGCTATTTTAGTAACTCCTACATAAATATCAGAAATCCTATACCAAGTTGCATAATCTACAATACCTGTGTTTGATAAGTTAAAATTTTCTTGAAAAACTTTAACGGAATTAGCAGTTGCTTGATTATATATTCCATCTACCGCTACCTTAGGAATCAATGGAAAAGCCTTAGCTATGTCATTTAACTGACTTTGAATTGTTTTTACCGCCTCTCCAGTAGATCCTATAGTTAAAGACGCTCCAGGATATGACTTTGGTATACCATTTACTTTAGGTGCCGTTGTAAGATTTATATTATCTCCATAAAAGTATGTTAATATTTCATAAGGGGTTTTTCCTTGATCGCCTAAATATTTTGAACCCCATTGAGTCATCCAATTAGGACATTGAACATTTACACCATCACAGTATTGGGTTAAAAGTGGTTGCTTTGCACCATCTCTTTTTATATATGTTGAAAATATCTCATCAACAATTGCACCTATATTCTCATATATATTTCTTCCATAACTAAATGCATGATCATAAGCCGTAGAACTTGTTATATCAAAATTTTTTCCCTTACCTCTATACCACTCTGTATACACTCTATTTAAAGTAAATGATATTATAGCATAGACATTAGCTCTTATTGTTGTTTCTGGCCATGTTGAATATATCTCGCAAGATGCCACATTTTTTATATATTCTTTATAAGGTATTGTATAATTAGGCGCTGAATTATCATCTGGAACTCCTGCATGAACTCTTATATATTCTGGAACAACTGGTTGAGGAAGCACTACTGTTCCCTGAGGCTTTGGAAGAGGTTTTTCTTCTGCTTCTGGTATTTTAGCTGGATAATTTCCTACTTGTACATTAGCTGGAATATCAATAATTATTTGTTGCCTTGTTAACTTATCATCATTCGTGAAATTTATTTTTTGAAATGCAACCCTATCTGGATATATTTGAGCTCCTTTCACTAAAACCGGTATATACCCATCTCTTTCTACCGTTATATCAGCAAAACTATATGGAATAAGACCTGGTGTTTGGGAATTTTTAATTGGAGGAGTTTCCAAATCTATAACTTCTGTGGCTCCCCATGAATTAGTATAAAGTTCTATATTATTCCCTATAGCTACACCATCTATACCTGTTGGGGTTATTATTATTTTTGCCTTATTAACAGGAATATATGTGTCTTCACTAAAGCATTGAACCTTAAGAGCACCTTTAGTCATAAGACTCTCCTTTAAAATAAATAATATAATTTATTGTATGAAACTTTTTATAAGATGTGATTTTGAACTACAACTAATTGCATTACTCAGATTGTATTAAATTAACTACATTATCCACACATACCAATCCATATCCATAGGCTATATCAGGATAATTTAAATTATTTATAGGTCTTTTAGCAGACCTACACAAATAATATTTAAGCCTTCCCGAATAAAGATATATATCATTACCCTTTACAATTCCCCATTCACAAAGAAGACCACATACACCTGCTACTGTTGGTGCTGCCATAGATGTTCCTGTTTTAGTATCAAATCCTCCTCCCACTATAGTTGATAATATATTCTCTCCAGGTGCTAATATATCAGGCTTTCTGTCCCTTCCCGGTCTCTTAACCCCTCTTCCTGAAAAAGGTGAAAGGGTATTATTTATATAACTATAACTACCAACAGAAATAACCCCATCTACTGTAGCTGGTATTCCTAGAGTATTTGAAATGCTTGGCTGTAAAAATTTTGTTTGCGGGTTTAACCCTTCTGCCACTGGAAGCCACATATCGTAATAACCCTCATACTCATTTAAACTTCTTAAAATAATTGTCCATTCTCCAGAAATTAATTGAACATCTGATGTGGTTAATCTAATATATATCTGCCCAATTACATCAATTGGTGATGCCCCCATATTATAAGTGGCTACTTTTACCCTTCCTAAAAATCTTTCATTATAACGCTGCTCTAATATAATTTCTTGACTACTTATTCCAGCTGGAGATATTATCTCTATTGAGAAACTATTTAATAATGTCTTGTAAAATTGAATAGAAATAGATTTTTCTTCATCTGCTATACTAAGAGGTATTCTTACTATTTGTTGTACTTCACCGCCAACATGATGCCCTGCACTTCCTTCATTTCCAGCAGCTATAACTATTGTCACTTTTTCTACTGTACTTACTATTTCTATATATTTTTCAAGCAAACTCCTTCCATTGTGTCCTCCCTGATTTGTACTTAAACTTATATTTATAATTAAAGGTTTATTTAATTCATATCCCTTATCTATTAAAAATTTCACTCCTTTCATAAGTTGAGTAGACAGCGCTCTATTTATATCACCTTCCCTGGTTATTTTGACCATGATTATATCACTTTTATAAGCAACTCCATAATTATTAAAATTTATCTTCCCACCAGCACATGCAATTCCTGCTACATGAGTACCATGACCTGCAAGGTCTTGAACTGGCACAACATCATAAGGTTCATCACTTTTTAAAGCTCTATTTATATCATCTCTATTGTATATTTTATCTGTCTGCAAATCATAAATATATTGAAGCCTAGTTTCTCCATCATTGCTTATAAATCCTGGATGAGTAAAATCAATACCTGTATCTAAAAAGCCTATAATCGTTCCTTCCCCAGATAATCCATAAGTATTCCAAGCTGATTGAACACAAGACGCACTATTACTTTGATAGTCAGTAGTTTCTAATACTTTTGGTAATTCTACATATTGAATCCTTGTTAAATTATCTAATTTATTAATCTCAGAAACCTTCATAGTTATAATGCCAAACCCATAATCTAAATCATCAAATTTAACTCCTATACTTTCAGCATCTGCTCTAAATTCATCTGCCGTCCCCTGATATACAACTATAAATTCTATAAAATTACCATCTTGGGTATTAAAAGAATTTTTAACTATTATCTCATTTAATATATCCTGAGGAATATTGCTTAAATACTTAGAAAACTGCCTTAAACCTTCACTCATAAAATTCTCCTAAAAAATAATTAATTTATTATAAAATATTCTTATTTATTAGATTTATATACATTTTCATAATATATTTTAATTTTAAAACAAGTTATCCACATAAGTTATCCACATTTGTGGATAATTTATACATTTATGTTTTATTATTCCATATAAATGTATTGCATAATAAAAAACTGTACTACAATGTTTATTATAGTACAGCTTTATTTTTTAAATTTTTAATTTATAAAAGTAATATAAGCATGCAACAAATTTATATATTAAATTCTATTCTATCAAGTTTTGCTATTGGAAGTACTTCTTTTATTAATACAGTTTCTGTTTTCATAGAACCACCATTACTTATTAATAATACCTTAGAATTATCTAATCTTTTTATTTGTCTAATAACTCTTACTCCTTGAAATTCAATTAAACATATAGAGTTGTTTTCAATTTCTTTTATAGAATGGCAAAAAGCTAAATCACCTTGTTGAATTCTATATCCTGTCATATCATTTTTTTCTATAACAACATAAAATACTTTATCAGATGAATGTCCTTCTATTTTATTTGAATGCATAGGAAGTTGTTTATATCCATTATTTTTAGTTAAACTATAGTTATATATAGGAACATTTTTTAAGACGTTACCAAAAGCTTGATTCCAAACCTCATCAACCTCTTTATCTGGTTTAGTTTTTTTTATAGCAGGAGCTTTTCTTAAAGATTCTGCTATTTTTTCTTTTTGTAAATCATCATCAGTTACAACCATACTTATATCATTTAAATCTGTATTTAAAACTTTAGACACCTTCTCTATAAGTGCTTCATTTAATATTTTTCTTCCAGTTTCAACTTCATTTATGAATTTTTCAGCTACACCTAATTTTTTAGCTAAAGCTTTTTGGGTTAATCCGCTTTTTTCCCTAACACTTTTTATTCTTTCTCCAACTCTACTCATAATTTACCTCCATTTGTTAAATACATTCTAAAAAGGTGCTTATGGTTAGTCTTAACTACCTTAAGCACCAATTTTAATATTTAAAAAATTTATATTTTTTCTGGTTCTGGCATATTATCAGCATTTTCAACTGTTACCTTAGCCATAACTTGATCTTCATAAGGTTTATCCATTCTATCAGTTTTAACAGATACTATTTTATCAACAGCTTCCATTCCCTCTATAACCTTACCAAATCCTGCATATTGTCTATCTAAATGTGGAGCATTTTCAACCATTATAAAGAATTGACTTCCTGCCGAATCATTAACCATGGTTCTAGCCATTGATATAACACCTCTTGTGTGTTTTAAATCATTTTTAATACGGTTAGCCTCAAACTCACCTTTTATACAATATCCTGGACCACCTGTTCCATTTCCATCTGGATCTCCACCTTGAATCATAAATCCTGGAATAACTCTGTGAAATATTACTCCATCATAAAAACCTTTTTTAACTAAACTAACAAAATTTCTTACTGTATTTGGAGCTATATTCTCATAAAGTTCTACTTTTATTTTGTCCCCGGATTGCATTTCTATCGTAACTATTGGATTCATAAATTTTATGCGCTACCTATAATTAAATTTATATTATATAAGTAACTTCTCCTTTCATATTTTTCTACTATTTATATTTAAGTAGTCTTTTAATAAATTATATATTATTTTTTTAATTATTTAAAGAAATCATTATTATAATTTAAAACATTATAATATAAAATCATTCACTCCACATAAAAATAATACGATTTAATAAATATAAAAAAGGTAGCTTAAAATTTAAAATTATAAACTACCCTTAAATTATATTAAATATTTTTGTTAACAAAATGTTGTTCCTAACACAACTCTTGAATAATCATTATAGTTTGATAAATTTTTCACTTCCACTTTATTCGCTACAATATCTCTTCCCTCTTTATTTATCATATCAGCAAATAAACAATTTAAGAAAGTTGATGGTACTCTATCAATTCCTTCAAAATCTAATTCAACATTTTGATTTTCCTCTAAATAGCGCCTTAAAACAATAGCATCCTCAATATTTAGTGCATTTCCTAATATTTTTTTAACATTTATATTCATAAATTCCCCTCCTAAGTTTGTAATTTTTTATTTATTTAAAATTTTCTGAAAATTCTTTTTTATGATATTATAATATCACCTTACGTTTTTCATGTCAATATTTTAACAAATTGTTTAAATATTTTTCTTTATATCTAATTCTATTGATTTTTCGTATTATAAAAATTAAGCTACCCTTATAAGTAATATATCCAGATAGCTTAATTCTTATTATTTTTTTATTTTGTTTTTAATAATACTTTACAAAGTTCTACTATTTTTTTATCTTCTGATGAATTAAATATTTTAACATATCCATCTTCTCTTTGATCATTTATTAAATTAATTTTTTCTAATTTTCTTTTTAGTTCTCTTATGGTTCCATAGCTACCATCTATTATATCAACATCTTCTCCAACTATATCTTGTATAGCATTTTTTACAAAAGGATAATGGGTACATCCCAATACAATAGTCGATATTTTACTATTCAAATAAGGACTTAATTTTTCTTTTAAAAAATCCATAACCTCTTCGCCACTGAATATTCCACTTTCAACAAATTCTACTAAACCAGGTGCTGGAAGTTTTATAATTTCTCTTTCATCTTTATACTTGTCCATAAGATTGTTAAATTTTTTCTCTGCAAGGGTCATAGTTGTTGCCATTATTATTATTTTACCTTGTTTTTTAGATTCAACTGCTGGCTTTATAGCAGGTTCTATGCCTATTATCGGAATATTATAAGTTTCTCTTAACTCTTTTATAGCTGCAGATGTAGCTGTATTACATGCTATAACAACAGCTTTTACTCCACTTTCTTCAAAGAATTTCATAGCATTAAAAGTTAATTTTTTCACTTCATCAGCATGTTTAACACCATATGGAGCATTTTTAGAATCTCCAAAATATATGTAATTTTCATTTGGCATAAGTTCAACAGCTCTCCTCATAACACTTATACCACCAACCCCTGAATCAAAAAAACCTATAGGACTATTTTTATCAACCGTATTATACATTTTCACTCTCACTCCTACATTGCATTATAACACTAAAATTATTTTATACCTTTATGACTAATAAATCTATAATTTCATTAAATACTAAATCTCATTACTTTAAACTTTATTTTATCTATGACAAAATTATATCTATTTTTAAGCAATAAAAAAACATTTACACTTTCACATAAAAATTAACTACTTTTATATAAAAACGTAAATGCTAAAAAATAAAAAACATCATTCCTATTCCTATTTATCTTAAAATAATCTATATCTATCAAAAACTAAATATGATTATTCTTCATATTTAGATTCTTTATGATATTTATAACATTTATGCATCTTTAAGCCTATAATTGTACCAACAACCATAGCTCCAATTGCACAATCTAAAAGTATTGCATTTTTTAATTTTCTATCTTCTTTTATTAATTGATGAACTGCCCTCTTTAATTCACAATCTTTTTTATCAAATTTATCAAGTTTATTAAACATTTCTAACATTATAATCACTCCTTTTCTAAATTATAACAAATCATTTTCATTACTACAAACTTTGCATTTATTATTCCACTTATGTATGTTTTAAATACTATTTAATTATTAGTTTTTCAATAATTAATAAAAATATAGAAACTATTTGTATGAAGATTAATAATCCACAAGAGTAAATAAGCTATCACTTGTGGATTATTTTTAAATTACATTTCAACTAAATTAAATACTTCTAAATCTTTATCTTCAACTTTGCTTTTCTTAACATCTACTAATGCTTTTAATGTATCTAATGAAGTTATAACACCAATATTTCTCTCAACTGCTGCTCTTCTCATAAGGAAACCATCTCTCTTTGAATCATTTGCTTTAGTTGGAGTATTAACAATTAAATCTATTTCCTTATTCTTTATAAGATCCATTAAATTTGGAGAATCCTCCCCTATTCTAGCAATTTCTCTAGCATCAATTCCTGCATCTCTTAAAAATTTAGTTGTGCCCTCAGTTGCTACAAAATTAAATCCTAATTTATTTAAATCTTTAGCTATCTCTAAGAATTCTTTTTTATCATGATTATTTACAGTTGCAAGAATTGTTTTATTTCCGTTACCAATATACATTGATGCACCTAAAAATCCCTTATATAAAGCTTCCTCTAAGTTTCTACCTACACCTAAAACTTCTCCTGTTGATTTCATTTCAGGTCCTAAACTTACCTCAACATTTGGAAGCTTTTGAGTTGAAAATACTGGTACTTTAACAGAAACTAATTCTGGTTCTTTAAATACACCTGTACCATAACCTAAATCTTTTAATTTTTCTCCAAGCATAACTCTTGTAGCTATATCTACTATTGGAACTGTACTTACCTTTGATATATATGGAACAGTTCTAGATGCTCTTGGATTAACTTCTATAACATAAAGATTTTCTTGATATTCAATAAATTGAATATTTATCATCCCTTTTATTCCAATTTCTAAAGCAAGTTTTTTAGTATATTCTAATACATCATTTCTTATTTTATCGCTTAAGTGTTGTGGAGGATACATAGTTATACTATCTCCTGAGTGAACACCAGCTCTTTCTAAATGTTCCATTATTCCTGGAATTAAAACATCTTCTCCATCTGATATAGCATCTACTTCTATTTCTCTTCCCATTAAATATTTATCTACAAGAATTGGATTTTTACTATCTTTTTCAAAAGCATTTTTTAAATAGAATACAAGCTCATCTTCATCATGAGTTATTTCCATTCCTTGACCTCCAAGAACAAACGAAGGTCTAACAAGAACAGGGAATCCAAGTCTTCTCGCCTCTTCTAACCCTTCCTCAACATTCCATACACCTTTTCCTTTTGGTCTTGCAATATCTAACTTTTCTAATAAAGCATCAAACTGTTCTCTATCTTCAGCTAAATCTATTTGATCAGAAGTAGTTCCTAAAGTTGTTATATTTTTTTCTTTTAAAAATTTAGCAAGTTTTATTGCTGTTTGACCACCAAATTGAAGGATAACTCCATCTGGTTTTTCTTTATCTAATATATTTAAAACATCTTCTTCTGTTAATGGTTCAAAGTATAACTTATCAGATATACTAAAGTCTGTACTTACTGTTTCTGGGTTATTATTTATAACTATTGTTTCTATTCCTAACTTTTTAAGTGCCATTACACAGTGAACTGAAGAATAATCAAACTCAATACCTTGACCTATTCTAATTGGACCCGAACCTAAAATTGCAACTTTCTTTCTATCTGAAACTTCAACCTCATCATATTCTTCATATGTTGAGTAATAGTATGGAGATAAAGCTTCAAATTCTCCACCACAAGTATCAACCATTTTGTATGCAGGCTTAATATTCCAAATCATTCTTAATCTATATATTTCTTCTGGTGTTACTCTTAGCATATCAGCAATTGCTTTGTCTGAGAATCCTCTTCTTTTTAACTTATAAAGCCAAGCCTTATTCATGTTATCTATACTAGATTGTTTAAGTTTTTGTTCTTCATCAACAAGCCATCTAAATTTTTCTAAGAAGAATATATCTATTCCTGTTATCTTAGAAACCATATCTATTCTGTATCCTCTTCTTAACATTTCAGTCAAGGCAAATATTCTTTCGTCGTCTGGAGTTATAACTCTTTCTCTTAATTCATACATAGAAAGTTCTTGGAATTTTTTATGCTCTAAAGAGTATCTTCCAATTTCTAATGATCTTATTCCTTTTAAGAAAGCCGATTCAAAATTACTTCCTATAGCCATTATTTCTCCAGTTGCCATCATCTTAGTTCCAAGAGCCCTATCTGCACTTTGGAATTTATCAAATGGCCATTTTGGAATTTTTACAACTACATAGTCAAGAGATGGTTCAAAACACGCATATGTTTTTTGAGTTACAGCATTTTTTATTTCATCTAATCCGTATCCTAAAGCTATTTTTGCAGCAACTTTTGCTATTGGATAACCTGTTGCCTTTGAAGCTAGAGCAGACGACCTTGAAACCCTAGGGTTTATTTCTATAACAGCATATTCAAATGAGTGAGGATTTAGAGAAAATTGAACGTTACATCCACCTTCAATTCCTACTGCATCTATTATTGCTAAAGAAGCATCCCTTAGCATTTGATATTCTTTATCTGATAAAGTTTGGCTAGGTGCAACAACTATTGAATCTCCAGTATGTATTCCAACTGGGTCTATATTTTCCATGTTACAAACAGTTATGCAGTTTCCTTTAGAATCTCTCATAACCTCGTACTCTATTTCTTTCCAACCCTTAACGCTCTTTTCAAGTAATACTTGACCTATTGAGCTTAGTTGTAATCCTGAGCTTAATATTTCTCTAAGTTCTGGCTCATTACTAGCTATTCCACCACCAGTTCCTCCAAGAGTATATGCTGGTCTTACTATAACTGGATATCCAATTTCTTTAGCAAATTCAATACCTGATTCTAAATCAGTTATAATCTCACTCTTTATAACAGGCTGATTTATTCTATTCATCATATTTCTAAATAATTCTCTATCTTCGCCTTCTTTAATTGAAGATATTGATGTACCTATTACTTTAACATTATATTTATCTAGAATCCCTGCATCACTTAAATCAACAGCAAGATTTAATCCTGTTTGCCCACCCATTCCTGCTAATAGGGAGTCTGGTCTTTCTTTTGCTATTACTTTTTCTAAAAATTCTAAAGTTAAAGGCTCTAAATAAACTTTATCGGCAACCTCTTTATCAGTCATTATAGTTGCTGGATTTGAGTTTACAAGTACAACTTCTATACCTTCTTCTTTTAAAGCTTGACAAGCTTGTGTTCCTGAATAATCAAATTCTGCTGCTTGACCTATTATAATTGGACCTGAACCTATTACTAAAACTTTTTTTATATCTCTATTTAATGGCATAATATTTTCCTCCTATAGTGCATACTTCATAAATTCATCAAATATATACTCACTGTCCTTTGGACCTGGGCAAGCCTCTGGATGGAATTGAACAGAGAATATTGGCATAGTCTTATGTCTCATTCCTTCTACTGTTTCATCATTCATACTTATATGAGTCACTTCAAATCCTTCTGGCATTTTAGCTACATAATACCCATGGTTTTGTGATGTTATGTGAACTCTATCGTTTAAAATATCTTTTACAGGATGATTACATCCTCTATGACCAAATTTTAATTTTTCAGTCTTGCCATGAAAAGCTAGAGCTAACAATTGATGCCCTAAACATATTCCTACCATTGGTTTTTGTTTGGCTATTTTTCTTATTTCTTCTATTGCATATCCCATATCTTCTGGATCTCCAGGACCATTTGATAAAAACACTAAATCAGGATTTACATTTAAAACTTCTTCTGCTTTAACATCATGTGGAAATACTGTTACTTTACAATCTCTTTTAATAAAATTTCTTACTATGTTTTCTTTCATTCCAAAATCAATCATAGCAACATGTTTTCCTACACCATTTAATTCATATATTTCTTTAGTCGAAACTTTTGATACTGCATCTTTATTAGAAAAAGCTTCTAATTTTTGTTTAACTTCTTCTTCTGAATGCTCATCTAATACTATAATTCCTTTCATAGTACCGTTATTTCTTAATATTTTTGTAAGAGCTCTTGTATCTATTCCATCTAAACCTAATATTTTATTTTGATGTAAATAAGTTTCAAGTTCTAATTCGCACCTAAAATTATTTGGATACTGACATTTTTCTCTAACTATAAACCCTCTAACCTTTGGTTTATTAGATTCAACATCTTCTAAATTTATCCCATAGTTACCAATCAAGGGATATGTCATAGTAACTATTTGTCCATAGTATGATGGGTCTGTTAAAACTTCTTGGTATCCTGTCATTCCTGTATTAAAAACAACCTCACCAACACATTCTTTTAAGTATCCAAATGCTTTACCTTCAAATATAATACCATTTTCTAATATAAGCTTTGCTTTCATAAAACTGCCTCCTTTAAATATTTATAAAACACACTTTACAAGGAATTTACGTATTATTTATTTAAAAAAAGGAAAAGGTAACATGGAGATTAAAATTTTCATTTTTTTAATCCCCTGTTACCTACATATATTTTCAATTATTATAAAATTCAAAGTTATTTTGTTTTGTAATAGATTTTCTCCATTTTTATTTCTCATGTTTATACCTCTTTCTGGCCTCACAGGACCAATTTAAAGTGTATTGTTTATAAATTCTTATTACACATATTTTAGTCTAATTATTTAAAATCGTCAATAAGATTATTTATTTATAAAAAATTTTATTTTTCACATATTAAATAATATTTCCAATTTACAAATAAGTTAAGGTGTTAGAAAATTTCTAACACCTTAACTTAATTTCAACCTATACCTTTGTCCTATTGAATATTTACTTTAACATTATGATATATATATAATGTTTTGTCAACATTATTAAGTATGAACAAAATATTATTAACAAAATCATAAAATTACAAATATTACATATCTTATAATATAATTAATATTTAGGAGTTTTTTATGGAAATTATTTATCCTAATGAATTTTTAAAATCTCTTAACGAAAATAAAGATATAGATTCCTTAACAGATATGAATATTACTGATGAAACATATGACTATGATTTGAGAGAAGACTATAATACTGATGACTATTATGAGTATGATAATTACGACGAGTATGATTTTGATGAATCATATAACTATTTAAGCGATTATGATTATCCTAATTATAATTATCTTAGTGACTATGATTACAGGGGTTCCCAAGAATCTAAACAGGCTGATGATAAAAATAAACCAATTAAATTTGCTAAAGTAAAAATTCCCTATTTAGATGTAACTAAATTAAGACCTCCATTCCCACCATTTACTCCATGGCAAGGACCTTGGTGGCCATGGAATTGGAATTATCCTTGGTCTAATCATTTTCCATGGAATTGGAATTACCCTTGGTCTATGCATAAGAAAAATTGTTGTAGCAGTCAAGGCTCTTGTAAACCAAAATCTCCTAGAGAAGATGTATCTGATGAAAATCAAAGAAGCTTTGATTATTATGATGAATATAACAATTATGATAATGATGACTATGATTTTTTAGAAGATGAAAGGGGCCCTGCACCTTCTTATGGTGCACCTTCTTATAATTACGATAAACCTCCAACAAGTCCACCACCTTCTAAATTACCTTTAAAAAATAGTAAAAATGTAAAAATAATAGATTATGATGGAACTCATAAATGTCCACCACCAAAACCACCACATCAAGGTGGTCCCGCTCATGGCCCTGGATATCCTGGTGAAAACCCTTGCAAATACGTACCTCCATCTTATATAAGAAACTGTGTTAATAATTTAGTTTATATATGGGAAATAAATGGACGAGGTTACTGGGCTTATTTAAATAGATTTGACAGAGGTTTTTTAAGTGGTTGGAAATGGATAGGACGAAGATGGATTAAATTTAATCAACATGTTAAAAGAGTTGATGCTATTTTATGCTATAAAAATCATTAAATATTTTAACAGCTCTATATATAAAGTTTTAATATTTTAACCATATAAAAAATGTTGATTTAGATAAGTTTAAAAATTAAGTTTTTTATCTTCTCTAAAATCAACATTGTATTAAAAATATGGCTTTATACACTTATAGATAAATTTTTATTTATCAATTTAAAAATTTATCTATCTTTATACTTTTTTAAATTCAACATCAAATCATTATATTTTTCAGTAGAGTCTTTTATATTTTGATAGTCTGATTCCTTTCCATAAATATCTACTTCTTTATTATTTTTAATATCATGATTTAATGTACCAGGTCCGTTTATACATCCTCCAGTACAAATCATTCCTTCTAAAAAATTACATTGAATTCTTTTAAATTTAGCCTGCATAAGCTTAGCATCACATTCTTTTATTCCATTTGCACTTTGTGGATTAAAATAAATATCTTGTCCATATTCGTTAACTACATGCTTTATAGCTTCTAACACTCCACCAGAACGTGCAAACATTCTTCCATAAAGAGAACCATTTTCACTCATACCATCAACACACTTATCTATACATATATCTTTTGCATCAAGCATTGCTAAAAGTTCTTCAAATGTCATAACGTAATTAACTTCTCCTTTTATCTCTTCTCTTAATATTTCCATTTTCTTTGCTATACATGGACCTATAAATACAATATTAGAATTTTCATCATTTTTCTTTATTAGCCTTGCAATAGCTATCATAGGAGATACAGTATTTGATATATTATCTTTAAGCATTGGGAATTTTTTTTCAATAAATGAAACAAAAGATGGACAACAACTTGATGTTAAAAATGATTCTTCCCCATAGTTTGCAAATTCATTAAACTCATGAAGTGCTACTAAATCAGCCCCTAAAGCTACTTCTAAAATATCATCAAACCCTAATGTTTTAATGGCTGTTATAACTTTATTTATATGATTTCCTTTAAACTGTGAAGCAATTGCTGGTGCAATAATTGCATAAACTTTTTTAGAATTATCCTTTATAAGATTTATTACATCTACTATTGATGATTTGTCCATTATTGCTCCAAAAGGACAATTAATAACGCAAGCTCCACATTGAATACATTTATTATTATCTATCACTGCTTTTTTACTCTCAGTATTATACGATAATGCTTTAGGATAACAAGATTTCATACACGGTCTTCTAACTTCTGCTATGGCATCATAAGGACATGCTTCTTTACACTTTCCGCACTCTTTGCACTTAGAATAATCTATTTTAGATTTTTTGCTATCAAAGCTTATTGCCCCAAATCTGCAACTTTCTTGACATTTTTTAGCTAAACACCCTCTACACGCATTTGTAACTATAAATCTATTTATTGAGCATTCATCACAAGCTATATCTATAACTTCAATAACATTATCATTAAGCTTATCCCCTCCTAAAGCTACCTTTATTCGTTCTTGGACAATAGCTCTTTCCTTATAAATACAACATCTAACATTAGGGTTTAAATCATCAACAACTTCTTTTGCTATACTTAAAATATTTTTATCCAATGTGTCATTAAATGCATTTTCAGCTACTCTTTTTAAAACTTCATATTTTAAAATTTGAACAGATGTATCAAATTTTATATGTTTCTTATTAGTATCTTTCTCCATAAATAAAATACCCCCAAAAACTCAACCTAAATATATTTAAATCTAGTAACTTTTAAGCTATATAAATAACTATTATTCTAAACTAAAATATATGATTGAACTTTTAGGGATACTACATAATTATTATAATGATATAATAAAAATTACTATAAAGTTTTCTGTCTAAAAATTAAATTCTCCACTTTTTCCGCCGGTCTTCTTTAAAAGATGAATATCTCCTATAACCATTCTTTTATCTACTGCTTTACACATATCATAAATTGTAAGAGCCGCAACACTTACAGCAGTTAAAGCTTCCATTTCAACACCTGTTTTTTCAAAAACCTTAACTGTAGCTGTTATATTTATTTCTAAATTTTTTTCATCTATATCAAATGTTATACCACTTCCTGTCAACATAAGTGGATGGCACATAGGAATTAAATTAGATGTTTGCTTTGATGCCATTATACCTGCAACTCTTGCAACTCCTAAAACATCTCCCTTGCCTATTTTTCCTGCTAAAATTAAATCTAAAGTTTCTTTACTAACCTTTATTTTTCCAACAGCCACTGCAACTCTCTCAGTTTTTTGCTTTTCAGTAACATCTACCATGATAGCATTTCCTTTACTATCAAAATGAGTAAATTCATTAGACATAATCTACACCTTCTTACTTAATCTTAATTCTATTTACCAAATGAACAATGTGGGAAAGTACAAACCTTGCAGTTTAAACAGAATCCACCATGACCAAGTTTTGCTATATCTTCAAAAGTAACTTTTTCATTTGCTAATACTCTTGGTAAAACTAAATCAAATGCAGTTCTTTTATTGTACATTACACATCCTGGAAGCCCTAATATTGGAACATCACCATTATATGCAACTAAAAGCATAGCTCCTGGTAAAACTGGTGAACCATAAGTTACAAGTTCTGCTCCTGTTTCTTTTATAGCAGTCGGAGTCATATCATCTGGGTCAACTGACATTCCTCCTGTACACATTACAAGTTCTGCTCCATCATTTAATGCATCCTTTATAGCCTCTTTTATTTTTTCTTTATCATCTGGTAAAATTACTTGTCTTACAAGTTCACAATTGTATTCTTCAAGTTTTCTCTTTACAGCAGGTCCAAAAGCATCTTGAATTTTACCTGAATAAACCTCACTACCTGTTGTTATCATATAAGCCTTTTTAGGGTATATTTTTTTAACTTCCATTATTTTAGTTGGTATAAGTTCTTCTGCTCTTTTTATTTTTTCTTCTTCTATAACTAATGGAATTATTCTTGTTCCACCTAATTTTTCACCTTTTTTAACTGGAGTATTATTATGTATTGTTGCAACCATCATTTCCCCTAAAGAGTTAATCTTAAAAAGTTCTTCTTCATTAACCTTTAAAAGTCCATCTTCTTTTGCAAAAAAGTCTATTTTTCCCTCTTTTATTTCTGCTCCAAATTCTATTCCATCACCACAAACTATATCTCTAAGTCTTTCAGCTGCTTCATTTTCATGAAGTATTCCTTCTTTATACTCCCAAACATAAATATGTTCTTTACCACAGCTTAATAATTTTTCTATATCTTCTTCTTGTATTATATGTCCTTTTTGAAAAGCTCTACCCTTAAATTTTCCTGGTATTATTTGTGTTATATCATGACATAAGACCATTCCTACTGCATCACGTACATTTACTTTTTTCATTTAAATCCACTTCCTCATTTATTTTCTTGCACAATCCTTAGCTGTTTCATTTAATATATCAATTCCATGTTTTAAATCCTCTAAAACAAAATCTAAAGCTTCTTCACAAGCCTTTGGACTTCCTGGAAGATTCACTATTAATGTTTTATTTCTAATTCCAGATGTTGCTCTAGATAACATAGCTCTTTTAGTTATTTGTAAACTATACATTCTTATAGCATCTGCTATCCCTTGAGCTTCTCTTTGTATAATTTCTTTAGTAGCCTCTGGAGTTACATCTCTTGGAGAGAAACCTGTTCCACCTGTACTTAAAACTAAATTAAGCTTTAAATCATCACTCATTTTTATAAAAGCTTCTTTAAGCATTTCCTTATCATCTGGAACTAAAATATATTTTTCAACCTTAAAGCCTCTACTCTCTACATATTTTTTTATAACTTCTGCGCTTTTATCCTCTCTTTTTCCTGCATACCCTGAATCACTACTTGTTATAATTCCTACTGTATACATTCTATTTACCTCCTAAATATTTTTTATATTAATAATATTGTTAAAACTTTACAAATCTATTTCTTCCACAATATTTGCTAAAGATTTATAATCATTAATATTGACCTCTAAAACTCCATCTAAATTAAGTTCAATATCACTAGCTACTGCAATTAACTTTTCTTTTGGAGTTATAATTTCTGTACTTACTGCACTTCTAAAAACTTCTATTTTTTTATAAGAACTTTTTTTATAACCTTCAACTATTACAAAATCATAATCACTAACTAGATTAATCAATTCATCTAGTGATATTTCCTGCTTAATTTCCTTTATCATCGCCATTTTGCTTTTAGAGGATATAACTACAGCCTCAGCACCAGCTTTTCTATGACGCCATGTATCTTTGCCTTCCTTATCAATTTCAAAGTCATGAGCATCATGTTTTATTGTTGCTACACTATGTCCCCTTAATTTAAGTTCTTTTATTAAACCTTCAATTAAAGTTGTTTTACCAACATTAGATTTACAGGCAATTATATTTATAACTTTTGCCATAGTACCCTATTCCTCTTCTTTTTTAATATTTTCATATTCTTCTTTAGTGTTTACATTTATAAATGCTTTATTGTCATTTATTTCTATATATTTTACATTTATAAGTTTTAAAAGATTTCTTATTTTAAAGTCATTATTATCGATCAATTCTTCTATAATATGTACTATTTTCTTATCATACACAGCAACTAAAGGCTCAATTTTCCCATTAACTATAGGAACTAATGCATCTTCATTAAATTCACAATAAGTTAAAGTGTCTATAACATTTTTATTTATAAAGGGCATATCTGCCGCAACAAATAAACATTTATTATAATTACACTTTTTAAGACAAGAATAAATCCCACCCATAGGACCAATATCCTTTATTTCATCTTCTATGAATGTAACTTGTTTTAAATATTTATAATCTTCTAACTTATTACAAGACACTATTATGTCATCATAATCTTTTAGTGACTCTATTATTAAATCTATAAATTTCCTATCATTTAATTTCAAAAAAGCCTTAGTTTCATATCCCATTCTCGAATTTTTTCCACCAGATAATATAACTGCACTTTTTTTAATACTCATAAAAATTCTCCTATAAAATAACTTCTATTAAATCACCCTTTTTAATAGATGTTTTTGGTTTAACTTCAAGTATTGCATTGCTATTTAACATTGTGTGAACTTGCCCTGGGCTTTGATATGCATGCTCTATGTAAACTCTATTTTCTTGCTTTTGCTCAATTTTCACTCTTAAAAATCTTCTTTTTCCTGAGACCTTTGTAAACTCATCTTCTGCAATAGCTTTTATCTGTTTTAAATTTATCTCATTGCAGTTAATCATCTTGCTAAGAATAGGTCTTACTGTCAATTCAAAGGTTGTTGAAGCTGCAACAGGAGTTCCTGAAAGACCTATAAGTAGCTTTCCATCTTTTACAGCACCAAACATAGGTGATCCTGGCTTTATGTTTACTTTCCAAAACAAGATTTCATAACCTGCATTTTTAGCACTTTCTTTAACTAAATCTTTTTCTCCAACAGAAACTCCACCTGTTGTCACTAATATATCACACTTATCAAAAGCTTGTTCCATTGCATTTTGTATACCTTGAGAATCATCTTTAGCTAAATTAAATATTACAGGATCAGCTCCAAGTTCAATAAGTCTAGTATATAAGAAATATCCATTGCTATTGTAAATCTTTCCTGGCTTTAAAGCTGTCCCTGGTGTTTGTATTTCATCCCCTGTTGTTATTATTCCAACTCTTACTTTTTTGTAAACTTTAACTTTATCAAATCCCAATGAAGCTAAAGACATAACTCTTGATGAATCTAAGATTTCACCTTCTTCTAAAATCTTTGTTCCGGCTTTAAAATCCTCTGCCTTATAACAAAAATTATCATATGGTTTAAGACTCTCAAAAATTTTGACTACATCTCCATCTATTTCTGTATTCTCTTGTCTTACAACACAATTTGCTCCATCTGGAATAGGTGCACCAGTCATTATTCTTATCGCAATATTCTTAGTTACTTTTTCCTTAGCAACATAACCTGCATAAACTTTATCTATAACTTTAAATATAGCTGGATTCTCCTTTGATGCATTCTCTAAATCTTCAGCCATAACAGCATATCCATCCAAAGGTGACTTATTAAATGGAGGATTATCAAAAGGTGCATGTATATCTTCTGCTAAAACCCTTTTATGACTATCACATATGTTTATAATTTCTGTATCCATTTTTCTTGAATTATCTAATAAATATTTTTGTGCTTCTTCTAAAGATACCATAATATCTTACCTTCTTTCTATTATTTACTTTATAATAAAGCAACTTCATTTTAAAAATTCCCTATGTAAACTATTCTAATGTTATAGCACCCATTGGACATTTATCTACACAATTAGGACTATTCTCCTTTGTGCTTTTGCACATATCACATTTCATAATAACATTTGAATTAACAGCGTTTGTTTTCAACACTCCATAAGGACAAGACATTATACACATATAACAACTCTCACATCTTTCTTTGTCATAAATAATTACACCTGTTTCTTCATCCTTATGCATTGCTCCTGTTTGACATGCAAAAACACATTCTGGTCTTTCGCATTGTTTGCAAAAGATAGGATTATATTTTCCTTTCGCATCTAATATAATTCTACTTCTTGAATCAACATCAAAATTGGCTACCATACAAGCAGCTGTACAAGTTAAACATCCTACACATTTTTCTCTATGTATTGTTATTTTTCTCATAATAATTATCCCTCTAATTCTAATCTAATCTATTTTTTAGCATTTTTCAATCTTAATGCGCAAAAATGTTGATTTTACTGTTACCAATAAAACCAACATTAACTTTTAAGACATTAAACAGCCCTAACTTATATATCTAAATTCACTTCCATAATTAATCATGTTTCTTTTTGTAATGTACATGAAAAAGTTCATGTGCTACATCATTTCCAGGTTGTCCAATATATACTCTATACATTGTCATTAAAGCTTCATTTTTATGTGATTTTCTATATGGTAAATTTTTATCTTGATTATATAATACTGCCGCTCTAAGTTTTTTATAATTAATTTTTTCTCTCTTTTCTGGTGTTAATATAGGTTGTCCACCACCATTTATACACCCACCAGGACAAGCCATTACTTCTATAAAATGATATTGCTTCTTATCTAATAAACCACTATTATAAAATTTAACGAAATTTTTTGTTCCATTTATTACAGCTATATTATAATTGTTCCCATTTATTGTTACTGAGGCTTCTTTTATATTATCAAAACCTCTAACTACTTTATAGTCTACCTCTTCAAAAGATTTTCCTTCTGTTAAATCTTTAATTGACCTTAATGCAGCCTCCATTACTCCACCTGTTGTTCCAAATAAAACTCCAGCACCTGTATATTCTCCCATAGCCTTATCAACTATGCTTTCTTTCATATTATATAAATCCATCTTTGATTCTTTTATTAACTTTGCAAGCTCTCTAGTTGTTAAAATGGCATCTATATTTTTTACTCCCCTATTTACCATTTCTTCTCTATCTATTTCAAATTTTTTAGCTGTACATGGCATCACAGTAACTGTAAATACTTCTTCTGGATTTAAATTTTCAATAGTTGGATAATATGTTTTCGTAGCAGCACCAAACATTTGCTGTGGAGATTTTGCACTTGATATATTATGTAATAATTGTGGATAATAATTTTCTACTAATCTTATCCATCCAGGACAACAAGATGTATACATTGGAAATGGTCCATTGTTTCTTATTCTTTCAATAAATTCAGTCCCTTCTTCAACTATAGTCATATCTGCACCATAGTTTAAGTCAAAAACCTTTTTAAAACCAAGACTTCTTAAAGCAGTATATACCTTTTTAGTAACATCAACGCCATAACCCATCTTAAATTCTTCTCCAATAGCAGTTCTAACAGATGGTGCTATTGCAACTATAACATGTTTATTTTTATCATTTAGCGCTTCTTTCACTCTATCTAAATGAGTTTTTTCATATAATGCTCCAACTGGACATGTAGCCACACATTGTCCACACAAAATACATTTAGTTTCATCAAAAGAACGATCTAAATTTGTAAATCGTATTGCCTCTGTTCCACTTTTATCTCTACATGTTGACACACATCTTCCACATTCTATACATTTTGATTTATCATAAACAATAGCAGCACTCCTTGTATCTGGTTCTATATCTTTATATTCTAAATATGCTGTCTTTTTTGCACGATTATTAATTATAATATCAAATAATTCACATGATCCTTTTCTTACACAAGTTCCACAGTTAAAATTATGATGATTTAATATGTCTGAAATTCTTTCTCTTACTGCATTTTGAACCTTATTAGTATTTACTTTGATTTTCATTCCATCTTCAACAGGAGTTGAACACGCTCTTATAAGTTCACCCGTTTCAGCCATCTCTACCAAACAAACTCCACAGTGCCCCATATTTGAGCACTCTTCAAGATAACATAATGTTTGTATATTTATGTGATTTCTCTTTGCAACTTGTAGTATGCTATCGCTATCACAAGCTTCAAATTTATGGTTATTTATAAAAATAGTTTTCATAATAATACCTTCCTCTTTAAATAACATTTAATTATTAATTTTACTAAAATTTTACTAATTTTCTTAATTTACAGATAATAATTATTATATGATTTTTGTTTTCTCACTATTATACACTAATAATACCAAAAATTAAATGTTTAATATCATAAAACTACTATCATTAATAATTTTTATAATTAACTAACTTATCATCTATAATTAAAATGATTTTTAGTTTATAATATATTTAAATATATAATTTAATTATATTAAATTACACTTATATAAAAAGGAGGATTTATGGAAAAAAGTAAGAACAATATTTCTTCTAATGAAACAAATTTTTTTGCTAACTTACCAATAGGTCTTATGGGAGGAGCCCTCGGAATAGTAATCTTAGCTAACGCTTATGCTAGTATAGATTTAAAATCTGTTCAATTTGTCTTAATGAATCTTGGAGCATTTCTACTTATTTTAGGCTTTTTAAAGCTTTTAGCCTTTCCTAAAAACATTTTAGCCGAAGTAAAAAGACCTGAGTTATATAGTACATATATAGCTTTTCCTATGACAGTTATGACCGTTGGTAAATTTTATTCAGAATATAATGTTCAAATAGGTAAAATCTTATGGTATATAGGTGCTTGTTTAGATATTTTTATAGTTTTAAGCTTTTTGTATATGTATGCAATAAAAAAACCAAAACTTGAAAATATATCACCTAGTTGGTTCCTTTTATTAGTAGGAAGTGTAGTAATACCTGCATCTAACTTTAACACATTTCTAATACCTTATACTAGAATAGTATGGTTGTGTTGTTTGATAGCTTATATAATAATTATACCTATAATTATATATAGATGTTTAAAATTTTCTCTACCTAAAGCTATTTACCCTTATTATGGCATAACCTCAGCACCGGCTAGCTTACTTACAGTAGGGTATTTGGCAGTTTGTAAAACAAATATACAATTTTTATCATGTATGCTTTTAATTTCAATCACTATGACGTTATTTTCATACATTAAATTACCTAAAGTAGTGTCTGATGGATTTAGACCATCTTTTGCTGGTTATACATTTGGTCTTGCTATATCATGTCTTTGTCAATTTAAAGCAGCTGTTTATTTTGAAAAGATAGATTATACTCAGATTGCACTTATATTAAAATCAATAGGATATATAGAACTTTTAATAGCTTCTATAGCTATATTTGCAATAGTTATCTTATCTATCGTAAATACTATAAAACCTATATCTAATAAGTAGCAACAATTTATATCATAGAATCTATAAAGTATACATATAAATAAAATTCACTTTAACTACATATTAAGGGAACATAGTCAACAGATTGTACTATGTTCCTTTATTCTTTAATAAGTAAACTCAAAGTTTTCTTTAATATTAAAGAAATCTGCATAATCTATATTAAACAATGGTTTCTTAACTTTTGATACGTCTATCTTTTCCTTTATAAGCTGAGTCAAAATTCCAACATAGGATAAGTCTCCTTGCACTATAGCCCCATAAATCTTTCCATTTTTGTGGATTATCTTTTTATAATTTTTATCATCCTTTTCAATCTCAATTTCAAATCCTTCACCACTTGGCTCTACTTCGCCTAATGACATAGTAGGAATTCCTAAAAAATTCATGGTATTTTTTTTTGCAAAAAAATCTTCCATAAATAATTCATTTCCTGTCATATTATTAGCTGCAATTATTCCTTCCTTAACAGCTGTTGGCCATATAGGATTTCTTCCTGTTACATCTCCTGCTCCATATACATCTCTAGTGTTAGTTTCACCCTTTTCATTTATTATAAGTCCAAATCTATCTGTTTCAATTCCACCATTTTTTAAGAATGATACATTAGATCTAACCCCAGTAGCCACTACCACAAGCTCACATGGAACTTCTTCTCCTGTATTTAAAACTAAAGCTTTTGGGTTATTATTTTCATCAACTAAAAGCTTTTGAGCACTCACTCCTAATTTTAAATTTACTCCATGTTCTCTAAATTTTTGTTTATAAACATCTGATGCATACTCATCCAATTGAAGTGGTAATATTTTATTCCCCATTTCAACTAAACTTATATCAATTCCTTGATCTATTAATCCTGATACAGCATCAATTCCAACTAATCCTGCTCCTAAAACAACTGCACTTTTTATAGTTTTAGCAAGTTCTTTTATCTTTTCTGCATCATCTAAATTTCTAAGACCAATTACATTATTAGCAGTTCTTAAATTTTCCACTGGAGGTATAAACGATGATGCTCCACTACAAATTAAAAGTTTATCGTAATTTAAAACTTCTCCATTTGATAAACTTACTGTATGTTCTTTTGAATCAACATCTAAAACTTCTAATCCCTTAAGCCATTTTATATTATTATTCTTAAAGAAATCTTTTGTTGTAAAATCTAGTTTTTCAACTGTTCTATGACCACTTATATAATGATGCAATATACATCTTGAATAAACATGTGTATCTTTTGAAACTAATATTATCTCAGCATCTTTATCTATTTCTCTTAAAGTTTTAGCACCACTTATTCCAGCAGCAGACGCACCTATTACTATATATCTTTTCATTAATACTCTACCTCCTCTAATGTGATTGCACCCATTGGACACTTAGCAACACATTGAGGTGTTCCCTCTTTAGTAGAAACGCACATATCACATTTTAATATTTCTTTATGAGCTTTTGAATCCTCCTTTAAAACTCCATAAGGACAAGCCATTATACACATATAACAACTTGCACATCTCTCCTTATCATAAAGGACATACCCAGTCTCATCATCTTTATGCATAGCACCTGACATACAAGTATAAACACATTCAGGCTTTGTGCAATGTCTACAAAATATAGGAGTGTATTTTCCTTGACTTGTTGTAGCTATTCTACTTCTTGTTTCTACACCACCATGAGATACTATACAAGCTGTGGTACATGTTAAACAACCTACACATTTTTTTCTATCTATTTTTATTCTTTTCATCAATTTGCACCACCTAATTTATTTTCTCAATCTTTACAGTTACAGTTTTATATGAAGGTTCTTTTGAATATGGATCATATATTGATGGTGTTAAAGCATTAGTTTCTATATAATGTATTGGAGCATATAGTTCATACTCTTTAACATTATCTGTTATAACAGCATTAAACGCACTTGATTTACCATATTGATTTGTAATTAAAATTCTTTCACCACTTTTTATATCGAATTTCTTAGCTAATTTAGTATTTATTTCAACATAAGACTGTTTTGGATATATAGCTCTTGATACATCAAACTCTCTAGTTCTTGTTTGAGTATGCCATTGCCCAACTGTTCCTCTACCGCTATTAAAAACGTATGGAAACTCTTCACTTGGTTCATTTTCATTTTTACTCACATCTTCAAAAACAAACTTAGCCTTTCCATTTTTAGTGAAGTATTTACCATCTTCAAAAAGTCTTCTCTCATCTTCAACTAATTTTTGACCTTTTTTAAATGGCCATTGAATTCCTTTTGAAGATTCTAACATTTCAAAATCGACACCTGTTATATCACAAGGCATTCCTTCTGTACATTGCTTAAGCATCTCAAATACTTGTCTTGGAGTTCTCCAATTATCAAGTTGACTTTCCATTCCTAATGCTTCACCAATTCCTAAAAGAATTTCAAAATCACTTAATTCATTTTCTTCTCTCTTTAATATTTGTTTAACAGCAGACATTCTTCTTTCTGTATTTATTATGAATCCTTCTTTTTTAATAGCTGGAACTGCTGGTAATAATAAATCGCAAATTTGTACACTATCAGTATCATCATATATATCTTGAACAACTAAAAAATCTACGGCTTCAGCAGCTTTTTTAAATTGCTCGTTATTTGCCCATGAATGTCTAGGATTTGTACAAAGAATCCAAAGAACCTTAATATCACCTGATATACATTTCTCAATTATCTCGTTATATGGTATTGTTGGTTTTTTAGGAAGCATAGATTCATCCATTCCCATAATTTTCGCAATTCTTTCTCTTTGAGCCATATCAGCATAATCTGCTCCACCATAAAGACCTGTTTGATTACTAAATGCTCTAGAACCCATTGCATTACATTGTCCAGTTAAAGAATTAGCACCTGTTCCTGGTCTTCCTATATTCCCTGTCATAAGAGCTAAATTTATAATTGCTTGAGCTGTTCTAACCCCTTCATAAGATTGGTTAACACCCATTGTCCACCAAAAAGATACTCTCTTTCCTTCATGAATTGTTCTAGCTAAGTCTAAAACTTGTAATTTTGATATCCCTGTCTTTTCCTCAACATCATCTAAAGTGTATTTTTGAACATGCTTCTTAAATTCATCAAAATTTTCGGTATATTTATCTATATATTCTTTATTTATCCAATCCTTTTCAATAAGAACATTTGCTAAAGTATATAATAAAGTTAAATCACCTTTAGATTTTATGTTTAACCACTCATCTGCATTTAAAGCAGTTTCAGTTCTTCTTGGATCTATTACTATCTTTTTAGCAGTTTTATTTTCTTTTACTCTTCCCCAAAAAATAGGATGAGCAACAACTGGATTTGCACCTATTATTATTATTGTATCTGAAAGTTCTGCATCATTTAAAGTATATGGAGGTGAGTCAAAACCAAAAGCCTGTTTATGAGCAACTACTGCTGTTGACATACAAAGTCTTGTATTTCCATCTCCATTAGCTTGTAAATAGTCTCTTACTATATGAGCTAGAAGCGCCATTTCTTCTGTCATTAATTGACCAGTACTTATAAAGGCAACACTTTCTTTTCCGTACTTTTCTTGTGATTCCTTTATCTTATCTGCAAAAGTTTTAAAAGCCTCATCCCATTGTATTTCTTTCATCTCACCATTCTTATCTCTTAACAATGGTAAACTAGGTCTTTTATACTTTGTGTTTTGTTTATCTAAGTTTAAACCTTTTATGCAAGAAAACCCTTTATTAACTGGATAATGTTCAGTTGGCATTACCTTAACTATTTTATTGTCTTCAACGTAAAAGGTCATATTACAAGCAAGACCACAAAAGTTACAAGTTGTTTGCTTTATCTCCATAAAAATCACTCCACTTCTCGAATCATTGTTAAATTTTTATCATTTTTTATTATTTTATCATATTTTTTCAAATCATACCATGATGATAATCACATTTTCATATTTTAAATTGACATATTAAGATTTTGTAAATTTTTTTCTTGTTAACGTATTTTCTTTTTTAAAGAAATATGATATTTTATTATCATATGCTTTTGTTTAATATTTTTCTTAATATTTTAAACTATTAAGCAAAAAATATTACATAAACTTCATATTATAAATATTTTTTTATATTTTTATTATCCAAGTTTTATTTATATAAAATTTGTTAAAGTTTAAACAATTTTTTTTAAAATAATATTTTTATTTTCGATTGGAGGAAAATATATGGAAAATCTTAAACTAAAAGGTAACCCTGCTAGAGGTTTAATTGGGCCAACTTTAGGTTTTTTCATAGGTTGTACAGTTGTATCTCTTTTTGGACCTACTGCTACCATTTTTAAAGAGATCTTTGTTCATTTAAACCCTATGTTAATTTCTTTGCTTGTTGCAGCCCCTTCATTATCAGGTTCTTTACTTAGAATCCCTTTCTCAGCTTGGGTTGATACAACAGGTGGTAAAAAACCATTATTTGTACTCTTAATACTTTACATATTAGGAATGCTTGGATTATACATACTTATAACTTTCTTTAGACATGACCTATCAAACAACTATTTACTTGTGTTAATTTTCTCACTAGTTGCTGGTTGTGGACTTGCGACATTCTCTGTAGGAATATCTCAAACATCATATTGGTTCCCAAAAAGTAAGCAAGGTATTGCTCTTGGAATATATGGTGGTATAGGTAATTTAGGACCTGGAATACTTACTGTAGTAGTTCCATTTTTATTAGCTTCTTTAAGCTTATCTGGTACATATTTAGCTTGGTTAATATTTGTAATTATTGGAACTGTTCTTTATTTTTTAATTGCTGAAAATGCTTGGTATTTCCAACTTCTAAAAAAAGGTTTTAAAAAAGAAGATGCCATTAGTTACGCAGAAAAACATTACGGACAAGAACTATTCCCTAGAGTTAAAGTAACTCAAAGTTTAGCTATCTCAGGTAAATCATGGAAAACATGGGCTCTTACTATGATATATTTCACAACATTTGGTGGATTCTTAGCATTAACTGCATGGTTCCCAGAATATTTTGAAACATTTTTCCATATTGATTTAACAACAGCAGCTATATTTACTGCTATATTTTCAATTTTAGCATCATTAATTAGAGTCTATGGTGGTAAATTGTCAGATAAATTTTCTGGAGAAAAGATATGTTTATTATCATTAATAGTAACACTTATAGGTTCTATAATAATGACATTTGCTTTTTCTCTTCCTTTAGCATTAGTTGGAATAATCATTTTAGCTATCGGAATGGGTATAGCAAATGCTGCTGTATTTAAAATGGTTCCAAATGCAGTTCCAGAAGCAATGGGTGGTGCCTCTGGATGGGTAGGTGGACTTGGTGGACTTGGTGGTTTCTTTGTACCACTTGCACTTACACTATTTATTTCAGGTGGTAACCTTAGCGGATATGCAACTGGATTTGTTATATTTATAATTTTAACTTTAATTTCTTTACTTATGATGTATCTTTTAAGACCAAAGAAGAAATTAAATGCATAAAAAAGGGCTTAGCCCTTTTTTTATTTACTTCTTAATTCTAGCCTTTCTAAATTTCTTTTAAAAAATATTGCTTTGGAGTTATACCATAATACTTTTTAAATAATTTTATAAAATGAGATATATTATCATATCCTAAAGCCATAGAAACCTCTGTAACATTTTTAAACTTTAACATATTCTTAGCTTCATTTAATTTTAATCTTCTTAAATATATATTAGGACTTATACCAACTTCATTCTTAAACTTTGATGAAAAATTAGATACTGACATATTAAGTTTTTGTGCTATATCTGTTATAGTTACTTTCTCAAATATACTATCCCGCATCATTTTTATTGCTCTATTTATTGGATTATTAAAACTAAAATCTAATATAAAATTTATCTCCTTCATATGTAACATATCATAAATTAATTGTTGTGAGTATAAATCTAATAAAAAACTCTTATCTTCACAATCACTAAGAGAAATATCTAAAATTTTTTTTAGACTGCTATTAAATCTAATATCTCTCCTTCTTAATAATAAACCGTTAAATTTATTATAAGAATTAATATCTAAATTCAATTTAATTTTACTTTTAACTTCCTCTATAAGTCTGTCACTTATTTCTATAACCAAAGCTTTAGTTGGCTCTAATACCTCTATTTCTACTTCTGAATGTGGTATAAGCAACATTATTTGATTTTTATCATACTTATATCTTTTTTTCCCTATTTTTATATTTTTTTCTCCTGATAATACAATACATAATCTAATATATTCATATGTTTTATATTTTTCTTTATAGTTTTCTTCAAAATCATAGTAAAAAATTCTTAAAAAATCTGTCTTTAACTCATTGGTCAACTTCAATTCTTTGTTAAAAATATTCATAGCTCTATCCCCAATCATTATTTTTTACTAATATAAAAAAATCGACTATTTTAAACAAAAATGCGATAGAAAATATCGCTTATATAAATTATTATTACCTATATAGATATTGTTTGCAAACATTAATTAAATTTTTAACTAAGTTAGTTAATTTACATCAATTTATTGAATATTTATAATCTTATCAATAAATTTCTAACAAGGATAATTAATTAAATTTAAAATAAAATACAATATATAATAAAACGAATATTAATCTTTTAATGACAGGAGGTGGACTGTTACAGTTTATAAGCTTACATAATACATAATAAGTTTTATAAATTTTGTTAACAGAAATAATATGGGATATAAATTTTACATGCCTTTAATGAGTTTACTAGGAGAAAATTGTTTAGAAGACGCTGGTCAAGAAATCAAAAAATTAGGTTTTAAAAAGGCTTTAATCGTTACAGATAAAGTTTTAAGAGAAATAGGAACAGCTACACAAGTTACTAATATTTTAGATTCTGTAAATGTTTCTTATGCGTTTTATGACGAAGTTCAACCAAATCCAACTGTAAAAAATGTTAATGATGGTTTAGCAATATTAAAAGATAATAACTGTGATTTTGTTATATCTTTAGGTGGAGGTTCTTCCCACGATTGTGCTAAAGGTATTGCATTAGTTGCAACTAATGGAGGAAAAATCCAAGATTATGAAGGTGCTGATAAAGCTAAAAAACCTCAATTACCTTTAATAAGCATAAATACAACTGCTGGTACTGGTAGTGAAATGACTTTATTCGCTATAATAACAGATACAGATAGACACGTTAAAATGTCTATAGTTGATAAACACTTAACTCCAATTATAGCAGTTAACGATCCTAAATTAATGGTAGGAATGCCAAAAGGATTAACAGCAGCAACTGGAATGGATGCTTTAACTCACTCAATAGAAGCTTATGTTTCTACAATAGCTAACCCAATAACAGATGCTTGTGCTGAAAAATCTATTAAATTAGTTAGCGATTATTTATTAAGAGCAGTTGAAAACGGAAAAGATTTAGAAGCTAGAGATATGATGGCTTATGCTGAATATTTAGGAGGAATGGCATTTAATAATGCATCTCTTGGATATGTTCATGCAATGGCTCACCAATTAGGTGGATTCTATAACTTACCTCACGGAGTATGTAACGCGGTATTACTTCCACATGTTCAATCATACAATGCTAAAAACCCAATGGCTGCTAAAAAGCTTGCTAAAGCTGCTGTATTAATGGGTGGAAATGTTGAAGGATTAACAACTGAAGATGCTGCTAACCTTTGTGTTGAACTTATAAAGAAATTATCTAAAGCTGTTGGAATTCCATCAGGATTAAAAGAAATAGGTGTTAAAGAAGAAGATTTTGACACTCTAGCTACTAACGCTTTAAAAGATGTATGTTCTCTTACAAATCCAGTACAAGGAAGTAAGGAAGACGTTATAGGAATATTTGCTTCTGCAATGTAATTTTAAAATGAATTTAATTTTCTTATAAATAAAAAGGCACTCTGATTTTATCAGAGTGCTTCTTTATTTACCTTATTTGACCATTTCCATAGATTATATATTTATTAGTTGTAAGTTCCTTAAGTCCCATAGGCCCTCTTGCATGAAGCTTTTGTGTGCTTATTCCAATCTCAGCTCCAAAACCAAATTCTCCACCATCTGTAAATCTAGTTGAAGCATTAACATAAACTGCTGCTGCATCTACTCTTTGTAAGAATTTTTCTGAATTAAAATAATTGGTTGTAACTATAGCCTCAGAATGTTTTGTTCCATATTTATTTATATGCTCTATTGCTTCATCTATATCATTAACAACTTTAACAGATAAAATATAGTCTAAAAATTCTGTTGCATAATCTTCATTTGTTGCTTCTTTAATATCACTATCTTTTAAAATTTCCCTTGTTACTTCACAGCCCCTTATTTCAACACCTTTTTCCTTTAATTCTTTTATAGCAATAGGTAAAAATTTTTCCGCTATATTTTTATGAACTAAAAGACTTTCTGCGGCATTACATACAGATGGTCTTGATGTTTTTGCATTTACAATTATCTCTTTTCCCATATTTATATCGCACTGTTCATCTATATAAATATGACAGTTACCAGTCCCTGTTTCTATAACTGGAACTGTTGCATTTTCAACAACACTTTTAATTAATCCTGCTCCACCTCTTGGAATTAAAACATCTAAATATTTATTAAGTTTCATAAATTCCTTAGCTATTTCTCTTGATGTATCTTCTAAAATATTTATCGCACCTTCTTCAAAGCTACATTCCTTTAGAGCCTCATTCATTATTTCAACTATTTTAAGATTTGAATTTATCGCTTCCTTTCCACCTCTTAAAATAACTGCATTACCTGATTTTAAACAAAGTGCTGCTGCATCTACAGTTACATTTGGTCTTGCCTCATATATAATTCCTATAACCCCAATAGGTACTCTTTGAACACCTATTTTCAAGCCATTTGGTCTTTTAAACATTGATGTTACTTCACCTATTGGATCATTTAAAGAAACTATATTTAAAACACCTTGTGCAATATCTTCTATTCTACTCTTATCTAAACTTAATCTATCTAACATAGCTTTAGATGTACCTTTTTCCATAGCATTATAAATATCTAAGCTATTTGCCTTTATAATCTCTTCGCTTCTTTCAACTAATTTTTTACTTATGTTCCTAAGTGCATTATTTTTTTCTTCACTTGATAAATTTGATAAAAAATAAGACGCTTTTTTAGCCCTTTTCCCTTTTAACTCTAATTCATTCATAAACTAAACCTCCTTTTTTCCAACAAAAACAGTACCTATTTCTTTTCCCTCAATTATATCTAATAATATTTCAGGCTTTTCTCCATTTGCCAAAACCATGTTAGTTCCACCACTTGTTGCAATTTTAGCTGCTGAAATCTTAGTTTTCATTCCACCTGTACCTCTATTAGTTCCAGCACCACCTGCAAAATCCTCTATATCTTTTGTTATTTCATGAATTTCTTTTATCATTTTACTATCAGAATTATTTCTTGGGTCTTTATCATAGAATCCATCAATATCAGATAGTATTATTAAAGTATCTGCATTAACAAGTTTTGCAACTATGGCTGATAATGTATCATTATCACCAAAGTTTTTTACATTTTCCATTTCATAACTAGATATCGCATCATTTTCATTAACAATAGGTACAATACCTTGTTTAATCAATGTTTCAAAAGTTGCACAAACATTTTCCTTCATTTCATTATTATCTAAAACAATTCCAGTTAATAATATTTGTGCAACTACATGACCATACTCTGCAAAGAATTTACTATATATATGCATAAGCTCACATTGTCCAACTGCTGCCGCTGCTTGTTTTTCTTTTATAGTTTCAGGTTTTTTATCAAGTCTAAGTTTTCCACAACCAATCCCAACAGCACCTGAAGAAACTAACACTACTTCCTTTCCCATATTACATAAATCAGAAATTACCATGGATAATTTTTCTATTCTATTAAAGTTTATAGCTCCATTATCATATGTTAATGTTGATGTTCCAACCTTTATAACTATTCTCTTTCCATCTTTAATTTTTTGTCTCACTTTAAATCAAACCTTCCTCTATGTATCTATAATTTTAGAACAATTACTAAAATTTTAATCCTTATATTTAAATTCTTTTAATAAAGTTATGTTAAACCATTTACTAAACTACAAAATAAAATTTAAATTATCTTTTCTTTTATAAATATCTAATATATAAATAATATCATAAAAAGTAGGACTATTTTATATAAAATACAAAAAATTAAGGTATTGTTAAAATAAGCAGTAACAATACCTTAAAAATAATTATTTTATGTCTCTACCATGTCTCCACCATTTACATGAATAACTTCTCCTGTTATATAAGAAGCTCCTTGAGATGCTAAAAACACATATGCCTGTGCAAGTTCAACTGGTTGACCAGCTCTACCCATAATATTAGTTGAACCAAATTTTGATACCTTTTGCTCATCAAAAGAAGCTGGTATAAGAGGTGTCCATATAGGCCCTGGTGCAACAGCATTAACTCTTATTCCTTTACTTGCTAATCCTTTAGCTAAAGACCTAGTAAATGCAACAAGTCCGCCTTTTGTTACAGAATAATCTATAAGTTGCTCATGTCCCTTATATGCTACTATTGATACAGTATTTATAATTGAGGAACCCTTCTTTAAATGAGGAAGAGCAGCTTTTGTTAAATAAAATGGTCCAAATATATTGGTTTTAAAAGTTCTTTCCCATTGCTCTTTCGTTAATTCCTCTAAACTATTTACAGTATGCTGCTCAGCCGCATTATTTATAAGTATATCTATACTTTTATACTTATTCATAACTTGATTTATACAGTCATTACAAAAATCTTCACAACCAATATCTCCACTTATTAAAAGACAATCTGCCTCTTCTTTATCAACTAACTCTTTAGTTTTATTAGCATCTTCATGCTCATCTTTATACACTATACAAACCTTCGCACCTTCTCTAGCAAAAGCTAGAGAAATTGCTCTTCCAATCCCACTATCTCCACCAGTTATTACTGCAACCTTTCCTTTTAACCTTTTGCCATCATTATGATATTCTGGCGCATCATAAATAGGCATTGGATTCATTTGACTTTCACTACCTGGTTGCTTATTTTGATGTTGCTTTGGAAAACTCTTTGGAAAATTTTCATCTATGCTCATAAAACACCTCCAAAATATATTAAAATACAAATATATCTTTAGAATTTAAGACCTTTATTATGCTTTATTCATCATAGCTTTTTTTTGAATATTTTTTACTATCTTAGCACTTATTGATGAAGGTGCTATTTTGCACCCCAATACTAAAAATTTATTTAAATTACCAGGGATACATATAGCTTTATTTTTCATTAGAGCTTTATACCCCTGTTTAGCAACTTTTTCTGCACTCATAGCAACATTTAAATCACCTTTTCCTGCCCGTCTTGAAAAATTTGTTTTAGTAGCCCCAGGACAAAGTGTTGTAACAGTTATTCCAAAATCTCTAAGTTCTTGTCTTAATGCTTGAGAAAAAGATAAAACATATGCTTTACTTGCATAATAAACATTTATTAAGGGTCCTGGTTCATACGAACCTGTTGATGCTACATTCAAAACTTTACCTTTTCCTCTTTTTTTCATTCTATCTGTAATTACCTTAGTTAAAAAAGTTAAAGCCATTATATTAGTATTAATAATTGTTTCATTTTTCTCCCATGAGATATCATTAAAATAGCCATTAAAACCAATCCCTGCATTATTAATTAAAATATCTATATCTATATTATTTTTATCCACAAATTCTAAAAAATTTTTCACATTTTCACTTTTTGATAAATCACAAGAATAAGTTATAACTCTTTTCTCCCCCATACATGATTTCATCTCTTGTAAAACACTCTCATTCCTACCAATCAAAATTAAATTATAGCCTTTTTCGTAAAATATTTTAGAAAACTCATATCCAATACCACTAGTAGCCCCTGTAATTAAAACTATCTCTCTCATAAAAATTATATATCATTACTTAGAGTCTTTTTATAAATTAAATACACAATCTATCTATTTTAGTTGTGTGTTAAAATCCACATTAATTCTAAGCAACTATTTTAGTCCTTTCTTAAAATTAATCATAATATTTAAAAAGTATCATAAATCATAAATATTTTCCATAAAATTATAATAAACTTTTTTGCTCAATAAAAAGCATATTTATTTTAAAATATAATTTCTAGGTAGGTATTAATTATGACTATTTTTGATTTAACTGATTTGGAACTTAGTTTTTTAGCTACCGCAACTGCCTATTCAGTATCAAATACGCTTACTAAAAATGAACTTCTAACTTTAATAGCTTTTATTTCCACACTAAATAGTAATTTAAGTCTTATTTTAGCTAAAGATGTTAGATTCAATTCCACTACTAGTTCTAGTGCTGAAGCAGATGCTACAACTAGTTCTGATACATCACGATAGTAACATTTTTATTTATATTTTAAAAAAGGTGCAGCCTAGAAATAGACTGCACCTTTAAAGCTATTGTAATACATTTTGTTTAACTTGATTTATTTATCTTTAGTAAATTTTTAATTGCTTATGCATTTTTTATATCATTTATATATATCTTATATATATCTTAAAACTATTATCCTAAGAACATTTTTAAATCATCATCTACGTTAGTAATTCCACCTATTCCAAAGTTGTCTACTAATACTTTAACAACATTTG
>OIYS01000123.1_pt1 | contig 57243 bp, 54 predicted proteins | sample 1588271 | NCBI WGS metagenome assembly OIYS01 (sample SAMN03283286) | human gut metagenome | biome: human-associated habitat; material: feces | host: Homo sapiens | place: Peru | collected 2012 | reverse complement strand
TTTTAGAAACTGGTAGAACTCATCAAATAAGGGTGCATTTAGCATACATTGGTTATCCAGTAACAAATGATCCACTATATAATAAGAAAAAATCAACTGATTTTGGTCAAATGCTACATTCTAAAAGTATAAAATTTAAGCATCCACGTACCAATAAAAAATTATATTTTGAACAAGAACCACCAAAAGAATTTCAAAGTAAGCTAAGTGAATTAAGAGAAGCAGACTAAAATCTAGCTTCTTTTTTGTCAAGTTTACAAAGAAATAGAAGTTTAATGTTTACTACAAAAAAAACTATGATAATATAAAACTATAATACAGGTAAGTAGTTATTTAAAATAATAGAGGTGTAAAAATGAATAATGATATGAACAATAATACAAGTAACAACCTAGATAATAATATGAGCAACAATACAAGTAACAATCTAGATAACAATAATACAGGTGCCAACTCAGATAATAATGTGAACAATAATCCAAGTAGCAACTCAAATAATAATATGAACAATAATACAAGTACAAACCCAGATAGTAGTATGAGCAACAATGCTAACAGCAACACAAACAATAATATGAGCAATAGTATTAATAACTTAAATCAAAATAATCAATCTCCATCTACTACTAACAAGTCAAATAATAGTTCAATAATTAGAATAGTAGTCGTAATTGCAGCCATAGCAGTTGTATTATTAATAGGATTTAATTTATTTAAAAATATTAGTGGTGGTGGAAATAAAATGAGTGCTAACAAATATATATCTTATCTACCAAAAGATAAGTCAGAATATGATGCAATATGTACAAAGGAAAGCGATTATGGTGAAGATAACATGAAATTTTCTGAAGTAATAGGAATGAAAACCATGGACAGTCTAAAATATGTTTCATATACATTTATTAATGTAGTAGGCAGAAAAGATGGAAAAGCAATAGTTGAAAATGCAGAAAGCAAAGAAAAACTAGACGAGGTTGTTAAATTCATAGAAAAAACATCACTTGGAGTAACCGGTGAATTTAAAGATGGTGAAATGGTATTTAAATATGGTAAATCAAATTATGAATTTTCAAATGCCAATGATGCTAAAGAATACTTCCGTACACTAGGTTATACATGTGAATAATACGCCATTATAAAATACTCTAAAAAACAAATTAATAGTTAACTGTCCAACTGTAAATAATAAAGAAAAGACCTTTTAAATAAGTCTTTTTTTTGCTATAATCAAAATAGTAGAGAAGAATAATGGAGGGTAAAACATGGAAAATGGTATTTTCTTTTCCTTGACTAGTTTAGTGTACAGTCTTCTTTTAGTTATAGTCTTTTTTTCTAAAGAAAGATACATTAGTCAAGAAAATAATATTTATAGAAAGATAATAGTTGTCAACTTAATAGGCTTATTAATAGACATCTTTTTAGCAACATATGCATCACGCTATTTAATTGGATTACATCCTAATCTAGCAATAATCATTCTAAAATTTAGACTAATTTATTTTGTTGCTTGGACTAGTCTTTTTTCAATGTACATAGTATCACTTTGTGCTAATGAACAAAAATTAGAACGAGATATTAGAATGAAAAAAACTAATATAGCACTACTAATTCTTATAATTTATTTTGTTATAGCAGCTATTACTATATTTATATTGCCACTTTATTCACATAAAAAATTAAATATGTTTTATACATATGGTCCAGCTACAACGGCAGTCTATATATTTGGTGGTATTCAATTAATTAGTTGGATAATTATAATGATTAAAAATATTAAATACGTTGTAAATAAAAAATATATCCCAATTCTATTATTCATTTTAATTGCCGTAGTAGTAACAATAATTCAAGCTAAAAATCCGGAATTAACACTAATGATTCCTCTTCAAACATTTATTACATTTCTAATGTTCTTTACTATTGAAAATCCTGATATGAAAATGATTGAAGAATTAGAAGAAGAAAAAGATAAAGCTAATAATGCCAGTATCGCTAAAACGGAATTTTTATCTAGTGTATCTCATGAAATTAGAAATCCTATAAACATAATATCTGGTCTAGCTGACGAGATAGCAACTTCGAATGATATGGAACATATGCGAGAAAATGCTAAAGATATATTGATGTCATCATCATCATTAATTACTACTGTAAATGGTATCCTAGACATCTCAAAAATAGAGAAGGGTGTAGCCCAAATAGTAAACAGTCCATATGATGTTAGACAGGTTCTAGAAGAAATTGGTAAACTATCATCATTTAACTTTAAAAATAAAAATATTGAATTTTCTTATAATATAGCTAAAGATTTACCTAAAACATTATTAGGTGACTACCTAGCTTTAAAAAAGATAATTACCAATCTTTTAAATGAGGCCTATTCAACTACCAACAATGGTTTTGTTAGATATGAAGTTAACTGCATCAATACCAGTGAAATTTCAAAACTAATAATAACTATTGAGGATAGTGGAACTGGTCTAAAAAATGATTTATTAAACAGTATATTTAAAGGTGAGGGTACAAAGGATGAAGAGGACATAGCTAAAGATTATCCTATCAACCTTATTAGTGCTAAAAGATTAACTGACTTAATGGGTGGAAAAATAATAGCTCAATCTGTTTATGGTAAAGGCTCTAAATATACAATTATAATTAATCAAAGAATTAAGAAAGAAGAGACTAAGGATACTTTAATTACTGATCTTACTTACTTAAAAATACTATTAGTTGATGATAATCCACTTAATCTAAAAGTTACTGCTAGAATGCTTCAAAGATTTAAGGCAACTGATATTACCAAAGTTGAAAGTGGTTTTGAATGTCTTGAAATAACTGAAAAAGAAAGTTATGATTTGATTTTTCTTGATGACATGATGCCTAAAATGACAGGAGTTGAAACTTTAAAGAAGCTAAGAGAAAGACCTGATTTTAAGACCCCAGTTATAGCATTAACTGCTAATGCCATTGTAGGAATGAAAGAAAGATATTTAAAAGCTGGTTTTGATGATTATCTAGCTAAACCATTAGAAAAGGAAGAATTAGTAAAAGTGTTAAATAATGTCTTAAATGGAGAAACTGAGAAGGATGAAAATATAACACCACCATCACCAGATGAAGTTATTCCAGTTGAAGAAAGCGTTGAAGAAATACTAAATATCAATAATAAAAATATTGCTCCAATTGAATTTGATGATTCAACAGAAGTTCTTGATCTAGATGAAAAGCCAAACTATGACTTAAATTATTTAAAAAGAAATGGCTTTAATATAGATAGAGCCCTAGAACTATTAGAAGATGTAGAGACCTTCAATGAAACCTTATCAGACTTTAATAATAAACTATTCAGTAGAATGAAAAAAATAGCTCAATATAAAAATGAGAATGACCTTGAAAATTATACTATTGAAGTTCATTCTCTAAAAAGTGATTGTAAATACTTAGGAATTACCTCTCTAGCAGACCTATCATATGAACATGAATTAAAAGCTAGAGAAAAAGATTTAACTTATATTATTGAACACTATACTGAATTAGAACATGAAGTTGAAAAATATCAACCAATCATAAATAATTATCTAAATAATCTATAATGTATTAATAACATAAATTGTTAATGACAATATAGTAGCGAATAATGATAAGAGTATATAAGGATCAAGTAACTTAGTACTCTTTTCTTTTAGAATATAAGTCTCTTGATATAGAAAAAGAGCCGAAATGAATGTACCTAAACAACTGATAAAACCTAAAAAGTTATTTTTTAACCCAAAAAATACCAAAGTAAAAGATTGATTAAATAAATAGTTTACAATTAAAGCTATTTTATATGACTTAGGAATATCTCTAAACCTGTATTTTGAAACAATACTATAAATACTAATTGCTATAAGCACATATATTATGGTCCATGCTATACCATAAAAACTTCTACCTGGAGCAAAAAATGGTAACTGAATAGTATTAAAATAATTATAATCTACAGGTATAATAAGAGAAAAAAACCATGGCAAAAGACAAATCATAAAAACTACAAACTTATATAACATAAATATCACCTCTTTCAATATTTTATGATTTGGTATATAATAATATTAATCTTTTTAGGAGGCAAAAGAATGGACACAGATGTATTGTTAGATGATAAGAATGTTATTGTAATGAAATTGCTTCATTATTTTATAACTGAAAAGAATTATAATCCAATTATTCTACAAGGTGTTGATAATGAAATTTGGCTAGAAAATTTAAACGAGGATTATAAAGTTGTAAGAATAGTTTCCGGTTATATTCATAATGATGAGCAATTTGACTTTGATATATTTAAAACCAAAAGAATTATTAAAAAAATAAAGAGAAAGACCTTATCTTTTAATATGAACGTTTTAAGTATTTTCTTAAATTTAGGTGATAATGTTACTAAAGACTTAACTGCTAATAAAAATGCTTTATGTATTAAAATAGATAGTGAGAAAGACTTTAGCAAAGATAATAATTTAAAAACAATTTTCCCTGATTTAACTAAAAAATTAAATTACAAGGAGGATGGAGTAGAACTATTTGCTAAAATAACAAGTGATATTAATAATCATAATAAGGAAGATGCTAAAAAAATAGAGAAGGTATTCTCAAATAAAAAACCAACTATTACGTACGCTTTAATTATAATAAATGTATTATTATATTTTATTCCTATGATATTTGGTTTTCATACTGAGCTTGTGAATAAGTACTGTATCTTTGCTCCAAGTATTAGAAATGGTGAGTATTACAGATTATTAACAGGTGCTTTTATCCATGCTAATATATTACATTTAGGTTGCAACTGTTATGCTCTATATGTTTTAGGAACTCAAGTAGAAAGTTATTTTGGTAAAATAAAGTACATAATTATTTATATTTTATCAGCCTTATCGGCATCTTTATTCTCTATGATATTTGCTAAAAATACAGCATCCATTGGGGCGAGTGGAGCGATTTTTGGAATAATGGGAGCCTTATTATGCTTTGGATATTACTACCGAGTATATTTAGGAAATGTATTAAAAAGTCAACTTATTCCATTGATAATATTTAACCTATTATTAGGATTTGCCTTAAGCGGAATTGATAACTTTGCTCATATAGGTGGACTTCTAGGTGGTATAGGAGCAACAATGGCTCTAGGTGTAGATGGTAAAAGTAAAAAATATGAAAGTATTAATGGGATTATAATTACTACTATCTTTATAATATTTGAAATATATATGGCCTTTATTTATGGGGCATAAAAGTTATTGTAATTGAAATTAATAAATGATAAAATAAAATTATGATATTATAGTGAGGTGATGATATGCTACAAGACAAGACAAGATTATTTAGTGTTGATGATATAAATACGAAAGCAATTAAAACAATGCTTGCTGAGGTTTATGATGCTCTAGAAGAACGAGGTTATAATCCAAATAATCAAATCGTAGGATATCTAATTAGTGGTGACCCTGGATATATTTCAAGTTATAAAGGTGCTAGGAGCAAAATTCAAGAAACTGACCGTGCCAAAATAGTCGAAATACTTCTTCATGAATTTCAAAGGCATGACTAATGAAATATTTAGGATTAGATTTAGGAAGTAGAACTCTAGGTATATCAGTTAGTGATAATCTAGGAATATGTGCTACAAGTCTAAAGACAATACGCCATAATGAAGAATATGATAGTCTTTTAGAAGAAGTAAAAAAAATAGTTGATGAATTGCATATTGAGGGTATAGTCTTAGGTTTTCCTAAGAATATGAATAATACAATAGGCCCTAAAGGAGAACTTAGTCTAGAGTTTAAAAGCAAACTGGAAAACATATTAGATATACCAATTTATCTTGAAGATGAACGACTAACAACCAAAAGTGCTACCGATTTACTAATAACCGCTAATGTATCACGTAAAAAAAGAAAAAAAGTTGTTGACAGCCTAGCTGCAACTATAATATTACAAACTTTTTTAGATAGGAAAGGAAGATAATAGTATGGAACAAGAAAATCAAGAAATAAACAGTTCTTTTACAATGATTGATCAGAATGGAGTAGAAAAAGAATATGATGTTCTTTTCACATTTGATAGTGAAGAAACAAATAAGAGCTATATAGCTTATACTGACAACACAAAAGATGCAGATGGAAAACTTTCTGTTTATGCTTCAACTTATGATAAAAATGGTGAAAGTACAGAACTAAAAGCCCTAGAAACTGAAAAAGAATGGAAAATAGTTGAAACAGTTCTACAATCATTACAAGAAGAAATAGCAAATAGTAAAGATGAAAATAATGAGCAATAGCTCTTATTTTTTAATTAAGTGAAGGAGATTTATGACAAAAAAAAGAAGACCAAAGCCATTATTAATAATAATAGTAATAGTAACCATCCTAATTATTATACTAACAGGCTTAATAACATTTAATATAATGGTATCTCCAACTGATAAAAGCAGTAAAGCTGATATTGAAGTAGTAATACCAACAGGAACTAATACCAGAAACATCGGTAAAATTTTAAAAGAAAAACATTTAATTAGAAGTGAAATCTTCTTCAAAGTCTATGTAAAATTAAACAATATAACATCCCTAAAAGCATCAACATACACTTTGAAGAAAAATATGACATTAAATGAAATAATAACTGTATTAGAAAAAGGTAATTCATATAATCCAGATGCAATAAAACTAACATTTAAAGAAGGAAAAAGAATAACCGATTATATTTCAACAATTGCTAGTAATACTAATCATACTGAAGAAGAATTATTAGCTCAGTTTAACAATAAAGATTATATAAAAGAACTAACTAAAAAATATTGGTTTTTAACTGAAGAGATCTTAGATCCTAATATTTACTATCCACTTGAGGGGTATCTTCATCCTGATACATATTATTTTAAGAATAAAGATGTTGATATAAAGACAATTATTGAGACTATGCTAAGTGAAACAGAGGAAATTCTATCAAAATATAAAAACACTGTTGGTCAAAACATTAACAAGTACATAATAATGGCTTCTATGGTTGAAATAGAAGGAACAAATACTACTAACCGTAAGATGATAGCTGGTATTTTCAACAATAGATTAGCTAAAAAAATGAACCTAGGTTCAGATGCTACAACCTACTATGCCTTACAACATCCAATGACTTCAGATTTAACTGTTGCTGAATTTAATACTGATAGTCCATATAATACTAGATCTAGTTCAATGGCCGGCAAAATGCCAATAGGTGCAATCTGTAATCCAAGTATATCTAGTATAGAAGCAAGCATTAATCCAACTGAAAGTGATTATCTATACTTTGTTGCTGATAAAAATGGTGAAATATTTTATACAAAAACTCTACAAGAGCATAATAAAAAAGTAAAAGAAATAAAAGAAAAAGGTGATTGGATATGGTAGATAACTATGAAATTATAAGCACCATGCGTGAATATGCTGATCAAAATAATGTCCCAATAATTTTAAATGATAGTCTAGAATACATAGCTGGATATATCAAGAAAAATAATATTAAAAACATTCTAGAAATTGGAACAGCTATCGGTTATTCAGCAATTATGATGGCTCTATCTAAAGATGATTTAACTATAACTACTATAGAACGAGATGAAAAAAGATATTTAGAAGCTATTAAAAATATCAAAAAAGCATCATTAGAAGACAGAATAACCCTTATCTATAGTGATGCTGAACAAGTTAATTTAGAAGGAACATTTGATCTAATCTTTATTGATGCATCAAAGTCTCAAAATATAAAATTCTTTGAAAAATTCTCTAAAAACTTATCATCAAAAGGAACCATTATAACAGATAACATTAATTTCCATGGCCTAACAGAAAAAAAAGAGTCTGAAATAGAAAGCCGTAATTTAAGAGGCTTAGTACGAAAGATAAACGCCTATATTGACTATTTAAAAACAAATTCCAATTTTCATACTGAATTTTTAAATATAGGTGATGGTCTTTCTGTAAGCATAAAAAATAATTGAAAGAAGCGTTTATGAAAGTACTAATAGAACCAAAAACAAAAACAGAAATATATAAAAACAATATTGATGGCTTAATAATTTCTTTAAAAGACTATGCTGTTCAAAGTGAAGTATATTATACTAAAGAAGAAATAAAAAAATTAAGAGAAGGCAATAAAGATCTAGAAATATTTGTAAATATTAATAAGAATTTTTTTAATCATGAAATAGAAGACTTAAAACAAGTACTTATCTACCTAGATGAATTAAATTTAAATGGTCTTCTTTTTTATGATCTTGCTATTTTAAAATTAAAAAAAGAGCTTAATTTAAAAACTGACTTAGTATGGTATGGCACTTATATGGTTACTAATTATAAGACTTGTAATTACTATTATAATAAAGGTGTAAAATATGCTATCTTAAGTAAAGAAATAACAAAAGAAGAAATTATAGAAATACTAAATAAAAGTAAAATTATCTCAATGATAGAAATAATTAGTCTTCCAACAGTAGCTTTTTCTAAAAGAAAATTAATAACTAACTACTATAAGAACTTATCTAAACCATCTAAAGAAAAATTAACTGTTGTAGAAAAACTAACTCAAGATGAATATGAATTAAAAGAAGAACCAGCTGGTACAGGCTTTATTTCTAAGAAAATAACTAATGGTACTAGTGTTATAAAAGATTTATATGATAACAATGCTAGTTATATAATAATAAAAGAATATGGTCTTGATATAATAGATTTTAATGAATTATTAAAAGATCTAAAAAACTATTTAAAAAATGGTTGTAATGATTCATCATTTGTAGAAAAATATAAAATATTAGGTGATAATACTAATTTCTTTTATACTGAAACATTTCATCGTGTAAAGAAGATAAGTAGGTGATACTATGGAAAAAATAGAATTATTAGCCCCATCAGGTGACTTAAATAGATTAAAAATAGCCATTCTCTATGGAGCAGATGCCATCTATATTGGTGGAAAAGATTTTAATCTAAGATCCAATGCCATTAACTTTACAATAGATGAAATAAGAGAAGCTTGTACTTTTGCTCATAAATATGATAAAAAAGTCTATCTAACTTTAAATATCTTTTTTCATAATGAAGATACAGAAAATATAGAAGAATATATAAAAGAAGTAGTCGGCTGTAAAATAGATGCCTTTATTGTAAGTGATCCTTATATAATATCTTACATAAAAGAAAACTTTCCATCAGTTGAAGTACATCTATCAACACAAAATTCAACTACTAATTATAAAGCTGTTGAATACTTTAAAAATGAAAGAGTTGATAGAGTAGTTCTAGCTAGAGAATTGTCTAAAGATGAAATAAAAGAAATAATTGATAAAACTGGAATAGATATAGAAGTATTTATACATGGTGCTATGTGTACATGCTTAAGTGGTAGATGTGCTCTTTCTAACTACATAACTAAAAGAGACGCTAATAGAGGTGGTTGTGCTCAAGTATGTCGCTTTAATTTAGAAACAAATGAAGAAAAAGATTTTACGATGGCCTCAAAAGATTTAAATATGACTACCTACATAAAAGATTTAATTGAAATAGGTGTTAAAAGTCTTAAGATAGAAGGAAGAATGCGTTCGCCTTACTATATCGCAACTGTTATATCTACATACAGAAAAATAATTGATTCATACTATGATAATAGTTTAACAGAAGAAAAATTAGCCGAATATAATGAAAGACTAAAAGTAGTAGCAAATCGTGCTTCATCAACCCACTTTTTCACTAAAGAAGCAGATGAAGCTGATCAATACTTCAGTGGTCGAAATGAATTCTCTAATCAAGACTATCTAGGCTTAATAATTGATTATGATAATACTAATAGATGTTTAGTTCTAAAAGAACGTAATTATTTTAAGGTAGGAGATAAGGTTGAAATATTTACTCCAGACTTTAAATTTTATAATTATACAGTAGAAAAAATATATGATGAAAACATGAATTCATTAGAAGTTGCTAGACATCCAGAACAAATATTAAAATTGCCATTTAAAGAAAGCCTGCCACCATATTCAATGATTAGAATGTTAGAAAGAAAATAAAATAATTTATCTTGAAAAAATAAACAACATATATTAGAATAACAACTACAGGAAAAGGAGTGAAATAATGGCTAAATATTACAGAGTAGGGTTATATGAAAAACCAGCTACTTCAATGAAATTAAAAGATATAAAAGAAAGTAAAAAATGTGGTGACATCATTGTACAGGATGAACAAACACATGCTAAGGAAATTATAACTAAGTTAAGATTTCCAATTTATAGTTCTAATGATAAAGTGGGTAATTCAAAAGATGAATATTATGTAAGAGACTGTGAATTAACTGATGAAAATATTGTTAGTCCAGCAGAATTAAGTAACTATGTTAATAGAATTAACAATAAACCTTGTACTGTACCAAAAGGACCAAAAGTATATAAAAAATAAAAGGAGAAAAAAATGCCAACTTGCTATAAAGTAAATGTTTATAAAGTAGTAAATGATAGAAACTGTGGTTACAAAGAAAAAAATATTTCAACAGAATATGTTAGAAATTATTTTTTATTTGCCAAAAACTATGATACAGGAGAAAACTATTGTATTTTAGATGATGCAGAAAATAGTAACTTTGAGGATACTACTCAAGATGAGTTACCTGAAATAGATGATATCTATAATTTTTATGATGAAAATTATTTTGACAAAGCTACATGTAATGAGAGACTAGTAATGACTTCATCTGGTATAGATATAGCAGTACCAATAAAATTAATTGGTAAAAAATATATTAAAAAATCAGAATTAATAGAAAGAAATAAAGGCTTTATTGAAACAGACTTTGATGATATCTTTCATGATGCTGAAAAGCCTAGAGTATTTATAAAGAAATAGATTGAGGTTGATGTATGAATAGTAATTTAGAAAAAGCAAGAAAAAATTTTTTGCTATATGAAGAAAGTCTAAGCAATTTTGCTACTAAGAGTAATGAAGCTATACGAATAAAAAAAGAAGAGTCTGATATTAGATCCTCATTTTCAAGAGATACTGATAGAATAATTAACTCACTTAGCTACACTAGATATTTAGATAAGACTCAAGTTTTTTCGTTTAAAGAAAATGATCATATTTCTAAAAGAATGACTCATGTTCAGCTTGTAAGTAAAATTGCTAGAACAATTGGAAGAGCTCTAAATTTAAATACAGATTTAATAGAGGCAATAGCCCTAGGACATGATATTGGTCATACACCATTGGGACATACAGGAGAAGCTATCTTAAATGAAATATCAAAACGTGAATTAAATGAATATTTTGCCCATAATATTCAAAGTGTTAGAGAGTTAATGATTGTTGAAAATAATGGCAAAGGGCTAAACCTTACTATTCAAGTTTTAGATGGAATTATGTGTCATAATGGCGAAATATTAAGTAGTAAATATGAACCTATTCCTAAAACAGTAGAGGAAGTTATATCTAACTATAATCTTGCTTATAAAGATTTAAAACTAGTAAATAAGATTCCACCAATGACACTAGAAGGATGTATAGTAAGAATAAGTGATATTATTGGTTATATTGGTAGAGATATTGAAGATGCTATCAATATTGGTATTTTAAAGAAAGAAGACTTACCAAAAGAAATTACTGAAGTACTAGGATCAACCAATAAAGAAATAATTAATACAATTATCTTAGATATAATAGATAATAGTATGGATAAACCATATCTAAAATTAAGTGATAATGTTTATAATGCTATATTATTATTAAAAAAATTTAACTATCAATATATTTATAGTAAAAGTCTAACTAAAGAAGAAATAGAATATTATCGACTAGGAATGAATAATTTGTATAGAAACTATTTATCAGACATAACTAAGCAAAATAAAGATAGTATAATTTTTAAAATATTCTTAGACTATCAAGATAAATCATATTTAAAAGAGACTTCTAATGAAAGAAAGGTAATTGACTTTATAGCAGGAATGACAGATGACTTTTTTAAAGAGGAAATAGAACGATTGAAATAAACAGGAGAAGATACAATGTATATTTTAAGTAACGATGAAAATTATATAAAAGAGTGCATAAAAAGCTATAAAATATTAGAGTCTGATAGTGGAGAAGACCTTATTATTATAACATATGGTAGTGGAAAAGAGCATGTTATGAAATATACAAAGGATGCTGAGATTAGCCTATCAATTATAATGAATAATCAATATATGGATTCTATCAACAATGGACAAGTATCAGCTACTAAGAGACGCTTTAGTACTTTAAAAAATATAGGTGCTATTGCAATAACTACAGGTTTCACTTCGTTCTTTGCTAATCTCTTACCTGGTATAACTAGTAAAGGAGCTGATATATTGCTTCCAATTACTCTAGTTGGTTTTGCTAGTGGGGCGATTTTGCTTGAAAGATCTAGCAAATTAAGGGGACAAGTAGAGCAAATAAATAAAATAGAATTTATGCTAGAAGAACAAGAGACACTTAAGAATATAACACCAACATCAAATACCCTAGATGGTTACCCAGAAGTAAGGCATTCTCTTGAAAAAGGACAAATGCCATTCAGCATAGCTGGACTAGAACAATACAAACTTTCAAGAATTGATTTAGAACAGATAGTAAATAGTGCAAAACCCGAACAAGAAAATAAAAAGGCCTACCAATATACGAAACATCGTTAAAACTTGACGAATTAGCTAAGATATGCTATAATTTATCTACTTTTCAAAGGGGGAATAAAAATGGAAGTATGGGATAAAAAGGATCCAAAGTATATAAAGGGATATAGAATAGTTCAACTTGAAAATGGTGAGGAACAAATAGTAGTAACTTATGGTGATGGTGCAACATATAATGTTGACTATTCAAAAGAAATGGCAGAAAAATTAACTTACAAAATGGAAACACAATTTACAACTGCTCGTTCTAAAGGAGAAGTTACGAAAACAATGAGTGAATATATGGCTTCAAAATTTATGAGTGGCTTAGGTGTTAGTGTTGGCATTATATCGACTGTTGCATATAATTTACCCGATAGTATTCGTGAAAATATATTTGATGGAAATGACAATATTCTACTATCAATTATGACAGGAGGCTTTGTAAGTGGTATTGCACTTTATGCTATAGCTAAATCAAAACAAAAAAGAGTTAATGAAGCAGAACTAATAGCGGAAAGAAACAGAAATAGAGCTCTTCTTGACACTATTGATGAGGATTCACCTGTAATAATGGAATATCCATTTATTTCAGAAAATCAAGAAGAAGGACTAGACCCATTCAGTATACCAAATATGGAAAACAATGGTGTAGGCCTTGCCGATATGAGAAAAATAATAAAAGTTCAAGGACAAGTTCAATATTTAAATGATCTAGCAACAACAAGCCTTGACGACTTAAAAAAAGCCAATAAACAACACCAAAAGCGTCGATAAAAGCTTCATTACTAATAACACTTTTGATATTGCTAAAATGAAAAAAATATGATATACTTTGGCAAGTTGAGTTCATACAAGGACTCGTGATTAAACATTATAATGAGGTGATAAAATGGGAAATAAAAACACTGTTTATTTGACCAAAGAAGGATTGCAAGAATTAAAAGATGAACTTGATAATCTTATCAACGTAAGAAGACCAGAAAATATTATAGCAATAAAGGAAGCTAGATCATTAGGTGATTTATCAGAAAATGCCGAATATGATGCGGCTCGTAATGAACAGGCCCAAATAGAAGCAAGAATAAAACAATTAGAGAAAATGTTAGAAAATGCTGAAATTATTTCAGAAACATCAACTGATCAAGTAGGAATTGGAAATACAGTTTCAATTAAATATGTTGATGACGATGAAGAAGATGAATACAAAATAGTTGGTTCACAAGAAGCCAATCCATTTGAAAGCAAAATATCAAATGAAAGCCCAATTGCTAAAGCATTACTTAATCATAAAGTTGGTGACTTAGTTACTGTTGATAGTCCAAATGGATCATATGAAGTAGAAATAATCGAAATTAAATAAAATAAATATAAAACGACAAAATATTTAATAAAGATAGTCTATATTAGTACATGTAGGAGATATATGTATGAAAAAGGCTACCTTTATTTTTTTATTTATAATATTAATGTCATTTGGAATATCGATAAAAAAGCCAAATAAAAAAGTAACTGTAGTAAACACTAAAAGAATAAAAATAGATACAGTAGAAAGTGCTAATCAGGATATTGTAGGCCATATAAAAATACCTAATACTAAAATAGATTATAGCCTCGTAAAAACAACAAATAATAAATACTATTTAAATCATAATATAAAAAAAGAAATTGATCCCCTAGGAGCTGTTTTTATAGATTATAGAAACAAACTATCAGATAGAAAAATTCTAATATATGGTCATAATAGTAAAACAAAAATAGCCCCCTTAAAAGAATTAGGAAACTATCTTGATTACACTTATTTCAAAAATAATAATCTAATCTACTTAAAATTAGAAAATAATAATTACATCTATAAAATATTTTCAGTAATATTAATAGATAAAGATAATTATACTTATACCAAATTGAATTATACAACTGATGAATATATAAATCATCTAAATTGGTTACAAAACACTTCAATTCATAAAAGTAACGTAGAATTAGAATCGAATTCTCACATCATAATTATTCAAACATGTAACTACTATCCTAAAGAATCATTTTTATTAATAAGTGCTAAAAGGAGCTAATATGAAAAAGAAACTTATATTTAAAATAATAACTATAATACTTTTAATGATCTCTGTAAAAGTAAATGCTAAAAACTATTCTGATGCTACTATGAAAGAACTATCAAATCAAACATCTTGCTTAGAAGAAGAAATAATTCCAGAATTTACTAACAATACTTTAACAGGTATCAATATAATTATTACTATTCCAAAAGATTGTGATGAAGAAGAATTAATAATAGCTCCATCTATATTAGAAGCTATTAAACAATATAGCAGAATAAACCCAGGAGATAATATAAATATTAATTTAAAAATAGATAATAAATCAAATTATAACTATAACTATATTAGTAATAGCTTTATTCTAAGTACTGAAAATTTACAAAGATTAGGTATAAAAGAAAATCTAATAGATACAAAAGCCATTGGTTTTGATAGGCAAAAGGTATATGAAATATCAACTATATATAGAACAATTAATCTCCCTATAATTTCTCTTTATAACTACAATAATTTATTAGAAGATAAGGACTTATCAGATATAAGTTTGGACAAAAAACTTAAAGAAAAAGGTTATACCGGTATAAATGAATTAGACAATTACTATCTGGATTTTTATAATACGAAATATAATTTAAATGAAAAAGCTTTATCAGATTTAACTTATTCAACCATAAAAGATTTATTTAAAGGAAAGGTAACTACTAATAAAGAAACAAATCCAAACATTATAAAATTATCATATGACTATTTTTATAATAAACTCTTATCATTTAATTTTAAAGATCAAGAAGCTAGTGATTACAATAGTGAAGATTATAGTATAGGAACATATATGAGAACAAATCTGGGAAACAATTATTTAAATGATAAATTTATGTATATAAGATCTAATACATATAGTGAAATAGAAAAAATGTCACTTAAGTTAAATAAGGAATATACTACTTCAGCATATAATGATTATAATTACTATATACACTTAGAATTTAAGTTAAAAAAAGAAATAGATAAAGTAGTTAATACTTTAAATGATAATGATATTATAATTCCACCAAATACAGGTATTGATTAAACAAGTTAAATCTTGTTTTTTTTCTATAATAATATTCCAATTTATTTTAAAATGCGTTATACTTAAAAAGAATAGAATAATAGGTGGTGAGATAATGGTTATAAAAAGTCCATATTCTTTTTTAATAAAAAACTTTAGAAAAGTCCATATTGCTTTATTATTAATTAGTATATATGTATACATAAAAACCATGAGTGTATATTCTTTTGTTAAACAATTTTTATCTTTAGGTACATATGACTATTATAGTGAATCAATATCTAAATATGTATCACCATTACTTTGTATAGCAACAGTCATAATTATAGTTGCAACTACGACAATTCTATTACTCTTAAAGCATAAAGAAAAGCCATGGAAACTATATTTAATCCCTATAGCCAACTATGCTCTATTATTTGTAACTTTTTTAGTTATATCAAATTTCTTTAATGCATACACTGGTCAAACAGAAACAGCAGCCGCAAGAGCAATGCGTGATTTCCTAGTTTTAACAACACTACCTCAATATGCTTTCTTTGTTATTTTAATAATTCGTATATTAGGAATAGATTTAAAAAAATTTAACTTTAAAGCAGACCAAGAATTTTTAGAATTAACACCTGAAGATAAAAAAGAATTTGAAATTAATATTGAGATAGATAAAGAAAGTTATAAACGTCTTTTTAAACGTCTACTTAGAAATTTAAGTTATTTGTATCAAGAACATAAAAAAATAGCTAATACCATCATGGTTATACTTGGAGTAGTAGTTTTATATAATAGTTATAAATTTATCTTTATAACAAATAAGACATATAAAACAGGAGATACATTCCAAAATAGTGGCTATGAAATTACAATAAATAACTCTTACTATACAGATAAAGATTATAAAGGAGATATAGTTGATAAAAATAAAAACTTTATAATTGTAGATGTCACTATAAAAAATAATTCTAATAAAAGAAAAATAAATTTTAATAGATTTCACATTATAAATGGAATAAAAAACTATACACCAACTTCTAAAACTTATGAAACATATTTCCAAGATTTAGGTACTGCCTATGAGGAAAAAACTATTGCTAAACTAGAAACTTATAGAACACTTTTAATATATAAAGTAGATAAAGAATTATCAAAAAATAGATTTGTAATGTATTATCAAGAATTAAATGGTAACAGTAATCACTTAAGAAAAATTAAACTTAAAACTATAGACTTATCAAAAATAAATACACAAAAAAGCAAATTATTAACTGAGAAAATAAATTTAAAGATTAATGGTGTAGAGGAAAATATTATCTTTGATAATTTAAGCTTTGTTAGTAGTACTACATATTCTAAAAAAACATGCGATGCAGGAGACTGTTATCCTAAAGATGCAGAATTTACTATTTCTCCTAAGTATAAAATTATAAAAATGGACTTTGTATCTGACGAAACAGATGGCAAAGACATGATTGACTTTTTATCTAAATATGGTAAAATTAATTATATAGATAGTAAAGGTAAGAAAAAGGTTTTAAACATAGAGAATGCAGTAGAAAAATCATATTATGGAAAATATGTTTATATAAAAGCTCCAGAAAATATTAGTAAAGCAAAAAAAATATATTTAGACATAACCATTAGAAATAATAAGTACCGATACAGGCTAAAATAAGGAGAATTGATATGGATAATAATAAGTTAAAAAGAAAAATTAAATTACTAATCACCTTAGCTATAGTAGCAGTATTTGTCTGGTTTGTTATCTTAGGACCAAAACTTAGTTTTAGATCAGATGAAAAAATGATGGAAGAAGCAGCTAAGAGATATTATGAAATAAATTCTGATAAACTTCCAACTGGTACAAGAATAAAAACTTTAACATTACAAGATTTATATAAAGGTGGTTTCCTTGAGAAAGACATTTATCTACCATACAGTAAAGAGCCTTGTTCATTAACAGAAAGCTGGGTAAAAACAAGACAAGAAAATGGTAGTTATAAATATTATGTTTATCTACAATGCGGAGCACTAAAGTCAAATGTTGATCATACAGGACCAGTAATTATATTAAATGGTGAAGATGAGATAACGATTAATAAAGATGATAAATATGAAGAATTAGGTGTAAAGAAAGTTACTGACAATCAAGATGGAACAATTGATGTAAATAAAGTAACTATAGATTCATCAAAAGTCAATACTAATAAAAATGGTACTTATGAAGTTACTTACACAATATCAGATAGTTTTAATAATAAAACAGTAAAAACAAGAAAAGTAAATGTTATTGAAACAATATCTAACGTTGTAGATAAAAATACTAAAGGTGGAATTTATCAAGGTGAAGTTGAAAATAATTATATAATGCTATCAGGAATAAAATATAGAATTATTGGACGTGATGCAAATAGTAATATAAAAATAGTAACTGATAGAGATATATCAAATGTTAACTATAATGGTATAGATAAATGGTTAGATTACTTTTATGATAATATGACTAGTGAAGCAAAGAAATATATAGTAAAGAGTAACTATTGCAATGACACAGTAGAAAAAACAAAAGCAGATACTTATAAATCATGTGAAAGTGCTAAAAACAAAAATGTATATATTTTATCACTAAAAGAGATTAATGAAAGTACAAATGAGAACGGTTATAGTTACTTATATCCAGCAACAATAAGTTGGCTATCCAATCCATCTGGTGATAAGACAGCACTTACAACTAGAAATTGGTTCAGTGGTACTACTAGTAAAGTCTACGAGTTTGATAAAAAATATAACTTTGGTGTTAGACCAGTTGTTACTATAAAAGGTGATTCCTTAATTAAAGGTGGAAATGGTAGTGAAGATAATCCATATACCTTCAAAGAAACAAAAACAGGTAAAGCAGATGAATTATTAAATACTAGACATTCAGGAGAATATATATCACACTCAAATACAACATTTAGAATAGTTGAAATTGCTAGCGATAGTACTATTAAAGTTGTATCAACAGATGCAATTTTAGAAAATATACAAAGTAATGGTACTAGTATCTATAATCCTAAACAAAAAAATAATATAGGATATATTATTAATCAACAAATAAACAGTAAAATAAATACTAAATATTTTGTAAATAAAGAAATAGAAGTACCAGTGTACAAAAATATATCTAGTTATAAAAAAGAAGAGAAAACTAATAAATATAAAGTAAAAGTTGCAGCACCAAACATGTATGATATGTTTTCAGCAATGGATACAGGTCGTGGATATTGGTTACTTAATTCTTCTCAAAATAAAGCTGTAAAAAATATTGTTTCAGATATAGGTGTTATCTATTATGATGAGATGGGACAAAATATTTCAAGTGGAGCAAGAATTGTAGGTTACTTAAATGCCAAATGTAAAATTGTTACAGGTAGTGGAACGGAAAATGATCCATATAGAATAACGAAATAGGAGTAAATATGAAGAAAGTAAATAAGAGGAAAGGCAATAGATTAATATTAGTAATAATATTATTAAGCATTGCATTACTGGCTCTTATCTTTCTTCTTGTAAGGGGGATAAAAAATCTAATGCCCATTTACAAGAGTGAAGAAAGAACAGAAAATATCAAAAATTATAAAGTTACAGATGTTGATGCCGAAGTAGCAGCCTGGTTAAGAGTACAAGGAACAAATATTGATTATCCAGTTATTGATAATAACTATAGGGTTGGTGTTGATAGAATAGAACCTGATTTCACTTGGACTCAAGGAACTATTAGTCCGCTACCAAATAAGTTATTCATATTAGGACATAATATAAAAAATGTATCTTCTAATCCTCTTATTACAGCAAAAGATCATACAAGATTTGAACAATTATTATCGTTCGTTTACTATGATTTCATAAAAGAAAATAAATATATTCAATATACAATAGATGGAACAGACTACTTATATAAAATATTCTCAGTTGCTTTTGTAGATGATTCTACACTAGACTATGAAAGTACCAATTATAGTAAAGAAGAAATGAAGAAATACATAAATCAATCAAAAAAAGATAGTTTCTTTGATTTTGATATAGATGTTAATGAAAATGATAAAATAATAAGCTTAATCACATGTACCAGATTCTTTGGAGCAACAAGAAAATATGATTTTAAAATAGATGCTAGAATGGTAAGAAAAAAAGAAAGAGCCACTAACTATAGTGTTAAAAAGAACAAAAACTATAGTAAGATAGAAAAAATAATGAGAGGTGAAAATGATGAACAAGAAGCATAAGTTAAAAAGAATAAAATGGGGTGCACTTATAACTGTTAGTTGTTTAATTGGTGTTATTCTTCTAAATACGAGTGCCAAAAGTTTAAGTAACTCAAAAGCAAAAGTAAAGAAACTAGCAGAGGAAAAAAATAAGTGTGAAGTACTATATAATACAGATTTTTTCAATGGAAATCAACAAAATGGTGAAGGTATAGTAATGACGCAGGATGAAAATGACTCATCAAAAATAACAGTTAGTGTAAAAACTAAAAACAACAAGAAATCAAATAGTGCTAATTTTTGGATATTTGTAGCTGCACAATATGGAAGTACAGGTACCAATGGAAATATAAAATCCCTTGGAGAGGACGTATTCAATAAAAGTTTCAATAAAACTTACACTGTTAGTGATACACCGACAATAGAAGTATTTGCAGTTGTTGTCTATAAAGACGGTGTGGAAAATGCCTGTGGAGAAATAGATCAAAATACTGCTAGAAATATAGCTAATGACTACTTTAAAAATAAAAGTCTCGAAAATAATAGAGATCTAATTGGTCAAAAAAACTATGTGGTCAGAGCAGCTGGTAATGTATTTGAAGAATCTAACAATGAAGTAATTTATGAAAGTGGAATAACTGATGATGATAAAGCAGAAGATGAAGATTTAAAAAGTGCCATTGAAAAAGCTAATGAAGAGAAATCTGAAACAAGTAAAGCTACTGATTATGATCGCATCACTGGAGAAAAAGGAAATCCAAAGGGATCAAATGAAATAAAATGTGATAAGTCAACTTTGTACAAAGAAGGACAACAGTATTATACACCTGCCAATTCAAAGACATATTACTATGAGAAAACAGAAACAACTGAGGCATGTGAAAAAACATGTAAAGAGGAAGTGACTGTAGAATATGGACCACCAGTTGCTACTAAAGCAGGAATGTGCTTTGAATATAAAGTAAAAGTACGCAGTAAAGTTGCTTGTTCAGCAACATTTAAGGCCAAGAAGCCAAAGAGCACAGACTCTAAATATCAAGTTTGTGCAATATATCCAAAATGTAATGCAAATAGTAAATATGGTGATCAGGCCGGACCTGATGAAGACTTTGATAATTGCATAAGTAAATGTGATAATGGTAAATATAGTCAAAAATGTATAAACAAGTGTTATAAAGAAGTATATGGAAATACGGACATCCAAAAAACAGCATATAATGATATTTATGAAAATAATAGTGTGAGTTTCTTAGCTGCAAAAAAAGATTTACCAGGAAATGGATTAAAAACAAATGCACCTTTCTGCTTAGGAAGTAATGCCCCAACAACCTATGTAGACAGTGATGGAAAAACAAATTACAGTAAATTAAAATACGCAATGTTAAATAATGGTTGCAAATATCAAATGTATAATAATAAAACAAAAACAAAATGGAATGGCAGTGATAACATAATATGGAGTTGTGCAAACAGCAATCTTGGTAAAAACTCAATTGCAAAATGGAATAATTTAGGCAGATACTATTTTCTAAATAATAATATAGCAACTCGAACTATTCAATCTATAGCAACAGATTGTCAGGGGGAAGATCGTTACTTTGATGGAGTAAAATATCAATATAAATATTTTATTGATGGTAATGGCTTTAAACGTGCCAAGTTTAACAATGGTACTACTTGTACACAAAGTTGTACATGGAAAATATCAGGAAACAAAAACTGTTACTTAAATAGGTCAGATATGTTAAAACAATATAAAGATGATTTAAATGCCTGGACAGACGCAAGAAATAGTTGTACAGCTAGTGCCTCATGTTCAAATAACACAGCAACATTTACTATAGAAATAAATAATGATACTACGGATGGTCCTATAAAATCAAAATTTGGATCTACATTGAAAAATGAAAATGGAGTGGTAAGCAGAGGTGTTACTGATAAAATTGATCCAATAGTTGAGACCAATTATTGCTATCTACAAGGATCAAAAGAAAAACAACAATACTTAGCTGAATGGAGTTTTCCAGGAAGCTGGCGTAACAATAAAAATGGAGTAATATCACAAACTGAGCCAAGCGATACTCGCGGTTGGTCAAAAAGAAAAGGCTACTATTGTACATCACTTGATTCAAAAGGAGTAAACTCAACTTGGTGGAACTGGGCTCAATATACAAAATTAAAAAATAGTGGAAGTAATTACACATCTGATGATATAATCTATAACATCAAAGCAAGTACTAGTGAATTTGGATACTTTGGTTGGAATATTGACATGAGTTGTTTCTATGCAACTCCATCTGCCACAACTCCTCCAACACCGGAAGAATGTACTGGAGAAAAAAATTGTGATACAAATACAGATAATTCTAAATTCGAATATGAAGCAAGAGGTGTTGAAAAAGATAAACTATTCCCAGAATCTAGAACTAAAGTAGATGCAAGTACTGGTAAAGCTACAACAACAATAGGTTATAATTGGACTGCACAAGCAAACGAAAATCTTGTCACTGCTGCCGGCAAAAATTCTTATGAAATAATGCCAGAAGAACTAATCGAAGATATACAAGACAAAGCTAAAAATGGAACCACATATAGTCCAGAAAACTTAGAGTATCGGTTCCGACTAAATAGATCTAATCTAAACGCATTAAAAAATGCAAAGAGTAATCTTACAGATTTTGCAACAAATGTTAAATCTAAATTTGATGGATATGAAGTTGGTTCAAACAAAAAGACTTACACAATTTATGCATATCATAGTGGGATAATTAGAGAACAACCTAAATATGTAAGTGAATTTGAAATAAAAAGAAATAAGTTCTGCAATAATTGGGATAATGGAAGCTGTAAGACATACTAAGGGAGGTTTTAGTAAATGAATAAAGGTATATTAACAGTAGGAATAATCATTATGGCGATTACTGGACTTGTAATGTTTAATATCATTACAAGTTGGTCGCGTGGCGATGAATTAGATTACTATTTGGTTAAAGAGACAGCTGAAGCTGCTATGGAAGACGCCGTTGATGTAACTTTCTATAGAGATTCAGGACAAATTAGAATGGATACAGAAAAATTCATAGAAAATTTTCTTATCCGTTTTGCTAAAGGTGTAGATAATACAAGAAATTATGAAGTTAAATTCTATGACTTGAATGAGGTCCCACCCAAAGTTAGTGTAAAGGTTGACTCTATAAACTCTTTAAAATATAACGAAGATACAGTACAAATAAGTACAGTCTATGATGGTATTATTGAATCAACTTCAGTAACTGATAAATATGTAGAAAATAGTAATAAATAATTGAAAAAATTGCTAATTAAAGAAATATGTTTTATGAAAGTGAGGAATTAAAATGGGGAATTTAGCAATGGGTATAAGAAAATTCTTTCAAAATAAGAATACTGTAACAGTAGTTGGTGTCGTAGTGGCTATTCTTGTATTATATATTGGCTATAATATAAGAGTAAAAAGAGCCATTAACCCAGTTACGGTTCCATATGCCAAGGAAGACATTAAGGGTGGTTCACAAATAACATCCGATGCAATTGGAACAGTTGAGGTTCCACCTTCAATGTTAAAAGGAGATGTTCTTCTAAATCAAGGTGACATCATTGATAAATATGTAAGACCAGATGGTCTTATACCAGCTGGTAGTTTATTCTACAAGAAAGTTGTAGTTCCTGAAGAACAACTTCCAGCCAATATAATCTTGAAATATCCAGATGGCTATGTTTTATATAATATGGCAGTTGATACTAGCACAACATATGGTAACTCAATATATCCGGAAAACTATATTGATATATATTTAAAAGCTGTTAACAGATTATCAGAGGGAGAGGCAGTAACACCAGATGCTGATAAGATTATGCTAGGAAAATTAGTTGAAAATGTAAAAGTATTAGCAGTAAAAGATGCTAGTGGACAACCAGTTTTTGCCAATCTTGATGAGCAAAGAACACCAGCAATGATAATCTTTGCAGTACCACAGGATTATTATATATTACTAAAGAAAGCTGAATATTTAAGAAGTTATGATTCTACTTTAATACCAGTACCAACAAATGAGAGTACTAAAGAAGAGCAAGGTAAAATAACAATTTCAAGCGAAGCTTTAAAAGATTGGATTAATAAGGTTACAGTTTGGACAGATCAATAGAATTAAGAATAAAAAGATAATGGGGATGTGTGATAGATGAATGAGAATATTTTTGACAAATTAGATTTTGGACCATTAAGAACACTATTAGATGATGATGACATCACAGATGTTTCCTTCGATAATGGAGGACAAGTCTGGATTCGTTCACTATCACAAGGATCTATGAGAGTTGAGGTTCAAGGCTTAACAACTGAGTTTATTGAAAAATTAGCATTTCAGTGTTCAAATGTTATGGGTACAACATTTAATAATGCGAAGCCTTTTCTAGATGCTGAATCATCAGAGTTAAGACTTAACTTTGTTCACTCTTCAATAGCAACTAATGGTATAGCCATGGTTATTCGTAAAACACCAGCAAAAATAAGGCTAGAAAAAGATAAACTTTTAAAAGAAGAGTATTTTACACAAGATATTCATGACATTCTTATTAAATGTGTTGAAGGGCATTGTAACATCATAGTAGCAGGAGAAACCGGTTCTGGTAAAACTGAGTTTGTAAAATATCTTGCTAGTCATACAAAAACAGAAGAAAAAATTATTACCATTGAGGATACATTGGAGTTGCACTTAGATAAAATATTTCCACAGCGAGATATTGTTGCTATGAAAACTAATAATGTAGCTAGCTATACAGACGTACTAGTAACTTGTATGAGACAGAATCCAAAATGGATTCTACTATCAGAGGTTCGTAGTGCAGAAGCCGTAACAGCTGTTCGTAACTCTATATCTTCTGGACATAATATATTATCAACTATTCATGCTGACAAAGCATCAGCTATTCCTTACCGTTTATATAGTTTGATGGAAACTGACTTAGACGTTAATCAGTTTCTTAATACAATATATAGATATGTTCAAATAGGTGTTCACATAAGGGCATATTATAGTAAAAAATACCAAAAATTCCATCGTGAAGTTGATGAAGTTGTTGAGTTCTACGTAGATGAAAATAATAAACCACAAAGTAGAATATTATATCAAAAATTATTTGGAAAAGATCCAATACTAAGAAAACCAAGTGCACATCTTATTGAGTACTTAGAAAATCAAAATATTGATATTATGGCAATTACATCAAAAATGAAAGAGGACGTTGAGGAGGCTGCAGATGAAGAAGTACAGCAAGAAGTTGCTCAAGTTACAACACAGATATCACAACCACAACAGCCAGCACCTATTCCTAATATGGGTAACACCACAAATGTAAATCAGCCACAAATAGCACCACTTAATAATACTCCGGTTATCCAACCTCTTTCTCCAACAATGGATAATATTATTAATAATACCCCTGTTAATAATATAGCAGTCCCATTAAATCAAGCAATGAGTATTCCACAGGCACAAGTGATACCAAATGCCAATAATATTCAAATTCAAAAGCAAATACCATCTAATGCCGTAGTAGTTCCATCACCAGTAGAAAATGTTACTCAACAAATTCCTATTACTAACAACCAAGTTATTCCTTCATCAGGTGTAATACCATTACCAAGTCTTTCAACACAAGAAATACCGGAAAGAACTATTACTCAACAGGTTCCATTAAATGCAGGGCAAACAGGGTAGAAAGGAGTAAAACATGTATATAGAAGAGTTATTTATAATTGCAGTCATCTTTATATTTATAGCAATGTATAGAAATTATAAAGGTCAAAATGTGGGAAAATTCATAACTACTCAAGTACAAGTCTTATATAATAAATTTGCTCCATATTCATTTAAGTTGGTCAGAGAAAAAACAAAAGAATTAGGACAAGAATATACATTAAGACAATATACAGTTCAAGTCGTTGGTATGTCGACTTTTGCGGGAGTAGTAAGTTATTTATATTTTTATAATTTAATAATATGTGCAATATATATTATAGCTGTAATTATGTTTATACCATATTTATCATTTTTAAGATGTAAAAGAATTTATAGTGAGTTCATATTTGAACAAGTCCAAGTATATACATCCAATGTTATTATGGAATTTGCGACAACCCAATCATTCGTTAAATCCCTTGAAGGAGTAAGGAACTCTGGTGTATTAGAAGATCCAGTTAAAAGAGATGTGGATCACATGATAGAATTAGCTTATCAAAATGGAAGTATTGATGAATCATTAGCCTATATGAGTAACCTTTATCCATATTATATTGTAAAGAATATGCATCAATTATTCTTACAAATTACTAAGGAAGGTGCCAGAAACTCTGCCGATTCACTAGAAAACATGCAACTAGACATCGATATGCTTGTTGAAAATGTATACCGAGATAGAATAGAAAGAGCAACTTTCCATAAATCATTTATTCAATTTGGTCTGATGCTGTATTTGATGGTTATGTTAGTTCAATATTTATTAGGTAGAGAAACATATTTAATCTTATTAGATAGATGGTATATACAAGTACTACTCCATGGTGTTTTAATAATTAATTCATATTTCCTTCTAAAAGGAGAAAAATATTATAATGAGAATGTAGGTGCGGAATAATGGAAGTATTAATTGTTGGAGCTCTTTTCATGTGGATACTAATCTATAACAATACAATAGACAAAAGAAAATTTATGATTGATAATCAAAAATATTTTGAAGCATTTAAAGAGGATGATTATGATTTTCTTGTTTATGCAAGGTATGGTGAGGATGTAGATGTAAATATACTATATTCAAGAAGAGTATTATACTCATTAATAGCCTTTATAATGGTATTAATGTTTACTCTAACCAGTGGAGATACTGCTAGTTTGTTTGATTCTCAGTTTTTTATAAACTTAGTTTTAGCTCTTGTAGTAGGAGTACTTGTATTTAAGTCATCATATATGCAATTAAAGAGATACTATAAAGTACATTTACATGAAATTGACGTTATGCTGCCATATTTTTTAAAGAGTTTGGAAATCTTAATACAGCATTATACCGTTCCAGTTGCAATAGGTAAATCAATAGATGATGCTCCAGATATATTCAAACCAGGTTTAAGACACCTTGTAGAAAGAATAAATTCAGGTGATTCAACAATTGATCCATATATGGAGTTTGCTAATACCTACCCAGTTAGAGATTCAATGAGAATGATGAGATTGCTTTATCGTTTGGGAATTGGTTCACAAGAGGGAAAACAAGAACGTTTGATGATGTTTTCAAGAACTGTTTCAAATTTACAAAATAAGGCACGTGAAACAAAATATAAAGAAAGACTTAATCACATGGAAAGTCAGACTATGGTTATGCTAGTTGTAACTGGTGTTGGTGTTATGCTAGTTATTTTAATTTCCATGATGATGATGTTTAGTATGTAAAATGAAATAAAATATTGTTATTTGCCAAATAATTTGTTATACTAATGGTATAAAGATATGAAAGGAGATGTATTAAATGAAAGCAGCAACTGGTGAATTAAACCTAACTGTTATTACATTAATTGCTATAGCAGCAGTAATTGGTTTCTTCTGGATTTTATGGCCAGGTATTAAAGAAAGTTTAAATAATCAGTGGGATAACATTTCTAGTAGCCATGAATTAATTATTCTAGATAGAAAATAGTTAAAGAGGTGATTTTATATGCGTGATGCTCTAGGCGGATTAGTTAACATAGCAATAATTGTCGTATTTTTAGTTATAGTTAGTGGATATTTAGCATTTAATGTTAATTATACTAAGGCATTTCGTGTTAAAAATAAAATAATCTCCACAATAGAAAATAATGAAGGACTTGATAATGATGGAAAAGCTAAAATATCTGAATACATGCAGTCTATTGGATACGATGTTAGTGTTCCAAACAACTTCAGCAGAGTAGGATGGACTATTGAAAGAGGCTTTGCTTGGAAGACAGCTGATTCATCTACTAGGGTTCCCGGTGTTACTGATAATGTTCAAAAGAAGTATTATGAAGTTGTGACTTTTGTTACAATTGATATTCCAATAATAAAGAAAATCATGCCACAGTTTCAATTTTTTCAAGTAAAGGGAACAACTAAGTCAATAAAAATAAGATAAAGGGGACAGGTTAATATTTCAAGATGAGGGTGATATAGTGAATGTAATAGTTGGTAATAAACAACAAAACTTACTATCAAACTTAGACATTGACATTATAAAAAGTATCACCGGCACTTATTCTGCGTCTGAATTAGTAGAGATATTTAAAAACTTTTTCTTTAATAAAATGGTTTTAGATGTTACTGCTTTGAAGGACTATAGTAATATTAACAGCTATAAAACTTTAGCAAGTGGTATGGACCCGGATAAAATTATATGCTTTGTGCCAGAAAAAAGTCCGCTATGTACAGCTGGATTTTTCTCTGCTTTAGTGTCAACTGGAATTTATAACTTTACAACTAATATTGACGGCATTAAATATTTAACAAGGCATTCTAATACATTGCAAGATGTAAAACAATTTCAAAATGTTCAACCAATGATAAATAACATAAAGGAATCAAATGAAGTAAAACCAGATTTAGTAAAGGTATCAGCTTCATCAAACAATACAAACAGCAGAATAATAGGAATAAAAAGCATTACTGGGGGAGCTGGAAGTACTACATTTACATATATGTTAAAAAAGGAACTAGTAAAAAAACTTGATCCAAATGTCATTGCTGTAGAAATAGATAAGTCCGATTTCAAAGCATTTGGAGATAGGAATATGTACTCAGTTACTGATAATCAATTAAAGTCATTTTTGAGTAAAAATAGTTCATCAAAGATTATCTTAGTTGACTTAAACAATAGTAAAAATTCCTATCTATGTAATGATATAATATACTTGTTAGAGCCAAGTATAGTAAAAATAAATAAACTATTAAGATATGGACCTACAATACTGCAAAAATTAAGAAATAAAAAAGTTGTTTTAAATAAAAGCTTGCTTACTTCACAGGATGTACTTGATTTTGAGTATGAATCAGGATTAAAAGTATTTTATAATATGCCACCATTAAATGAGAGAAAGCAAAATGATATTATTAGTGAATTTTTATCAAAAATGGGGTTAATTGGTTCAAAAGCAAAATCAAATTCAGGTCGGGTGTTTGGATTATTTAGAAGGTAAATAATTGACAAAACTAAAGTTATAATGTATTATGTTATTAGTGAAGGAGAGGTAAGTATGTTAGATTTATTTCAAATTGGAGTAGTAGGAACAATAAGTGATAGCTGTGGTGGATTAGGTCCAGTTGTTAAAATATTAAAACTAGGTGTTTTAAGAATTGTATGTATTGTTATTCCAATCGCTCTAATCGGTTTTGCAATATTTGATTTAGGAAAAGCCATTATTGCAAGTGATGATAAAGAAGTAAAAGCTGCTCAATCAAGACTTATAAAGAGAATTATATATGGTATAGTTATTTTCTTGGTACCATTTATAATCACATTAGTAATGAATCTTGTAGCACAAGGTGCAGATCAATCAGAGACTAATACTCAAAATTGGGCAACATGTTGGAATAGTATTCAATAATAGCAAACGTTTGCTATTTTTTTTTTACTCTGTTATAATTAATATGATATAATGTTTTTGGAGTGATTTTATGAAATGGTCAAAACTATTACCAACAATATTTTTATTAGGCTTAATACTAGCTCTACCACACAATGTAAAGGCAGAAGAGGCCAAAAAGTGTCTATATGATAATAGTTCAACAATTACAATACATACTGATAATACGGCAGAAGTTTCAGATGGAATTATAAGTTGGAATTGGTGGAAAAAGAAAAATGGTAACAAGCTTATTTGTCCAAAGTATATTATTATGTCAAATCCAGTAGCTGTAAGAGATAGTTTAGAAGAAGCACAAAAATATTCTACTCAAAATAAAGCTAATTATTACAAGCTAGTGAGTTCAGAAATTGTTACAAAGAGTGATAACAACACTACACAAAATAATTCCGAAGGAACATCAGAGTCATATTTAGGAAAAGTAGATGATGATGACTCAGTTGCATGGTTAATAAAAAAGGTTTTAAATTATGTAAGAATAGCTGGACCAGTATTAGTCTTAATTTTAACAAGTGTTGACTATTTAAGAGCATTAATTCAAAGCGATGACGAGACAATGGCTAAAATAAATAAAAAATTAGGAACCAGATTATTATTAGTAGTTTTACTATTTCTTATACCTACACTTGTAAATGTTGTACTATCATTAGTTGGATATGATACAGCAAATACTGAGGCATTTAAATAAAAGAGGTGATATAAATGACTGAATATACTAGTGCTAACACAATTACCGATATGCTTAGAAGTATTCTAAGTACTATAATAGATAGACCAGCATTTCTTATACTTAGTTTAATGTATGAGATTTTCTTTAATGTTGCCAATGCAGAGTTATTTAATGATTCTACTATTAGAAGATTTTATTATAAAATCCAATTAATACTTGGCGTTTTTATGATATTTAAATTGTCTATTTCAGTATTAGAAGCTATCGTAAATCCCGAAAAGTTAACAGCAAAAAAGACAGGTACAATGTCAATAATTGCTAGAGTATTTATATCATTAGCACTATTGGCTGCATTAACCCCAATAAATATTCCAAATCCTAAGAATGAATATGAAAGAAAATTAAAAAATAATGGTTTAATCTTTGGTATTTTATATTCACTACAATATCGAATATTGCAACAGAATACGCTGGGAAGATTAGTATTAGGAGATGAATTTGTTAGCAGTGAAAGTAGCGGTCAAAACAAAAAAATAAGGGAAACAGTTTTGTCAACCTCAGATGCTGCTAATTCCTTCTCATCAACTATCTTAAAAACGTTTATGAGAATAAACTTAGTACCAAAAAGTGAAAGACAAACAAATAATGATGGTAAGCCAGATGAACTTAACAAAAACAATTGGGTATGTAAGGACATAGACAGCACACTTATAGATACATATAGAGACGTAAATGCAGATCCACAACAATTACTTATGTTCATCAATTATGATTGCGATACATCATCAAGTGATGGTGTAGTATCGCACCTTAAATCTAAATTAAATAAATTAGCTAGCAAGGCTGATTATGCTTTTACATATAACCCATTAGGTGGAATTGCTGCATATGTATTTGCTTTCTTATTATTAACATTTACTGTTGATGTGGCAATTAGAGCCATAAAAATTGCAATATTAAGATTAATAGCTCCGATACCAGTTATTAGTTATATGAGCCCTAACCCAAAGGATAATGGTGCTATGGGAACTTGGGCAAAATCATTAGCGACAACATATCTATCACTATTTACTAGACTACTTATAATTTACTTAGTAATATATTTAATTCAAGACATGATTCAAAATGGTATGGCAGCAAAAACTACTGGTGGCTTGATAGGCGGCATTTCATTTATATTGATTTGCTTTGGCTTATTCTTATTTGCCAGACAAGCTCCAAAGTTTATTCAGGATGCACTTGGAATAAAAGCCGGTAGTGGAAGCGTTGGTCTTGCACTTGCTGCATCAGGACTTGGAACAATAAGGGGTGGAGGAAAACCAAGAGATGCTTGGAGCAATATGATGGAAGCATCAAGAGCTGCACAAAGTGGTGGAAAAGATCCTGTTTCAGGAAATTCGTATAGAGCTAACTTGGGTTCATATAAAGATATGAGAGATGCAACGGTAAAGAAAGAAAAGGATAAATATGATAAGAATTTAGCTCAAAATTATTATGAAAGAGCATTAGATATTGATGATCAGGATGGGGCAGGCTATAAAAGTCGTCGATGGTGGCAGTCAAAAGACTCTGGAGAAGCTAGAGCAAAAACTCAAACCTTTGACGCAAATAAACAACGATATAAGGCGAATTGGCAAACACATGAACGCGCAACTGGTAGAGGTGTAACAACAAGGGCTGGATCGGAATTCCATACTAGAAGAGATCCGTATCCAACACCGACCCCATCTGGACAACAAGGAACACCACCATCTGGACCACCAAGTAGAAATAGAGGGGATGCTGCCGATAAAAGTATTGGTATAGAAGTAAGACCAGTATATAAACATAAACCAATAAAAGTAGGTGGTAAAACTATAACTATAGGAGAACCAGAGATGCGTCAAAACGGTGGTTCTGGATATGCTGTTGACGGATCAATACCAAGTGGGCCAATACCAGGCGGACCAACACCAGGTAGACCAACACCAGGTGGACCAACACCAGCCGGACCAACACCAGCCGGACCAACACCAGGTGGACCAACACCAGGTGGACCAACACCAGATGGACCAACACCAGGCGGACCAACACCAGGTGGACCAACACCAGGTGGACCAACACCAGGTGGACCAACAGCGTAAAAAGGAGTGTGATACATAGTGAATTATTTAATTCCAGCAAATACAAAAAGAGGACAATTGATATTGGGACTGTTTAGACCCTTCGATTTGATTTTGGTTGGTAGTGGAATAGCTGTAACAATATTGTTACTTGCTTTATTACCACTAAGTTCAACATTTATGACAGTATTAGCACTATTACCAGGGGGGGTATGTGCTATTCTTGTTACACCATTACCGTATTACCACAACGTATTAAATGGCATAATTGAAGTGTATTCATTTTTAACAAGTACCCAAAAATATAAATGGAAAGGTTGGTGTTATAGGGAATGGCTCAAAAAGTAGCAAGTACATACAAGTACACAGAAGATTGGCTTCCAGTCAAAACAATTCAAAATGGTATGATCCTTACAAAAAGTAATTATAAAGTAACAGGAGTAAAAATATCTCCTAAAAATATTTTTATTCTTGATCCAGACGTTCAAAACAATATATTAATAAGCTTAAAAAACTTTTATAATACTATTGATTTTGAATTTTGGCTAGTTGTTGCTGATAGACCAGTAGACATATCTGTCTATATGTCAAATTTACAATTAAAATTCAATGAAGCAACATCACCAGCAATTAGAAAGCTGATTGCTCAAGACATTCAAAAAGGTGAAAACTTTATCAATAATAACATTGTTGATACGGAATATTACTTCCTATTTAAAGATAAGAATGTGGATCTCCTACAAAAAAGAGTAAGAATGATGATCAATGGTTTAGCAAGCTGTGGTTTGAACGCGTCACAAACTAGCAATGAAGATTTGAGAGTTATTTTAGAAAATTTCTTAAATGGGGGAAATAGAACTGAATTTGGGACGGTGATGCCAGTATGAGTACAGGGCTTATAAGTCAGTTAGCTCCTAAGGGGCTACATTTTTCTGTTAGTGATTTTGTAATAAGTGATAAATATGCAACAATAATGACAGTTGTTTCATATCCCAAATATATCCAACCAGGATATCTTTCAAATTTAACAAATATGCCTGGTATAAAAGTTGTTGTAAAACACATCCCAGTTCCATTTCAACAAATGGCAAAGATGTTAAATAAGCAGGTTGCTGATTTAAAAGAAAAATATCATAATGAAAGAGATTTAACAGTAAGAGAAAGATTGAGGCAAGATGCCGAAAGCTTAGAGTATTTCATTTCAATGCTAGCTGGAAGTCAAGCAAGAATTTTTGACTTTCAAATGCATATTATGATTACTTCTAGTACTAAAGAGGGACTAGAACTAAAAAAGTTAAATGTCAAAAACTACTTAGATGCAATGGAGCTAAAAGCAGTATCATTAAGATTTGAGCAAGAAAAAGTTTTAAAATCAATGCTTCCAATATTTACATCAAAAGGGGCTCAAGAGTTAGAATCTAGGATTGGGACACCAATACCGTCTGTTACAATATCAGCAATGTATCCATTCATCTTTGATAGCATAAAAGATCCAGGACTATCCACCTTATTGGGTGTAGACTTTTCTGGTGGTATTATCTTATTTAACCAATTTTTATATAAGATAAAAAAAGAAAATAATAGAAATAATGCCAATATGATAATTCTTGGTACTTCTGGTTCGGGAAAATCAACTGCAGCTAAATTGATGTTAAGAACACATATTAGAAATGGTTGCCAAATTGTTATAATTGACCCAGAAGATGAGTTTAGAGAAATGACAGAAACATATGGCGGAGATACGGTAGATATAGGTAAAGGTGGAGAATTCGGTTTAATTAATCCATTAGAAATAGTTATTGATGCCGATGAAGAAGAAATAAAACAAGGCTTAGGATACACCGTTTTAACAAGAACATTACAATTTTTAAAAGCTTTTATGAAGTACTATGATCCATCCATAGAAGAAGACGTTTTAACCATGTTTAGTGAAATTGTACAAGATACATATAAGCGTTTTGGGATTGACTATAACACTAATTTTTCAAACTTTACATCAGCAGATTATCCAACATTTAGTGATGTTTATGCAACAATAAGAGGAAAATTAATGTCTATGACAGATCACACACAAGAACGTGATATCATGGAACGACTAGAATTAAAAGTAAGGCCAATCACAAAAGAATTAAAATTTTATTTTGATGGTCACACAACTATCAGTAAAGATAGTGATTTTATGGTCTTCAATATAAAAGAATTAATGAATAGTGATTCTAATGTTAGAAATGCTTTATTCTTTGACATATTAAAATATGCTTGGGGACTATGTCTAGATTATAGTGTTGATACAGTACTAATGGTAGATGAAGCTCATGTATTACTAGGAGACAATAATGCCCTAGGTGCTGACTTCTTAGCTCAGGTTCAAAGAAGAGCAAGAAAGTATAACACTGGAACTATTATAATAACTCAACAGCCAAGTGATTTCTCTGCACCAGCTGTTATTACGCAGGGAAAAGCTATTTTTGATAATGCCTCATACTATTTAGTTATGGGCTTGAGAAAGCAAGCTGTAGAAGATTTAAGTTTACTTATAGATTTAAATGATAGTGAAAAAGAAAGTATTAAAAGATACTCACAAGGTGAAGCACTATTCGTCTGTGGAAATAGACGTATGAGAATAAATGTTGCTGTCACTAAAGAAGAATTGGACTCTTTCGGTATTGGAGGAGGACTATAGAAGGTAGTTAGGTGGTGGTAGCATGTCATCTTATAAAGCTAATAGGAATGATGGAAACAGCGGTGTTTCTGATAAAGAAAGAGCAGATAAAAATAATGCAAAGAATGTCCAAGTTGCTGCTGATGTAGCCATGCAATCCGGCCACCCAGTAGTTGCAGCAGTTGGTGGTGCAGTAAAAGTTGGTGACATGTTAACTGGTGGTAAAGTAAGTGGAGAGCTAGGTAAAGCCGCAACCAAAATTATGGACAAAACACCTGGTGGTAAACAACTACAGAATGTTTCAAATAAATTAAGTGAATCTGGAGCAAGTGATGCTATAGGCAAAGCTGCAGCAATTCAAGGGGGAACATCAGGCACACCAACCAGTGGAGCAACCAGTAGTGCAACAGGTACAACCTCTCCAACAGTCGGAACCAATACTGGTAAATCAGGTGCAACGGGTACCACACCAACTACTGAACAAAATCCTCTATTGCCTGCATCATCAGATGGCCAAGCAACAGACAATAATATTGCTGGAGTACCACCTGGCGTTGGCAAAAAAAGAGGTTCTAGTTTATTAGACGATGATGATGATAAACAAAAAGTTGAATTAACAGGTCAGGCAACATTAAGCAAGGTTGCTAAGATTTCTATTTTAACCTCCCTTTTTGCATCACCATTTTTGATAGTTATTTTAGTTGTAATGACAGCTACTACCGTATTTGGTACATATAAAGACGGACTTGGTATAAATACTGTTAGTGGAGGAAAAACAGGAAACATAGATTATGTAGAAGATAGTCAAGAAGCAACAGAATTTTACGAAAGAGTAAATGAAGTAAAGGAAGAAATGCTTAGAGAAGGAAAAAGTGTTGATGCATTTAGAATAGTTGCTGTGTACCATATTCTATCAAAATACAATGGTAAATTATCATACAAAACGATGTCAAAGCAAAAAATAGAAAAGATAGCTGATGCCATGCTAAATAATGGCATGTATGATGAGGAAACTTTCAAAAATAATTTAGTAGATGATATTATAAAATCATATGTATCAAAAACTAGTAAAGAAAGAAGAGAAGCAATAGCAGATGAAATCTTTCAATATATAGTAGATTATTATGAATTCATAGGTGAAGAGATGGATACTTGTGTATCATCGTCTGGAAATTGTGCATATAGCATAAAAGGATTTTATTCAAAATCAACGGGAAACATAAGTAAAAATATGAACATTTCAAACTTAAAAGTGAGACTGATGCAGTGTGGTGGCGGTTACGGACGAGGAACATGGGGAAAACCTCTTGCTGGAGAAGAATTAATTGACTTTGAAAAGTATGTCCTAGGTGTAACCTATGGTGAGATTGGTACTAGTTTTAGTGATGAAGCTATCAAAGCCCAAATAGTTGCCGTAAGAAGTTTCTCACTCAGTAGACCTGCCATGATGAATAATAGTCTAGGAAAAAAATTATCACAGGAAAATAATCAATGGATTCTTCAAATGTCATCATGTGTAGCAGATCAAGTATATTGTGATCCAGATCAAGGTTGTTCAAGAATGAATGATGGTACCCAGGGTGGTACTATTAGAAGTGGACACTCAGTTGGAACCTTTAGATCACCTGCCTTACCATCTGACAGCAAACTAAGAACCCTAGCAAAAGAAGTAGAAGGTGAAGTCCTAGTAAATAATCAAGGAAACATAATAAGTACCTCATATATAAATACAACACAGAACTTATTTAACAAATTGGCAAAACAGGGACTAAATTATAAACAAATATTGCTACAAGTATATAATCAAGGATCAACTAATTCTGGAGCCAAAGATGTAACTAAAATGAGTTGTGGAACCACTACAGGTATATGCAGTTCTTCAACAGGAGAATATGCTAGCTGGAAACAAACAGATTCAAGATGGAAAAATGTAAGTTTGGGTAATAGAACAGTTGGTCAGATCGGTTGTCTTGCAACTTCTGTCAGTATATTAGTAGCAAAAAGTGGTGTTCCTACCGTGCTTGGTGATAATTTTAATCCAGGAACTTTTGTTCAACACTTAAGTAAAAATGGTGGCTTCGTAAATGGAAACTTTATATGGGATTCAGTAAGCAAAGTAGCCCCAGGCTTCCAATATGCAGGCCGTAAAGACTTAAGTGGATATACTGATCAACAAAAAATTAATGCAATAAGAGATTTAGTATCACAAGGATACTATGTTACAATTCAAGTAAGTAGTTCAAATCCACAACACTGGGTTGCAGTTAATGATGTAGTTGGCAATCAAGTAAATATATATGATCCAAGTGATTCAAGGACAATATACGGTCAAAGATATCCTATCTCAAGAACCAAATTAGTTAGTTACTTTAAGGCTACCAAAACTGAAAGTAGTGGAGCTAGCACTACTACACCAACATCCTCAGCTAAAGGATTCCAGTGGCCAATTGCTAAAGAGCACAGCGGAATGGCACAACTTAATAATAATAGATTATATAAAATGGAACATAAAGGAATTGACATAACCGCAAAGTCTGCAAGCTATAAAGGTAAAATAAACATTATTGCAAGTTATGATGGAGTAGTTGAATATGCATACAACGATATTTCACCTAAATATGATAACTACTATGGCAAAAGTGGGGCAACAGCTTCTTGGATGCATGATGGTTTTGGAAACAGTATTAAAATTAGGCACTCATATAAGGGACAGATAATTTATACATATTATGCCCATTTAACTCAAGATGTAAGAGTTAAAGCAGGAGATAGAGTCGTAGCAGGTCAAGTAATAGCAACAATGGGATCAAGTGGAAATTCAACCGGAACACACCTTCACTTTGAAACAAGGGTTGGTAGTAGTTCAAGAACTTATACAAATAAGAATAACCCACTAAATTATGTATCACCGAATAGTTACCCATAAAACAAAAAAGTAGTATTAGCCAATGCTTATATATAATACAAGGCTATATTGTGTGCACTAAACTTATAGGAGGTTATTATGAACAAGAAAACTCGTTATATAGTATTATTAGTGATATTATTAATATATTTTGCAGTTCTATTTCTAATATATGGAAAAGATCATTTGAAAAGGGAAAAAGAAGAAACTGTCATAATAATAGGTAATAGCACAATCTGGAAAAAGGAAAAACAAAAATGGTCGACAATTAAATCCTTATCTGATAAAAAAGATCTAGGATGGAAATTATATGATACCTATATAGACAATAAAAAAATTGGAAAGTATTACTTGTGGAATGATAATACTGAATGGTTTCTATTTGATAAGAAAAAAAATGCATATAACTACCAAGGAGAATTATTAGCATATAGATCAAACTATAAAATGCCCGTTAAGTCATTTACTACAGAAACGGTAACAGACTACACATATTTAGAAAAATTACTATCAGATAATAATCTATCAAACACAGGTACTCCAACAGTAAGTAGTGTGACTAAAGTTGATATTGACAGTGACGGAATTGATGAAAAAATTTATGTATTTAGTAATGTATTTAGTGATGATGAAATACTTCCAGAGAATAGTTATTCATTTGTTTTTCTTGAGAAAGAATCTAAGACATATATGATGTATAGTTATACAGATGAATTTGTCGGTTTATCTGGTTGCCAACCGTTTGTTGATTATTTAATAGATATAGATGAAGACAACAATTACGAAATAGTTTTAAAGTGTAGTCAGTATGATGAGTTACCTCCAATAAATACACTATATAAGTTTGATAAGGGTAAATTTATTGAAATAATAAATAATCAATAGATAAAATAATGACTAAACTAAAAGATAATGTTATAATAAAAAAAGAAAGGAAGTAGTTACTATGAAATTAAAGTTTCGAGCAGACTCGCATGATTTATTAATATTCGGAATCTTTTCCATATTTCTTTTATATGTCGTTGCCTTAGCTGTTATAAATCTAAAAACTTTTGCAGCAACAGGAGAGTTATATGGACTAAATCCATTTCCAGCATTTGAACCAGAATATATTGTAACTACAATCACTTTTTATTTTATTGCCTTGGGAGCTTTATTTGCTAGTGTTAGTTCATACTTTTTCGAAAGAGAAAAAGGCTTTGGTCTAACGACCGAAAAAAAAGACAAAGGATATTCAAGATGGGCCAAAGCAAAAGAAATTAAAGAAGAGTTAGAGCAAGTACCGATTTTACAAAAAAATTCCAAAGCAGCTGGTATTCCACTGATTTTGAATGAACAAGAAATGTGGGTTGATAATGGTGAATACCATTCATTAATTATTGGTGCCACCGGTTCCGGAAAAACTCAAGGAGTAGTTTTTCCACAGGTTCATAGTTTATCAAAAGCAAGAGAATCTATGATAATTACCGATCCAAAAGGTGAAATATATGAAAAAACAAGTATGATGTTAAGGGATAGGGGCTATCAAATATTATTGTTAAATTTCCGTGATCCACAAAATGGTAGTGCTTGGAATCCTCTAACAATGCCATATAGAATGTATAAAAGTGGTAATCAGGATAAAGCAATTGAGCTATTAGATGACTTAGCCCTAAATATTCTATATGATGAGTCAAACAAAAATGCTGACCCATTCTGGGAAAAAACTTCAGCTGACTATTTTTCAGGAGTAGCACTTGGCTTATTTGAAGATGCCAAAGAAGAGGAAATAAACATTAACAGTATTTCTTTAGCTACAACAGTCGGAGAAGAAAAATTTGGTGGTTCAACATATATAAAAGAGTACTTTGATGCTAAAGATCCATCCAGTGCAGCAGCCATAAATGCCTCAAGTACGATTACAGCTCCAACTGAAACAAAAGGAAGTATTTTATCGGTTTTCAAACAAAAGGTTAAATTATTTGCCTCACGTGATAATTTAAGTGAAATGCTATCGTATAGTAGTATAGATCTAGAAAGTATTGGTGAGAAACCTACTGCGGTATTTATTGTTATTCAAGATGAAAAAAAGACGTATCATTCATTAGTTACTATTTTATTAAAGCAGATATATGAAACATTAATATCTACTGCTCAAAAGCATGGTGGAAAATTACCTGTTAGAACCAACTTTATTCTTGATGAGTTTGCTAACATGCCTCCATTAAAAGATGTTACAACAATGATTACCGCAGCTCGTTCAAGACTTATTAGATTTACTATGATTATCCAAAACTTTGCCCAACTAGATTCTGTATACGGAAAAGAAGATGCTGAAACAATTAGAGGTAACTGTGGAAATATTATTTATCTAATTACAACAGAATTAAAGGCATTAGAGGAAATATCAAAAATGTGTGGTGAAGTAAAATCTAAAAAAGATGATAAAACCGCTTCAACACCACTAGTAACTGTATCAGATCTTCAGAGAATGAAACAATATGAAACAGTAATATTACGTATGCGTAAACAACCATTCAAGACAAAATTAACTCCAAATTATAAAATTAATTGGGGTAAAAAATATCCAGATGCCGGCTATCCAGTAAGACCAAAAAGACAAGTTCATACATTTGATATTAAAGCGTTTGTAAAAGAACAAAAAAAGAAAAAATTAATGGAGATGATGAATTCCTCATCTAGCAGTGCTGGAGCAGGTTCTATGCCACCACTACCTGGTGGAATTCCAAGAATGCCAAACTTTCAAAGCACACCTTCTTTTGAGCCAAGGAAACCACTTAATAGTATAGATTCAGGCACTAACAATCGCTTACCAATTACTCCAACTTTAAATCAAGATAATTTTCCACCAGTACATGAAGAAAGAAGTAGGCCAAACAACAGTGGTAGTGGAAGCAACAATTTAGGATTTGATGTTGATGAGTTAGTTAAGAAAATAGATGCTAAAATAGCAGAACTTGAAGAAGAAGAAAAACGAGAAAAAGAAAAACAGGAAAAAGAAAAACAAGCCAATTTCAATATCAACAATAAGCCAACAGCTATTCCATCAACTAATATAGCAAAGAAAGAGGAACTAATACCACAGAATAATAACCTTATTCCAAATAAAAGCGAGGCTAAAGTTGGTCAACAAGAAATCAATCTTGATTTACAAGACAATGAAGAAGATGATGACTTCTTTGATGATTTCTTTGATAATTAAAAGAGGGAGGAATTTATATGAGTTTAAATTTCAATGTAGGTAAAATAAATCCTGCTAAAGAAGAGGTTGAAGAAGAAGAAAAAAAAGAAGATAAAGATGATGAAGAATTTGATGAAGCTCCAAGAAATAACAATGAATTAAAATTAAGGCTAATTAAGTTAGCTTCACTACTTGGAGTTGCTATAGCAGCCCTTTTAGCAGTATTATTTATTATTTCATTATTTAATAAAAAAACATATAAATATGAAGATATTGAAACAATAATGCAAAAAGCTGCTATATCTTATTTCAAAAGCTATCCAGACAGCTTACCTAAAAATGAGAAACAAACAGCCCAAATTTCAGCAGCAACATTAATAAGTACAGGTAAAATGAAAGATTTAACTGAGTATACAAAGAAGGGTGTAATCTGTGATGGAAAAGTAGAAGTTGCTAAAAGAGGCGATGAATACATATATACACCTTACCTAACTTGTGGGGACGATTATAAAACCCAAAAACTAAGTTCCTTAATAGCCTCAAGTGAGATAGTAAAAGAAGGATATGGACTATATAAAGTAGATAATTCATACATTTACAGAGGCGAATTAGTAGATAATTATGTTCTAATAAATGAGAGATTATGGAGAATTGTTAAATTAGATTCAAATGAAAATAGTATCCTAGTTTTAGATAATATGTTTTCATCACAAGTGCCATGGGATGATAGATATAATAATGAAATAAAATACAACGCTGGTAATAATGTATTTTCAGCAAGTAGAATTAAAGAAACTCTAAATGCACTATATAATGGTGAAATACTTGAAAATAAAGGAGAACTATTAGACAACAATACAAAAGCACATATGGTAAGCTTTGATCTATGTACAGGAAAAAGAAACTTAGATGATACTACACACAATAATTCAACTGAATGTGCTAGCGTTGAAAAAGATGTTAAAATAGGTTTGTTAACAGTTTCTGATTATCTATCAGCTAGTATCGATTCAAACTGTACTGCTACAAATTCCAGATCTTGTCAAAACTACAATTACTTAAATAATAAAACAGATTTCTGGTTAGCAACAGCTCAAAATAACACAACATATCAAGTTTACACAGTTAATACAAGCGGAGTAATAAAAGAGGAATCAGCTAGTAACTATGCTAATGCCAGAGCAGTAATTCATCTAAATTCAAATACTTTAGTAAAAAGTGGAACCGGTACAGAAAAAGATCCATACGTTATAAAATAGGAGTCTATAATTATCATAGATTCTTTTTTCTCATATTAATACTATGAGGTGAAAGAATGAATAAAGACTTAAACCTAATTGATATTAGAAGCAATCCCAAATATAAAGAAGGACACATTCCTAATTCAATAAATATACCAGGACACTTGCTTTTAATGAATCCAAATTCATATTTAAAAAAAGATAAAACATATTATATATACTGTCAAACAGGATATACTAGTATGGATGTAGTAAATATTTTAAACAAAAAGGGTTATAATACAATAAATTTAGAAGGGGGATATAATAAGTATCTTTTAACTAAATAATAATCTAATCAAAATAATAGTTTATTAGTGGAGTTATAAAGAAATTTTCTTTCATGATGACCCCATTTATTAACTATTATTTTGTTTTAAAAGTAAAAAATCATCAGATAATATAAATAGAAAAATACTAATAATCTAAGACTTGATTTTAATAATCAAAGTAACTATAATTAACCTAGAGGTGAAAAACTTGGATATCATAAATAATATTGTTACATATTCAACCGAAGTAATTTCAAATGGTGGCTTTTTATTTGGTATGCTAATAATAATTTTAGAATCATTTATACCAGCATTACCTCTTTGTGTCTTCATAGCCTTAAATACCAATGCCTTTGGACTAATACCTGGAATTTTATTATCTTGGATTTCTACATGTATAGGCTGTTATTTATCATATTTGATATTCTATCATCTATCAAATGATTTTATATATAAACATTTAAGTAAAAAAACAAAAAACAAAATAGATAAGGCTATAGTAACTTTTAGAAATATTTCACTTCCAAACTTAGTTGTAATAATAACTCTTCCATTTACACCAGCCTTTTTAGTAAATATTTTAGCCGGACTAACATCAATGGATAAGAAAAAATTTATCGCAGCTATTTTAATAGGAAAAATATTTATGGTCATATTTTGGGGCTATGTCGGCAAAAGTCTTATCGATAGTATGACAGATATAAAAACAATAATAATAATTTTAATAATGGTTTTACTAGCATATATTACATCAAAAATTGTTAGTAAAAAAGCCAATATAGAGTAGGAGTATTTATGGAATATATAATTATATCTTTATTAGTTTTAATATTAATATTAGTAGTAATTTCACTATTTAAAAACATTAATGAAAGTAATATAACTGAGCGTCTTGGAAAATTAGAATTGAATATGGTAAAAGAACTAGATCAGTTTAAAGACGATTTAAACAGAAACTTAAATAAGGATTTTTCATCATTAAATGAACAATTAGAAAAAAGACTAATTTCTATAAATGAAAGAGTTAATGAACGTCTTGATCAAAATTTTGATAAAACTAATAAAACTTTCATGAATGTTATTGAAAGATTGTCTAAAATAGATGAAGCTCAAAAAAAGATTGAAAATTTATCAACTGATATAGTCAGTCTTCAAAGCATTCTAACAGATAAAAAAGCTAGAGGTATATTTGGTGAAGTTAACTTGAATCACATTTTAACAAGTGTTTTTGGAGCCAAAAATGATAATATATATAGATTACAATATACCTTAAGTACAGGTGTAATTGCTGACTCTATTGTATTTGCTCCAGATCCTCTAGGAAAAATCGTCATAGACTCTAAATTTCCATTAGAGCACTATCAGCTTATGGTTGATAAAGATACACCAAAAGAAATGCGTCCAACCTACGAGAAAATGTTTAAACAAGATATGAAAAAGCATATAGATGCTATTAGTAGTAAATATATAATTCCACAAGAAACAGCTGATCAGGCAATTCTATTTTTACCAGCCGAAGCAATATTTGCTGAAGTAAACGCTTATCATCAAGATATTATTGATTATGCCTATAAAAAAAGAGTTTGGATAACTAGTCCAACAACTCTAATATCTACACTAACTGTTATTGAAATGATCATTAAAAATATTGAACGTGATAAATATACTTCTATAATTCATGAAGAATTAAACAAATTAGGGTTGGAATTTGCAAGATATAGAGAAAGATGGGATAAACTATCTAGAAGTATTCAAACAGTTAATAAAGATATTGAAAATGTCTCTATAACAACTGACAAAATAACTAAAAAATTTGAAAGTATAAATAAGGTAGAAATAGCTAAGTTAGATTATAATGAAACATTAGATAACTAAATTTAAAAGTACAAATATTGTACTTTTTTTGTGTCCTCTAAAGTCCTAAAGTATCAAGAAAAATCATAAATTTAATTATGATAACAAGATTATTTATAATGCTAATTGGATATATACTAATGGTAATAGGATTAACTTATATAATAATATATTTTAATTTGTTTACTTTTGGATATACTATTAAAGAATATTTAATATTTATTTTAAAAAGCTTTGAATGCAATATTTTTATAATAGGCTTTTTAATCAACATAGTAATTATTTTTACATGGAAGGGGAAATAAAATGACTTATATATATGATGTATTATTAAATTTTACTGATGACTATGATAGAATAGAATTCTTTGAATGGCAAGAAAATGACTGCTACGAACACATAAAAAAAATACCACTATTTAAAATATCCTCTAATGATATGATAAATATTTGTCAAAATAGAATAAAACTATCAAAAGAATTTATTGAAGATATTAAAGGAAAAACTATATCTTATAAAAATAAAAAAGACATTAAATATGCCTCATTATTTACAGATCAAAATAGAGTAATAGCTCTAGAATTTGATAGTAAGGGTCAAACTATTAGCTATAGTTCATTATTAATTGATGAAGAAGAAGATATAGCAGAAGAGAGTATAGATGAAGATATAACAAAAATAGAGTATGAAAAAATCTATACATATAAAATAGATCCTTTCTTAACAAGAAAAGAAACCAAGAGAAAAAAATTTCTTCTTCAGGAGTTAGCGATGCTACATAAAGAAAAAGACCTAGATAAATTTAACTATTTATATGAAGAAATATTTAAAAAGGATAATTTATCATTTGAAAACAGATACAAAAAAATTGTTAGTGATTTAGAAACTAACTATAATTATAAATATAATGAATTATATAATATTGTTTGCTTATCGTATAAAAAGGGGTAATTACTTTATATTAATACTATAGTTAAAGTGTAATATAACTAAAATTTTGTAGAAAATAAAAAACTTTGTCTAGTTTACACCTTAAATATATTTTTTTCTTTGATAATAGGAAATGATATGATACTATTTCTAATATAGAAAGATGGTAGAAATATATGAAAAACATAATGTTAATGATATCAAAAATTGAAATGAGAGGGGGGATCTTATTAACTAGTGTATTAATAATTAGTATACTAGGACTCCTACTTTTATTAATTTTAAATCGAAGCCAAAAACTGAAATATATAAAAAAGATGGCAAGTGTAACCCTAATTTTAACTATGCTTTTTTTGCCATTTACTAATTTATTAAATGTAAAAGCTGAAAATATTACAATTAGTGTCGACAATAATACTACTAAAAGTGATGATCTAAATAGTAAAAAAGCTATCGATACGACAGGGCTAAGTGTAAGTCCTTCAAATGATCCTTTCAAAGCTTACAAGGTATTAGATATTTATTATAATAGTGCAAGTAATGAAATCTCATACGATTTTACAAGTGCTTTTACCAATTTCAAATCAAGTACTTATGCTAATTCTAATACGAAAGATTTTTCTACATTAACTGTTAGTCAGTATCTTGCCTATGGAAAAGAAGATGCTAATCAATCTGAATTCAACTTACTAGTATCTCAATTTGCTAAGTATGCCAAGAAAAATTCAATAACAGGGATTGATTTGACACGTCAAGGATCAAATGATGCCAAAATAGAGAATATTGAGGTTGGCTCATACTTGCTTTTGCCAACGTCTAACAATTCATACACAATGGATGGTGTAACAGCTGTCAATACTTATGGGGCTTTAATTGCTAACGTTATATATACAGCAGGAGATAATGGATGGTACTTAAATAATTGTGAAGTACAGGCTAAGTTAAACGAAAATATTTTACAAGGATACATACTTAATTGTGCTGTTTCAAACATAATTGATGCCATGAAAAATTTAGGTGAAGATGGGCCTGCATTGGATGGAGCTTTTTATAAAAATAGAGATTATACATATATATTGGCCTTTTCTGGCCAAAGTAGCTATATAGAAGATAGTTCATCATGGAGCTTAGCGATAACTTTGCCTGATGGAATTAATTATGATGATATATATACTATAGACCTAAATAATATGAAACTATATCCTATTAATAATAACAAACTTTATAATGATGATAAAGTAGCAGCTGATGTTACAAAGACAAATAAAACAATAACTATAACATCACCAACAGCTGATATTTCAGGTCTTTCACTAGTAATCGGTGTTAAATTGAGCGATACACCAATACTAGGAACAGTGGGTAATATAATAAAATCACAGTTAACCTTTGGCTCAGATCCATATACAGAACCAGTTGAAACAAAAACAATATCATCAGAAACAAAAATTACTACTTATGGTCTTCAAATAACAAACAAAAGCGCAACTGGAGATAATAATTTATCAGGAGCAGTATTTGGAATATATACAGATAGTGAATGCACTGATAGTAACAAAATAGGAGAGGTTACTGTAACAGATGGGGTAGGAAACTTTGCAGGTATTATAGAAGGAAATTTATATATTAAACAATTAAAGGCACCAAGTGGTTACAAACTATCTAATGATGTAGTAAAGATAACAGTTGATACAGCCTAACTAACATCTGATGGATATTTCCCATTAACCGCAACAAATGCAGCAGCAGGATTTCTTCCTACAACCGGAGGACTTGGAACAATCCTTTATACTTTAATAGGTTTGATAATAATTGTCTCAGGCTCAATTGCTTTTATATCATATAGAAAAAAACAAGCTACAAATTAATCAATATAAGACTTACTATTATTTGTATAGTAAGTTTTTTTCTAATGTAAAAAAGTATAAAAAGGTTGTCTTAAAAATAAAACTAAGATATAATATAAGCTGTTGGAGGGATATAAATGGCAAAAAAAGAAGTAAAAGAAAAAGAAATTGAAAAAAAAGAAACTGAAACAAAGGAAAAAGTAAAAACTAATATCCATGAAATAGAAGTAAAAATTGATGGTGATGATTGGAAAAACGCTATTGATAAAGCATTCAAAAAGGCCCAAAAAACTGTAAAAGTAGATGGTTTCCGCCCAGGAAAAGTACCAAGAGATGTTTTTGAAAAACGTTTTGGAAAAGAATCATTATATAAAGATGCAGCAGATGATGCAATACAATTAGCTTACTTAAAAGCATTAAAGGATTCAGAATTAATCCCAGTTGTAAAACCAGAAGTAGGACTAAAATCAGTAACTGAAGAAGCTGCCAAATTCATTTTTAGAATAATAACAAAGCCTGAATTAAAAATAAAAAAATATAAGGGATTAAACATACAACCAGAAGAATGCGAAGTAACTGATGAAGAAATTAATCATGAACTACATCATTTATTAGAAAAATATGTAGAACTAGAAATAAAAGATGAAGGTAAAGTTGAAAACGGAAACATTGCTATTATAGACTTTGAAGGCTTTAAAGATGGTGTTCCATTTGAAGGTGGAAAAGGAGAAAATTATTCATTAGAAATCGGTTCACATACTTTCATACCTGGATTTGAAGAGCAAATTATTGGCATGGCTAAAGGTGAAGAAAAAGATTTAGACATGACTTTCCCTGAAGACTATGGAGCAAAAGAATTAGCCGGGGCTAAAGTAGTATTCAAGGTAAAAGTTAATGAAATTAAAGAGAAAAAAGAACGTGAACTAGACGAAGAATTCTTTGAAGATCTTGCCATGGAAGGCGTAGATTCTGAAGAAACACTAAAAGAAGAAATAAAAAAATCAATTGAGTCTCACAAAAAAGCTGACGCAGAAAACAAGTATATTGATAAATTATTAGAAGAAATAGCAAAGAACGTAGAAGTAGACATTCCTGAAGAGATGGTTAGTGAAGAAGTTGACAGATTACTTGAAAGATTCGAAGAAAACATGAAGATGCAAGGTATCTCACTAGACTTATACTATAAATTTACTAATTCAACTGAAAAAGATCTAAAAGCACAATTAGAAAAAGAAGCTTACTCTAATGTATTATATAGATTAATGTTAGAAGAAATTATGAATTTAGAAAAAGTAGAAGTAAGTGAAGAAGAAGCTAAAAAAGAACTAAAAGAGTTATCTGAAAAGTATAAAATGACTGAAGAAGAACTTCAAAAAGAAATTGGTGGTCTAGATATGATTCAATATGATCTAGAAATGAGAAAAACAATAGAATTACTAAAAGAGCTAAACAAATAAAGCTCTTTTTTTTAATTTTCTATTAAATTCAATTGAAAAAAATTTCTATTTATTTTATAATAAAAAGCAATATGAAAATTAACGGGTGATTATCCATGAAAAAAGAAAAAACAATTGTTTTAGTAATAGATGACATGGTTATTTTTCCAAATAATGAAGTAAGAATAGAGTATGATAACATCTTTGATAAAAACTTTGTTGATATATTGGAAAATACTGAAGATGAAAATATTTTAATAGTAAATCCATTAGATGAAGACTTTAAATCAAATGTTACATCTCTACCTGGAATCGGTATTTTAGGAAGCATAAAACTAAAAATAAATGTTCCCAATAATAAAACTCGTGTTGTAATAGAAGGCTTAAAAAGAGTTAAGATATTCAATTACACTAGTGAAGATAAATACTACAAAGCTGATTATGAGGAAATAGATCAAATATCTGGTGAGGATGAACAAATATATTCAACAATATTAATTAAATATTTAAATAATTATATTGATAAGATTCCACACATGGGTAATGCAATTATAAGTCAATTAAGTAAAGTAAATAACCTAAGTGATTTAACCGATTTAATTGCTAGCTTTATTTCCCTAGATTATAATCGCAAAAAAAAGTACATTGAAATAATTGATCCCGTAAAAAGATCAAAGCTATTAGTAGAAGATATGAAAGAGGATTTAAAAATAGCCGAGATCGAGCAAAAAATAGAAATAGATATTGAAAAACAACTAAGTGATAGTCAAAAAGAGTATTTTATAAGAGAAAAAATTAAGGCACTACAAAAAGAACTTGGTGAAAAAAATACCAAGGAAGATGAAATTTTAAGAATTAAAAAGAAATTTTCTAAATTAAAATGTAATTCAAAAATAAAAGATAGAATAAAAAGAGAAATAGCTAGATATGAAGCATTAAACTCTAATTCACCAGAACTTGGTATAATAAGAGATTATCTTGACTGGCTCCTAAATTTACCTTGGGAAATACTAACGAAAGATAATAATGATCTAGCTAAAGTTAAAAGCATTCTGGATTCATCACACTATGGCTTGGAAAAGGTAAAGGATCGTATTTTAGAGTATCTTGCAGTTAAACAAAATACTAACAATTCTAAAAGTCCAATTATTTGTTTAGTCGGCCCTCCTGGTGTTGGTAAAACATCTCTTGCTCTAAGTATAGCTAAAAGCCTAAATCGAAAAGTAGCCAAAATTAGCGTTGGTGGTATAAACGATGAAGCAGAAATAATTGGTCATAGACGTACCTACGTAGGAGCAAGCCCTGGTCGTATAATTCAAGGTATTAGAAAAGCTGGCAGTAGAAACCCAGTCTTTATAATTGACGAGATAGATAAAATGACAAAAGATATAAAAGGTGATCCAGCAAGTTCACTACTAGAAGTTCTAGATAAAGAACAAAATGACAAATTTTCCGATCACTACATTGAAGAAGACTTTGATTTATCAAAAGTAATGTTTATCGCAACAGCAAATTATGTTGAACAAATTCCATATGAACTAAAAGATCGACTAGAGATAATTAATCTTTCCAGTTACACTGAATATGAGAAATTCTATATTGCTAAAACGCACTTAGTACCTAAAAAAATGGAAGAACATGGTCTAACTCCATTACAAGTACAAATAACAGACGAAGCTATAATGTCACTGATAAGAAATTATACAAGAGAAGCCGGTGTCAGAGAGTTAGAAAGAATGCTTGAAGCTGTTTTAAGAAAAATAGTAAAATCAATTCTTTTAGATAAGAACCTAGCCTTTTATAAGGTTGATGAAAAAATGCTTGAAAAGTTTCTAGGCAAGCCAAAATACTCATATACCAAAAGCCTAGAAAAGACTGAACCTGGCGTAGTAAATGGTCTAGCTTATACTATCTTTGGTGGAGATGTTCTTCAAGTAGAAGCAACCTATTATAAAGGAAAAGGCAATCTTGTTTTAACAGGATCCCTAGGAGAAGTAATGGAAGAATCATGTCAAATTGCTCTTAGCTATATAAAAGCTAATGCTAAAAAATTTGGAATTGATGAAAAAAAGTTAAGTGAAAACGACATACATATTCATTTTCCAGAAGGTGCTGTTGAAAAAGATGGCCCATCAGCAGGTATAACCATTACCACAACTCTAATAAGTCTTTTCACTAATAAAGAAGTACCTAAAGATATTGCTATGACAGGAGAAATAACACTCCGAGGTAGAATCTTACCCATAGGAGGACTAAAAGAAAAATCAATAGGTGCCAGTAGAAGTAATATAAAAACAATAATTTTACCTCTAGAAAATAAAAAAGACTTAGATGATATACCAAAAGAAGTAGTCAAAAAAATTAACTTCATCTTTGTAGAAAAATACATGGATGTTTATAATGAACTATTTAAAATAGAAAAATTAGTTTCAGTATAATAAAAAGAAGAGTAATAAGAATAACAACTCTTCTTTTTTCATATTATGAGTTAGGAGGTTATATGAAAAAAATAATATCTTTTGAAAAAAATCTGGATTTTAACTCAATGATAGGGGAAGTAAGTGCTATCTCCCTTGATCATACTTTAAAATTCACAAGTGACAACTCCATTGAAGGAGAATTTATTATAAGTGGTAAATATAAGCTGACAGAAGCATCAATATTAGAAGAAGATTTCAATTATAACTTACCAGTAGATATTTTATTAAATGAAAAATTAGAACTTGAAACTGCTAAAATAGATATTGATGATTTTTACTATGAAATAGAAAATGATTCAACGATTGTTTGCCATATTGATGTAAGAGTAGAAGGAGTAGAAAAAATAGAAGAAGTAAAAGAAGATGAAAAGATAGTAGAAGAAGCCACTATTATAAGTGAGCCTCAAAAAGAAATCCCAGTAATAAATACAGATGACAGCCCAAGGGAATGTGATGGTGAAAAAGAAGAACAAGAAACATGTGAAGCAAAAATAGATACGAAAAGAGATGATAATATGGAAGAAGTTCAAACAGAAGTAGAAACAGAAGAACAAGAAGAAATGAAAAATAATCAGCAAACTGAAGAAGTTGGTTCACTATTTTCATCATTTAAAGAAAGTGATGAGACATTTTCATCATATTCAGTATATATAATAAGAGAAAATGAAACTGTTCAGTCTCTTATAGAAAAATATAAAACAACTAAAGAAGAACTAGAAAACTACAATGACTTATCAAATATAACAATAGGCTCAAAAATAATAATACCAACAGCCAATGAATAATGTAGAATTACAAAAATGTCCCATATCATACAAAAGAAACACTAAGATAGTAAATGATGGAAATACAAAATATGTCATAAAAGTTAAAAAAAGCAACACTGAAAAAATCTATGACTATCTATCAGGCCGTAAATTCAACAATTTTCTAGCATCAATTGATAATAATAGAAGCTATGAAGTGTATCCATATATTGCTGAAAAAGAAATAACTAAAGAAGACAAGGCTATTGATTTAGTTTATACTTTGAGCTTGCTTCATACCAAAACAACAACTTATCAAAATGTAGATTTAGATAAGGTCAAAGAAATATATGAAGAAAATCAAAGTAAATTAAATTATTTAAATTCATACTATCATGATCTTCAAGACTACATAGAATCAAAACAATATATGGCACCAGGTGAGTATCTTCTAATTAGAAATATCAGTAGAATATATATGCTTTTAACATTCTCAAAGTATATGCTAGAAAAATGGTACAACGAAAAACAAAAATTAAAAAAAGAACGCAATGTCTTTCTACATAATAATATTACTCTAGATCATTTCTTAGAAAATGAAAATGCTTATTTTATAAATTGGTCCAAGTCACATAGAGGTATCGTTGTATATGACTTTCTAAACTTTTATCAAAATGAGTATAAAAGTTTAGAAATGTCATCATTATTTGAGATCTATCAAAGTAAATATAAATATACTCAAGATGAATATTATCTATTTTTATCACTATTATCTATACCACCAAAAATTGAATTTACTAACTCGAATTATATAAACACTCTAAATGTTAATAATTTAATGAATTATGTTGAAGGTGTAGAAAAGTTTACCTCAAAAGAAAATGAAAAATATCAAAAAGCACATCAAGAAGAACTCAATAAGTAAAATAATAACATTTAATCTTGTTGTAATGAAAAGTAATAATAGCAATTGATAGAAAAAGACAATAAATATCACAACAACTCCAACTAAGTAGAAGAGACTACTTCTTCTTTTTTGCTTGCAAGCATTACACCTACAAAAAAATGGATGTTTAATATGCATTATAATCACCTATAATAATTTATGATAAGACTACAAAAATGTGCTAAAGCCCTCATATTGACACTAACTTTTATATAATATATAATAAAACTATCAATATTAGAGGAAAAGAGGTATACAATGAAATTAGAAGGAAGTAAAACAGAAAAGAATTTATTAACTGCTTTCGCTGGTGAAAGTCAAGCTAGAAATAAATATACATATTATGCAAGCAAAGCAAAAAAAGATGGCTATGAACAATTAGCTGCTATATTTGAAGAGACTGCAAATAATGAAAAAGAACATGCAAAATTATGGTTTAAAGAATTACATGGTGGAAACATTCCAACAACAGAAGAAAATCTAAAAGATGCTGCAGCAGGCGAAAACTATGAATGGACAGAAATGTATAAAGAATTCGCTAAAACTGCCAAAGAAGAAGGCTTCGATCACTTAGCTTATCTATTTGAAAAAGTAGGCGAAATAGAAAAAGAACATGAAGAAAGATATTTAAGATTACTAAAGAATATTGAAGATGATAGAGTTTTCAAAAAAGATGGTAATAAAATTTGGATATGTCGTAACTGTGGATATGTTTATGAAGGTACAGAAGCTTTAGAGGTTTGTCCAGTATGTGCTCATCCACAAAGTTTTATGGAAATAAAAGCTGATAACTATATGTAATTATAAAGCTATGATCACTAGATTATAGCTTTTTTAATTAAAAGCAATTTCTGTCTCAAGATTAATATCTGAAATAGCAATATATAAAAATATAGCTCCAGCAATCAAAATCAAAGTTGAAGCTAAAAGATTCAAATCATCATAAAAAGCTTTACTACAACTAGTATTAATATCTCTTTCCATAACAGTTTTATAATTATCATAAAAAAAATAAAGATAAACCAAAAGTGCAATAGAAAAAATAATTATATTAAGACATCTATATTTTTCTTTAGCTCTAAGATCATCATACTTAAAATATTTTTCTTCCTCATAATTAGCATAAAATGATAAACCAATTAATATTAAATATAAGATCCAAACATAGTTTTCAATTTGAATAGTTTTAAGTATTTTATCTTTTTGATTCATACTAAAATATATTCTAAAAACACTAATAATATAATTTTATAGGTGATTAAATGAATCTTATTCCCAACATTCCTCCTAAATTATTTTCTCTAAGTGCAGTAGCAGTAGGCTATTTATTAATAGACGATTTAACAGCTAACGAACAAAATGCCCTAGGAAACTGGTTAATGCTAACAGCTCAAGTATTATCAACCAATGCCTTTTATAAACAAGTTCAAACAGAAAGAGGTCTTGATACAAAAACAAATCAATATGATTTTTCAAAGGAAAAAGAAATAGAAATGCTAAAGAAAATGATTAATGCTTTAAATAAAGAAATTGAAAATTTGAAATCAAATATTGGAAACTGACTCTTCAACAGAAGGCATTTTTATTATAAAATATAGAAAACAAAAAGTTCCAACAAATACAAAAATACTACCTAAAAATCTTATTTCATAGGTTTTTTTATTTTTTATATTACTATTAACATAATCATTATAATTTCTATTTAAAAAGTATATATATATAACTAATGTAACAATTAATGATATTAAAAAAATTATTTTGGCTAATTTATCATACCTTTCTTCATGTTCTTCTATTGATTTTACAATTAATTCATCAGCCCAAATATTACCTAAGGCAATAACTAAGTAAACAATCCATATATAATTTTCAAAACGTAATCTTTTAATTACTGCTTCAGACTTATTCATAATTAAATATATTCATAAGCTAATAATTATTGACAAAATAGAATACAACATATAAAATACATATGATTTAAGATGAAAAGAGATGAAAAAATGTCTAAAGAACTACTAATACCAGCAGGGGACTTTGCTAGCCTAAAACAAGCCATATTTAATGGAGCAGATGCCATCTATATAGGTGGAAAAAATTTTGGTGCTAGAAAATTTGCCAGTAATTTTACCAATGAAGAAATAATTGAAGCTATAAAATTATGCCATCTGTATGATGTAAAATTATATGTAACTATGAACACACTAGTTAAAGATAGTGAAGTACAAGCGTTTTTAGAGCAGGTAGAATTTTTATATAGAAACGGAATAGACGCTATAATAGTTCAAGACTTTGGCATGATGTGTTTAATCCTAGAAAAGTATCCAAACCTAGAAGTACATACATCAACCCAGGCCAACACCTCATCAATTGCAACAGCTAAATTTTATCAAGATTTGGGTGTAAAAAGAGTAGTCCTATCAAGAGAATTATCAATAGATGATATAAACAAGATGGATTTAAAAATAGAAAAAGAATCCTTTATTCATGGCGCACTATGTATAAGCTATTCCGGTTGTTGTCTAATGAGTAGCATGCTTGGAAAAAGAAGTGGCAATAGAGGAGAATGTGCTGGTATCTGCCGTCTTCCATATAGCCTAAAATATAAGGATAAAATCATCTCTAAGAATAAATATCTACTGAGTACAAAAGAATTAAACACCTCAAGCAAAATAGATTCACTAATGAAAAGTAGTATTTATAGTTTTAAAGTAGAAGGAAGAATGAAAAGTCCAGAATACGTTGGATTCATTACAAGATTTTATAGAAATTTGATGGACAATAAAAATGATTTTGATATAGAAAAAGAAACCGATAAACTAAAAGCAATATTTAATCGTCAATTTACAGTTGGTCATCTTTTTAATGAAGAAGAATCTAATTTAATTAATCCTAAATCACCCAATCATATAGGTTTAAAAATAGGAAAAGTAATAGATGTAAATTCTAAAAAGATAACCATAAAACTTGATGATGGAAAAGTTTTAAATCAACAAGATGGAATACGTTTTCTAAACAGTAATAAAGGTTTTATAGTAAACTATCTATATGATAATAAAAACAACTTAATTAAAAGTTCAAATAATATCTGTATAGTTGATAATAAAATAGGTCTAGATAAGAATGACATAGTATCAAAAACAATAGATTATAGTCTTCAACAAGAATTAAGAAACCTACCAAATAAAAAAATGCCAATTAGTATAACTGTAAAAGCCTTCATTGATAAACCTCTAGAAATAACAATGAGTGATGGTAAAAACACTGTAGAGGATAAAAGTGTACTAGTAAATAAAGCAATAAATAGTCCTATATCTAAAGAAAAAATATCAGAACAAGTAACTAAGCTTGGTAATACACCATTTATTTGTCAGAATATTAAAATTGAAATGGATAAAAATATATTTATTTCTATAAAAGATATAAATAATGCTAGAAGAAGCCTAGTAGAAAAACTTATTCATGAAAAAACATTAGTCAAGAATAAAATTATTATAAATGAAGTTAAATTTACTAAAGAAGACACAGTTTCAACTAATAAAATAACTGCTAGCGTAATGACTGAGGAACAATTAATAGTCTGTTTAAAAATGAATGTTGCAAGAATTTATGTTAAAGATCAAATCTTATTTGAAAAGTATAAAGATAATAAATCAGTATATTATGAATTACCAAGATGTGAATTTGAAATAGAAAAAAGTCTAAAGTCTAGAAACCTAGTATCTGACTACTTTGACTTTAAGAATGAGAAACATTTGATTGGCTCATATGGCTTAAATGTTTTTAATATTTACACTGCATATTATTTAAATAAGTATGGACTAAAAACAATAACTATTTCCCCAGAACTTAATGAAGAAGAAGTAATATCATTCATAAAAAATTATTATGAAAAATTTAAAACATATCCGGATATAGAGTATCTAGTATATGGAAAAGTGGAAAATATGATAATAAAGAAAAATATTCTTTCACTAAAAGAAAATGATTATAATTATGCATTAATAGATAATAAGAATAGAGAATTTTCTACTTACTACACTAGTGGAAAAACTCATATTTTAAATTACACCTCATTAAAAAATAATCCCAATTCATACATTAGAAAGCATTGTAATTTAAGACTTGATTTTTTTGATGAGTCTAAGGAAAGTGTAGAAGAGTCTGTCAAAAGTTATCAATAGTTTAATTTTAAGTACTAAAAAATCCAATTATATGA
>OIYS01000120.1_pt1 | contig 58111 bp, 46 predicted proteins | sample 1588271 | NCBI WGS metagenome assembly OIYS01 (sample SAMN03283286) | human gut metagenome | biome: human-associated habitat; material: feces | host: Homo sapiens | place: Peru | collected 2012 | reverse complement strand
CAAATGCCCCGAAATCATCAGGTTTCGGGGCATTTCATTAAAAAAATCAAAATATATTTGTAAATTGTCAATAAAAAACCTTTTTAATCTAAAGAAACAAAATATAAATTTCTTTTCAGCGTGGTTCAGGTGCTTTATCGACAGTCTAAAAACCGCTCGGACTTTTAAATCCGAGCGGTTTTTTTATTATGCTTTATTCGGCTGTTAAGCCTTATGCCACTTAACGCCCTGCGGTGTGTCCTCGAGTACGATTCCCATACTCTTTATCTCATCGCGGATTCTGTCCGCCTCAGCCCAGTTCTTCTCTTTTCTCGCTCTTGCTCTTGCCTCGATAAGAGCCTCGACATCCTCTGCGAGCGTATCCTTCTTTCTGTTGTAAACAATACCGAGAACGCCCGTCAGCTCGTCGAATACAGACGCCGCAGCGGTCAGAACGCCCTTCGAAATATCGCCCGAAGCGATAATTTTATTTATATCCCTTACGAGTTCGAATACTGCTGAAAGCGCGTCAGCTGTGTTGAGATCATCGTCCATAGCCGTGATGAACTGCTGTCTGCGATTCTCGGCAATTTTATTAAATTCATCAAGTCCGTTATCGCCGTCGGATGCATACTCCATAGCGTCGTCGATCGCGTTACGGCACGTGTAAAGTCTTGCAAGAGAAGCCTTGCACTGCTCTAAGATATCGACGCAGTAGTTGATCGGGCTTCTGTACTGCGACGAGATGAGGAAATATCTTACAGGCTCGTAGCCGTACTTTTCTGCAACGTCGCGGACGGTGAAGAAATTGCCGAGCGACTTCGACATTTTAACATTGTCAACGTTTATAAATCCGTTGTGAACCCAGTAGTTCGCAAACGTTACGCCGTTACAGCACTCACTCTGAGCTATTTCGTTTTCGTGATGCGGGAATATAAGGTCGCTTCCTCCGCAGTGCATATCAATCGTCTTGCCGAGGTAACGTCTCGACATAGCCGAGCACTCGATATGCCAGCCGGGTCTGCCCTTGCCCCACGGCGACTCCCAGTAAGGCTCGCCGGGCTTAGCCGCCTTCCAAAGCGCGAAATCCATAGGCTCTCTCTTGATATCCTCGACGTTTATTCTCGCGCCTGCCGCCAAATCTTCGAGGGGCTGATGCGAAAGCTTGCCGTATTCGGGATCCTTTGAGGGGCTGAAATATACGTCTCCGTCAACCTCGTAAGCGTAGCCTTTCTCAATGAGAGTAGAAATAATCGAAATTATCTCGTCGATATTTTCCGTAGCTCTCGGGTGAACGGACGCGTCTCTTACGTTAAGACCGTGTGCGTCGACTTTGTATTCGGCAATGTATTTTTCGCTTATAGCCTTGAAGTCAACGCCCTCTTCGTTCGCTCTGCGGATGATTTTATCGTCGATATCCGTAAAATTCTGAACATACGTAACCTTGAGTCCTCTGTACTCCATATAACGGCGCATTACGTCGAAAACACATATGGGTCTTGCGTTTCCTATATGAATATAGTTATAAACGGTCGGTCCGCACGCATAAATTTTGATTTCGCCGGGAGTGATCGTCTTGATTTCTTCCTTTTGTCTCGTCATTGTGTTGTATATTTTCATTTGTTTTCTTTCTCCTTAGCTTCTAACTTTGCGGAAAGCTCTTTTATTTCGTTTTCGAGTCTTTCAAGCTCCTGCGCGACAGGGTCGGGAATGTGAATCTGGTCGAGGTTCTGTACGTGCTCGACTCTCACGCCGTCGAGTTTTACGACTCTCGCGGGAGTACCGACCGCTGTACAGTTTGCGGGAATATCGTTTAAAACGACCGAACCCGCGGCGATTTTTGAGTTGTCGCCTATATGAAGGGGTCCCAGCACCTTTGCTCCCGCGCCTATCATAACGTTGTTGCCTACCGTCGGGTGACGTTTGCCGACATCCTTGCCGGTACCTCCGAGCGTAACGCCCTGGTAAATGGTAACATCGTCGCCTATTTCGGCTGTTTCGCCGATAACGACTCCGGTTCCGTGGTCTATAAAGAAGCGTCTGCCTATCTTCGCGCCGGGATGAATCTCGATCCCCGTTTTCCTCGCGGCGCGCTGGGATATCATTCTGGCGAGAAAGATAAACCCGTGTTTATAGCACTTGTGCGCCCGCCGGTGTGCCCTTATCGCTTTGACTCCGGGGTAGAGAAACAGCACCTCCGCAACGCTCCCGACCGCAGGGTCTCTGTCTCTTACGGAGGCTATATCCTCCTTTAATATATCAAACATAAAACTCTCAATCCTACAAAAAAGTATTCATCACATTATAATCGAAAATACCTTACGGCGTGCATGATTTTTCAAGAAGAAATTTTAACGCTCCTTTAAAATCCTCATCCTGTTCGTTCGTGCGTTTCTTAGGACCCTTTGTCCTGCCTCCGGCACGCCGTATTTCTTTTGAAACATAACGGGTATAAAGCATTTTTTCTATATTGCCGTCCGAAAAAATCACGCCGTTCTGATTAACGGGTCTTGCTCCCCTTGCAAGGCACATGGCGGCAAGCCCGTAGTCCTGCGTTACGACAATATCGCCGTGTGAAATCATATTCGCAATTTTAAAATCCGCCGAATCCGCACCCTTTTCCACCGTTATCGTAACGGCGTTTTCGCGCTCGATAATATGGGACGTGTCGGTAATTATAATCACCTCTGCGCCGTACTTAGACGACAACGAAACTGTGATATCGACAACGGGACAGCCGTCTGCGTCAATGAATACTCTCATTCTTTACTTTTTTATTTAACAACAAAATATCTGAAAGCCGAACCGTCCGAACCCGAAACTATCGTGTACATAACGGTCGAATCCGAAAGAATTTCGGGGTTGACTATACTCATGAATATATCGTTTACATAGTATTTACACTCGCCCGTCGTCATATCGGCTATGACTATCGCGGGATTTGTCTTATCGATATATCCTCTTAAAAATGCGGTCTTTCCGTTACAAGCGAACATATCGGCTTTGAAATTTGCAAGGAAATCACCTTTTAATTCAACCGTAGTATCGTCATTTACGCTGTATACGGAATTATTTGCAAAAATGTAGTCGCCCGAAACAAAAATTGAGTCGCGTTTACACTCGAAAGTCTTTACCGCCTCATCGGAATCAACCTTTTTAAGTACGACGTTTTTATCCGCGTTCTCTGTTAAGTATAAAATTCCGTCATCCGTTGCTTTTACGAATCTGCCTACGACATTCTCCTCAACGAGAACGTTATCGACGTTGTTTCCTCTTCCTCCCGCCTTCATAAGGTCGTACTTATCCTCATCCTCGGCGTAATGTCTGCCCGAGATAAACAGCGAATTGTCAAGCTCGTTTTTAAGAATATAATCCGTAACTACAGCATAGTCGGCTCTCTTCGTTCCGTCGGAGCCTACGTACCTGTTAGCCTCGGAATAAATGCGCTCCGCGCTTCCCTTTTCGGGATTGAACGAAAACTGATCGCCGTAGAGCTTTTCGGCGTTTCTGAAATTATTCTCGGTCGAATCGGCAAGCAGGAGAAGATTAGACGAACTTCCCATGCCCGACGGCATGTCCGTAACGGCAAAGAAAACGTATCTGTAAATGGAATCCGTATCGCCAGCTATCGTCGGGGTGTACAGTCCGTAGCCCGCGGTTTTTCCGTCGGCTTTTATATAGCTTACCTTTGCCTTTATATTCTGCTCGCTCATCTTTACGCTGACATCATAAGTTCCGTCGGCGGCACGCTCGGTAAACGTATCGTTTTCGGTATTAAAATCATAGAACTTTACGTTGCCCATAGTGTCTGCGGTATAATAAATTCCGTCGATAAACGTCGGCAGATATATTTTATCGCCCGTTTCGCTCTGATATTTTACGTCGCTGAGATACGCCGACGTATCGTAGCCGCCGTTTTCGGAACCGCTCTCGAGTTCCTTGGGATTTAATTTGATAACTCCGCCGAGTACAAGAAAAGTAAACACGCATACTACGGCAAGCACCGCGATAGCGGCTGTAACAGCTTTTTTATTCAAAATAAAAACCTCCGCTCTCACGCCCTGAACGGCGCGGTATTATATAATTATATAAATAAAAAATAACTATCTCTCATAAGTATATACAAACCGAAAAAAAAAGTCAATACCGCCGTCGGACGAGCGTACGGCGATTTTTAAGATTTAATAAATAATATTGTCATATAAAAACGAAAATGGTATACTGTATATTAAGCCGAACGTAAAGGAGTTCAAAACCATGAAATCATCAACAAGACGAAAACTGCCGTACATTATCGCGGGATGCGCGGTTCTGGCGTTCGCGGTGTTCGCGGTTTTGTTTATAATAGACCCTCTTAAAATAAAATCGGAGCCGACTACGCAGGAGCCTACTCAAAAAATATACAACGCCGACGGCTCGCCGTACTACGAAGACGTTGCGGTAAACGCATATAAGGCGGAAAATTTCAAAGCGGACGACTCGGGCAGAATTTATTATGACGACGAAAACGTAAAATACTACACCGGCATAGACGTTTCGCAGTACCAGGGTGATATCGACTGGGACGCGGTCGCCTCCGACGGGATAAGCTTTGCGATTATAAGAGTCGGCGCGAGGGGTTACGGCACGTCGGGAAAGCTTATTGAGGACGCGAATTTCAGACAGAATCTCGAAAACGCGGAAAAAGCCGGGCTGAAGGTCGGCGCGTATTTCTACTCGCAGGCGACAAACGTCGAGGAAGCGGAGGAAGAAGCGGACTATCTCCTGTCCCTCATAAAGGGTTATAAAATCACCGCCCCCGTCGTTTTCGACTGGGAGAACATGCCCGACACAGCAATGAGAACCGATTCGGTTACGGGAGAAACGCTCGACAAATGCGCCGTCGCGTTCTGCGAAAAAATAAAAAGCGCGGGATACACTCCGCTTATATATTTCAATCTCTCCGACGGCTATACCCGCTATGATTTAAGCAAGATAAAGGACTATTCGTTCTGGTACGCACAGTATGAGGGAACCACGCCGAAATTCTATTATAATTACGATATATGGCAGTACTCCTGCACGGGAAAAGTAAAAGGAATAGAGGGAAATGTTGACTTAAATATAGCGTTTACCGATTTTTCACAATAAAAATATTCACAAACATAAAAACCGGAGACTGCTCAAAAGGCGGTCTCCGGTTGCTTTTTTTAAAAACTCATTACGGTTTCGTCGAGCAAAAACCGTTCTATTCCGACATAAAAAATACCGTCCTCGTCGTAATGAGGAATTATATCATCCGAAACTACAACGATTTTTTTAAACGAATCGCCGACTCGTTTAAGCGAATTTACTTCCTGCGCACGTTTTTGTTCATCCGACACCGTCAGCGCAGACTGAATATAATATCTTACGCTTCCCTTGTTTGCGACAAAATCAATTTCGAGCCGTGAGCGTTTGCTGTTTTTGTCGCTGTCTTTATAAAAATATTCGACCGCTCCGACATCTACGCTGAAATCACGGTATATCAGTTCATTATAAATAATATTCTCCATAATATGATTGATCTCGGTCTGACGGAAATTGAGTCTCGCATTGCGAAGCCCTATATCGCTGAAATAATATTTAAGCGGAGACCCTATATATTTTCTGCCCTTTACGTCGTAGCGTTCGGCTTTGTAAATCAAAAATGCGTCAAGGAAATAATCGAGATATTTTCCGACATTCTGCGGGCTTATATTGACCTGCTTACGGCTTTTGAACGTATTGGCGATTTTATTCGAATTCGTAAGAGAACCGACAGACGAAGATATGATATTTAAAATATCGTCAAGCGTGCTTTTCTCTTTTACAAGCGAATTCCGTTCCATAATATCGCTTATATAAATCGTATCAAACAGCGAGGTCAGATAGCGGGCTTTTTCCTCGTGTCCGCGCCTGCTCATTATAAAAGGCATACCGCCGTATGTTACGTACTCCTGCCACGCTCCGTTCTTGTCATCACCGCAGGCATTATAAAATTCCGAATACGACAGCGGACTTACCCTTATTTCGTCGCCCCGTCCGCGGAATTCCGTCAGAATATCCGACGAGAGCATTTTCGAATTTGAACCCGTTACGTATATATCGAGATTTTCGCGCTTCATAAGCCCCAGCAGAACGTCCGTAAATCCGATTTTGTCCTCGCCCGACTCCACGTAAGGATTATTTATTTGGGCGACCTTTTGAATTTCGTCGAGGAAAACGTAGTATTCCCTGCTTTTGTCCTCTGTCAGCGAACGGATATATTTACCGAGTTCGAGCGGATTGCGGTATCTGATATTCTCGTCGTCGTCAAGCGCAAGACAAATAATATTTTTTTCATCAACACCCGAAGAAATAAGATAATTCTTATAAATATTAAATAAGAGATACGATTTCCCGCAGCGTCTTATTCCGGTAATAACCTTGATAAGTCCGTTTTGTTTTTTACTTATAAGCTTGTCAAGATAACGTTTTCTCTCTATCACGGACAGCACCTCCGTAAAAATTATGTGTATTTACACGCTTTTTTATTACCATTATAACACCTCGTTGCTGTCATGTCAACCCGCCGTTATAAAATTATGTGTATTTACACGCTTTTTTATTTAAGTCTCTGCTATTGATTTTAAAAATTGTATATGGTAAAATAAATCGGTTATTTTATTTTATATTAAATCAAAAGAGAGAGTCGTTATGGATACAAAGACTAAAAACGAAATCGAACGCCGTCGGACGTTTGCAATCATCTCACACCCCGACGCAGGTAAGACAACGCTTACCGAAAAGCTTCTGCTCTACGGCAGGGCGATACAGTCCGCAGGCTCCGTCAAGGGCAAACAGGGCGACAAGCACGCCGTTTCAGACTGGATGGAGCTTGAAAAACAGAGAGGAATTTCCGTCACGTCATCGGTAATGCAGTTTGAGTACGAGGGATACTGCATCAACATTCTCGACACCCCGGGACATCAGGATTTCTCCGAGGACACGTACCGTACGCTTATGGCGGCGGACAGCGCGGTAATGGTTATCGACGCGGCAAAGGGTATCGAGCCTCAGACGAGAAAATTATTCAAGGTCTGCGCAATGCGCGGAATCCCCATTTTTACCTTTATAAATAAGATGGATCACGAGGCGAGAGATCCGTTCGAGCTTCTCGACGAGCTGGAAACCGAATTCGGAATCGCGACTTATCCGATGAACTGGCCGATAAGCTCCGGCAGTACGTTTAAAGGAATTTACGACAGAAACGAAAAGCACGTTCTGACCTACGACAACTTCCACGCGGGCAGAATCAGACTCGAATCGATAGTATGCGATATAAACGATAAGGACAGATTAAAGGAGCTTATCGGCGAGGATTTAATGAACGACCTTATCGACCAGACGGAGCTTCTCGACGGAGCGGGCGGAGAATTCGACTTAGATGAGGTACGCAGGGGTAAATTAAGCCCTGTGTTCTTCGGCTCCGCGCTTAATAACTTCGGCGTAGAGCAGTTTTTGGAATCATTTTTAAGACTTACGACCTCTCCCCTGCCGAGAAAAACGGGAGACGGCGAAACCGTAGATCCGCTCGACGATCATTTCTCCGCATTCGTATTTAAAATTCAGGCGAACATGAACAAGGCTCACAGGGACAGAATTTCATTTCTTCGAATCTGTTCGGGCAAGTTTGAGAGAGGCAGGGAATACTACCACGTTCAGGGCGAAAAGTCAATGAGACTTTCACAGCCGCAGCAGATGATGGCGCAGGAGCGCGACGTTATAGACGAGGCGTATGCCGGCGATATAATCGGCGTGTTCGACCCGGGTTTTTTCTCGATAGGAGACACCGTATGCGACGCCTCGCATAAAGTTAAATTCTCCGGAATTCCGACGTTCGCCCCCGAGCATTTCGCTATAATCGAACAGGTTGACTCGATGAAGCGCAAGCAGTTTGCAAAGGGCATGAATCAGATAGCACAGGAGGGCGCGATTCAGATATTCTTTCTGCCAAACGGCGGTATGGAAAAGGTTATCGTCGGCGTTGTCGGAGTGCTTCAGTTCGACGTTCTCAAATTCAGAATGAAAAGCGAGTACGGAGTCGAATATTTAAGACAGGATCTTCCTCACGAGCAGATAAGAAGAGTCGAAAACGAGAATTTCGACGGTACCAAATATAATTTAGGCTCCGACACCCGTTGGGTAAAGGACGTAAAGGGCGGAGATCTTCTCATATTCAACGGCAGCTGGGCTGTTAACTGGGCGCAGGAGAAAAATCCCGAATTGAAACTAAGAGAATTCCACCAGGATATAGAGGGCTGATTTTTAAGGAGGATAAAAAATGGACAGATACGAAAGCGCAAAAGCAATGTACCTCGATTACGGCGTCGATACCGACAAAGCTATCGAAACGCTTAAGACAATTCCCGTTTCTATGCACTGCTGGCAGGGCGACGACGTAACGGGCTTCGATTCGAAAGAAGCTCTTTCGGGCGGAATTCAGGCAACGGGCAATTACCCCGGAAAGGCGACTACACCCGAGGAGCTTATGGCGGACATAGACAAGGTCTGCTCGCTCGTTCCCGGCAGAAAGAAAATAAATCTCCACGCTTCGTACGCGATATTCGAAAACGGAAATTATGCCGACAGAAACGCGATAAAGCCGGAGCATTTCAAAAGATGGGTCGATTTTGCCCGCGACAGAAAAATGGGTATCGACTTTAACCCCACATTTTTCTCTCACCCGATGGTCAAAGATAATTTAACGCTCTCCTCACCCGATGAAGAAGTGCGTAAATTCTGGATAGAACACGGCAAGAGATGCATTGAGATTTCGCAGTATTTCGCGGAACAGACCAACATGCCGTGCGTTATGAATATATGGATTCCCGACGGATACAAGGACATCCCCGCCGACAGAATCGGACCGAGAAAAAGGTTCAAAGAGTCGCTCGACGAGATACTGAGCGTTCCGTACGACAAGTCAAAGGTATTCGTAACTCTCGAATCAAAGGTATTCGGAATCGGACTCGAAAGCTACACCGTCGGCAGCGCGGAATTTACGATGAATTACGCTTCAAAAAACGGCATAGTCCCGCTCATGGACAACGGTCACTACCACCCGACAGAGGTCGTTTCGGACAAGATATCTTCTCTTCTTCTCTTTAATGAAAAAATCGCGCTCCACATAACGCGCGGAGTACGCTGGGATTCAGACCATGTCGTTATTTTTGACGACGAGACAAAGGAGATCGCAAAGGAGATCGTCAGAAACAACGCGCTTGACAGAGTATTTATCGCAACCGACTATTTCGACGCGTCGATAAACAGAATCTCCGCGTGGGTAACGGGCTTGCGCTCCGTACAGAAGGCTCTGCTTTACGCTCTTCTCGAACCCTCAAATATGATGAAGGAGCTTCAGGACAAGGGCGAATTCACACGCCTTATGACGGTGTCGGAGGAGCTTAAAACCATGCCGTTCGGCGATATATGGAACGAATATTTAAGACAGTCGGGCGTACCGGCGGATTATTATTCGGAAGTCGAAAAGTACGAAAAAGAAGTCCTGTCAAAAAGATAATTCACATTATTAATAAAAACCGACCGCAGGTATTCTATTCACATACCTGCGGTTTTTTATGCAAAAAGTAACTGTTTGCTTCTTTTATTGTCATATTTGCATTGATTTTCGTCAGATTTTAAAATATAATAGTTATGCAATAAAATGGGATTAAAAGGGTGAAAAAATGGAGCAATTTCAGACTGCCGTAAAAAATGCGCTTAAACGACACAATATCACCGTTTACAGACTTTCTGAAATCACGGGGATAGAGCGGAGTCATCTCGTAAAAATAGTTAACGGACAGCGCGGCATTTCCCCGCAGAAATTCGAACTTCTGCTTAAGTCCATGAACCTGACTCCGGATGAGGATAAGGAAATAAGGCTTGCATATATAGATATGAATTTCGGAATCGACAAATTCAACGAATATCTGAATATTTTCCTGTTTGACGAAGACACAAAGCCTGAAATCAGAACGCCGGACGAGGATAAAACCGCCGTTAATTTCACCGGGAACATAACTAATTTAAATACGCACACCGGGATTATAAATGCGCTGTACGCCGTGACAAAACAGGAAACGAAACAAAACGGAAAAAAACGCCTATATACAAATATAGACGCCCCGCTTACAGTGAAAATATTCGATTCAGTAAAGGATAATATCACCGAAACCGATATCAAACAGATTATAACATCAAAATCGGATTTGAATTATTCTAAAACTGTTAAAAGTGCCGTCGAATTCATGCTTAAGGGATATAAAATATACTATTCAGGCTCAGATTCGGATATAGAAAACAGACCGGACATAGTTTTTCCGTTTTATTTTATAACAAGCGAACTCTGCATATTTGCGGATGAAAACCTGACGCACGGATTCTCGATAAAAAACAAAAAACTCGCCGACACATACGCAAAGAGAATCTCATATTCAACAGACAAAATGACCAGTATGGTATCGCTTACTCAAAACGTCATGGACATAAAAAACGACCAGCTCAAAAACATCCGGTATAAGGACAAAACGAGCATAATAATGGAATTTTTCCTGTGCGCTCCCATTTTTATGACTCTTGAAATGGGCGAACAGATAACAAAAAACGAAATACCGAACCGAAAATTTCTGATAGACTCCACATACGAGTATTACCAGGCACTCAGAATGTCGCAGAAGAATTCAATTAGAATTCACTCGTATGAAGGCATACGTGATTTTACCGACCGTGGTATGGTATCTTATTTACCCGAGGAATGCATAAATCCCCTTGAAGCCGAAAGCCGTATTAAGGTATACAAAACATTACTCGAATATTACCGCAGTGAAAATCACGATTTACACATATCAAAGCCCGGCATGTTCAAAAACAAAATAACACTGGACATATCGGACAGATACTCAGACCGCAGACATGTTGTATCGAGTCTGTACGGATATTTAATAAACTTCATGGGTAATTCGAACATTTCAATAAACGACACGGAAATTAACAATGAACTTGCTGATTTCTGCCGTTATCTCACGGTTTCACCGTACCTTTATTCAAAGGAAGAATCACTTGATATGATTTTACGGGAGATAACAAGGCTCGAAGAAAAGACAGCCGAGAAGGAATAAGCAAACCGGTTTATTTTAAATCCTCTATCATAAGCTTAGCCGCCTTATAAATATCCCCGCAGCCGAGCGTTATTACGAGGTCGCCCTCTTCTGCAATGCTCTCGACATAATCGGCAACCTCCCTGAACGTGTTAAACCATACGCTCCCCGGAATCAAAGCCGCCAGATCCGACGTGTGGATACCGTACGTATTCTTCTCCCTTGAACCCATTATCTCGGTCATAACAACCTTGTCGGGAATCTTCAGAACCTCGGCGAAATCGTTTAAAAGCATCGCGGTACGTGAATAGGTAAACGGCTGAAATACGGCTATTACACGTTTGTAATCGAGCTTTTTCGCGGCTTCAAGAGTAACTCTCAATTCTTTCGGATGGTGCGCGTAGTCGTCGCATATCGTAATGCCCTTATACGTTCCGAGATTTTCGAATCTCCTGCCTGCGCCCTTAAAATCGGAAATTTCCTTTATCGCGGTTTCAATATCGCATCCCGCGTAAACGCTTGAAGCGAGAGCCGCAAGCGAATTATAAACATTATGGTCTCCGGGTACGTTTAATACAACGTGCCCTTTTTTCTCGCCCTTATAATATACATCGTACTCGGGGTACGCGCCCTTTCTGTCGGATATGAGTTCCGCGCGCCACATACAGTTTTCGCCGAGACCGAACGTGATAAACTCCTTGTTTTTGTCCGTCATATCGTTTATCGCGCCGCATGTGTTTTTATCGTCAAGATTATAAATAACCGTTTCTGCACTGTCGGCAAACCGTGTAAACGATTTTTTCAGATTCTCCATGGTCTTGAAAAATTCCATGTGATCCGCGTCTATATTTAAAATTACGGCGCACTTGGGCGACATCTGCAAAAACGTGTTTTTATACTCGCACGACTCGCATACGAATATACCGCTTTTGCCGACAATTCCGTTTGTACCGGTATACGGGAGCTTTCCGCCGATGACCGCCGACGGGTCAAGTCCCGATTCTATCAATATCTGAGTTGTCATGGATGTTGTCGTAGTCTTGCCGTGAGTTCCGCATATACCTATACAGTTTGCGTATTTTCTCGACAGCGCGCCGAGTATTTTCGAGCGTTCGAACGTCGGAATTCCGCTCGCTCTCGCTGCTATAAGTTCGGGGTTGTCATCCATTATCGCCGCGGTGTGAACTATCATTTCCGCGCCCTCTATATTCTCGGCTTTCTGCCCCATAACTACGGGTATTCCCAACGTGCGGATTCTGTTGAGAGTGTCGCTCTCGTTATTGTCCGAACCCGAGAGAATATATCCCTCGCTGTGCAGTATTTCGGCTATCGGACACATGCCCGAACCTCCGATTCCGATAAAATGTATTCTTTTTACCTTTGAGAGGATTTCATCTGCTTCATACATAATTATATCTGTTCCTCCGGTTATTCGATAGGTATTTCAATAGGACTTCTGCGCTGAAAGATAACCGTGGACTTAAATCCCGCTTCCAGAGCCGCCTCGTACGCGTGCTTTATGCCCACGCCGATATCCTTTGCAAAATGCGCGTCGGAGCCTACGCTGATAAGCTTACCGCCGAGCTCCTTAAATCTTTTAACTGTCTGCGCCTCGGGCGAAAGCCTGTTGATAGGCTGACGGAGTCCCGCAGTGTTAATTTCGAGCGCAATATTCTTTTCGGCGGCGAGCTTTAAAATCTCATCGACCCTATCTTTATAATCGTCAATATCTATCATAATATTATTTCTTGCATAAAAATATCTGAACGGATATGTAAGATGAGCGAGAACGTCGAACCCGCCCCACTCGAGCATATTCAGCTCCTCGTCGAAATATTCGTTAAGCTCCGCTTTTATATCCGTACCGGTAAAATCTTCTATGTAATAAAAGTCCGTTTTGTTCCTTAAATTATGAACGGAGCCCAGCACGACGTCGAATTTCTGCGAAGCGATTATCTTCTCGCTCGTCTCGGTATCGTAACCGCACTCGCCGAGCTCTATTCCGTTTAAAACGAGAAGCTTGCCGTAAAAAGCGCTCCTTGCCCTTGCAACCTCGAAAAACGCCTGTCTGACGCTCCTGTCAAAATTACCTTTATAAAAAGCGTCAACCTCGCAGTGGTCGGTAAATGCGATTGCTCTGAGTCCCTTATTTACCGCCGTTTCGCACATATACATCGGGCTGTGATTGCCGTCGAAAGAGTTATCCGTGTGAGTATGCATATCTATTATATTTTTAAAATCCATAATTCTTTCACCTTTCAAGAAAGAGTATAGCACAAAATCACGCTTATTTACAATATTTTTTAAAAAATATATACTATTAAGAAAAAGTGTGTTAAAATATATTATCAATAAAAAAGAACGGAGAATTAAAATGAAAATAACGGCGGCCGCCGCGGGTAAAATAAATCTTCTCCTCGACCTCACCGGCGTTCTTGACAACGGGTACCACTGCATTTATACCGTAATGCAGTCGATTTCCGTATTCGATAAGATTACAATAGAAAAAACGTCCGACGGCAAAATTACGTTAGAATGCGATAAGGATTTTATTCCGACCGACACGAAAAATACGGCGTACAAATCGGCGCAGGCGTTTTTCAACGTATCTAAAATAAAAAATCCCGGAATAAAAATATTTATCAATAAAAACATCCCCTGTCAGGCGGGCATGGGCGGAGGAAGCGCGGACGCAGCCGCCGTACTCGTAATATTGAACGAAATGTTCTCTTCACCGTTTACGACGGACGAACTGTGCTCAATAGGCGAGACGATAGGCGCGGACATTCCGTTCTGCATAAAGGGCGGATGCGCGCTGTGCCTTAATATAGGCGAGGTCATGGCAAAACTGCCGAGCGCGGAACTTTATGCCGTCGTTGTAAAACCGGAGCAGAACGTTTCGACAAAAACCGCATACGAAAATTTCGATTCATTAAAAGAGGTACGCCACCCCGACAACAACAGGTTCCTTTATGCCGCGGTACACTCGGACTATCACGATATGTGCAGATACGGCGCAAACGTTTTTGAACAGGCGGTCGAGGTTTACGACAGAGCCGATATTAAATCGATAATGCGTTCAAACGGTGCGGGGCTTTCCATGATGACGGGAAGCGGTTCGGCGGTATTCGGCATATTCAACGACGAATCAAAAGCGAAAAAATGCTTTGAAATTCTGAAAGAAAAGTACAAAGAAGTTCATTTTTCAAAATTTATCGAAAAATCAATTTTTATTGAATAAAAATTATCCGATGCGTTCATCTTTAGGGTGAACGCTTTTTTCGGAGGTTTTTATCATGAACATAAAAAAAAGATTCTCGTTTTCATCAGGGATCCTGGACAGACAGCGAATTATTAACCTGCTCGCAGCTCTCGGAATTTCGCTTTTGTTTTTATTATGTATTCAGTTTTTACAGTTCGTTACGGACTGCCGTGACATTCGCTCCGACGTATTAAGACTGCACGTCATTGCTAACTCCGATTCCGATATCGACCAGGACGTAAAACTGAAAGTCCGCGACGCGGTTCTTACAAAGGGCGCGGAAATTTTCGACGGAAGCGTAACCGTAGAAAACGCGAAGGAAAAGCTTACGCCCGAGCTTGAAAAAATCAAAAACGAGGCTGACAGCGTACTTAAAGAAAACGGTTTTGATTACATCTCAAATGTAAAGCTTTCAAATGAATACTTCCCCGTAAGAGAGTACGAAAATTTCACACTGCCCTCGGGCAGATACATGTCCCTTACCGTAACGCTCGGCGGCGGAGAGGGTCACAACTGGTGGTGCGTCATGTTCCCCCCGCTGTGTCTGCCCGCCGCCGAAGATAAAGAGAACGTATACGACGCAGTGTTTTCACAGGACGAAACAGAGATAATAGAGCACAAACAAAAATATAAAATTAAATTCAAAATACTCGAATGGACGGACGAAATAATCGAAAAACTACGTTCAAAATAGCATTATTTTACATTAAAGATAGATATTAATTTAATTTCCTGTAAAATCAGTCCCAATTTGTTGAGGCAGTATTTCCCTTTTATATACAATTAATTTCCATGAATATACAGCAGATTTTTCGGTTCAAATCTATGTTTAAAAATGTTCAAAACTCTGTTCAGAAAGTTCAAAACTTTACACCCAAACGGACTAAAACATCAAATTTTTGAACCAAACGGTGTAGTTTTGAACATTTTGAACATAGTTTTCGACAATTTAAAGATTTTTACTTTACAGCAGGGCAAAAATGTATATTGTGCAAAACTTTCTGCATACCGTTTTATAAATTCTGCATATCGTCAAAAATTTCTGTATATTATAAATTTCATTGAAAAAAAGACCGTTTTTCACCGCAGAAAAGCGGTCTTTGTCTTATTTTTATTATATATTTTTTTATTTAATTTAAAAAAACAGCATATTATTGACATACATTTTATTATTTCTTATAATATAAATTATATTTTGAAAGAATGTGATACTTATGTCGACCGCCATAAAAATACTTGTCTGCATTTTAGCGGGTGCGGGCGCGGGACTCGGCACGGGATTTGCGGGAATGAGCGCGGCGGCGGTTATCAGCCCGATGCTCACGACGATTCTCGGAATGGATCCGTACCTTGCGGTCGGAGTTGCCCTTGCAAGCGACGTTCTCGCAAGCGCGGCAAGCGCGGTAATGTACGCGAGAAAAAAGAACATAGACATCAGAAACGGCATAGCCATGATGATATCCGTGCTTATTTATACGTTCGCAGGCTCGTTTGCGGCAAGCTATCTGCCAAGCAAAGCGATGGGCGGATTCTCGATGGTGATGACGTTTTTCCTGGGTTTGAGATTCATAATCAAGCCCGCGACGAAGCCGAAAGCGAGACTCGAAAACGCGACGAAAAAGCAGAAAATAATCCGCTCGACAGTCTGCGGAGGAGTCGTAGGATTTATATGCGGATTTGTCGGAGCGGGCGGCGGTCTTATGATGCTGCTGGTACTGACAAGCGTTCTCGGATACGAATTGAAAACAGCCGTCGGCACAAGCGTATTCATAATGTCCGCTACTGCTCTGACGGGAGCTGTCAGTCACTTTGCAATAGGCGGAGCACCGGATATGCTCTCGCTTATCGTGTGCATTATAAGCACGCTTGCATTTGCAATGCTCGCCGCCCTCATAGCAAACAAGGTATCGTCAAAAACCGCGAACAGAGCCACGGGCATTGTCTTGGTTGTCCTCGGAATTTCATTGGTTATTATAAAATATTTATAATATTATTTTTTAATGGGGAATGATGAAAATGGGATTGAACGACACAGTAAGCGCGGAGAGGATTCACATAGGCTTCTTCGGGCTTAGGAACGCGGGAAAATCGAGCGTTGTAAACGCCGTAACGGGACAAAAGCTGTCTCTTGTATCGGATGTTAAGGGTACGACGACCGACCCCGTGCAGAAGGCCATGGAGCTTCTGCCGTTAGGCCCCGTCGTGATTATCGACACGCCGGGTATAGACGATACGGGAACGCTCGGAGAAATGAGAGCCGAGCGCGCAAGACAGACGCTTACGCATACGGATATCGCAATTTTGGTAACTGACGCCGATACCCCGCTGACAGAGACGGAAAGGGAGCTTACGGATGTATTTAAGGAAAAAAACATACCGTACATAACAGTATATAATAAATCGGATCTGCTCGGCTCTGTTCCCGCGCCCGGTAAAAACGAGATTTACGTCAGCGCAAAGAACAACACGAACATATACGAATTAAAAGAGCTTATCGGCTCGCTTTCAGGAAAATCAAAGGAGCAAAAGCCGATTCTCGGCGATTTAATAAATAAAAACGATATCGCCGTGCTCGTTACGCCAATCGACTCCGCCGCACCAAAGGGCAGAATGATTCTCCCGCAGCAGAACGCAATCCGCGACGTACTCGACAATTCGTGCATTAATATAGTCGTAAAGGAGTCGGAGCTTGAATACGCTCTGTCGATAATGAATAAAAAGCCGAAAATCGTCGTAACGGACTCGCAGGCGTTCGAAAAGGTTTCAAAAATCGTGCCCGAGGATATCGCACTGACTTCGTTTTCGATAGTTTTCGCACGGTATAAGGGTATTTTAAAGGAAGCCGTTAAAGGCGCGTCAACGCTCAATAAATTAAAAGACGGCGACAGAATTTTAATCTCCGAGGGCTGTACGCATCACAGACAGTGCGAGGATATCGGCACGGTAAAGCTTCCCAAATGGATAACGGTGTTTTCCGGCAAAAAGCTCGAATTCGAATTCACCTCCGGCAGGGAGTTTCCCGAGGACGTAAGCTCTTATGCGCTCGTAATTCACTGCGGAGGCTGTATGCTCAACGAGCGCGAAATGATATCGAGAATGCAGACGTGCGTAAACGAAGGCACTCCGATAACGAACTACGGCACTGCGATAGCGTTTATGAATAATATACTCAAACGCACACTCGAAGTGTTCGGTGACGAATACACGTCGCTGTTGGATTAAAATACAACTATATAAATACAGGTCTGTGAAAAAATTTTTCACAGACCTGCTGTTTTATTGTACGGAGGGGATAGGAAAAAAGTTCGGAATGGATTAACCGAACCTAAAACGCCGTCCCAAACGGTGTTTTAGGCTTGCCCGACGGCGTACAAAAGTACTCCGAGGGTGAGGTTAATTCATAGCAAAAAGCAAACCTATTTTATTATACAATTGCTTTTTGCGGTCCGGGCGTTTTTAACATCACCTTTAACATCCCCGTTACTCCGTCTCAAATACGAAAGCCTCATACGGTTTCAAACGACAGCTTGTGAGCATAAACTCACCGTCGTTATAATTATGAAGAATAAGCCTGCATTTATTATATCTTAACTCTCTGGGCATGGTAAACACGGCTTCCTTGTCCGTATAGCTTGCGACGACGACGTATTTTTTGCCGTTGTATGCTCTTTCGTACACCCAGATATCCTTATTTTCGGGCATATACTGCTTATATGTACCGTATCTTATTATCTCGTCGCCTATACGCATACGGTTTATCTTCTGATAGAAATACCACACGCTGTTTTTATCCTCAAGGGCTTTTTTAACGTTTATTTCGGGATAATTCGGGTTGTTGGGCATCCACGGCTCGACCGTCGAAAATCCCGCGTACTCGCTGTCGTCCCACTGCATCGGAGCGCGCGCGTGATCTCTCGCTTTTTTGTTAAGTCCCCACTTTACTATGGGCATTGCCGGCGGGAAAAACTTTCTGACCGTATCGCGAAGCTGTAAGGAAACTACATCCCTGTACTCGTCGGGTTCGAGATCCTCGAAATTCGTCATACCGATTTCCTGTCCCTGATATATATACGGCGTACCCTTTAAGAAGTTAATGCTGATTGCAAGCATTTTGTCGACATATTCGCGGTACTCCGTTTTTCCGTAACGCGGGACAACACGCGGATAATCATGATTTTCAAGATAGAGCGAGTTCCAGCACGTGTCGGGCAGAGCCTGCCAGGATGAGAAAATCTCCTTCCACTTTTTAAGATTAAACGGCTTAGGTATAGTCGTCATAAACGAGTCAACCTCGGTCTGATGCTCGAACGTAAACACGCAGTCAAGCTCCTCACGGCTCTCGTCAACGCAGTCAAACGCATTGTTTATCGTAATGCCCTGCGCCTCACCGACAATCATCGTGTCGTACTTAGACCACGATTTTTCGTTAAGCTCGTGAATAAACTCATGGTATCTCGGACCTATAACGAAATGCTCGTCACCGCATACGACAGGATTGAATTTACCGTCGGCAAACGACTGATCCTTGCTTATATAAGTTATAACGTCGCATCTGAAGCCGTCGACGCCCTTTTCGAACCAGTAGCTGCAGATATCCGCAACCTCCTGTCTTACCTTGGGATTCTCCCAGTTAAGGTCGGGCTGTTTCTTATGGAAAAGGTGGAGATAAAATTCGCCCGTCGTCTCGTCGTACTCCCACGCGGAGCCGGTAAATCTCGACGTCCAGTTGTTCGGCGGAGTTCTGCCGTCCTTGCCCTTTCCCTTTCTCCAGATATAATAATCCCTGTACGGATTGTCCTTTGAAGAACGGGACTGCTTGAACCACTCATGCTCGTCGCTCGTATGATTTACGACGAGATCCATTACAAGCTTGATTCCTCTTTCATGCATGCCGTCTATCATTTCCTGCCAGTCGCCGAGCGTGCCGAATTCGTCCATGATATCGCGGTAATCGCTGATATCGTAGCCGTTGTCCGCATTGGGCGACTTGTAGCAGGGACTCAGCCACACGCACGTAACGCCCAAATCCTTAAGATAATCGAGCTTGCTTATAATACCGCGTATATCGCCTATTCCGTCGCCGTTGCTGTCGCAGAAGCTTCTGGGATAAATCTGATATATAACGGCGTCCTTGTACCAACGTGTTTTTGACATAAGGGAACCTCCGGTTTTAATAATTATAAATCATTAATATTTTATCATCTATAGCCTTCAATTGCAATCGAAAAAAAAGAAAAAGCCGATCCGAGGGGGGAAGGATCGGCTTTTTCTCAAACCGTAAGGTTTAAAAAAGAGAGGTATATGTACATGAAATGTTCATTAAGAACATGGAGCTGTTTGTCTGTCCGCATTTAACCGTTTTTATTCGCTCAGGTCGGGACAGCTGACCTTTGATGCATCCTGTGATTAAAATATAACGTTCACAGCTTAAAATAACCTTGATTTTTCTTAAAGTTTATAAAGAAATCGTTAAAAGATTATCAATTGTCACAGTAGATGTAGGTTCCGAGCTTTTCGCCGGTCGACAGACTGTACGAAATTACACCCGAATCTCCCACGACAAACAGATTATCGCCTATATACGTCGCGCGGGTTCTGTATATATCGTCGTTGACCGGTCCCATATAATACTCTGTTTTTGATATTCTTGAGGTCTTGATATCTACAATCAGCGCCTTGATACGGGATATGTTTACGTTGACGTCGTCGAACTGCTCCAATATAACGCCGTATCTGTCGTCGCCGAACGAGGTAAACGCCTTATGATCGGTATTTATATGTGCGTTTTTTATATTGAGAGAGTCAACGCACTTGGGATTCTTCGCGTCGGAAACGTCGAAAAGCTTGATTTCCGCAGAACCGTCGGTGCCTTTTTCGTCTCCACCGTCGCCGACGCCGAGAACGAGGTTATTGCCGACGGGGTGGAGATATGACGAGAATCCGGGAATTTTAAGCTCGCCGACGATCTTGGGATTCTTTACGTCGCTTAAATCTATGACAAACAGCGGGTCTGTCTGGAAAAACGTTACCGCATAAGCCGTATCGCCTGTAAAGCGGACGGACTTCATGCTTTCGCCCAGACCGAACGCCTCGGTTCTCGAAATGACTTCGAGCTTATCGTTAACTATGAACACGTAGCTTGCGGAATCATTTTTATACATCGCGTCAACGGCGACTCTGAAATATCCGTTATATCTGTCCATTGAGAACTGACCTATAACGCTTCCGGGCAGGGTTACGGAACCCGTATTCGTAAGAGCGCCGCTGTCGATTCTGTACGCGGTAATCGTTGTTGCCGAATACGAATTAACGCCCTGTATGTCCTTGTTTTTTTCAAGATGTCCGTAAGAAGAAACAAAGAGGTATTCGCCGTCGCAGTAAACTTTCCCGCCTCCGCCGAGCGACGCGCCGGAATAAAATGTATTTTCGCAGTCGCTTATGTTAAATGAGGCAACGGTTTGATATGTCGTCGGATTATCGGTATCTCGAACGCAGATATTACCGGCGTTTATTCTCTTTCTCTCTATTCCGTTTATAATCTCGGTGGGAACGCAGTTTTCCTTTAAATCTTCGATACTCGTTTCTTCATTATTTTCGTAATAGTCGAACGGAATATCGTATTGTCCGACGTATATAAATTTACCTCCGATAAGTCTCGATGAGACGTATGAGCCGTCGCTTGCGTATGAAAACTCCATAACCGGAGATTTGGGATTTGTTATATTATAAACCGATACCACGGTATTTCCGCGTCGAACCGCACAAGAGTATAAACAACGATCCGAGTATAACTCGTCCCCGTTATCAAATACGGAAACAACCGTAATAAGCATTCCGTCCGATAAATACATTTCTTCAACATAAGAATCGGTGCTGTCGTCCTCGTTTACATATACGGGAAACGAATTGAGCGTTTTTATGTTTTTTTCGTCGGAAACGTCGAGAATATATATTCTGTCGTTTGAACATACATAAATGTTTTTTCCGTCGGTTTTGACGATATCGCCCTCGTCGACTCCGTCAACCTGTAAATTGGTTTTACCGTATGACGAAGCGTCGGTGACCTGAGCCGACTCATTGTAAGACTGACCCGGGCTTGCCGCACCGTCTGACGCCGAATTTTTATATGAGTATAATGGAAATGAATTGAATATCCGTTCTTTTTTCCGTTCGCTCAACTGTTTTTTATAGTAATCGGCAACTATGGCTTCAATGTCGCCGTAGCCCGTTCTGTCAATTGATGAATTATAGTTATTATTAATATTGACATTCGAGCTGTCGGGGCTTCCGCTTTTCACCTTCGGAGTTTTACTTCCGAATCCGACCGCTCCTATTCCTATTACTATCGCAATTGCAGCCGCGACGGATACTGCCGCGCTTATTATACGTTTTTTATTGATCCCGCTGCCGCCTTTAACCGTTTTTTGTCCCTGAGCCTCGACGACAGCTATCTGCTTTACGCCGTCAAGCTTTTTTACGATATTGTCTCTGCTGAGCTCTTCGGGGAGCGAGACATTATCGGACGCGCTTTTTATTTTGTCTAAAAGCTCTTTATCCTGCTTATTCATATAAGTCACTCCTTATGTAAGAATCATTCTCAGCTTGGAAAGCGAGCGGGAAAGCTTCGAGCGTACCGTAGACGCGGGACAATTTATTATCTCGGCAATCTCGGAGCTTTTGTATCGGTGCACAACGCTGAGAATAACGACCGTACGCTCTTCATCCGTCAGACTCTCCATGGCGTCGTAAATTTCCGTTCTCAATGTAAAATCTCCGTCCTGCCCGCTCATTACGACGGGGACGTCCCCGTCAGCGATTTTACATTCGTTCTTTGCCTGAGCGGACGTAAGCGACGATTTACATATATTGGACAGTATTTTAAACAGCCATGATTTAAACGCGTTCGGGTCTTTTAACGACACTATCGAGGAATATGCCTTGACGCAAGCGTTCTGCACCGCATCGAGAGCGTCCTGCTCATTATGCATAAAATACAGTGCAAATTTGTACATATCAAGCGCATATATCTCGTATAAATCGCCGAAAGCCTCGGAGTCTCCGTTTTTCGCCCGTCGGACGAGCGAGCGTATGTCTTTTTTCATCAGTGTCCCGCTCCTTTCGTACATAAGACGTTAAATTTATATAAAGTGTTGCAGAAAAAACAAAAAATTCGGCCTCGGGGTATTCTGTTTTATCCCGAAGCCGATTGTTTTATAAATTAATAATATAAGAATTAAACCCACCACATCTCGCAGGTTCCCTCTTTAATAATAGCCTGATTGAGAGTTTCGACAGCTTTTCTCAAGCCCTCGTCCTGACTCATGAGAGAATCCTCATGTTCAATTGAAAGAACGTGGTCGTAGCCTGTCATACGAAGCGCGCTTACGATATCCTTCCAGTAGCCGAGATCGTTTCCGTAGCCTACGCTTCTGAAAAGCCACGAACGGTGAATTTCATCCGCGTACGGCTTCGTATCGAGAACGCCCGTTCTTGCGATATTGTACTTATCAAGCTTTGTATCCTTTGCGTGAACGTGGAATATCGCGTCCCCGAGCTCTTTAATAACGACAACGGGATCCATACCCTGCCAGATAAGATGGCTGGGGTCGAAGTTCGCGCCGATTTCGGGTCCTACGGCATTGCGGAGTCTTAAAAGCGACTCCGTATTGTAAACGCAGAAGCCGGGATGAAGCTCAAGACCGATTTTCGTAACGCCGTGACTCTTTGCGAATGCGACAAACTCTTTCCAGTAGGGAATGAGAACCTCGTTCCACTGCCATTCGAGCACCTCCGAAAAATCGTTCGGCCACGGGCAGGTTACCCAGTTGGGGTATTTCGAATCCTCGCAGTCGCCGGGACAGCCCGAGAACGTGTTTATCTGATCTATGCCCAGCTTCTCCGCAAGCAGGACGGTATCGCGCATGTCCTTATCGAATTTCGCCGCAATCTCCTTATTGGGATGAACGGGGTTGCCGTGACAGCTCAATGCGCTGATTACGACATTGTATTTCTTTATAAGAGCCTTGAATTCCTCAAGCTTTTTGTCATCGTTTAAAAGAACCTCGGGATTTGCGTGGTCGTTTCCGGGATATCCTCCGCAGCCGATCTCAACGGCCTCAACGCCCATATCCGTAAGGTGCTTCAGCACTTCCTCAAACGGAAGCTTTGCGTATAAATTTGTTAAAACTCCGAGTTTCATTATGTAAAATCTCCTTATTATCTGAAATTGGCTTTGAGAAACTCCATGCTTCTCTTAATGTCGGAAAGGCCGTCGGGCTCCGGATTGTCGTTTTCGAGAATTACCCAGTCAAGTCCGATTTCCTTTACAGTCTTAACGACCGTATCAAGGTCACAGTTACCCTCTGTCAGAGCCTTGGGATGACCGTCAAGCCCGTCCTTTATGTGAATGTGGACAATACTGTCCTTATGCTCTGTTAAGAATTTATGATTGTCAACGCCGGCGTAAAAACTCCAGTACGTGTCTATCTGCAATGAGCAGACCTGAGCGACTTCGTCGATAATAAGCTTATCGCTTTTTTCGTCGACGGGAGCGAACTCTCTGTCATGGTTATGATAATAAATTTTAATACCCTCTTTTTCGGCCTTTTCAGCCGCGGGGCCTATTATTTTCTTAAAATGCTCAAGACCTTCTCTTGTGAAAACGTCTGCGCCGCCCATGCCCATTTTGGAAAGTCCGAGCGTTTTTCCGTATTTTAATGTAGCGTCGAGATGCTCCTCGTCGTAATTTTCAAGCCCTATATGCGTTCCGACTGCGACGAGTCCCGCGTCGTCGAGAGCCTTTTTAAGAGTCTCCGCGTCCAGATCCCGATATCCCGCGAATTCAACGCCGTCAAATCCTATTGCCTTAACGTCCTTTAATATATTGATAAGGTCGCCGCCCGAATGAATAAGATCTCTTAAGGTGTAAAGCTGTACTGCAAATTTCATCGTTTGCCCTCCTGTCAATCGTTAATATATACGGGTTTGCCCGTTTTTGCCGAGGTATATATCGCCTCTAAAATACGCGTTACGACAAGAGCCTGCTCGGGCTTTACGAAAACCTCGCCCTCACCCTTTATCGCCTTGAACCAGTCGTACATGTCGAGGTCGGTCGCGTCGGACGAATTGCCGTCGTAGAATGCGACTCCGCCCGCATTCATATCGGGAATCTCGACAACCTGTCTGCCGTTCTTTACATAGTTTACGGTAACGTCGTTATCGCCGACGGTGTCTATGCCGCCCTTGTCGCCGCACAGCAGGAATGCCGCCTCCTTGGGTCTTGCAATATTAAGAGCCCAGCTCGATTCGAGGATAACGACCGCGCCGTTCTCCATCACGATATATCCGAATGCCGAATCCTCGACGGTGAATTTCTCGGGATCCCAGTCGCCCCACGCGTTAGCCGTATTTTTCTGATCCGCAAGCCGTCTGAACGTATTTCCTACAACCATTTTGGGCTTATAGTTATTCATCATCCACAGCGTAAGGTCAAGCGCATGAGTTCCGATATCGATAAGAGGACCTCCGCCCTGCTCATACTCGTTGAGAAATACGCCCCACGTCGGAACGGCTCTTCGTCTTAAGGCGACGGCTTTGGCAAAATAAATCTCGCCGAGCTCTCCGCTCTCGCATACGGCTTTTGCGTAGAGATTTTCGGGACAGTGTCTGTTCTGGTAGCCTATCGATAGAAGCCTGCCCGTTCTCTGGGAAGCGTCAAGCATGGCTTTTGCTTCCTCATAGGTTTTAGCCATGGGCTTCTCGCACATAACGTGCTTGCCCGCTTCGAGCGAATCTATTGTTATAAACGAGTGGGAGCGGTTGGGCGTGCAGACGTGAACAACGTCGATTGTCTCGTCCTTTAAAAGCTCCTTATAATCAATGTAAACCTTTGCGTCCTCTGTTCCCCATTTATTTTTTGTATCGACGGCTCTCTCCTCTATAATATCGCAGAATGCAGCGAGTTCGGCGTCCTCGCGCTTAGCGAGAGCGGGGAGATGCTTCCCGTTTGCGATTCCCCCGCAGCCGATAATGCCTATTCTTATCTTGTCACCCATTAAAAACGTCCTTTCATGAGACTGTCGGTTTTGCACAGTCCTATATATTACATATATAAGATATCATATCGGGAAAAAATTTCAAGCGGTTTGAGTTTATTTTCCGTGACAAAATAAAGCATAAGAATTTATAGACTTTGCACAAACAAAAATCAAGTTATGGGGGTAAATAATGAAAAAAATTCAAAGCATACCCCCATAACTCATATTTTCTTTGCATATATGCATTAATTTTTGTCATACGAAATACAAATCCGTATCCCATCCGAGCGTGTGGGGAGTATGTCTTATAAACGCCTTATAATCATTACGAATCCCCATAACCTTGATTATCAGCGAAAAAATATCCTCACTCCTGTGATAGCATGCGATTTTCATTTTCGGTCTGCATCTTAAAATTGTTTCTCTCATGCCGTCAATCGCATTACCTTCCGCGCCCTCGACGTCGGCTTTAAGATACGTTACATCTTCATTTTTTAATATGCTGTCGACGCTCACGGATTTTACGGGGATTTTCCCGTTATCGGACGAGCCGCCGCGCCCTTTTGCCGACGTAAAGAAGGCTTCACCGTCAAAGTCCGAAACGCACGCGTTTATAAGGCGGATATCTCTTAAATTCTCCGTGTTTTTTTCAAGCTTCCTAAAATTTTTCTTGTCCGGTTCCAACGCCGTTATAAAAGAGTAATCGGGACACGAATTTACAAACGACAATACGGTATCGCCGTTGTACGCGCCGAGGTCAAGGTATTTTTCGCCCTTTTCTGATTCAAACGGAACACAATCCGACTCGCATTTTTTAAGATATTCTCTCTCGCCCGTGAATTTAAACTTAATCATATTATCGTAAAGCACTCTCGATTCATCATCATAAAAAAGCGAGCGTGCAAGCTCGATTTTATCAATATTTTCATTTACGAATTCCCTGTCGAATATATTGTCCCCGTAAACGGGCACATCGACGGCATAATACTCGCATTTATCCGCGATTTTTTCGACGTTTTTTATAACCTCCGCCCTGCCGCTGCCGAAAGACTGTGCAACGATAAAGTCCGCGTTTTCTCTTTGAATATCGGCGAATGTTTTTACCTTAAAACCGCGGAAAAACCTGTCACGGCAGAATCCGTCGCTTACGAACACACCGAAAATTTCAATCCCTCTTGAATTAAAATCGTCTATGACCTTATCGGCGCCGTTTCCCGTTCCGTATAAAAAAATCGGTTTTTCGCTCTTTTTCAATTTTTCTCTCAAATCGTCGTTATTTTTAAAAAAATCTCTCAATGACAAGGCTATCACCCGACATTAAATATATCAAAGGAAAAATCATGTGTCAATATTGAAAAAATAATAATAATGTGTTATAGTAACCTATGTATGGACAGGTTTTACCGTCCGCCGATAGGAGGCTGAATATGAAATTTACCGAAACACAACAGGCGAATCTTACAAAGGTACAGGATATCGAATTAAAAATACTCAGAGAGCTTGACCGTATATGCAAAAAATACGATCTCAAATACTCTTTAAGCGGAGGAACGCTTTTAGGCGCTATACGTCATAAGGACTTCATCCCCTGGGACGACGATATCGACATTGACCTGAGAAGAGACGATTTCAATAAGCTGATAAGCGTTTTGCCCAACGAGCTGGGCGGCGAATTCGAATTCGTAAACTACAACGAGTTCGGCGAGTATTTCTGTGACTTTATACCGAGAATTTTCTACCGTAATTCGAAGGCTGTAAACTCCTTCAGCGTAGACGGAGGAAAGTCGAATTTCGCAAATGATGAGAGAATGAACAGAATTTTCATCGAGCTTTACTGTCTGCACGACACCGATTCGAAAAAGGTCAAGTCGCAGATATTTAAAGTTAAAACTATATACGGTCTTGCAATGGGTCACCGCTACAAACCAACCAACAGCGACAATTATTCATTTATACAGAAAGCGGAGGTCGCCGTTTTGTCGAACATCGGCAAGCATATGAAGCTTAAAAAGATATTCGACATGTACGAAAAGTGCGTCGGTTCCGTTCCCACCGGTACGGGAGACCTCTATTTCAAGCCCTCCGTTCCGCTCCCGGTTCAGGAGAGAAACGTTTTTGACAAGCATCTTTTCGACAAGTACACGTATGTCGATATAAGAAACGACAAGGCGTGCGCCCCCGCCGAGTATGTAAAGATTCTCGAATCTCTCTACTCAAACTGGCAGGAGCTTCCCCCCGAAAAGGACAGACATCCCGGTCATTTTGACCTCGATCATGTAGAAATACGGTAAAGGAGTAAATTAAAATGAGCGTAAAAAATATTACAATAATAATGTCCGGCGGAGTCGGAAACCGTTTCGGAGCCGACAGACCCAAGCAGTATACAATGCTCAACGGCAGATGCGTTATCGACTACGTTATCGACGCGGCTAAGGCATCAAAGCTTACGGATAAAGTCGTAGTCGTTATGGATCCGTCGTGCATAGACTATTCCGAGGAGCTTAAAAATTCGGGCTTCGATTTTGCGTTAAACGGTAAAGAGAGACTCGACTCTCTCAACAGCGCGTTCGAATATATTAAAGAGCATTATCCCGAGTGTGAGAGAATTATAATTCTCGACGCTGTCGCTCCGTTCGTTACCGGTGAGCTTATCGACGATTATCTTGACAAATTAACCGATTACGACACCGTTATCACATGTCAGAAAATTACCGGCGCACTCGGAAACTATGATTATGACCCGCTCGACAGGGAAAAATACTACATGACCCAGTCGCCCGAATCGTTCAGATTCAAGGTTATTACAAAATATTTTACCACGACGTTCCCCAGTCAGGAGCTTGCATGGCAGATGCCCAGAGAGACAAAGAAGTATCTTAACTTCGACTTTAAGAACAATCTTAAGCTCACCTACGATTTTCAGGCGAAATATGCGGAGTATCTCATGGAATACCTCGCAAAAAAGGATGAGAAGTAATTTTTACCCCACAAACAAAGTAAAGGCATAAACGAGTATGGACAAAAATACAAAGAAAAGAACCTTATCCATAGCGTCGGATCTTATCTACTCGATAGCCGGTCTGATGCTCATGAACGGCATGCTCCAGCTGCTGATAAACCCCACGCTTAACAACTGGATGGGCGAGGATGCGTTCGGCAACTATCAGTCCGTTCTCGCCGTCGTATCGATAATGGGTACGACATTCGGCGTTGCGGCGAACTATTCGCGAATGGTCAAGCACAGGGAGCATAAGGACTGCAACACGGATTACAGTATTTTTCTTATAATAATATCCGCGCTGTGCATACCCGTGTCCGCGGCGGCGCTGATAATGTACAAATCGTTTACCGTCGGTGCTTTTTTACTGCTCGTTCCTCTGTCGGTATTCACGGTTTTAAGATATTACGGCGACGTAAACTACAGAATGAATCTCAATTACAAAGGATTCTTTATCTATTACGCCGTTATAACGCTCGGCTACTGCATAGGTCTTCTCTTTTACAAGCTTACCGGAAAATGGGAGCTTACGATTCTCTCGGGCGAGCTTCTTGCGTTCATATTCGTATTTTCAAGCGGAAAGATTTTCAGAGGCGAGCCGTTTAAAAAATCGCCGTATTTTAAAGAGAATATCAAGTCCATGACGGTTTTGTCCTCGACGAATATTATATCCGCCGTCGCGCAGAACGCGGACAGGATAATACTCAGATTTGCGACCGGAGGCGGAGACGCGGTAACAACGTTCTATGTTTCAACGCTTTTGGGCAAGGTTGTTTCACTTCTCACCACCCCGTTAAACGGAGTTTTAATAGGATACCTTACGAAATACGAGGGCAAAATTACAAAGAAAATGTACCTCATTTTCTCAGGCGTTCTTCTCGGCATCGGCATAATCGCAATGGCGGGCTGCTACGTCGGCTCGATGATATTCGTAAAGCTTTTCTACCCCAATGTCTACGACGCGGCAAAAAGCTATTTCTTCCTTGCAAATGCGGGACAGATATTCTATTTTATATCGAACTGTCTGATGACGGTAATGCTCAGAATCGCGAACGAAAAATATCAGATGTATCTTAATATGGTATACGCCGTCATTTTCGCCGCAACCGTGCTACCGATGACGCTCGCCATGGAGCTGACGGGACTTACGTATTCGCTTTTGATAGCTAACGCCGCAAAATTCATACTCATAGTCGCTGTCGGACTTGTAAAGATACAAAAGGATTCAAAGAAAGAAATCTCAGAATAATATAAAAACATAAAAAAATTCGGCGTACCGTAAGGTACGCCGTTTTCGTTCTATTTATTAAGCTTCTCCATAACATCATAAACAATATCAACCGCATGCATAGAGAAAAGCGATATAGCGCTTGCCATTCTCGTTCGACACTGTGCTCGCTTATCAAAAATAACAGGCAGTCTGTATTGTCTGATATTTTTTGCGATATGATTTTGTTCGCGTTTGCAGTCGAAGTCACAATTTCTCAGCTTCATATACGCGTAAAAATTATTCTCAACAAATCTGTTGCAGAACGCATTGTAAAGCCGTTTATCCGTTTTCGGAATACACGAAGCAAGCGAATCGGAAAGCATTACATAGTCGTAAAATCTGTAATAATCACATGTTATGTGCGTCGCACTGTCGGCACGGTAGAAGTAATAATATTTCGGTATACTCGTATATGCCGTCTTTTTTATGCTCAATAAAATCCTGTATGTAGTAAACGTATCTTCTCCGAGCGTATATTTCTCGAATCTGATTTTATCGAATATCTCTCTTTTATACATCTTACAGCAGCTCGACGCGGACAGATTTCCGTAGAAAATTTCGCTTAACGCAAACGCCGCCGAGCAAAAATGCACTTCGTTTTCGCATTTAAACGGATTTACGATTTTGCCGTCGGAATACTCGTTATAATATCCGCACATTGACATCTCGCATCCGCCGTCGACAATAAGTTTATATAAGAATTCTATATAATCCTTATCCACATGATCGTCGCTGTCAACGAATGTTATATATTCGCCTTTAGCAATATCAAGTCCGGAATTTCTCGCAAATGCCACGCCGTCGTTATTCTTGTGAAGAACCCGTATACGGCTGTCCTTTTGAGCGAGAGCGTCGCACAGTTCTCCCGACCCGTCCGACGAACCGTCGTCAACAAGTATCAGTTCAAAATTATCGTATGTCTGTTCCAGTATGCTTTCCGCACAGCGCGAAAGGTAATCCTTTACGTTATAAACGGGAACGATAACGGAAATCAACGGTTTCATACATAACCCCTTAAATGCTTAAATATGAGATATGATAAATTCTCCGATTTTTTCGGCGCTTGAGCCGTCGTGAATCTCGTGAAGCTTATTCTTGACAGCCGTACGCTCCTGAAGATGCGGGTCGGCGCCGTTCTTTACGTCCTCAAAGAATTTTATAAGCTCGTCGGTATCGTTTATATACTCGCCTTTTAATATATCCTGCGGGTTTTCATAGACGAAGCCGCGCGCCTTAATATATTCCTTAAAATCGTCGACTGTAAGACCTATCGGCTTGTCCGTGAGAAGATAATCGTAGTATACGGACGAGTAATCGGTAACGAGCGCGTCGGTTTTTGCGAGAAGCTCATAAAGCTGGATATTCTTTTCACCAAGGTCGTCGTTAGTCAATATCTTGAAGTTTGTAAGCCCCGCCTGTATTCTTTTATCGATTTTCTGAACGGGATGAGGCTTCAGTATCAGAAGAATATTATTCTCTCTTAAATACGAATCGACTTTTTTGATTTCATCCTCCGTATTTATAGTCGGAATGCCCGTATTCGTCGTTTCTATATTAAATCCTCTCGACGAAGCTGCGGTATGCTTTCTGTATGTAGGCAGCCATACTATAACCTTGTCATAACCCGAAATACCCATTTCGGCTCTGACATCCCTGTCCGTGTAGAGATAGTCGGTCCTCGGGAATCCCATAAAGACCATCTTATCCTTGCTTATCTTAAAATCCTCGCTGTAAATGTCTGCAAAGAAATGCGATACGCACAGACAGTAATCGCAGTCATCCTTTATGCAGTAGCTTCCGTTGGAACGCTTGAGAGGCATGCCGTGCTGAAGACAGAACGAAAACTGATCCTTTCTGTTCTTGCCCAAAAGACGGTTGCAGTATATCAACGCCTTGGATGTCGTCATTATGTAATGATATTTAAGCTTCTGCTTGACGGAATCCGTGCAGTCCCAGTATTTTAAAAATTCCGTATTTTTAAGATTGGAATTCTTATATTTCTCAGGATCGGCGACGAGCCAGACAATTTTATACTTATCGTCGATATGCTTTTTATCGATTAAATATCTGTACACCGGATACGTATTGCACGAAAATTCGGGATTGCTCTCAAATACAATCGTGTTTTTTATAGGAAGTATGCGCAAAAAAGACTCATACAAAGACAACACTTTATCGACAATACTGTTTTTTTCTTCGCTCATAAAAACTCTCCGCCGTTAAGCCTCAACTGTATTTTCGGTTACTTCGGCTTTTTCCTTTTCAGGATTTTTATTTTTTGCTGCTTTAATTTTTCTGACAACCAATACAATCGCCTGTATCAAAATGATAAAGAATATAAGCTGGAACACAGGGGTTGCAATAAGCTGATTGACTTTTGAGTTATAAGTCATTTTAAGAGCGACCTGGCAGAAGAATATAACCGCGCCGTCGTCAAATGCCATAAATGTAGGAATAGGCGAGAACAGTAACGCAAACAATATCGTAATAAGCACGTCGGTTTTTGTTCTTACTTTCAAGTCCTTATCATACAGGAAGAAAACTATCGGAATGATAAGGAACCACAGCGCGTATGAGCTTGAGAAATTCGGAACGTTTAGGAACAGATAGCTTAACAGGAACGTTCTCTGCCACGGCTTTTTCATTATAAACAACAATGCGACGGCAAGAAGCTCGCAGACTATCATTGAAACGTATGCGACGTTCTGATAATCAAAGCTTATAAACTTATCGATAAATTTACAGAATGAGACGAGAGTCTTCTTTTCCGGCATTGTATTCTGAACATAATCGCATACGTTTGATATTTTACCGCACATAAATGAAAGATTTTGTATACTTACCGAACTGAAGTTTATTCCGGATGTCTTTTTAAAGCTCGCAAAGTTATTTAAAAGCTTCATAACAGTCGATACGGATTCAGACTTTTTATTATCATCTTTCTGCTCTGTTTTCGAATTATCGGCAGAATCCGCATTTGCCTCTGCTTCGGCTTTTGCTTTTTCGTCAGCTTTCTCTTTTTCGGCTTTTTCTCTGTCGAGAGCACCGTACTTGTTCGCAGCAGACAGCTTCTGACGCTGTTCAATAATCTGCGCCCTCGAAGTTTGAACGGGAGCGGGAATCGTACTGATAAGAACAAACGGAATTACAACTGCGAGAATACCGTAAATTATAAGGCGGACAGCCTGTTTGTATTTTTTGTCGAATAAGAGGAGGAGTCCGAACAGCGCGGGATAAAGTTTAAGTCCTGCGGCAAGGGCGAGACAAATATATGAAATCTCTCTGAGAACTTTGCTCTCCGAATTTCTGTAAAATACAAAAACAACTGTCAGGGCAACGGATGCGGCAACGATATTACCTCTTTCAAGGCAATAAATAAGCGGATAGCTGAATATCGTAAGGAACGCAAACAAATCCGAAAGTCTGCGCATTTTTTCATCGTAAACTTTTTTAAGAATACATCTGTATGTAATAACAACCATTGTAATCGCGAAAATCAGATAATACATAATGCAAAGCTGACTTTCCTGCATATTATAGTTGTCTTTCGGGTCAAGAGCAACCTCCGCGTACGGAAGCATTCTGCCGATAAATCTGAAAAACGCGACGGCGAGAGGCGGATAAATACTGTTTCTTTCGGAATAGACGTTCGACGCGGCGGAGTCTCTTATCGAATTAAAGAAATCCATAAACCAGTCGGTATAAACTCCGTTATGGAACAACATTCCGCGGAAAGAGTTACCGTCGGTCATTACGGCGAAAATAATACTCTCTATACCGAAATAAATAAATATGCCGCAAAAAATAATTATAAGAGTTTTTGACGTAATCTGTTTCTTTTCCTTTTTTACAAGGACAGAGCCGTTGTTCTTTTTCATAATCATTACCTTTCAGCTTTCACTTGTTTTGATTTCGGTGCCCACAGCCATTTTGAAAATTTTGAAAACAGCCATGAAATACCGACGGTTACGGCAAAACAAACCGCAAAATATAAATAAATATTAAATTCCGACAGACCTAAATAGCGAAAAACTATCATCGGAAGTCTCTGGAATATATACATAGGAAAAAGGTTTTTTCCGAGCCATACAAGAGGTTTGTTGCATATAGAAACTTTCATTGTAAACACAACAATCACCCAAACGAACAAACACATGCTGATTTCATATAAAACAAAATTTACGTGAGCGAATTTAAACGAATACAAACAAAGCACTGTCGATAGTATAAATACCGGAATCCATACCGCGTTTTTCATAAGTATTTTTTCAACGGCAGGTCTGAGCAATGAGAACCACATTCCGCCCGCATAGCATATAACCGTATTATACCAGTACGGCTCTTTGATATTAAAAAGCCGGAAGCTTACAATAAATGCGGAAAGCAATACCGTAACACCGATAACCGAAAGGTATTTTTTTCCTCTGAAGATTTCGAACGCGATAAACGTTGCGGCGTATGCGACAAGAATCGAAAAAATATACCAGTTGCTGTTTCCGACTGAATCCCATCCGACGAGCGAAAGCAAAAACTGCTTTATGTCAAACATTTTTCCGTTATTAAACGGCGTTTTCAAAATAATACGGACTATTGTGAAAATAACAATCGCAATATCAAATTCCACAAGAACATGAAGAAAACGTTTTTTCGGTATCGAATGAACGTAGCTCATTCCTTTTCTGCTTATGGATTCCATGACTCCGTATCCGGAAAAGAAAAGAAAAGGAGTTACCATACGCTGACCGATCAAACTGAAATACTCGTAAAATTTTGCGTCGGCAGCCCAAATTGAATTCACATCAACATAGTTTTTAAAATGAGAGAAAAATACAATAACAATAAAAATTCCTTTTATTGCCGTCGTTTTTTCTACGGACATGTAATCGGACTGAAATCCGGACTCATCGGGTTTTATCTTAATTCTATATAAACACAGCAAAACCAAAAGAACAAAATAAACTATCATTTCAATTTCTCCAAACGGCTGTAAATATGCTCGCCGATCATTTCTGCACTGGAACCGTTCCGGTATTTGTGAATTTTATTTTTTATTTGTACGCGTTCGTCTAAACAGTCGTCGATTCCAAACTTTACATCTGCAAAAAACGACAACAGTTCGTCTGTGGATTCAATATAAACACCCTTAAGAACCTCTTTCGGATCATCATAAACAAATCCGCGCGTGTTTATATATGTATCAATATCATCAACGGTTAAGCCTATCGGCTTATTCGTGAGCAGATAATCATAATAAACGGAAGAATAGTCGGTAACAAGAGCGTCCGTCTTACCCAACAGCTCATAAAGCTGTACTCCCGCTTTTTTCAGGTCGTCATTGGAAATAATTTTAAAATTAGTAATCTTATTCTGAATATCAACGGATATTTTCTGTATAGGGTGAGGTTTCAGTATAAGCAGACAATTATTATCTCTGAGCCATGAGTCGACTTTCAGAATCTCCTCATCGGTGTTAATCGTCGGAATTCCGGTTTTTGTCTCTTCTATATTAAATCCGACAACCTTCGGAGCCGTATGCTTTCTGTATGTAGGCATCCATATAATCACCTTATCATAACCGTTCAATCCGATTTGAGACAAAACGTTTCTGTCCGTAAAAAGGTAATCGTTTCTCGGAAAGCCCATATAAATCAATTTGTCTCTGCTGATTTTAAAATCATCACAGTAATTATCCGTAAAGAATTCGGACACACACAGACACTCGTCGCAGTTGTCGTTTATGCAATAAGACCCGTTTGAACGTTTAAGAGGCATTCCGTGCTGAAGACAAAGAGAATACTGATCCTTTCTGTTTTTGCCGAGAAGTCTGTTGCAGTAAATCAAACAAGCCGATGAATTCAGTACGTAATTGTATTTCATACGCTGGATCAAGCTGTCGTTTTCAGCCCAAAACTTAACGTATGATGTGTTTTTTAATTTCGGTGCGTTATCCGGATCGGAAACAAGCCATACGATATGAAAATCATCGTCAAGATGCTTTTTATCTATAAGATATCTGTAAACAGGATATGTGTTGCATGAAAATTCGGGATTACTTTCAAATACAACCGTTTTCTTTACCGGCATCAGCCTGAGAAAGCGTCTGTAAGCTTCCAAAAAAACGCCGATAAGTTTACCTATCATAGCACGCACCGCCTCTGAGAAAATAACATTCAGCACATGGATTATATATTATCATATTTACTCTTTTATTGCAAGCAAAACGACGCATTGTAACTATTTTTTAACCTTTTTCGAACCAAAAGCCGCATTAAAATGCTTTTTTCGGCTTCATGAACGTATACTTTAATTTCAGATATTTCATATAAACATCCGGTTTTGTCGTAATAATATTGAGAATTATTTTTAAAGGTATAAGTTTCACCGGGAAATGTTTATCCTTACAAAGATCATACTCAAAATTGAAAATCTCATTAAGTTTTTTTCTGACATCATCCGTGTACAATCCGGAAAGATAAAGCTTCTGCATGGTCAGCGGAGCCACTTTTAACGCAAAAAACGCAGTATCTTCGGCTATGTCGTCAAGCCCTTTTTCCTGTAAAAACTTAATTCTCGAATAAAACGCGTCCTCTCTGTCCAGGTTTTTCAGTGTAAACTGCTTTGTAGTTATACTGCCCGGATGTTTAATATAATTGTAAAGAGGCTGATTTACGCTTACAATTTTTTTTGCATTATATGCGATTTTATGAATTGTCGCCTCATCCTCGTTTATTTTTCCGACAGGATATCTGATTCCGTCAAACAGTTTTGTTTTAAAGATTTTATTACATGAAATGCAGTAAAACTGCGAAGAAAGCATAGTAAGCTTTTTAAGGAAATCTATATTTGTCATGACCTCGTCTTTTACGGGAGACATTGCGTTGAATTTTTCTATGGGCGAACCATCCTCTCTTGTATAGTAAAGATTTCCCATAGCAATATCCGCGTCGTTTGATTTTAACGCGGTCATAAGGACATCAAAACAATTTTCGGTTATAAGGTCGTCCGAATCCATAAAAAAGATATAATCGCCCTTTACCGCGTCAAGTCCCGTGTTTCTTGCAACGGAAACACCCTCATTTTTTTTGTGAATAACACGGATTCTGCTGTCTTTTTCAACAAGAGAATCGCAAATTGCAGGACTGTTATCGGAAGAACCGTCGTCAACCATAATAATCTCAAAATCTCCGAGCGTCTGAGCAAGTACACTTTTTACAGAGTTTTCAAGATACTTTTCTACATTGTATACGGGAATTATAACGCTTATCATTGCTGTGCCTCCGCTTGTTTTTCTTTTTTCAGTCCGAATTTTTTAAAATACCATGCGTAAGAATTAACGGATAACGACTGCCAGATTATTATAAATCTAAAGCCCTTATCATCTTTTGGAAAGTTTGTATTTTTACAAATTTTGTATTCATACCTAAAATATTTAGTAAGTCTTTTGCCTACTTCTTTATCAAAGACGCCGAGTCTTACGGCTTTTCTGACAAGGAAATAGGATAATTCAAGCTGTTTAAGTGCAAATTCGCACGCAAGATCCTCCATTCCGTGTTCGTAAAGGAACTTGCATCTTTCGTAAAAAGCTTCGTTTCTGTCTATGCTTTTCTTGGAAAAAGGCTGCGCGGTAATACCCTCTCCGCGTTTGAAATAATGGTAAAAATGACGTTTTACAATCGCGATTCGTTTGCAGTTATACGCTAATTCGTGAATTACCGCCTCGTCCTCATGAATACGTCCGACCGGGTAGCGGATCGAATCAAAAAGGGATTTTTTAAATATTTTACCGCACGCGTTGCAGTAAAAATTCGACGTCGGAAGCATGAGCTTCTCGATATATTCTCTCGGGGTGACGACTTCGTCAACAACAGGTGACGTTCTGTTGTGTTTTTCGATAGGTTCGTCGTTTTCGTCAACGTAATAAACCTCGCCCAGCGACATATCCGAATCCGTCGAAACGATAAGATCATAAAGAACCTCTATGCAGTCCTTTTCAATCGTATCGTCGCTGTCGATAAAAAACAAATAATTGCCCCCGGCCGCGTCGATACCCGCGTTTCTCGCGTCGGCAAGTCCGCCGTTTTTCTTATGTATGACTTTTATTCTCGAATCGATTTGAGCGTACTTGTCGCACATTTTCTCGCTTCCGTCGGTCGAGCCGTCGTCGACGAGCAGAATTTCGATATCGCGGTACGTCTGATTGATTACGCTGTCGACGCACGCGTTAAGATAATCCTTATTATTATAAATCGGTATAATAACGCTGACCAAAAATCATCCCTCCTGTTTTTTCTTTTTTTAATATATCATATCGTCAAAAAAATTACAAGTACGATTTTTTTCATTTATTTTTGACGAAAAAAGTAACAGAACAGTAACCTTTCTTGACTAAAAGATAATTATGTGATAAACTTACATTGTTTTATTATGTATTTAAATAATTGAGGTGGCTTTCTTGGCTCAAAAGGATAAAAAAGCGTCGCTGCGTGCGGCCGCTCCTTATGCGGCGGCGGGACTTTTTGCAGTCGTATTCATGCTCGTTATCTATGCTGTAAACGGCATATTCCCGTTCGGCTCGGGCAGCGTCGTATGCGACGACATGGTTCAGCAGACAATTTCCAACTATACATATTTCTGGGACTACCTAAGAAGCGGCGGAAAGCTGTCGCTGATGTTCAACTGGGAGACTGCGGCGGGTGCGCAGATACTCACCACGGGATTTTATATTTTAAAGCCGTGGGAGATAATATTCAGTCTCATTGTTCCCAGAGACGGCATTGTCAACGGAATTTCATTCCTGCTTATTTTTAAAATCGTCATGGCGGCGGAAAGTATGCTTTTCTTCCTTAGAAAGAAGTTTAAAATTCCGTCATTCTGGCAGGTTTTCCTCTCGCTGTGCTATGCATTAAGCTCGTTTATCATAATTTACTACACAAACATGGGCTGGATAGACGCGGCATTTATGCTCCCGTTTATCGTACTGGCATTCATGTACATGTGCGATACGGGCAAATGGTGGCCGTACGTTCTCATCCTTACGTACTCGCTGACGCTCTCGCTGTACATCGCGTACATGCTGTTCCTGTTCCTGCTTCTCGTCGGCGGACTCTATATGATGTTCATTCAGCCGAAGGAAACGCGCAAAACCGCAATTATAAGATTCGGTATAACAAGCGTTCTGTCGCTGGCAATGTCAGCCGTCATAACGGTTCCGACCGTATACTACATGCTCGGCTCGACGAGATATTCGATAAAGAGCGAGGAAACTACGCTCGACACGCTTTTGAAAATTCTGAAAGCGACAAACACGTACCCCAATGTAAAATACGCTCTTTTATTTGTCGGCAGCGCGGTTTTATGGGCAATGTTCATAGTTCTGCTCGTAAACTTCTCGCATAACAAGAAAAAATCAATTTTCTTCACATTAAGCCTGCTCGTGCTTCTCCTGCCCGCTTTGTTTGAGAATATCAATTTAATATGGCACGTCGGCTCATATGTCGGATTTCCGCTGAGATATCTCTACATGCTCTCGTTTATACTTGTGTGCGCGGCGGCGTACTGCATACATTCGGGCAGCGCGATAGAATTTTTCTCGGGCAAAAAAACGGTCATTCCCGTGATTATATCCGTTATCTCGGGCGCGGCGGGCGTATTACTCATGTACTTTAAGGCGTACGAACACAAGGACGCCGTCGAGGGACTTACATACCGTTATATCTTTACGGAAAACGCGGGAATGTACATTTCGATCGCATTCTTCTTAATGCTCGTTTCGTACGTATTCGCGCTCACGATTAAAAATAAAAAAATCGGCTGTGTTCTCGTATCTTTATTCATGATTGCGGAGACGGGAATGTGTGCGGACGTTTCCATCGGTACGAATTCGAATAAGGACGGCGTGCTTCCGATGTATTCGCTTACATTTGTCGACCGCGCAAACGCTATATCCGAGGATCTGAACCTCGAAAACGACAATCTCACGCGAATCAAGGATCACGACACATACTTAAACAGCAACTACCCGATGTTCTTCAAATTCCCCGCGATGTCGAACTTCACGCACCTTGTTTCAGAGGACTTGACGACCTCCATGCGTGCGCTCGGCTATTCGCAGGTTTACACCCGCGTTCTCGACAACTCCGGAACTCTCCTCTCGGACGCGCTTCTCAACATAAAATACACGTTCTCGAAAAAAGACCTCGATCCGGACGAATACACTTACATGTACGGCGCAGGCGATTCGAAGCTCTATTCATATAATTACACTCTCCCTGTCGGACTTATCGTAAACGAGGATTTCGTAAGCACCGACATAGTCGCAAACGACGACCCGTTCGTATCGACCAACGAGCTGTTCAAGGCTCTCGGCGGCGAGGGCGACCTCATAACAACCGACGAAAAGACATTCTCAACGGATTCATCAAGCGCCGACGGAACAGGCGTTTACGAAATGAATATAAAAGTCGAGGGCAGACGCCACGTCTACTTAAACGTCGAAACCGCCAAGGGCAGAAAGGTATCCAACGGAAGCTTACAGATTTCGTTAAACGACAAAACGCTCGACCTTACCTACTTCGGTTCAAAGGCGAATTACAGATACCCCAACAACTTCTTCAACGGCATGCTCGACCTCGGAGTTTTCGAGGACGAGGAGCTGACGGTAACAGTCGGTCAGTGGAAAGATATCGGCGACTGGCTTAAACTTACGTCGGGACAGGCGGATTATACAAAGCTCGGCGAGCTTTGCTCAAAAGAGCATCCGCACGCGGACGTTACGACGGGAGCAAGAAGTCTTACCGCAAAGGCGACGGCGGATTCCGACGGCGAATATCTTTTCCTGCCCGTCAACGACGATCCGGGCTGGACATGCAAGGTTAACGGAAAAGAAGCCGAACTTAACTACGCTATGGGAAGCTTTCTTGCCGTTAAGCTCGAAAAAGGCGAAAACACAGTCGAGCTTACGTTCCTCCCCCACGGTCTTAAAACAGGCGCGGTAATCAGTCTTATTTCGCTTGCGGTATTCATTATTCTTCTTATTATAAAGAAGTTTAAGCCGATACCGAACGACAAGGACAACGCGTTTTTAAGAATATTCGAAAAAATATATTATATCGGCATGATCGAAGTATATGCGATAATGTACGGCGCGTGCGCGATATGCTCCATACTTTACAATTACATTCTGTAAGAAAGGACGCTTAATATGAAAGTTGTAATTTTAGCCGGAGGCTTCGGAACCAGAATCAGCGAGGAGAGCCACCTTATCCCCAAGCCCATGATTCAGATAGGCGACATGCCGATTCTCTGGCACATCATGAAACTCTATTCACACTACGGATATAACGATTTCGTTATCTGCTGCGGTTACAAACAGCACGTAATAAAGGAGTTCTTCGCCGACTACTTCCTGCACAGAAGCGACATCACGTTCGACTTTACAGACGGCGGAAAAATGACCGTTCACTCGAATTTCTCCGAACCGTGGAAGGTCACGCTCGTTGACACGGGACTTAACACGATGACCGGAGGCAGAGTCAAGAGAGTTAAGGATTATATTGGCGACGAACCGTTCTTCCTTACATACGGAGACGGCGTTTCAAACGTCGATATCCCCGCTCTTCTCGATTTTCACAAAAAGCACGGCAAGATTGCCACTCTTACGTCAATTCAGCTAACCGCGCGTTTCGGCGTTCTTAATATAGGCGAGAATTCTCAGATAACCGAATTCAGAGAAAAAACCCAGCAGGACGGCGGATGCATCAACGGCGGATTCATGGTTCTCAACCCCGAGATATTCGACTTTATCGAGGGCGACGACACAGTATTCGAAAAATATCCGCTCGAGCACTGCGCACAGCTGGGCGAGCTTATGGCTTACCCGCACGACGGTTTCTGGCAGTGCATGGATACGCTGAGAGATAAACAGAAGCTCGAAAAGCTTTGGGCTTCGGGCGAGGCTCCCTGGAAGGTTTGGGACTGATTTTAAGAAAACAAGAGGAAGAATATATGGCAGATCTTAGTTTCTATAAAGGAAAAAGAGTTTTTGTAACCGGGCATACCGGATTCAAGGGAAGCTGGCTTACCGCGATTCTCGTAAAGGCAGGCGCCGAGGTCACGGGGTACTCCCTAACTCCACCGACGAACCCCAATCTTTTCTCGATTTCGGGCGTTGAGAGTAAAATAAATTCCGTTATAGGCGACGTACGCGATTTCGACGCGATGAAAAAGGCGTTCGACGAGTGCGATCCCGAGATAGTTTTCCATCTTGCGGCTCAGCCTATCGTCATTACGTCGTACGAACAGCCTAAATACACATATGAAACCAATGTCATGGGCACCGTAAATATCCTCGAATGCGTAAGACTTTCGAAAAACGTCAAGTCCGTTTTAAACGTAACGACCGATAAGGTTTATAAAAATAACGAATGGTGCTGGGGCTACAGGGAAAACGAGCCTCTCGACGGCTACGACCCGTATTCAAATTCGAAGTCGTGCTCCGAGCTTGTAACGCACAGCTATAAAAGCTCATTCCTTGACTCAATGGGCATTGCGGTTTCCACCGCAAGGGCGGGAAACGTTATCGGAGGCGGAGACTTTGCGGACAACAGAATAATCCCCGACTGCGTACGCGCCGCCGTAAAGGGTGAGGATATTATTGTAAGAAATCCTAATTCGACACGTCCGTATCAGCATGTTCTCGAACCTCTCAACGCATATCTTATGATTGCCGAAAGACAGTATGAGGATAAATCGCTTCAAGGTTATTACAACGTAGGTCCCAACGACTCCGACTGTCTTACTACGGGCGAACTTGCGACGATATTCTGCGAAGCTTGGGGAGACGGGCAGACGTTCAAATGTCTTAAAAAGGACGGCCCTCACGAGGCGAATTTCCTAAAGCTCGACTGCTCGCTTCTTAAAAAGACGTTCGGCTGGTCCCCCGTATGGAGCGCAAAACTCGCTGTCGAAAAAACCGTCGAATGGACTAAGGTATGGGCTTCGGGCGGCGGCGTTCCGGATATGCTCGATAAGCAGATCACCGAATTCTTCGGACTATAAGTGATTATAAATATTGTAATTAATAATAAAACATTATTTTCATTATATAAAGAGGTATAACATGGACGAACAATCAAAGGCAAAACAGGCTATACTCGACGCGGTAGCCGACTATTTTGACAAATACCACAATCAGAAAAAAGAGTTTGTACCCGGACAGAGAATTCCCTACGCTTCAAGAGTCTACGACTCAAAGGAAGCCGTAAATCTCGTTGACAGCGCACTGGAATTCTGGCTCACCGCAGGCAGATATACCGATAAATTCGAAAAAGAACTTGCGAAATATCTCGGCGTACGCTTCTGCTCACTCGTAAACTCGGGTTCGAGCGCGAATCTTCTCGCATTCGCAACGCTTACTTCTCCCCTGCTCGGCGGCAGACAGGTTAAAAGAGGCGACGAAATTATAACCGTCGCGGCCGGATTCCCGACGACCGTTACTCCGATGATTCAGTACGGCGCGGTTCCCGTATTCGTCGACGTTACGATACCTCAGTACAACATTGACGTTTCAATGCTCGAAAATGCGCTTTCGGACAAAACAAAAGCCGTTATGATTGCCCATACTCTCGGCAACCCGTTTGACCTCTCGGCAGTCAAATCATTCTGTGACAAGCACGGACTTTGGCTCGTAGAGGACAACTGCGACGCGCTCGGCTCGCAGTACACGATAAACGGAGAGACTAAATTTACAGGCACAATAGGCGATATCGGCACGTCGTCATTCTATCCCCCGCACCATATGACCATGGGCGAGGGCGGAGCCGTTTACACGGACGATCCCCTTTTAAATAAAATCATGCGCTCTGTCCGCGACTGGGGCAGAGACTGCATGTGTCCCTCGGGCGTGGACAACCTCTGCGGTCACAGATTCGACAAGCAGTACGGCGAGCTTCCGCTCGGCTACGACCATAAATACGTTTATTCACACTTCGGATATAACCTTAAGGCAACCGATCTTCAGGCGGCTGTCGGATGCGCACAGCTTGAAAAATTCCCCTCTTTCGTAGAAAGAAGAATTCATAACTTCAACAGACTCCGCGCGGCGCTCGAGCCGATTGCAGATAAGGTGATTCTCCCCGAGGCGTGCGAAAACTCGCGTCCGTCATGGTTCGGATTCCTTATTACATGCAAGGACGGCGTAAGCAGAAACGACGTTGTTAAATACGTCGAGTCGCACGGCGTTCAGACGCGCATGCTCTTTGCGGGAAATCTTACGAAGCACCCCTGCTTCGACGAGATGAGAAAAACGGGCGAGGGTTACAGAATCGTCGGCGAGCTTACGAATACCGACCGAATTATGAACGACACGTTCTGGGTCGGCGTATACCCCGGCATGACGGACGAAATGATAGATTACATGGCAGAATGTATTACCGAGGCAGTAAACTCATAATCAATCGGAACGGAGTTGATTAACGATATGAAAATAAAAGTTTCGGACTATATTTCCGGCTTTCTCGTAGATCACGGTATTGACACAACGTTTACCGTAACAGGCGGCGGAGCAATGCACTTAAACGACGCATTCGGACATCAGAAAGGCATGCACTGCGTATATCAGCACCATGAGCAGGCATGCGCAATCGCCGCCGAAGCGTATGCAAGAATTCATAATAAAATAGCGGCTCTCGTCGTAACGACGGGTCCGGGCGGAACTAACGCGATAACGGGCGTTGTCGGCGGATGGCTCGACTCGATTCCCATGCTTGTAATATCCGGTCAGGTTCGATACGACACGACCGCGAGAAGCACTGGACTCGGCATCAGAGCGATGGGCGACCAGGAGTTCGACATTACAAAAGCCGTCGACTGCATGACAAAATACTGCGAAATGGTAACGGATAAGAATAAAATACGTTACTGTCTCGAAAAGGCTTTGAAATTGTCTCAGCAGGGCAGACCCGGTCCGTGCTGGCTCGACATACCTCTCAACATTCAGGGCGCATATGTCGACACAGACGACCTTTACCCTTATGACGGAGAGAACGACGAGGTTCTCCCGCCCGAAACAGACGATAAAACGCTCGACGAGATTATTGAGCTTATCAAAAAGGCGGAGCGTCCCGTATTCAACGCAGGCAACGGCATACGCATAGCGGGCGCGTTCGACGAATTCAGAAGCGTTATTGAAAAACTCAATATTCCCGTCGTAACCGGCTGGGATTCGATAGACTGCATAGAGGACGAGCATCCTCTATACGTCGGCAGAGCGGGAATCATGGGCGACCGCCCCGGAAACTTCGCGATTCAGAACTCCGATCTTCTCCTCTCCGTCGGCAGCAGATTAAGCATCCGTCAGGTAGGCTATAACTATCAGACATGGGCGCGCGCGGCGAAAAAAATCGTTGTCGACGTCGATAAGGAAGAGCTTAAAAAGCCCACCGTCAACCCCGACATGCCGATATGGGCGGACGCTGAGGATTTTCTTTCAAAGCTTGACAAAAAGCTTTCGGACGAAAAGCTTTTTAAGGGCGAAGCATGGATTGAATGCTGTCAGAACTGGAAGAGAGATTATCCTGTCGTACAGAAAAAGCACTACGAACAGGTTACGCCCTGCAACGTCTACGCATTTATAAAGGAGCTGTCCTCGCGCCTTAACGAGGGACAGATAACCGTAGTCGGCAACGGCTCCGCGTGCGTTGTCGGAAGCCACGGCTACGTTATTAAGAAAGACCAGCGATTCATCATAAATTCGGCAATCGCCTCCATGGGCTACGACCTTCCCGCAGCTATCGGAGCATGCGTCGCGGACCACAGTCAGGACATCATAAACGTGACCGGCGACGGCAGTATTCAGATGAACATACAGGAGCTTCAGACCATCGTTCAGAACAAGCTCCCGATTAAAATATTCATGATAAACAACGGCGGATATCATTCTATCCGTCAGTCGCAGAAAAACTTTTTCGGCGAACCGCTCGTCGGCGTCGGCTACGATTCTCATGATTTAAGCTTCCCCGACATGTCAAAGCTCGTTCCCGCGTACGGCATTCCGTATTATAAATGCGAAAAAACCGCGGATCTCGGCGAAATGATAGAAAAAACGCTTAATACCGACGGTTACGCTTTCTGCGAAATTATTGTCGACGCTCAACAGAAATTCGAGCCTAAGTCCGCAACGAAGAAGCTTCCCGACGGAACGCTCGTATCAGCGCCTCTTGAGGATCTCGCTCCTTTCCTGCCGAGAGAGGAGCTTGAAAAGATAATGTTTATCCCGCTGACGGAGGAATAATTTTTTATGAAAAGAGCAATTGTAACGGGGGCGACGGGAATGATCGCTTCCGCTCTTATCAGAAATTTAATTTCAAATAATATCGAGGTTTACGCGCTCTGCCGCCCGGGCGAGGAAAAAAACGACGAGTTTTTCAAAAGTCCGCTTGTAACGGCGATTGACGCGGATATCTCGGAATTAAAGGAAACAGCCGGTAAAATCACCGAAAAGTGCGACGTGCTTTACCACTTCGCATGGCTGGGCACTTTCGGCGGCGACAGAAACGCCGCATACATGCAGTCGGACAACATCAGATACACGCTTGACGCGGTTACGCTTGCAGGTAAAACGGGATGCGAATGCTTCGTCGGCGCAGGCTCGCAGGCTGAGTACGGCGAGACCGGCGAAAAGCTCACGCCCGACACGCATGCAAATCCGGTAACAGGCTACGGCATTGCAAAATACACATCGGGCAGGTTAAGCCGTCTTTACGCTTCACAGCTCGGAATCCGCCACTGCTGGGTCAGAATTTTAAGCGTATTCGGGCAGAAGGGCAACCCGAATTCGATAATCATGTCAAGCCTTTCAAAAATGCTCAAGGGCGAATATGCGCCGTTTACGAAAGCGGAGCAGACATGGGATTTCCTGCACTGCGACGATGCGGCGCAGGCGTTCAGGCTTATAGGTGAAAAGGGCAGAGACGGCGCCGTTTACCCGTTAGGAAGCGGACAGCCCAGACAGCTTTGCGACTACATAAAAGCAATGCGCGACACCGTAAATCCCGAACTGAAAATCGGCATAGGCGACCTTCCCTATAACGAAAATCAGGTAATGTATCTTGCCGCCGACATTTCCGCTCTTCAAAAGGATACGGGCTTCGCCCCCTCGCTTACATTCGAGGACGGCGTAAGAAGAACCATAGATTGGATGAATTCAAAATGAAAAAAGTAAGCGTACTTATTCCGTGTTATAATGAAAATGAAAACGTCGTTCCCATGAGCGAAGCTATCGCCGACATGTTCGAAAATCAGCTTAATAACAAATACGATTATGAGCTTGTTTTTATCGACAACGATTCACGCGACGGAACGAGAGACAAGCTCCGCGATATCTGCTCTAAAAACGAGCATATCAAGGCTATATTCAACGCAAGGAATTTCGGTCAGTTCAACTCCCCCTACTACGGCGTTTTACAGGTAACGGGCGACTGCGTTATTCAGATGTGCTGTGATTTCCAAGATCCCATCGACCTTATACCGAAATACCTCGCAGAGTGGGAAAACGGATATAAAATAGTAATAGGAATCAAGACCGCAAGCAAGGAAAACCCGATTATGCGTTTCCTTCGCACCTGCTATTACAAGCTTATCAAGAAGATGTCCGACGTTGAGCAGATTGAGCACTTTACGGGTTCGGGGCTCTACGACAGAGCGTTTATCGAGGTTTTGAGAAAGCTTGACGACCCGATTCCGTTCATGCGCGGAATCGTTGCGGAGCTGGGCTTCGAGCGTAAGGAAATACCCTACGAACAGCCCAAGCGCAGAGCCGGAAAAACGCACAACAACTTCTATTCTCTTTACGACGCGGCAATGCTCAGCATTACATCGTATACGAAAATCGGACTGAGACTTGCGACGTTTGCAGGCGTGGGCGTCGGAATATTAAGCTTTATAATAGGCGTTATTTATCTTATTCTGAAATGCATGTACTGGGATCGCTTCCCCGCAGGCACAGCGCCGATTCTTATAGGCATGCTGTTCCTCGGAGCCGTTCAGCTTTTCTTCATCGGATTTATAGGCGAGTACATACTTTCGATCAACAAACGTGTTATGCACCGACCGCTCGTCGTGGAGTCGGAGAGGCTTAATTTTACGAAAGCCGACGCGCAGAGACTTAAACAAATGGAGTCCGGCGTAGAAGCTGCGGCGGTCAATTAAAATATTTCAGGGAGCCGTTTTTCGGCTCCGTTATTTTTTCTAATCAATTGACATTGACATATTATAATTGTATAATTTACTTGATAAAATATATAAAGCAGTGATATATATATGAAAATTCTGCAAAAAGGGTTCAACTATTCGCAGGACGGACCCGGAAACAGACTCGTTTACCACACGCAGGGCTGCAATTTCCGCTGTAAATGGTGCTCGAATCCGGAAAGCATGGCGGGTACGAATTCAAAGGACAGGGAGATGGCACCCGAGGAAATACTCGACGAGGCTGTGAGAAGCCGTATGATGTTTTTCGACAACGGCGGAGTAACCTTTACGGGCGGAGAGCCCACGCTTCAGTTTGATGAGCTTAAGAAAACGCTTACGCTTCTTCATGAAAACGGCATTAATACGGCGATAGAAAACAACGGCTCTCACCCGAGACTCTGCGAATTATCGCCTCTTATCGACTTCCTTATAGTCGATTTAAAGCATTATGACCCCGAGGAGCATAAAAAGTGGACGGGCGTACGCAACGATACAACGGTTGAAAACATAATGAAGCTTTTAAAAATACGCTCGCAGCTTCATATACGAATCCCGCTTATAAATCATGTAAACACCGATTCGTCAGGCTTTATAAAGCTTTTTGAAAATACGGATAAAAGCCGGGCGACATTCGAGGTATTAAAATATCACGAATTCGGAAAGGACAAATGGACTTCCCCATATGAGATAACGGACGGCTTCGTTTCCGACGAATTATTCAATAATTTCACCGCCGCTCTTAAAGACAGCGGATTCAATATCATAAAAACGTAAAGGAGAAAATAAGATGTTTACCGATATTTACACAAGCGAAAAGCTCACGTCAATGGCCAAGTCTCTGTTTAAAACGGAGAGAAGCAAAAACCGTCTCGACGGCTGGTTCCTCGCAACGGAAATGGGATGCGAGCTTGACAAAAAATACGCCTCCTACGGCGAGGAGATGAAAAAAGCCCTTATTTTAAAGGAAATCGTATCGCGTATTCCTCTTTACATAGAGGACGACCGCGTTTTTGCGGGAACGCAGGACGACGGATTCGCACGAAGCTACGCGCTTATCAACCCCTCGTTCAAGGTTGAGGAATTTTGCGGATACTGCGACCCATCCGCGGTTTTCGGAGATATCGAGCCGAATGAGGAATTCACAAAGGAGCGTATAGAAAAGGTTAGAAACGAATTTTCACAGACAAAATACGTTAAAGACCTGACGAAAACATACGCCGGCTGTGAAAGCTACACAAGCGAGGTTGTATTTTTCGTCGAGCAGGTAACGGGACATCTTATTCCCGATTACAGATACGCGTTAAAGCACGGCGTAAAAGAGATGATCAACTCTCTTAATAAAAAAGAAGGAGAGGGATATAAGGCGTTCGCCGTCGCTCTCGAAAGCGTGCTCGTGCTTGCAGACAGATACAGAAATATCGCGCTTGAACAGATGAAAACCGCGTCCGGCGAGAGAAAAGCACAGCTTAAATTAATGGCTGAAACGCTCGAAAAGGTACCCGCGCACGGCGCAGAAAATCTCTATGAGGCGATTCAGTCGTTCCTGCTCATGTGGCAGATAATGTGTCTTGAACAGACGCCGAACCCGTTCGCATTCTCAGTAGGCAACGCGGACAGAATTTTCGAGCCGTACAGAAACGGACTTTCCCGCGAAATGACGGCGGCGCTTTTCAAGCATTTTCTTGTATTTTTCAATGTTGCGGACAGAAGCTGGGCTATCTCGCAGAACGTAATAGTAAGCGGACGCGACGTTGACGGAAACGACCTTACGAACGAAACTACTTACGCACTTTTCGACGCATACTACGACATGAACCTCCCCCAGCCTATTCTTTCCGTTAAGCTTCATAAGAATACCCCCGAAAAGCTCTATGAGGAGATGGGACGTTTCTTCTTCTCCCCCGGCGTTCTCACTCCGTCGCTGTTCAACGACGACTCGCTTTTCGAAGTTCTTTCGGCTAAGGGAGTAGATAAGGAGGATCTTCCCGATATCGCAATCGCAGGCTGTCAGGAACCCCTCATCATGGGCAAGGACAACGCGAATACTACAAACAGCTGGCTTAACCTGCCCAAGATTCTCGAGCTCACTCTCACCGGCGGATATTCGACTGTAACGGGCAAAAAGCTTGCCGATATCGAAAAGAGCGACCTTAAACATATACGCGAAAACTTCTATAAAAACGTTCAATTCTTTGTAGATGAAATGGCGAAGGCGGCAAACAACGCTTCTAAATCCGTTTCAAATTTAAGAGTTCCGTTCCTCTCCTGCTTCATGGGCGGTATGGATAACGGCATCGACACCCGCGACATTCACCGTCAGGGAACAAAGTATAACGGAAGCGGATGTCTTATCCACGGCACCGCAGTTATTGCGGACTGCTTTGCCGCCATTGATAAGATTTTAAGCGAAAAGCCCGAATACGAGGATGTTCTCGTAGATGCTCTCAATAAGAATTTCGAGGGTTACGGTGAGCTTCACGACTTTCTGCTCTCCGCCGGTAAATTCGGTAATAACATTGAAAAAATCGACGGCGAAGCCGCAGAAATCGCTTCTAAGACCGCCGATATGGTATCAAATGCAAAGAATTATCTGGGCAACAGCTTCCGCCCCGATTTTTCAAGCCCCTCCACTCATCTGCTCTACGGCTACTGGGTCGGCGCGACACCCGACGGCAGAGCGTCGAGAGACATGCTCGGCTACGGCGTTGACCCGCTCTACGGCAGCGCGGAGAACGGACTCGGATTCCGCATGCTCTCGAATATGAAGCTCCCGTTCTGCAAGATGTGCGGCGGCTACGCCTCCCACCTCGGAGTCGACCCCAAGTATTTTAAAGCCGAATCCTACGAGGGCAAGGGACTCGAATTCAGAGACAGGATTGTAAAACCCCTGTTCTTCAATCCCCTCAACAGCGACGTTTCGCCGTTCTATCTTTACGTAAACGTTACGACGGCGGAAATATTAAGAAAGGTGCTCGCAAACCCGAAGAAATACGCGCCGAGCGGAGTTTATATAATGAGAATTCACGGTACATTCGTAAACTTCCTCGACCTCTCGCCCGCTATTCAGCAGGATATAATCAAGAGACTTGACCCCGGCTCAACGAGCATGTAAGGAGATATAAATGCATTTAATCGGACTTGACATCGGCACGACAAGCATATGCGCCGTTCTCGCGGATTCTGAAACGGGAGAAATATTAAAAAGCGTAACAAAGTCTAACGACTCGTTTATTAAAACGGACAAAAGCTGGGAAAAAATCCAGTCGTGTGAGAAAATATATTCGACAATTGAAGAGATATTGTCCGAAATTTACGACGAAAATATATCGGCTATCGGAATTTCCAATCAGATGCACGGAATTTTGTATGTCGACTCTTCGGCGAACGCATTAAGCCCGCTGTACATATGGCAGGATGCAAGAGCCGATCTGCCTTATAAAAATTCGACATATTCAAAGCAGTTCGGCGCGCCCGCAGGCTACGGACTCGCAACGGATTATTATAACGAATTAAACTCTTTAATTCCCGAAAACACGGCAAAGCTTGTCACGATAGGCGATTATACAGCAATGCGCCTTACGGGTGAAACAAATGTTAAAACGCACATATCAAACGCCGGCTCACTCGGAAAATTCGACGTGAAAACGAATTCGTTTACAATAGATAATCCCCGGCTCCCCTGTGTTACTGCTGATTTTAAAACCGTCGGATATTACAAAGGCAAAACGCCCGTATGCTGTGCGATAGGCGACAATCAGGCAAGCTTTTTAGGCTCCGTCAGAGGAAACGGCGCGCTGTTAAACGTCGGTACGGGCAGTCAGATATCGTTTACGACAGACTCGGCTGACGGCGGCGATTTAATAGAAATACGTCCGCTCGACGGCAAAAGATATCTCGCAGTCGGCGCGGCTTTGTGCGGAGGCAGAGCTTTCTCACTGCTGGAAAAGCTCATATCCTCCGTCACGGGAGAAAACGCATATCCCGTCATTGATAAAATATTGAAAACAAAAACCGCGACCGACCTTATCGCAGACACACGCTTCTGCGGTACGCGCTCAGACCCGACCGTCAGAGGCTCGATAACGAACATTTCGGAGAGTAATTTTACACTCGGCGATATTGCTCTTGCGATTTTAAACGGCATGACCGACGAGCTTTACAATATGTTCTTATCCTCCAAAAACAGGTGCGCGTCGCTTGTCGGCAGCGGCAACGGAATCAGAAAAAATGAACCGCTCAAACGCATTGCCGGAAAAAAATTCGGATGCGAAATAAAAATCCCCGTTCACAGCGAGGAGGCGTCGTTCGGCGCGGCTCTCACCGCGGGCGTCGCTTCGGGAATATTCAAGGATATAAACGAAGCGCAGAATTTAATAAAATATCAAGGTGAATAAATAATGTTTTACGATTATCCCGTATTCTTTGAAAAAAACAGAGTATGGAGGGTTTATAAGGGCGGAAAGCTGTTCTCGCAGTTTTTCTCCGACGACTCCGAGGACTCGAACTATCCCGAGGAGTGGGTCGTTTCGTCCGTTACGGCTCTTAACGAGGGAAGCGCAGACCCGTACGAGGGCGTTTCAAAAATAAAGGACAGCGATCTGTACTTAAACGACGCTCTCAATACTTATAAAAAAGAGCTTCTCGGAGACAGAGACGACCTCGGTGTGCTTACGAAAATTCTCGACTCGGCAATCCGTCTCCCCGTTCAGACTCATCCCGATAAGGGCTTTTCAAGAAAACATTTCAACTCCCCTTACGGCAAGGAGGAGTGCTGGACGATTCTGGCGACCCGTCCGGGCGCGAAAATTTACTACGGATTCAAAAAAGGCACAACCCTTGAACAGCTTAAAAAGGCTGTCGAATTAAGCGAAACGGATAAATCCGCAATGGAGGAGCTGCTCGAAAGCTACGATGTAAAGACCGGCGACGTTATCTATATTCCGGCGAACATGGTTCACGCGATAGGTTACGGCTGTCTTTTGCTCGAGGTTCAGGAGCCGACCGATTTCACGATTCAGCCCGAACGCTGGTGCGGAGATTACAGACTCTCCGACAGGGAGATGTACTTAGGACTCGATAAGGATATCGCACTGTCGTGCTTCGATATGAACAAACGCTATCCCCTGCCCCTTGCAGGCAAAACAATTTATGAAAAAGACGGATGCAAATATCAGTCTTTCATAGATTCTGACATTACGACGAGCTTCGCATTGAGAAAGGTTACGCTCTCGTGCGGAAAATTTACGTTCGACAAAGGCGCATGCGTATACGTTGTCACAAGCGGAGAAGCAATAATTACATCCGAAGAGTATTCGAAAGACGTAAAGACCGGCGATTATTTCTTAATTCCCGACTGCTGTAAGGGCAAATTCACCGTTTCGGCTGATTCGGCGGAAATTATCGAGTGTTACAAGCCTCAAATAAAATAATACTTGACATTCTTAAAAAAGAATGATATAGTTAGTTTAATCTTTTTAATACCGCCACAGGCGTTGACCGGGAAAAAGTAGCCTTGATTAAAGCTTGCAGAGAGCTGTCGTTAGGTGCAAGACAGCAGTGATAATCATTTGCGAATACATCCCGAGAGCCGTATACCGAACGTTTCAGTAGGCTATACCGGGTTTGCCCGTTACAGCAAACGGATATACAGATGTTTTCATCCTGTATCCATGAGGCCGTTTTAAACGGCGAACCGAGGTGGTACCACGGATTTTCCCGTCCTCCGACTTATGATTTTAAGTCAGAGGACGTTTTTTATTATTTTTTTCGGAGGAGAAGGCTATGCCGATTACTGAAATTTTACAGAAAAACGCAGATTTTTACCCGAACGACTGTGCGCTCGTCGAGATTAATCCCAAGCTCGAGGAGCAGAGCCGTATGACTTGGAGAGAGTATTCTCTTATAGAGACGAGCAACTATGAAACCTACCGTCAGGAGATCACATGGGGTGAATTCAACAAAAAAGCCAACAGATTCGCAAATCTGCTTCTGACAAGAGGAATTAAAAAAGGCGATAAGGTTGCGATTCTCTTAATGAACTGCATAGAGTGGCTCCCTATCTACTTCGGAATCCTCAAAACGGGCGCACTTGCGGTTCCGCTCAACTACAGATATACTGCGGACGAAATTAAATACTGTCTTAAGCTCGCGGACGCGGACGCTATCGTTTTCGGTCCCGAATTTACCGGACGAGTCGAAGAAATCTATGACAGAATTCCCAGGGTCAAGACATGGCTCTACGTCGGCGCAGACTGTCCAACGTTCACAGAAAGCTATGATAAATTAGTAAGCTACTGCTCAACGAAAGCACCGAATATCAAGCTCACGGACAACGATGAGGCGGCTATCTATTTTTCGTCGGGAACAACGGGATTCCCTAAGGCTATACTTCATAAGCACCGCGCGCTCATGCATTCCGCGCTTACAGAGCAGAACCACCACTCGCAGACAAAGAACGACGTATTTCTCTGTATGCCTCCCCTTTATCACACGGGAGCGAAAATGCACTGGTTCGGCAGTCTCCTTGTCGGCGGTAAGACCGTTATATTAAAGGGCATTAAGCCCGAATGGATTTTTAAAGCCATTTCGGACGAGCAATGTACCATAGTATGGCTTCTCGTTCCGTGGGCACAGGACATCCTCGATTCTATCGACAGAGGCGACCTCAATCCCGATGATTACAAGCTCGACCAGTGGAGACTCATGCACATCGGCGCACAGCCCGTACCCCCCAGCCTTATCAAACGATGGAAAAAGGTGTTCCCGCATCATCAGTACGATACGAACTACGGACTTTCCGAATCAATAGGTCCCGGATGCGTACATCTCGGCGTTGAGAATATAGACAAGGTCGGCGCTATAGGCAAAGCGGGCTTCGGCTGGCAGACAAAAATCGTCAAGCCGGACGGAAGCGAAGCAAAGCCTCACGAGGTCGGCGAGCTTGCCGTAAAGGGTCCCGGAGTCATGGTCTGCTACTATCATGATGAAAAGGCGACAAACGAAGTTCTCAGGGACGGCTGGCTCTACACCGGCGACATGGCAGAGATGGATGACGACGGATTCATATACCTCGTTGACCGTAAAAAGGACGTTATCATTTCAGGCGGAGAAAACCTCTACCCCGTTCAGATCGAGGACTTTTTAAGAAAGAACGACGCTGTAAAGGACGTTGCCGTCATAGGACTCCCCGACGCAAGACTCGGCGAGATTGCCGCCGCGATAATCGAAGTCAAGGAGGGCAAAACGCTCACAGAGGACGAGGTAAACGAATTCTGTCTTGATCTCCCGCGTTACAAGCGTCCGAGAAAGATTATATTCGCCGAGATTCCGAGAAACCCCACCGGAAAAATCGAAAAGCCCAAGCTTCGCAAGATTTACTGCGGAGACAGCCTTGTAGCTCAGCAGAACGAAATTAAAAATTAATCAAAAAAAATATATGCCGAACTCATACGGGTGTGTACCGCCGATGAGTTCGGCTGTTTTTATAGACAAAAGGACTATTCACTTGTTATATTATTAACAATATATTAATAATGTTTGCATTTATTTGATAATTTTGTTGCATAAGTATTGATTTTAATAAAAAGATGTCTTATAATGTATTTGCTGAGTTCTAAAAAGCAACAAGAAGTCCAAAAGAGGGTGCATAAAAATGGCTGTAACCGAAGAAAGACCGACCGCACGGCTCAACAAATATAAAACAAACGACCGCCGTGTTCAAAAAACAAAAAAAGGGCTTAGAAATGCGCTCTTCGAACTCATCAAACAAAAGGACATAAACGACATATCGGTAACAGAGCTTACTCAAAAAGCCGAAATAAATCGCTCAACGTTCTATTTCTACTATAAAGACATATATGATATGATGGAGCAGATTCAGGACGAAATATACACGGCAATAGATAACGAACTTATACAAACCGACCTCAAGTTCAATAAGCTTAGCGACTACACATCGTACATACAGCGTTTTCTCGAATACAGCAAGGCAAACTGTGAAATCTGTAAATTTGTTATAATGAACGACTGTCAGAACAAGCTTGCAAAAAAAATACTCGACGCGCTTCTTAAAAACGTTCCTGATTCAAAGCTCGGATATGAGCCGACCGATTCACGTTATTACCTTACGACATTTGCAATTAACGCAATACAGGGTACCGTTATCGAATGGCTTAACGACGACATGCAGGTTCCCGCAGAGGAAATGGCTGCGTTTTTAAGCATGACATACGTGCTCGGAAGCGTTCGAATGAAAAACAAGGATTTCTTTATTGACGAGAAATAAAAAAATACCGACCGAATCACTTAACTCGGTCGGTATTATTTTATGTTTTATTTTTTCGATTTAACAGACTGTTTCTTTTTGCCGGACGAAGCGGGCACTTTCTTTTTCATGAAGAACGTGCCGATTAGCATTATAACTGCGAATACGATAAGATAGAACAGAACGGGACATGAGAATTTACCGTCAGCGGCGGCTGTCTTCATCGGAACATATCCGTGCGCATAGAACGCTGCAAATACCATAAATACCGAGCCCGCAGTAGCAAGAGTACAGAATATGATACGCTTAACGGGATTTACGTCCTTAGCCTTTATCATAAACACTATAAAGATAGGAATATAGAACGCGTAGAGCGTTACAATGGGAAGCTCCGAGGAATCGAAGCTGAACAGACCGAACCAGGGCTTTTCCACAAGCATTGCACCGTAAAAGAATACAAGCCATACTGAACACATGAGAACTCCGAAAATTGACGAGTTCGCGGGCATGTTTGTTTTTTCATCAACCTGAGCAAACGTATCGCTTGCAAATCCGTAGCCTCTGACGGCGACGGAATAAAGTCCTCTCGTACAGCCGAGCATAAGACCGTTAAGCGTGCCCATGCATGAAACAGCGACAAAAAGATTGAGGATATTTCCGAATACGCCGCCGAAAAGCTTAACATATGCGGCGGTAGCACCCTCCTCAATAAGAGTGTTAACGCTGACAACGCCTGCGACGCCCATATAGTAGAAAACGTAAATAGAAACAATTATAATACCGCCGGCGATAAGTGCTATGGGAAGATTTCTCTTGGCGTCTTTAAGCTCGGCATTGATAGACGTGGCAATTATCCAGCCCTCGTATGCGAATGCAGTAGCAACAACCGAACCGAAGAACGGACTGAAATCACCCGACGTCGTTGCAAAGTTAGCCGCGAGAATGGAGGTGTCGGCAGCTTCCGTCGACTGATGAGTAAGACCGTAAATTAATCCTACAACAGCCATAAGCAGAAGAGGAATGAACTTAATAACCGTAGCCGAAACCTGGAACTTACCCGCAAGCTTGGGCGACAGGGCGTTTAACGCATAACTGATAACAAGAAACATTCCCGACAGTGCAAGGCACTCCGGACCTGCAACGGGATCCTCACAGAATCCGGGATTTACGGAGTTTACAAAAATCAGCGAATAACGTGCGCTCAGCCATGCAAGAGCGCATGTAAGAGTGGGAAGATAAATAGTCGACATAAACCAACCGACCATATATGCATATCTGCTGCCGACAGCCGCTTCGGCGTAGTCGATAAGTCCGTTGACCTTTTCATACTTCTGTGCCATAAGAGAAAACGCAAGTATGCAGACGATCATTATAGCTCCGCCGACGATCCATGCGAGAATACCCATAGGCATATCGCCGTTCGTAGCTTTCAGAATCGTCTGAGCCTTAAAGAATACGCCCGAGCCGACAACAATACCTACAACCATACAAATTGCGGTTATCAGTCCGTATCGCTTTTTTAATTCTGCCATCAAAAAATCTCCTTTTTTCACAGGGCATACCGAGCCGATTCCTTTATCGGCCGCCCTTTAATGTATAGATGCATCGTCTATTTTACACTATATTTACAAAATTTTCAATAGCATATTAAATAAATTAAATATTTTTTACAATTACAACATTTTTAGCATGTTTTGTGGTAAAAAGAGTCGAAATTTTGGTGTATAAACACTATAAAAATGTAGTAAACACAATAACGATACAGCGCCCCAAAAATATATGTGTCAGCATCAAAAAATCTAAAGATAAACTAATGCATTAAATTTAGAATAATAAAAAAATATTGAATTTTGTAAATTTAAATGGTACAATATTCTAAAAGTTTTGTATTACAAGCGGTGATGTTTTATGACTTT